>Ga0082335_1000211_pt1 | contig 156827 bp, 134 predicted proteins | sample Subgrocontami58m_FD_72375 | JGI IMG/M metagenome (GOLD analysis project Ga0082335, IMG submission 72375) | Subsurface groundwater microbial communities from S. Glens Falls, New York, USA - GMW37 contaminated, 5.8 m (SPADES assembly) (version 2) ...
CGGCCTTTTTTGCTCCGCCGCCAGGCGTCCCCATTTCCGAGGCCTGGGGTGGTAATGCGGTTACCATCTACAACAACACTGGCGGCGCGGTGACTAACGGGACTGCATTCGCCATTAACTCACCCTATGCGTTTGGTGCGTTGAAGCCCATTAATCAGTATGGTCTGCGTATTAATAATCAGGGCCTCGCCGGCGCCAACACTTCGTATGGATTGTTTGTCGATGCTCAGTCGGGTTCCCTTAACAACTACAGTGCCATCTTTGCCGGCGGCAATGTTGGCATCGGCACGAGCGCGCCCGCCGCTCCGCTTGAAGTAAACGGGCAACTTCGTAGCACCAGAAGCAACGCGGCACCGCAGTACATCCAGCTAGATGGTGGTGATTCCGGTGCGATCAAGCTGACCGCCCAATCAAACGTGGCAGCCGAGAAACCTTTACTCATTCAAAACCTGAGTGGAGAAGCCTTGCCGGGCGCGAACAACAGCATTTTATTTCAGACAGGCACTACCGCTTCCTATTCAACCAAAATGATGATTAGTACAGACGGCAATGTCGGCATCGGGACGAACATCCCCCTGTTCAAACTGCATGTGAATGGCGGCGCGGATAGCGCCATTTTCGCCAGAAGCACGAACTTTGCCGGCGTGATTGGAACAAGCGAGTTCGACGATGGCGTGCGGGGCAGTAGCCAATCCGGTGCCGGCGTGCATGGATTTGGCACCGCTTCCAGCTATGCGGGCCGCTTCGATGGCAATACGCTCGTCAATGGAGTTCTTGATATCAACTTTTACACCGCAGGCGGCACAGATCAGGTCTGCCGCCTCGGTGCGAGACTCGCGGTGTGTTCTTCGAGCTTGCGCTACAAGACAGCGGTGCAGCCCTTCCGCAGCGGCTTGGCCCTGCTCAATCGGTTGCGTCCCATCAGCTTCACCTGGAAGTCGAACGGCACCGCCGATCTGGGACTGGGCGCTGAAGACGTAGCCGCCGTCGCACCGCTGCTGGTGACGCATAACGAGAAAGGCGAAGTCGAAGGCGTGAAATATGACCGCCTCGCCGTCGTCCTCATCAATGCCGTCAAAGAGCAGCAAGTCATCATCCAAAAACAGCAGGTGGCGATGCGCAGGCTGCAACGCAAGTTGGCGTCATTGGAAAAGACGATGAAGCAAAGCCGTCGCGCTGATTCACCGCGTTAGCTGCAATCGCTGGAGCGTGGCTTCTATCAAAACCCCACCGCCTTCGGCCAACCCGAAGAGCGGAGCTTCGAATGGGCGCTCCGACCGGAACAAATGAAGCAGCAGAAGGAACAGCGTGAGAAGGCGGCGCGCGAACAAAACAACAAAGCTGCTGCGCCAGCAGCGCGGCCCAATAATCGGTGAGCCGTTGTGGATGCAAGCAAGCAGCGCACTTCAACTCAACCCCGCAACTGCGGCCAGTGCAAGCGCACGCGCAAAGGGGAAGAGATGAAATCCAATCTGCGACAGACTACATTGACACTGCTGCTGGGTTTGGTGGCCGCGAATTTCCCTTGCCTTGCTGTTCGGGGTCATAGCTGTGGGTTTCGTCGATAAACGATTCTCTCAGCACAAAATCATTGCCAAGCCCGCCGCCGTCCCAGGCACATTGGCCGAGAGCAAGACTACGATTCATGACTCGACCGAACCGCAGCCCAAGCGAGCGCGCAGTTTGATCTCTCTCGCAATGTGATCGCCGGTAAATAACTCGACGCCGACGCGCGCCGCAGTGCTACGGCAGATCGCCGGAGCACCGAGGTATCGACCAGGTACAACCATCAGGCTTATGCAGTGATGGAATACTTTGGCTACCTGCGACGCCAGCCGGACGCTTTCTATCTCGACTGGATCCGAGTGCTGGATCAAACGAACGACCCGCGCGGCATGGTCACCGGCTTTGTCAATTCTCAGGAATATCGACAGAGATTCGGACCATAAGCCGCGGATGACATGGCTCACCGCAGTTACCTGGCTCTCAAAAAAAGAGGAGGCAGCCGACCCTCGCAATCGTCTGCCTCCGTCTCAACTTGTCTCACCTTTGAGAAAGGGGGGCCAAGTGAGGCCCGCGAGTATATTCCGCACCCGGGTTTGCTGCAAGCATTTTGACCGTCTTGAGTGGGCCGGTTTAGAGTTCAAGCTTTAGCTTGCGCCGTAATCAACAACCTGAAGGTTGAACTCTGAACCCAGCACGCGTCAGCGGTTAGTGTTCTGCGCCTGAAGGGTTATACTGATGAGGCAAACCTAAAGAAAGATCGCGCTGGTAAGATTCGCTGAAGCGCACCAAGAAGCAATGCCAAAGATTAGTGACATACAGGAAACTCCAAACCCAAACGCCGTGAAGTTTATTCTGCGCGAGCCGGTGACGAACGGCGTTGCGCGACAATTCGGCTCAGTCGATCAGGCGCAATCCGATCCACTGGCAAAATCGATCTTCGACGTGGGCAGCGTCGTGTCTGTCTTTTATATGGACAACATGATAACGGCCGAGAAGGAAGACTCGGCTGACTGGGACGAGCTTTTGCCGGTGCTGGCCGTGCCGATTCGCGCGGCGGATTCAGTCACATCGGTCGCAGCCGCCGTCGGCGGCGCGATCGCGGCCGTCACCAGCGACGATCCACGTCTGTTGCGCATCAATGAAATCCTCGACGAAAAAGTGCGACCCGCACTAGCGGGCGATGGCGGGTATCTGGAAATCATCGGCCTGAAAGACCACACGCTAAGCATCCGCTACCAAGGCGCCTGTGGCAGTTGCCCAAGTTCTCTGACCGGTACGCTCATGTCCATCGAAGGCATGCTGAAGCAGGAAGTCGATCCAGAACTTGAGGTCATCGCAGTTTAGTGTCAGAAACCCGACTGGTCGGGGTAACGACCGGATCACTAAATCAACTTGAGTCCTTGATCCCCTCGCTACGGCTCGGGGTTCTGACACATTCTGGAACCCCCTGCCACTTCGCGCGTTTCTGAAACCAAGTGAGTCCATCCATTCTCCGGAGGTTCGGGATGAAACGTGTTTCCCTTCTCTTCCTGGCAAGCTTTTGCCTGTTAATCACCTCGTACACCATCAATGCTCAACCAGCGAGCAAGACGCTCAGCAACAACCAGCCTGGCGCTGCAACGAAAGAGACTGCCGCCGATAAAGCAGCTAGAGACGCCGAGGCGGCGCGCGTCTTGAAAGAGCGACGGGCGCAGGCTCAGACACTTCTGATCTCGCTGGCCGCGGATGCGCGCAACTTCAGCGACCAAACGTTGCGAGCCCGCACGCAAGCGCGCATTGCCGACGCGCTTTGGGACGTCGACCCGGAACGAGCCCGCACGATGTTTCGCAACGCGTGGGACGCAGCCGAGATTGCGGATGCTGAAGGCCAGCGACGTCTGCGAGAGGAAGTTCAGCGACAAAGCGACAAGACTGGCGGCGCGGCGGTAATGATGCCGCCAAACGTTCGCGGAGAGGTTCTGCGGAGGGCAGCGCGCCGCGATCGCGCGCTGGGCGAAGAATTCCTGACGAAGCTGAAAGTTGAAAAGCAAGGGGAAGCCACTGAGGCGTCCGAAGGATCCAGGGCAGCCATGGACACCCCGGCGGCGATCAGCCAGCGATTAAATCTGGCGCGCCAACTGCTGGACACCGACGTGGAACGCGCGCTGCAGTTTGCCGATCCGGTCCTCGCCACGGTCACCACGGACGGTCTGGATTTTCTCTCTTCTCTGCGCGACAAAGACGCCGCGGCCGCCGATCAGCGGTATGCCGCAATGTTGGGAAATGCAGCCGCGAACATCCAATCGGACGCAAACACAGTTGCAGTCCTTTCAGCATATCTATTTACCCCGCACATGTATGTGACCTTTAGCGGCGGCGGGGCTTCGTCTATGTCGAGGGTCGCGGGCAGCCCGCCGCCAAACGTGGCGCCGGAACTGCGCGCCTTATTCTTTCGCACCGCGGCCGACATTCTGATGCGACCGCTGGCGCCTCCGGGCCAGGATCAGAGTTCGTCCGGCGTCGAAGGAAAGTACATGGTCATCAAACGCCTGATGCCACTCTTTGAGCAATTTGCGCCCAGAGAAATTACTGAGGCGATGCACGCGCAGATGGAAGCGCTCAGCACGGCCGTTTCCGAAGAAGCCCGCAAACGCGACGACGACACTTTGCGGGAAGGAATCCAGCCGCCACAAAAGAGCGAAGACGCGGAGCAATCTCTGCTCGATCAAATTGACCGAGCCAAAACGCCGGCGGAGCGCGACCGGCTCTACCTGCAACTGGCGCGAATCAGCGCTGGCAAGGCAGACATGCGCGCGCGCGATTATGTCGCCAAGATTGATGACAGCGAATTGCGGCAAAGCGCGAAAGCGTTCATCGACACGACCCTGGTGATGCGGTCAGTGGATAAGAAGGACACGAAACAGGCGTTGGAGCTGTCGCGAATCGGTGAACTATCGCACCTTCACCGGGTCTGGTTGCTGACCCAGGTCTCCAAACTGTTGCTCAAGACCGACCCCGAGAAGGCGCTGGCCCTGCTCGACGACGCAGCCCCCGAAGCAGCTCGCATAGACAAATCGGACGCGGATCACCCGCGGGCGTTGCTGGCCATCGTCAATGTCCGCCTAACCCTGGATCGGAAACGCGGCTGGGATGAAATCTTTGACGCCATCAAGGCCGCCAACTCCGCTGAGAGCTTTAGCGGAGAAGACGGCCGGATCATCATCGGGTTGCAAACCAAGGGGATGAATTCTGTCAGGGCGAGTGGGGCGCCTGACTTTGACGTCGCCGGAGTATTCACGGAGCTGGCGAGAGAGGACTATACCCGGGCCGTCGATCTGGCGCGGGGGTTTGAACGCGATGCGCCGCGAGCGTGCGCCGTGATCGCAATAGCGCGTTCGGTGTTGGAAGAAAAGAAGAAATAACTTTCCCCTTCGTTTAGACGGCGGACTTGTCCGCCGCAGGGGTCAAGCATGGGCCGGACGAGTCCGGCATCGAAACGATGGCCTAAATGCCGGCGAGTCTCACGAATAGATATTCATCGGCCGAGTGAGCAGCGCGAAAGGATCTTCCACGTTCAGCGCTTCGCGCACATAGAAGGCTTCGCCGGCGCCGACACCGATGAGCGATCCGTAGTACCTCGTGCTGTCGTCAAGCTGTTGCAAAAAGTTCTGCTCACTTATGCGCGTAGTCGGCTCCGTTGACTCGGCGCGGTAAAACTGCGAGGCGTACGCGCGAATCGCTTTCATCTTTCCTTCCGCGAAATCTGATACATCGACGATGAATGACGGCACGACCAAGCGCGAATAGACCGCGTGGGCAACTACGGGCATCTTGATCGGGTCCAGCCCGGCCTGCTCATCATAGCGGCGCATTGTTGCCAGTCGCGAGGCCTCCCGCACGATCCGCGCGGTGGCGGCGTGATCGGGATGCGGATCGTCCCAGTGCGAAGTGAATATGACTTTGGGGCGGTGTTTTCTGAGCGCGCGTACGACTGCTTGCCGTGTTTCTTCACTCAACATGATGTGACCGTCGGGTTGTTCAAGATTCACACGCGCGTCCAGTCCCATCAAGCGCGCCGCATCCAGCGCCTCTTTCGCGCGAATTTCCGGCGTACCGCGCGTGCCCATCTCGCCCCGCGACATGTCGGCCACGCCAACGCGATGGCCCAGCGCCTTCAATTTCAGCAAAGTCCCCGCGATCGTCAACTCAGCATCGTCAGGATGCGAGAAGATCGCCAGCACGTCGAGTTGGACTTCAGTGCTCATTATTGCCTTCGCAGAATTGCGGCTGGTGAAATCAATTTACGCGGCCCGATCGGCCCACCCGCTAACGCAGGTGGTACCGCCTGCTTACTGCTTAATTGCGTTAATCTGGATCGTGCCGGCGCTCACCGTGAAGGTTAGCGTGGCGCCGCCATTGCCCGCGCGCGCTCTCACAGAACGCGGCGTGATGCTGTTGCGCTCGCGCGGTTCGAGATTTGGAAACGAATTCCTGACCTCACCAGTGCCGAGAACGTCGGCGTTGATGTCGCCGTTAAAACCCGGCATCAATCCCAGGTTCAGATTGCCGCTCGCCAGCTTAATATCCGCGCCGAGACCGTGCCAACCCAATGCCGGAATGGTGACATTGACCGTGCCGCTCTGAACAATCACCGAAACCAAACCACCAGTCAGCGAAAGGGTCGCGTCTGTCTGGATAGCGTTCAGCCGAATCACGCCTTCGACGCCGGAAAGCTTAGTTGCGCCGATGCCACCGTTGACTTCCAGATCGGTCATCGCGGGAACCTTAATGTGATAGTCGATTTTCCATGGAAGGCCTAGCAAAGATTTCGGAAAGTCCTTCGCCGCGCGCTTCATGAAGGTCCGATCGTGCGTGCCCGTAGTGATTACGCGGAGGTGATTACGATCTTCATCGATAATAAAGTTGTTGACTGTTGACAGCCGACTAAGGTCTTCCTCGGTCGCGGCGTGCAGTTCAATTTCCGCAGTGATCTCAACTTCGTTGCGTTGCCAGCCTTCGACCGTAATGGAACCGTTCGGCGCTCCCGCGACGCTGACAGTGCCGGCGTAGAAAAAGCGCCGACTCTCGTGCCGCGTGACCGTGCGCGTCAGGAGCGGCCCAGCGGGTATGACTGGCTTTTTGTTTTTTTGCGCCGCAACCGGCAGCGTGGAAACAAAGGCAACGGCAAGAAGCAGGCCTGACAAAACGAAGATTGCGCTTTTCGCCGTTTTCACTGATTGTGATTGTGCGGGAGAAAGAAAGGCTTTGTCTAGCGACGGACGAAATTAATGTTGCCCTGGTATGTGGTGATCGTAACCGACGCCCGGCCGTCGCCGACGTCGCCGATAATTCTGCGGCCTTCGCCCATGAGTTTCATGCCGTCATTCCAGAACCTGCCGAGGGAAATTTTCTTGGCCGGAGCGGTTGCCACCAGATGAAATCCGCAGTTGGCCGGAAGTTGCAGAGTGATGGTTCCCTGCCCCGACTTGAATTCATAAGTTCCGCCCGAGGTAAATTCTCCGTCGAAGAAAATGTTACCGGTCGTGTTCGAAGCAAAAACGCGGGACGCATTAATTCCCGACAACGTGACATCGCCTGAGGTCGAGATGTGCGCGCGCACCAGGTCTCCCTGAATATTGCTGACGTTGATTTGCCCGCGCCTCGTTTCCAGGTCAACTGAGGTCCGCGCCGGCACCTGAATCTTAAAATTCATGTCTCCCACGTCGCCGCGTCCGCGATTATCACCGACGACGTCAATTACCAACCCCGCATCGGTCTGACGAGGATTGAAATGCGGCGCCGGAGATTCCATGGTCGCCGTAATTCGAATCTCGTCCTTCTGCCAGGTTTCGACGGTGATGGTGCCGGAAAGATTCTTCAATTCAAGTCGGACAGTCTTGCCTGCGGGAAAGCTGCGCGACACTTTCTGCTGCGCAAACGCCGTGGTAGACGAAACGGCAACCAGGAAAGCAAAAAGCGCTGCGAGACCTATTCGGTTTCTGGCGGTGGGCGGATAGATGTTCATCGTTATCGGGTCGTCAACGCATAGCGATCAATGCGCCGCGGATCACAAATCGGAAAATTCCTTTAGCAACTCCACCTTATCGTTCAAAGCGGCGTTCAAAATATCTTCGGAAACTCCGTCATGCGGATTCTGTTTCAACTGACGCATGGAATCGTTGACGGCGGCATCAATCACGCTCATGTTGCGATCGAACGTTTCGCGCATCTGCGGATTCCAACGTGCCTTGTTCAGTTCAACTCGCTGGTTCCAGTAAGCAATCACTTGCTGTTGCTGGCGATAACGTTCCTCGACCGTCGCGCTGTTTGATGCAACCGGCGTTGGGATTCCCTGATTCTGGATGCGACGAACGCCAAAGACCGTTCCCATTACCACCACAATTACAATCGCCGACGCTGCGGCAGCAAGCTGTGGAAACGACAGTTGCCACCTTTGCGTCATCAAGCGTGACCACCAGCCGCGTTCCGCGCCAACATCGGCGCCCGTCCGAGCCGGCAATTCGCTTTCGATCGTATTGCTAATCCGCAGCCACAACGCGTGCTCATTCGGCACTGCATCATACTCGCCACGATTCTCGCGGCAAAACACGACGATAGCATCGAGGTCGCCGCGCGCTTCGGCGCACCCGCCGCAGGCGATTAAGTGTGTCTCGACGCTGTTGTGATCTTCGGGACTCAGCGACCCATCAACAAAGTCGCTGAGCAAATCCTGGTAATTCTCGCAGTTCATTTCTTCTAACCTTCCGATGCGCGCATTTTCTAATCAGCCCGGGACTGCGCGACTCTCGCGGTCTCAAAGCAACAAAGGGGAGACTGCGTATTCTTTTGTCCTCTCAGCAGCGAGATTCCGTTCGCCGCCATGCCAAACAGGCCCGCCTTGGACCTCGAACAACTGCCAGCCTTCAAAAAAGGCCGTTTCTTGGTTGCTAGCGCGGCTTGTTCTGTTGCCTGAGCAAGCCCCGTAATTTCATTCTGGCCTTGTGTAATTGCGATTTCGAAGTGCCCACCGAGACGCCCAGCATCCGGCCAATCTCTTCGTGTTCGTGGCCTACGATGTCGTGCAGCGTAAAAACCATCTTATATCCGGGCGGCAATTGCGCAATTGCCCTATCCAGGGCGATGCGATCGACGACTGGCATGGCGTTCGGGTTTTCCGTCCCTTTGACGATCTGAATCGGCGCTTCGCCATCCTCCGTAGTCTGCTCCATCCGCGTGCCGCGTTTGCGAAAGTGCATCAGGACTTGATTGACCGTCAAACGATGCAGCCAGGTAGTGAAAGCCGACTCCCCGCGAAAGCTGCCGATCTTGCGAAAGAGCTGGATGAAAACTTCCTGCGCCAGGTCTTCCGCCTCAGTCACGTTCCCAGTCATCCGCAGGCAGAGCGAATAAACGCGCCGGTTGTGACGCTGGTACAGTTCCTCGAAGGCTTTCATGTCGCCTTCGGCGGCCCGCTGCGTCAACTGGTAATCCGGAGTTCGCGGTGTTTCGGTTTCGCTTGCAGCCACTCGCGTTTTAGTATCCGATCATAGACGCGCGCTGACAAGCCGAGGAGGAACCTTCCCACCCATGAACGCCGATCTACATTGAAAGAAGCGGAGTTACTTGGATTTGAGATCTGTGCAGCGAATCATGTCCAGTACGTACGATCCAGCGAGCGGTAATGCACAGCTTCGGCGACGTGAGCGGACTGAATTTCCTCTGCGCCTTCGAGGTCGGCGATGGTGCGGCTGACTTTAAGGATGCGATCGTAGGCGCGAGCGGACAAACCCAGTCGAGCCATCGCGCGTTCGAGCATCGTCTCGCTTTCCGAATCAATCTTGCAATAACGGCGAATCAGGCGCGGGGTCATCGCGGCGTTTGAAAAGATTCCCTCGGATGTAAGCCTCGCGGTCTGGCGGGCGCGGGCGTTGATGACGCGCTGGCGAATTGCTGCCGAGTCTTCCGCGTCAGGCGGCGGGTCGCCGGTGAGGTCACGAAACTTAACGGCGGGCACGTCCACGTGAATGTCGATGCGGTCGAGCAAGGGGCCGGAGATGCGACCGACGTAGCGCTGAATCTGCAAGGGAGTGCAACGGCATTCGCGGGTCGGATCATTCCAGAATCCGCACGGGCAGGGATTCATCGCCGCGGCCAGCATGAACGAAGCCGGAAACGTCAGAGACATCGCTGCGCGGCTGATCGTGACTTTCTGATCTTCGAGCGGTTGGCGCAGGACTTCGAGTACGCTGCGATCGAACTCCGGCAACTCATCGAGAAACAGGATACCCTGATGGGCGAGCGAGACCTCGCCGGGTCGCGGCACCGCGCCACCGCCAATCAAGCCGGCGTCGCTGATCGTGTGATGTGGCGAGCGAAATGGCCGCTCGGTAACGAGCCCCGCCCGTCCGGTCCATCCGGCCACGGAATGAATCTTTGTTAACTCGAGGGCGGCTTCGAATTCCAGGGGCGGCAAAATCGTTGGCAGACGCTTGGCCAACATCGTCTTGCCAGAACCCGGCGGGCCAATCAGCAGAATGTTGTGCCCGCCCGCGGTGGCAACTTCGAGGGCGCGCTTGGCGGCTTGCTGGCCCCGTACTTCGCGAAAATCGACGGCGTAGCGCTCGTCGTGAATCAATATCTCGGCGGGGTCTACCCGGACCGGTTCGGGCGGGTTGTCAGATCGAATTGCCGCGATTAGCTCCACCGCGTTTCTGAGATCCGTAACTGCGTAAACATTGACGTCGGAAACGACCGCAGCCTCTTTTGCATTTTCATCAGGCAACAGCAGATGCTTGGTTTGCGATTGCCGAGCGCGCAAGGCAATCGGCAGCGCGCCGCGCACTGGACGCACGCGCCCGTCAAGCGAAAGCTCGCCGACGGCGAGGATGTCTGTCAGGTGCTCCGCGTCACCCAAGTCGCCATTCGCGCCCAGGATGCCAAGCGCGATTGGAAGATCGAAGCTCGCACCCTCCTTGCGCACATCGGCCGGCGCCAAATTGATCGTCGTCTTGTGAAACGGAAAGAAGAACGCGCTGTTGTTGATGGCGGCGCGAATGCGTTCGCGCGATTCTCGGACCGCCAGGTCCGGCAGACCAACAATGATCACTGCGGGTGTTTGATCAGTTTCACCCCGGGCCGGCGTTAGATCGACTTCGACATCGACCAGGTTTGCATCGATGCCATAGACCGCGGCGGATTGGGTGCGGAAGAGCATGGGAGTCGTGATGTTCCGACGTCAGCCTATTACGTGAGTTAGGATCACAGCAGCATAGACCCCAGTTCAATTACGCGAGTCTATGCCGCTTGAAAAAGCAAAGCGCGCCTCTAATAAAAGAAAGCGCGCTCGCATTTCAGAGCGCTCGGACTACAGCGAACGCTTCCCGTCTTAGTTAATCACCGGCGCGACTTAGGTGGAGCGCTGGCTCCCGCGCCTGGCAACTTGATTTCTTGTCCTGCTCGCAACTCGACATCGGGTGCGATACCGTTGAGACGCGCCAGTTCATCGACAGAGAGCTTACGCGCCGCGGCAATCCTGGCAATCGTGTCGCCCTTCCGGGCCCGCACCATCGTAAGACTCGGCGCGCCAGTCTGAGTGGAACTCGGCCGAGAGATGGTCAATCGGGTGCTGCTGTTCGGAACTACCAGCTTGTTGGTCGCTTTCAAGTCCACGCCAGAATTGAGCGTCTGCAGCGTGGCAACACTCAGGCCGGTTCGGTTCGCAACCGATTGCAGCTCTTCTCCGGGCGCAATCGCCACGACCCGCACTGAGTCGCGCCGATCCGCCGGAACGCGCTTCAGGACCGAAGCCAATTGATTCTTCTTGCCCAGCGGAACGCGGACGCTGTACGAATCACCACGCGGCGTCGTGTCGCGTTTCAGTTCCGGGTTAAGAGCTTGAATGACATCGACGCTGGTGTCCGTCGCGTCGGCGATCAGTCTCAGGCTGGTTGCGGAAGTTACATCAACCCGATCGTAGGACAACGGCGCGTCAGGACGAATGCCTCGGAAGCCGTACTTCTCTGGGTTCTTCGCGATCAAGATCGTGGCCAGGATGTTTGGCACATAGTCGCGCGTCTGCTGCACGATAACTGGATAGATGCGCCAGAAATCGGCCGCTCCGGCACGTGCAATCGCACGATCGATTGAACCGTTGTTGTAGGCTGCAAGCGCGAGTTCCCAGTTGCCGTTGTATTTCTTGCCCAGGGCTTTCAGCATACGGGCGGAAGCGCGAGTCGCCTGCTCAATACTATTACGCTCATCAATCCAGGCGGTTTGACGCAGACCATAGGAGCGGCCGGTCGCCGGCATGAACTGCCACAACCCGGACGCTCCGACGTTGGAAATAGCTCTCATCCCCCAGCTGCTCTCGATCTGACCCAACCAAGCCAAATCCTCGGGCACGCCTTCCTGTCGGAAGGTTTCGCGCGCCATCTTCATAAAGCGACCAGAGCGGCGCAAGCCAGATTCCATCGTGGCGCGACCGCGAGGTCCTTGATAATAGTTAATGAACTGCTGGATCAGCGGATTGATCGTGATTTTGAAATCAAGCGCATTCTTGGCCTCTTCAAGAGTCGCCAGTTGAGTATCGGAAACTTTCTTTTCGTCCTCGGTAAGAACCAACTTGCTCAACGGATCGAGCGGCGAAGGTTCAAAACCTTGCTGACGAAAACCGATCTGAGATTGTCTGGGCTGCTGTACCCGTGCCACTTCAACCGTTTCGGTAATTGGATTAGGCGCTCTTTGAGCCACGACGGGCGTGGCAATCTGCTGCGGTGCCGTCTGGAGCAGCGGCACTTCAAGGCGATAAACGTTCTCGACCAACTCCAGGTAGAAGATCTGCAAGCGCTGGCTGGCGCGCACATCCAATCCGGACAGCAGGATCTCATCAACCGCCTTATCAAACTCGTCACGAGCCTGTTCGCGCTTGTTGTCTTCGAGGTTAAGTTTGCCTTTGCGGAAATGATCGTTCGCGCGATCAATGACTTGATCGACGCGTGGATCCGTCCTTTGGACCTCAGTCGGAATCTCGCGAGCAGAAGAGCCGCCCGGAATCTGTGCTTGAATGATTGCTGGAAAGAAAAGCGCCGTGACTACGAATGAGATGCGGACAGCTATGCGAAGTGGGGTACGGGTCATCAATCGTTGTTCTCCTCTGGTAATGCTCTGGGCGAATCCACGACTGCGACTTCCACCTGAGTCGCGCCTGCGGCATTCACTACTTAAACAGTACGGAACGCGTAAAAGTTCCGGTTTTCCGAGGCCCCAACGCTCGGGGCCAATATCGAGGCCGAGGTTAGCACACGGTCTGAGGGGTGTCAAACCAAAGAGACCAGCAAAAATCGGCCCCAAGTGACAGTTTCTGGGTCAAAAAGCCTTTAGATGCCGGCTAAATCGTCCGGCCGCTGGCCGCCTGTGGCAGGCGAACGGGTCGGCTGCCCGCGCCGACTGCCGGCGTTGCTTTTTCTTTCAGGGCCTCGCGAAAAACCTGTCGCATATTGTCCACAAACACGAAAGTGACGTCTTTGAAGGGCTCTTTCGGCACTTCGTCCATGTCACGCCGGTTTTGCGCCGGCAGGATGATCTTGGTCACCCGCGCTCGGCGCGCCGCGAGGACTTTTTCCTTAACGCCGCCGACCGGCAGAACGTTTCCGCGCAGGGTAATCTCTCCGGTCATCGCCACGTCTTTGCGAACTGGCCGTTGCGCCAATGTTGACACCATGGCGGTCGCCAGCGTGATTCCAGCGGAGGGGCCATCTTTGGGAATCGCACCTTCCGGAATGTGTATGTGCAGATCGTAGTTGTTAAAGTCCTCGGGATCGATTTCAAGTTCGATGGCGCGCGACTTCGCGTAAGAGTAAGCAGCTTGAGCCGATTCACGCATCACCTCACCGAGTTGTCCGGTCAACACGAGGTTGCCCTTGCCTTTCATGCGCAACGCTTCGACAAAAAGGATGTCGCCGCCAACCGCCGTCCAGGCCAGTCCGGTGGCCACTCCAATCTGATCTTTCTTCAAGACTTCTTCGGGAATAATCTTGGGCGCGCCGAGAAACTCGTGCAGATTCTTGAGCGAGACTCGCACGACGCCTTTTTGGCCTTCACCGATACGGCGCGCGACCTTGCGACAAATAGATCCAATTTCGCGCTCGAGCTGTCGCAGTCCCGCTTCCTGCGTGTATCGCTGAATCATTGCTGTCAGAGCAGTGGTCGAGATGTTCACGTCACGCGGCGCGATTCCGTTCTCTTCCATTTGCTTTGGCAGCAAATGCCGCCGGGCTATCTCCAGCTTTTCTTCTTCCGTGTAACCAGCCAGGCGAATCACTTCCATGCGATCGCGGAGCGCCGACTGGACCGTGTCGAGAATATTGGCCGTCGTCATGAAGATGACATTCGACAAATCGAACGTAACGCCAAGATAGTTGTCGCGGAAACTGTTGTTCTGTTCCGGATCGAGGACTTCCAAGAGGGCCGACGATGGATCCCCGCGAAAATCCGCGCCTACCTTGTCGATTTCATCCAGCATGATGAGTGGATTGTTTGTGCCGGCCTGCGAAATCGACTGAATGATGCGGCCGGGCATGGCGCCAACATAGGTGCGGCGATGGCCGCGAATCTCGGCTTCGTCATGTACTCCGCCGAGACTTAGGCGCATGAACTTGCGGCCCAGTGCGCGCGCCACTGATCGACCCAGACTCGTCTTACCCACGCCGGGCGGGCCGACCAGACAGAGAATTGGCCCCTTTGGCTTCTCTTTCAGCTTGCGCACGGCGAGCGCTTCGATGATCCGCTCCTTAACTTTCTCAAGACCGTAATGATCCTCGTTCAGAATGCGCTCGGCCTTGTGCAAATCGAGATTATCTTTCGAAGATTTAGACCACGGCAGATCTGTCATGATCTCCATCCAGTTGCGCAGCGTCGCCGTCTCAGCCGCATCTGGATGCATGCGTTCGAGCTTCTTCAGTTGTCGCAGCGCTTCCTCTTCGGCCGGTTTTGGTATCTTGGCGGCCTCGATCTTCTCCCGAAATTGCTGAACGTCTTCGGCCAGTTCGTTACCCTCACCCAGCTCGGTTTGAATCGCCTTCATCTGCTGCCGGAGATAAAACTCGCGCTGCGATCGATCGATGTCTGCGCGCGCCTGAGTGTTGATTTCCTGCTGTACAGTCAGCACCTCGATCTCTTTGTTCAGCAGTTCATTCACCCGACGGACGCGCGCCGTTGTGTCGGCGATCTCCAGCACTGATTGGGCGTCTTCGACTTTCAACTCCAGGTTGGAAGCAGACAAATCGCCGAGCCGTCCGGCGTCGTCGAGGTTCGCAATAATCGCCATCACTTCCGGCGAGATGTTTTTGCCAAGGTTCGCCGCCTTCTCCATCGAGCCGCGGACGTTGCGCACCAATGCTTCGACCTCCAGCGAGCGTTCCGGCGCCTGAACTTCTTCGATTACCTGCAACTTCGCGCGCAGAAACTCGCCGCTTGATTGGACTTCTTCAACCTTTGCTCGCGATATGCCCTGGACCAGGATGCGAATGCGGCCGTCCGGCAACTTCAGCATGCGCATGATCACGGCCACCGTTCCCACGGCGTAGAGATCGTTCTGTTGCGGTTCTTCCTTGTCCAAATCCTTCTGGCAGACGAGCAGGATCATGCGATGCTCGCCCAGCGCTTCATCGACGGCGCGGATCGATCTCTCGCGCGATACGAACAGCGGCACGATCATGTACGGATAGATCACGATATCGCGCAAAGGCAGCAGCGGCAGCTCGCTGGGGATCTGCAATTGCTGCTCGACATCCGTCGGCTTCAGAGCATCCTTAACTTGGTCTTCGGTTTTTTTTGCCATGCCTCTTCTTTTCCTGGCGCTATTCGCCTGACTCCACTTCGGTGATGGGGACCTTAAATTCCGAACCGCGCCGCTCCAGTATCTTTGGCAGGCGAATTACCAGCAAGCCGTTTGCCAACTCAGCCGTCGCATCTTTGACGCTAATCGTCCAGCGCAATGGCACGACGCGCTCAAAATTTCCGTATGCGCGCTCGGAACACAGGTGCGACACGATCCGCTGGCGTGTTTGACGCTTCTTTTTCTCTCCGCAGACGCGCAGCTTGCTGCTATTCAATCCTATTCTGATCTGCGCCGCGCGAACCCCCGGGAGTTCGACGCGAACGTAGATCGCTTTGGTGGTCTCGCAAACATCGACGGGTGGAGCCCAAGCGCCGGCAACTGCCGGAAGTTGCGCCTCGGCTGCCTCCTGTAAGACCGAGAACAGGCGCCCGATTCTTTCGGTCAGTCGCTGGAGCTCGATTCGCTCGAGACCTGCCGGGCCTACACTCTTGACCATCGCCCTACGCCTTCTTCAGCGGTCCACTCGCGCGGGCGCGCACTAGGTTCTTGAGCTCGTCCATGAACTCCGAAACGTCCGCAAACTCAAGATAAACCGAAGCAAAGCGCACGTAAGCGACCTTGTCGAGTTCTTTTAGTCGTCGCATGATCAATTCACCGATCTTGGTCGTGGGGCGCTCGCGCTCTGGAGACTCCTGAACATATTTTTCGACCGCGTTCACGATGCCGTCCAGTTTTGCGGGCGGAATCGGCCGCTTCTCACAAGCGCGCAAGAGGCCGGCCATGACCTTATTGCGATCGAAAGCCTCACGGCTTTGGTCTTTCTTGGTCACCATGTACGCGATGTGATCAATTCGTTCGTAGGAGGTAAAGCGCCGTTCACACTTCAGACACTCACGTCTCCGACGGATCGCATCGCCTTCGCGCGACTCGCGCGAGTCAACCACTTTGTCTTCCAGAAAACCGCAGAAGGGACATTTCATAAGATCTGATCCTCACTCTCGCTGTTTTTCTTCATTCCATTAAGCTACTCAAGCCAACGCTATCTTTTCGTCTTCCACCGCATGTTCGACGGCGCTGGCCGAAACAAGAGAGCGCAAGCGCGCAAGATTCACGTCGCCGCGCAAAAAGTAGAACAAGCCAAACAGCGCCGCCGGGCCGAAATCAACCAGGTGCAAGATGATCGCCGCCGCTGCTGCTTGTTCGCGCCCGACTCCGAGCAGCACCAGTGCCGCTCCGGTTGCAGCGTGAAACGCACCCGCCGCACCGCCGGGAGTTGGAACTGCCGACCCCACCATTGAAAAACCCAGCACGAATAAAACCTGCGAAATGCCGAATCGCAAGCCGAATGCTTGGCACACGAGCAAATTTGCGAGCGCGACAGAAAACCAAAGCAGCAACGACCAACCGATACTAGTCGCTAACTGGCGAACGTTGGATAAAACACTCAACGCTGTCGCGAGTTGCTCGAGCGTACTCAATAACGCGCGCTTTGCTCTGATCCTGAATCGAGATCCAGCGCTGATTCTGCGATCGAGCCATTTGATTAAGGTCTGTGACCGCCATCTGAACCAAATCAACACCACAAGCGCGACCAACACCAGACCGAGGAAAGCAAACCCGGCGATCCGTGCGCGGCCAAAGTCTGCCTGCATCTCTGGCGTTGGTCTGAACCACAACAAATTGACCGCAAAGAACAAGAGGACGGTCATACTGTCGTAGACGCGCTCAACCATGACGGTAACGAATGACGCCGCCGGTCTTACTCGCTTGTCGCGCATCGCCAAAACCACTGGTCTCACGACTTCTCCGGCCCGGCCGATGGTCAGCACAGCTCCGAACCCGACTGTCGTGGCAATCCAAACTTCGCGGAGGCTGGCCTTTGTCAACGGCGCCAGAAACGCGCGCCACCGAATCGCCCTCCACAAGTAACCCAGCAGAATAACTCCGCACGCCAGAATGATTAGACGCCAATCCGATTTCAGTAAGGCGAGTTTGACTTGTCCCCAGTCGAGTCGCCGGCCAAACCACCAAATAATCCCGACCGCGAGGATTAGCAGCGCCGCAAACTCCAAATATTTTCGATATCTTCCCAAGGCTCTTCACAACAGAAAGGCGCCGGCAAGCTTGACGAACTTCGCACTACGACCACAAGATATGGGGTGGCGAAGCAAGGCTACAACAGTTTGCTGTTGGCGCGCAACAACGTGCCTGAAGCAGGGCCGTGAAGGGCGCGACGAGCCATGCGAAGACTGGCGTTGACGGAACTTTGCTAATAAGCCCAACGTAAGACGCTCATGTCGGGCGGACGACGCGCGCCCTTTGAAGCAACATCACGAACGAAATCGGAGACGCCACAAGTGGGAGCCGCCAAGAGCTTGGCAACCAACGAAGGGGCCGAATTGGTCAGAAGGTGCCGCGCGGGCGACGGGGCGGCATGGGAAGAAATTGTCCAAACTTACACCCGCAGGATTTACAATCTCGCTTACCGCTTCACCTCCCGCGCCGATGCTGCCGAAGACCTGACTCAGGAAGTCTTTATTCGCGTCTATCGATCGCTGAACCAGTACGATCCGAAGCAGGGCGATTTGCAGAACTGGCTGATGCGCCTGGCGCGCAACCTGGTTATCGATGATTACCGTAAACGCCAGCGCGCTCCGCAAGACACCGCCGCGGACGACCTGGAGGATCATAAGTACCACTTGCGAGCAGCTGGCTCGTCGGTGCAAAGGGAGATGGAACGTCACGAATTGGGCGCGCAAGTCCAGGCCGGAATCGACAAACTCTCGGGGGATCTGCGCACCTGCGTCATCCTGCGCGACATTGAAGAGCTGAGTTATCACGAGATTGTTGACCTGCTGAAGATCCCCGAAGGCACGGTCAAGTCGCGAATCAATCGCGGCCGCATTGAACTTGCGAAGATCTTACGTCGTATGCGAGTAGTGGAGGCCTAAGAACAGTAGGCAGACAGCAGTAAGCAGAAGGCAGGAAAGACGAAACACGATGCTTTGTCACGAATTTGAAGATCAACTGACGGACTATCTCGATGGCACGCTCGAAGTACACGCGAACCAGGCATTCGCAGAGCACGCGATGCGTTGTCCGGTCTGTCACGATCTGCTGGGCGAAGTAAAGAACACGCTGCACGCCTGTTCCTCCTCTGAGGCTCCGCTGGCAGGCGCTGAGCTTGAGGCACGCATTCTCATCCAAACGATGCCGCAGACGGCGATCAGTTGCGCGGATTTCGAAGAGCATCTCACCGACTATCTTGATGGCTTTCTGCTGGCGCCGCTTTATCACCGGTGGGAGCGTCATGCCGCGCTGTGCGCGGATTGTAGCGAATTGCCCGGTGCGGTTGTCCGTTCAATCGGCGCTTGCTACACATACATTCAGGAAGAATTGCCGGTGCCCGCTGGTCTCGAGGCCCGCATCCTGCAAAGCACGATCGGAAATGTCCTGCCGCAACGAGTGCGCGCGTCGGCGACGTCCCGCTTGATTGAATGGTTGCGCGGCGCGCTCGATCCGATCGTCTCGCCGCAACTTGCAACGGTGGCGACGATGTTATTGGTTTCGGTGTTCGTCCTGACGAACACCGTTTCGACAGACGGCTCGGTCGGCGGAATCTATCATGCGAGTTTGCAACTGGCTGAGCGGACCGCCGGCAACGCGACGAAGAGTTCTGCCAATGGCGTAAGGCAACTGGCGGGCAGCGTCAATGATTTGATGAGCGAGGATGAAAGTGCAGGAAAAGGAAATGATGCGAACCAGAATCAGAATTCAGCAAATCAGAACAGCGCGCCGCAGGGCCCGCAGAGCAAGCCGAAGAGTGACAGTTCGCAACCAAAAAAACGTTGAGGTGATGTCCGACAAACTTTAGGAAACTCTGATTAAGTGACTCAGGAAAAAGAACGCGCAGACACTTGAGTCCTATTGGTTTTGGGCCGGGCAGTCCCGTAGGGACGAAATATCTATAGAACAAGATGAATCAAGTGAATTTTTTCAGCCCATTTATGGGCGGCAGAAACATGATGTCGCTCCTGACGGAGCTTTGAGGTTAGGCACGCGCATGGTGCTACAAATATTTCGTCCCTACGGGACTTTGATGAAATGTTGCTGGGGCCTTCACTTGATCAGAGTTTCCTTTAGTTTGTCGTCACGTGTTCCCGCTGCGAGCTACGGACAAACTGAAGTTTATCGAACGAAGACCAAATGAATTGCGCTTATCACACTAAGAACCCGGCAGTCGTGCAATGCAACCAGTGCGCGCGGCCTTTGTGCCCCGCCTGTGACCATCGCATTCGCGGATTTCCGTTTTGTCAGGACTGCATCGTCGCCGGCGTCGAGATGCTGCGTTACCAACATCCCCGTGGGGCCGACGCGAACGTTATCCGCCGCAAGACGTCGCCGTTCGTCGCTACCCTGCTTTCGTGTTTTGTTCCTGGCCTCGGTGCGGCTTACAACGGACAGACGTCAAAGGCCCTGGTTCACTTCGCAATCTTTGCCAGCTTTTTCCAGATGGCTGTTGTTACTGACGGCGTGACATTCTTCATTCTCGGCGTCATCGGTACCTGGATGTTCGCGGCCGTCGATGCGTGCCGCACCGCACAACTGATGCGCGCCGGTCTGGCACCCGACGCCGAAGAAGATGCAATCGCCCGCCAACTTTACGGTAATCCGTTCGCATGGGGCGTGATCCTCGTGGCGCTGGGATTGCTGTTCTTGTCACACACCCTGCTCGCCATACAGTTTCCGGTGCGCAAGATGTTGCCGGTGGCGCTCGTAGCTCTCGGTGCATACATTTTGTTCGACTATTTGAAGCGCCGCCGCCGCCGCGAAGAAATGCGCGCCTTCGATACCGGGGGCCCGCCGCCCTCGGTGGTCGCGAGTTGGCCCGCGACGTCGGCGCGATTCGGCACCGGCGACTTTCCGACGCAGGTGCGCCAGCGTCAGATCGGTTCGACGCGTTTTAAGTAAGTAACGCAAGTTGCTAACTTGCGTCTGAGATTCACTGATCTCTGACTTCTGATCTCTGACCTCTGGGTATTAATTATGGCTATCCTGGGAATATTCGCTCGCGGCGGCGCGGTTCTCGCTCTCATTCTTCTGGTTGTAGCGCTGCTCAAGCAATTGATCGTGATGGTCGGCTTCCTGCTGGCGCTGATCAAATTCGCCATCGTGATTGCTTTTGTGGTGATGATCGTGATGATCGGGCTCGCCATCTTCCGCGATCGCTCACGCCGCAAACACGAAGCCGAAGAAATCTGACGAGCCAACTCGCCACGGTCCAACCACTTAGGGAATCCCCAACAAATCTCTTCAAATTTTGGCCTTTTCTCCGTTTGCCTTCGCACTTCCCTGTGTGATAGGGTTCGCGCTCTAGCAACATCCGGGATCCGAATCTGAATCGGGAGCAACGGTGCTCCCAAACGGTTCAGAACGATATCAGTTGCTAGTCTTCAAGCAGGGTTCTTTGGATCTTCTAGCAGGTTCTTAATTTAAGAACTCGCAAATTTAGGTTTTTCAGTCGCCTATGTCGGCGTCTGTTACTTTCGCGGTCGTTCATGCGGCCCCCGTTTTACAAAACGCGCGTGGACAGATCGACAGGAGCAGAATGATGACCCGAGACGACCGTTTTTACGCTTTTATTGTTGCCCGCACTTCAAGTTCCCGAGCCCACATCCGTCGCATTTGCGTACATAAACGCTGGCTGAAAGCCTCAGCCGTCGGGTTGTTTGTCGTAGCCTGCGGATTGTCATACGGCTTTTACGGATTGACTCAACAGGCCGCGCATTTGCGCATCGAACGCGAGAATTCGCGCCTCCGCGCAGAGAACGATAAGCAGCGGCAGGAGCTGCAAAACCTCAACAATCGTGTCGACGCCGTCGAAGACACTTCCCGCAAACTGGTTGAGGCTTCCGGAGTTCAGAAAGAGCCGCAGACCGTGCATGGCCAGGGCGGTCCCGCGCATCCGGTCGACAGCGCGTCAGCATTGGCAGCGTTAGAGAAAAAGACAGCTAGATTAGAACGCGATCTGCGCAACTACGAGGATTTCCTGCGCTGGAGCGGCAACACGCCGGCCATGTGGCCAGTCGTGGGAAAACTTGAGAGCGGCGTCGGCGGCCGGCGCAATCCGTTCGGCGGGCGGCGCTTCGAATATCACGAAGGCCAGGACATTGATGCAGCCTACGGCACGCCGGTCCAGGTTGCCGCCACCGGCAAGGTAACGATCGCCGGATGGCAGCGCGGTTACGGCAACGTCGTCTATGTCGATCACGGCAACGGCCTCTCCACGCGCTATGGCCACCTGTCGAAGATCGAGGTTCGGGTCGGCGACGCGGTAATGCGCGGACAAACAATCGGGTTGGTAGGCTCAACCGGTCGTTCAACAGGTCCGCACTTGCACTATGAAGTGCGCATCAACAACCAACCGGTGAATCCCCGGCGATACTTGCCTGGCGCACAGAACTGAAACCGAGTCCGAGCCCTGCAACATTCAAACGCCCCTCGCTTCGTTATCGCGAGGGGCTTCTGCTAACATCCCAAACGGATTTCAATTCGTCTAACACGAACAAAGGAAAAACGTCTTTCATGACCTCGACGCCTACGCGCGCAGCCGCGGTGCTGCTCTCTGTTTTGGTTTTTGTCAGCCTGCTTCCCGTCTCCGTACTCGGCGACGAGGGTATGTTCCTGCCGGACGCGCTCAATCAATTGCCACTGAAAAAGCTGCAACAGCGCGGACTGAAGATTCCGATTACCGACATCTTCAATCCGAATGGCCCGAGCATTAAGGATGCAGTCGTTATCGTCGACGGTGGCACGGGCGAGTTTCTTTCACCGGAGGGTCTGATGCTGACGAATCATCACGTCGCGTTCGATGCCCTGGTCGCGGCTTCTGACCAATCGAAGGACTACGCTACGAATGGCTATCTCGCGCACAATCGGGGCGAAGAATTGCCAGCAAAGGGCTACACGGTTCAGATTACACAGGAACTGAAGGACGTCACGGCCGACGTGCTGACCGGAGTTACCGACGCTATGTCGCCGCAAGATCGCGCGACCGCGATTCAAAACAAGACCCGCGCATTGATGGCGGCGAATGCAAAACCCGCCGAGGGCATTACGGCAAACGTCCAGCCGCTGAACGAAGGACTCTCGTATTACCTGTTCACGTACCTAACACTGCGCGATGTGCGCATTGTGTATGCGCCGCCAAAGAACATCGGTTTCTTCGGCGGCGATCCGGACAACTTTGAGTGGCCGCGCCACGATGGCGATTTCACTTTCATGCGCGCCTATGTCGGACAAAACGGCCGGCCGGCCGAGTACGCAGCGAGTAACGTCCCCTACAAGCCGAAAAAGTTCCTTTCGATTTCGATGGGTGGGGTGAAAGAAAACGATTTCGTCATGGTCATGGGCTATCCAGGTTCGACGCGACGCTATCGCGAGAGCTACTCCGTGGCATACAACCAGGATATTGCCATGCCGTTTACGATTGACGTTTTCAAACAACAGATCGAGCAACTACAAGACGCGGGAAAGAATGATCGCGATCTTCAGATCAAGCTGCAAAGCAGGATCTTCGAGATTGCCAACACGTTGAAGGACCTCGAAGGCTCAGTGGTTGCTATGCATCGCTTCGGTATCGTCGATCAGAAACGCGCCGAAGAGGCGGCGTTTACGCGTTGGCTCAGCGCAAATCCCGACCGGCAGAAGAAGTACGCCGAAGTACTGCCCTCGCTGCAGAAAGCCTACGAGGAATTGACCCGCACAGCTCAGCGCGATTTGCTTGTCCAGCAACTGGCTGGGCTGAGTGACGTTTTCCAAATACTCTCCCTGGTCAACAGAGTTGCTGCTGAGAAGCAAAAACCGCAAGCTGAACGTAATTCAAGTCTCATCATGTTGGCGGTGCGCGCGCGCGGCGCGTTGCCGGAGATATTTGCCGATCGGAACGCGGCGGCAGAGAGTTCGTTGCTCGCTTTCCTTTTGCGAAAGGCCGCCGAGCTGCCGGCTGGTCAAAAACTCGATTCCACTGAGAAGCGATTCGGAAATCTGCAAGGCGAGGCTCGAGTTCGCGCTGAAGAGGCTTTCGCACGCTCGCTGGCGGAAAGCAAGAACTTCGCAACCGCAGAGTCGGTTAACGCATTATTCGAAAAGACCCCCGCGCAACTGAAAGAGCTGAGCGATTCGATGATCGACTTTGCCGGCGAAGTCGCCGACCTTGCGGCACAAGTAGGAACAGGCCAGCGGGCCTTTAACGCAACCGTGGCACGTTGGCGACCGCTGCTCGTGCAGGGGATGAGCGAGATGCGCGCCGGCAATGCGGGGGCCCCGCGCGGGCAGCCCGCGTGGGGTGCTAGTCCGTATCCGGATGCGAATCGCACGTTGCGGTTCACCTATGGCGACGTGAGGGGATATGTTCCCCATGACGCAGCGATCTATCAGCCGTTCACGAATCTTTCCGGCGTGATTGAGAAAGACACCGGGCGCGAACCGTTCGACGTGCCGGCGAAACTCAAGCAGCTTTATCGCGCGCATGATTTTGGTCCGTACGCGACGCCGGACGGACAGAACGTGCCGGTGAATTTTCTATCGACAACCGATATCATCGGCGGCAATTCGGGCTCACCAATCATGAACGGGCGCGGCGAACAGGTAGGAATCATCTTTGACGGTAATTACGAAGGACTCGGTAACGACTTTTTCTACAACGACGCGAAGGGTCGTGCGATTTCGGTCGATATTCGTTATGTGCTGTTCATTGCCGATAAGTTCGGCGGTGCGGGTTACATCCTGAAAGAACTGGACATTAAGAACGCCCCGACCGCGTTGCGCCGGGCAGCCTGATGGCCTGTCAAACTGCACCGCAGCAAAACAACTGGAGGAAAACCATGAAGAAGTTAATCGCAAGTCTGGGTCTGGCGCTGGCAACTACAATGCTTGTCGGGATTGGGTCAGCTAAACCGCTCACGAATTTGAGCGCAACAGTTAACCAACAGGATCGCCACTTCAGTCATCAGGAGGCAGGCGTCCAATTCGACCTACCAAAGGGTTGGAGAGCAAAGCCCGAGGGTGAAGTCATTACGGTCTCGACCGCAGACGACAGTCTGCAGATGGTCTTTTGGGTCCCCGATGAAGACACTTTCGATGCGGCGGTAAAAGACCTGGACAAGGAACTGAGCAAGACCATCAAGAACATCAAGATGACGGACAAGGGCACCTCAGACACGCACAACGGAATGCCGCATTTCAGTGCCGGCGGAACTGGCACCGTCAGCGGCACCACAATTGAGTGGAGCGTTGACGTGCTGGCAGCCAAGAAGGTTGTGATCATCTTGACGTTCGCCGCGCCCGGCATCGCCGAAAAACATGCTACTGAGGCCGTGCAGTTCATCAGCAGCATCAAGAAAATCGACTAGGCTCTGATAAACCGATCACGCAAGACTAATTTCGCTAAATCGGAATGAAGCTTTGCAGATCGATCATTCATCTGGAGGACACCACCTTGAAGAAGCTAAATCTGATTCTTGCGCTAATGATGGGTGCAGCGTTGGCGCTCGCCTGTAGTAGCGGCGACAACAAGAACACCTCTTCAACTAACACTGGTTCGGATAAGAAAGAACCGGCCAAGACTGATACAACTAAGACTGACGCGCCTAAGTCGTCGGACTCGGCTTCGGATGCAAACGTTTTCACTCATAAAGAGGGCGGGATTACGTTTGAAGTGCCGAGCGGCTGGAAAGCGACGCCGAATGGCGACAACATGACGGTCTCCTCCACGGACGGCGGGCTGCAGGTCGTCTTCTGGGTACCGGCTGAAGATTCGTTCGACGCTGCCGTAAAAGAACTCGACAAAGAAATCGGCAAGACGATCAAGAACGTCAAGACGGTCGGCACGCCAACGAAGGACACGCACAACGGCATGGCCCATTATGGCGAGAGCGGCACCGGCGAAGTCGAGGGGACCACAATTGCGTGGAGCGTCGACGTGCTTTCGGCCAAGAAGCCGGTGATCATCCTGTCATTCGCGGCGCCAAACCTGTACGAGAAGAACTCAGCCGCTTACGAGAAGCTAATCAACAGCATCAGGAAAATCAGTTAGGGCTGTGGATTTAGCAGGATTTGGGCCGGCCCTGGTCATGGCCGGCCCCAGATTATTTCGCTTGACAGGCCAAAACGGCATCGTTTAGGATGCGCCGTCGTTTCAATCAGTGCCGGGGTTGGCTTTTCCACCTGCCTTCAGCATTTCGATTTGCAAGCGCCACCAGAGAAATGAGTTTTGGTTTTTCGCCGTAAGTTGCGTCCGCCGATCGTGCTATGTGTGCGATCCAGCGGGCGTTTTTTCGTTGTGTGTTTCCGTATTGCGCCCCGTTTTTGAAAGCGCGTCCGGCTCACAGCATTAACCCCAGTCGACGTGGTGCGACCCTGGATTTTGGTCTCTGCGATTCAAGGAAGTTAGAGTCTTTGGTCCCTCGCGTCAGGTTTTAGGAGGATTCGTTTGTATGTCTAGAATAACCGGTAAGGTCAAGTGGTTTAACAACTCGAAGGGTTATGGCTTCATTGAGCAGCCAGGCTCTTCGGATATCTTTGTTCACTATAGCGCCATTCAAGGCGACGGCTTCAAGACCCTTGAAGAGGGACAGGAAGTCGAGTTTGAAGTGACGCAAGGCCCGAAAGGACCACAGGCCGAAAAAGTGACAAAGGCTTAGGTCTCCCCGGCTTGCTCTCTAAGCAAAGCCACTGGCCGCTTCCGGTCGTGAGCCCGGAAGACGCGAAGTGAAAAGGCGATCTCGAAAACGAGATCGCCTTTTTGCTTTGTCCGACAAACTTCAGTTTGTCGATATCGCTCTCCAGACCATCCAGCGACAAACTGAGGTTTGTCGGACAAGGCTACTTATCAGCCTTGGCCTTGAAGGTTACGTGCCCGGCATCGACGTCAACCGAAAAGACCACTCGTTCTGAGCCGATCTTCTCTTTCATGGTTTCAGTTCTGTCCATAATCAAGCGGTGAAATTTCGCAAAAGAAAGATCGCGGACCGGCTCTCCGCAACTGCGCTTCGCTTCGATCAGCGCGTCGTAGACACCCTTGACTGTCTGCACATCGTGACGAACATCCGTACACGAAAACTCTGAACGCGTGAACGGCGTTGCCGTTTCCCTGACAGACATGCGGGCGACGGTCGCGGCATCACGCCCTTCTTCGCGCCCCTGCATTGTGCGCCGCCACATCTCACGAAACGAGGCGTACCTCGTCGCCAGCGCGTTGTAGTGATAACGCTGCGCGAAATTGAGCGAGCGATCGTCACCCAAGCGCTTAAGGTGCGACTCAACTCGCATCTTAGTATCGTACGGCGCGCGCTTGCTGCCTCCGTTGAAATAAACGTCGAACTCAATTTTCAGCCGGCGGATATCTTCTACCAGCCGCGCCAGACGGTCTTCAATCGTCGGTTCATCATCATAGATGCCGGTCTTGTTCTTTTCACGGCGCTCATGGGCAAGCCGGGCTAGCTTGTTATCGTCAACTGGCAATTGTTAACCTCGGGTGGGGACGCGGCGCGGGTAGCCGCCAATCTGTTTCAAGTGTAGGGGTTGCGTTCGCTCGCTGTCAACAAAGTTTTTGCGCGCCCGCCGATTGCGCCGAGGCCGGGAAAAGGGCATATTCTTAGGGTTCCACGGTATTTTGAGCAATTGGTTTCCGAAACAATAATGGCCTCTGCATCCCAGACTCTGAACCACTTGCTCCGCTCACTGCCTTCAATCGATACTCTGATGAAGACGGAAAGCGCAAAATCTCTGCTGGGCGTAGTCGGCGTAGACCACCTGACCGACCTCGCCCGCAAAGTCACCGAAGAGTTACGACAACGCGCCATCTCAGCGCCCCTCAGTTTGGGAGATGCGAACCAAAACGAAGAGTTGTCGCGCGCTGCCTTGCTCGAGGAAGCTGAGCACCGTTTGGCAAATGCTCATCTGGCCGAAACCAATTCTGGATTGCGGCGCGTCATCAACGCCACCGGCGTAATTCTGCACACAAATCTGGGCAGAGCGTCGTTGTCCGAATCGGCCCGCCACGCAGTCAACGAGGCGGCCGGCTATTGTTCGCTCGAGTACGATCTGTCGACCGGCGAGCGCGGCCGACGTGGCGGGCGCGCTGAAGACCTACTTGTGCAATTGACCGGAGCCGAAGCCGCTCTGGTCGTCAACAACTGTGCCGCGGCGGCGCTGTTGGTGCTGACAACGTTGGCCCGCGAGGGCGAAACGATCGTCTCACGCGGAGAGCTGGTGGAAATTGGCGGCGACTTTCGAGTGCCTGAAGTAATGGCCCAATCCGGAACGCGCATGGTCGAAGTTGGCACCACGAACCGCACGAAACTTTCTGATTATCGGAAAGCGATTTCCGAACAGACGCGCCTGATCATGCGCGTGCATACTTCGAACTATCGCATCGTCGGATTTACCAAGACGCCGACGCTGCGGGAACTTGCAGATCTCACGCACGAGGCTGGCCTGATGTTGTATGAGGATGCAGGCTCTGGCGCTCTCGTTGATCTCAGCGAGTTTGGCATTACCGGCGAGCCCGTGATCCGCGATTCGATCGCCGAGGGTCCGGACGTTGTTTCGTTCAGCGGCGACAAGTTGCTTGGCGGGCCACAAGTGGGTTTGCTCGTCGGTGGAGCCGACGTCATCGAACAGATGCGAAGTCAACCACTCTATCGCGCGCTGCGAGCGGACAAGCTTCGGCTTGCCGCGCTCGAAGCCATACTCGACTCATACGCTCGCGGTGTCTCAGCCGACGAGGTTCCGGCCCAACGGTTCATCGCAACGTCGGTCGCGGAAATTAGGGCGCGCGCCGAGCGATTGGTCGAGCGTCTGCGTAGCCGGATCGATCCGCTAATTCAAGTCAAAGTGATCGAAGGTGAATCTGCGGTGGGCGGTGGAGCGGCGCCGACCGCCAGCCTGCCGACTGCCCTGATTGCGGTGACCCACGGAAACCTAACCTCGAATCAGGTCGAAACTGCGTTGCGGTACTCGACGCCTCCGGTGATTGCCAGGATCACCGACGATCGCGTTCTCCTGGACCTACGCACCGTAACGGAAGCCGAAGAATCCGAGATTGAACAAGCGATTCTCTCCCTGGTAACCTAGAACTGAGGCGAAAATGTTCACTTTTCCGGACTTTTCCTTGCGTAAAACATCGCCAGTCGGTGTATAATACCTCGACTGCGCGGGCCGCCCTCCTTTCCTGAGCCCGTCTCCCCCAAAGGCGTATCGCCTCGCGTCAACCAGAACACTTGAAGACTTTCACCTGGAAATCGCTGGTCATCTCTGTCGCTCTGGCCTTCTCGGCTGGGTTGTTGATCTGTGCCTTGTGGCGCATGGGATGGATTGATTCGCTGCAATCGGCCTTTGTCTTTGACGTAGTCCGCGGCGACGCTCCGTTGCAAACACCCCAGCCGTGGTTGGGACTACTCTTCATTGTTGGAACCAGCATAAGCGCAGGCTTCTTCGTTAGCCGTGCGGGCGCGCGGCAATCTTTCGTCGTGCTCGGTCTTGGCTTTCTGACGATGTGCGGCGCAAGCTTGTTGGCTTCAAAGTATTTCAAAATTGACATCCTGTTTGCGCCGATGGCTCTGGCGGCGTTGACTGCAACCTTCGTGGTCCAACTCTATCGCCTCTGGCTGATCGACTCAGTGCTTACCGATCATCTTGCCGAGACGGCCGCGAGGACCGATATTCTGGAAACAAGCCAGGCACAAGCTCGGCTGATGAGCGGTCTCAAACTGTTGCAAACAATTCTTCCGCTGGAAGAATCGGTCGTCTGTCAACAAAACGAAAACGGAGAGTTGGTGCCGTGCGCTCGCTTGCGTGCGGGTTCCAACGGTTCGCTCGATACGAATCGCAACAAACTCTGGCGCAAGCTAATCCAAGTCTGCGATCGCGCGGTTGAGACGGGAGAGATCGCTCGAGTCCGAGCGGGCGAAATCGACGCCCTGGAGAGTGTTGCCATCCCACTCAAGCATGAAGGACGCACGGTTGGCGCCTTGCTGTTGCGACTGCGCGAAGATTTTGACCAGAGTGATCGCGGATTGCTCGCGGCAGTTGGCGGGCAATTGGCGCGCAACCTACAACGGGAAGACGCGCGCAAGAAAAAGTTGGAAGGCAACCTGCCGGCATTCATCTCGGCTCGCTCTTCGGGCCACCGTCTCCAGGCTTTCGACGTCATCAGCGGGGTCTTGACCGAACATCGCTTCGGCGCGCAGGTCTTGGCCGAGGCTGCCGATGGTTATGCGATCGCGTACCTCGACGGCACCCTGGCGTACGTGAATCCCGCTATGCTCTTTGCGGCGCGGATGAATGAGTTCGAAGCCCAAAAGGCGGACTTGTTCGGGTTGCTGGACCGATTTCGATCCGGTGTCTTCGACGAGCCTTCGATTGCCGTGCGCCGAGTGCTGCAATCGGGAGAAGCGTACGAGCGAGAACTCAAGTTTGGCGACCGCGATCAGATTCTTGAGCTGAGAATCGCGCTTGCCACTGAGCGCAATGGCAATGGCGCAAACGGAAACGGCGGCGCCGGCAATCCGCTCTGTTTTGCCATCCGGGTGCGCGACGTAACGCGCATGAAACAGTTCGAGCAGCTCAAGAGTGACATGATCTCGTTGATGTCGCACGAACTGCGCACGCCGCTGACCAGCATTAACGGCTTTGCCGAATTGCTGGTGCTTGACGACAAGATCCCGGAAGAATCGCGCGAGTTCGTGCAAATCATTTCCAACGAAGCGCAACGTATGTCGCGGATGATCGATACGTTTCTGTCGGTTACTCAACTTGAGCGCGCCGATAAGAAAGAAGTGACGAAGACCGCGCTGCGGCTTGATGAACTTGTGCGCGACACAATTGTGAACATGCAAGCGGTCGCCAAGAAGAAGCGGATTCGCCTGGTGGAACAAGCTAACGGACAAATTCCGCCCGTTGCCGCGGACAAGAGTTTGATTACCCAAGCGCTTTCCCGGCTGGTTGACAACGCGATCAAGTACAGCCCGGAACGAACTGCCGTGACCGTCTCGGCAGCGCTGGAAGCTGACGCCGTGCGCGTTACAGTCGAGGACCGCGGCTATGGCGTGCCGGCAGAATCGATCGATCGCATTTGGGAAAAGTTTTACCGCGTAGCCCGCGACGGACAGGAAAAAGACGAAGAGTCCACCGGTCTCGGTCTAGCTTTCGTGAAAGAAGTTGTCGAGCAACACGGCGGCTCAGTCGCAGTCGAGTCAGAAGTGGGACACGGATCGAAGTTCAGTTTTGCGCTGCCGAGATTGTAGTAGCATAAACTTTAGTTTGTGTTCCTCCGCCCGCTATTCACAGCCAAAGACTTCCAGCCTGTGTCCCTCCGCCACAGAATTCACAGACTGAAGTCTATGCTACTTCACGACTTACTAACATCAACAAAATAAAGATCCGTCGCCACCGCGAAGTCGTCCTTCTTAAGTGACGTCTTCATCGTCTGCCATGCCGTTGTCGGCTTGATGGTCTGCCATTGGTTTTTCGCCCCGACGCGCACGGGCATGGCGAACGCCGGCTCATCAACTTTCCATCGATAAGATACCGATCCGGCTGCATCGTCGAACTTAAGCTCCAGCCTGGGGATCGCCGTGTGGTGCAGGTACTGGTCGAAGATCGGGGTCAGGTTTTTTCCGGTCTTCCGATTGAAATACGCCACGATGTCCTCAGTCATGATGTTCTGATACTTGAAGTGTTGATAGAAGTCGTGCAGCAGGCTCCACCATTTCTTGTCATCATCGACAATGCTGCGCAAAGTGTTGATGAAGAGCGCGCCTTTGAAGTACATGTCCTGTGGCGGCGTGGCGTTGATGCCTCGCTGCGAAATGATCGGCTGTTGGTTACGGACTTTCGATTTGTACGCGTTCGTATACTTCAGGCCGTCGTCCTTCCCATACATGTATTCGACGTAGAGGCATTCGAGATATGTGGTCCAACCTTCGTGAATCCACATGTCGGAGCGGTCGGCCGCGCTGACACTGTTGCCGAACCATTCGTGCCCGCTTTCGTGGATGATGATGAAATCGAACCTGGTCGAAATGCCGACCCCGGTCCAGTCGCGTTCCAGATAGCCATTCGCGAAATGATTTCCGTAGGTAACCGCGGACTGATGCTCCATTCCTGAGTAAGGCGCTTCGATCAACTTATAGCCGTCCTTCTTGAATGGATACTCCCCAAAATAATGTTGGTACGCTTCGAGCATTCCCTTCGCTTGCGCAAACTGCTTTTTCGCTTTGTCTAGATCTTCGGGCAGCGCATAGAAGTCGAGCGCGAGATCGCCAAGCCGATCTGACCAATGCTCGTACTTGCCGATGTTGACTGAGACGTCATAGTTGTTGATCGGGTATTGCACCAGCCAATCCCAACGCGTGTAGCCGTCGCCGAGGTCAGTCTGGCCCATGAATTTTCCGTTCGACACATCGGTGAGTCCGTTGGGTATTGCGATGCTGATTTGCATCGACTCGACTTCGTCGCGCCACTGATCTTTGTTCGGCCACCAGATGCTGGCGCCTTCACCCTCGCACGCGGTGAAAGTCCACGAACGGCCGGCCGGGTCTTTGCCGAAAGTGAAGCCGCCGAATCGGCCGATCGTTTGCGGCGTGCCGGAATAGTAGAAATCGATCGCGTAGACGCGGCCGGCTTTCAACGTTTCAGGAAAGTCGATGAAGACGGCACCTGAGTCGCGCTCGTACTTGAGCGGTATAGACAGGCGTGCCGAGATTTGCCTTTTGCTGCCAACGCCCTCAAACAGTTGGACTATCTTGTCGACCTGCAGATTGTCATAGAGATCGAGCTGAATCCGCGTGTCATCCTTCAGCATCTTGAAACGTATCGTGTTCTTGCCGCTAACAAATTTCTTGTCGGGATCGACGAGGATGTCGAGGTGGTAAGAGAGCAGATCGTTGTTGGCGCGATAACGGCCGTACTCGCCGCGGAGAATGTCGGCGTGGGTTGGAACCGTTGGGGCTGGAGGCGTGCCGATTCGTTGGGGCGTCAGCCCCGAAAGCGACGCGGCAGTTACGGGCACCGCCAGTAGAAGAGCGATTACTACCTTGTGTGTTGTGAATCTCATGCGGCCAAGACCTGCCGTTTATGAAGTGCTTTGTTAGATGCCTTCATCAAAATAATCCGTCTCAATCTTTTTAACTGGATACAGCGATATTGTCGATACGCCGACATCATGGTCGATCATCAAATGCGATAGCTGCTCGCCGTCAATCAAGACAACCTTGCTTCCAATTTGAGTAACGTAGTTACGAGCATCTTGAGTGAATCTCGAAGTAGTAATGAAAATGCCCTTGGTTGCCTTTTGCGCCTGAAGTGCTCCAGCGAACTGCATGACATCGGGCCTGCCAACGGGATTATTGTCCCAGCGCTTCGCCTGAATATAGACAACATCAAGGCCAAGCTTGTCTTCTTTGATTATTCCGTCTATGCCGCCATCGCCACTCTTACCAATTGCCTTCCCCGCGTCGGCGCGTGAGCCGCCATAGCCCATTCTTACCAGCAGATCGACAACGATCCGTTCGAAGAATGAAGGAGTCGACTGCTTGAGCCGGGAGAGCAGTTCATCAATGAGCTCATCTCGGAGATTCTCATAGGCATTCTCAAGTGCTTCGGACGGTGTGGCAATTCCCGGATCGGGAGATTCGCCTGACGTGTCCCTCTTCTCGCCGCTCCGGGTTCCCTTGAGCTGTTGGAACTCAAGGAATTCAGGGTACTGCTTGAGCAGTTTTACGTTGACTGTCGTTGGCTTGGTTTTGAGAAGGTCATACCCGCGTGAAGTTATTCGATAGTAGCCTCGGCGGGTAGACTCTAGCAGTCCCGCCTTCTTCATGTAGGTCGCGGACCATCCGACTCGGTCTACAAAAGTGCGCTGAACACCGCTCGGAAGCATCTGCTTGAGATCGTCATCGGTAAGGTTGAGCCGGGCTGCAAGGGCCTCAACAGCTTCGTCGGTCGAAATCTCTGCCTTTCGTTCGGCAGCGAACTCAAGCAATGGCAACATGACGCCTTGATAGTCGGGAACAGCTATATATTGTCCTTTCTGAGCGTGTAACGCTGGAATTAATTGTTCGCCTACTAATATCCACGAGAACTTCCGCGCCGATTATGCGTCGAACCTGCTCCCGCGGGCTGGGATTCAGCTTGTAACGCGTCATGGTGCCACGTCTTGAACTAACCCCCTACCGCCTAACTCTCGTGAGCCTTCACTCCTCGGATCGCGCCGGCGATCATACGGTCTATCGCCAAGAGAGACAGGCCGCCTTCGTTGCTCGTTGGGATCGTAGCGTCTCCAATCGCCGACGCCCTGGGATAGCGACTTAGGAAGCCTTCGCCAAGGGCAGCGCAACTGGCTTGGGAGGACGAGATACTACAGTCAGTTCGCTGTGCTTCTCTTTCTCTTTGACATCCGCGACGATGGCGGCGATGTCATACTCGAACTCGGCTGCATATTCCGCCCGAGCTTTCCGCGTTTCCTCAACTATCTCATCTACCCACATGATCTATTCTCCTAACAGTTCCTCTGGCGTGCAGGTTACCGGGGGCTCGAACCCGCGATCGCGACACACTGCCGCAACCTTGATTTGCATCTCGGCATTAGCAATATGCTGTCGCCCGCTGTCGCGAGCTGAGGTTGGCGGTGACTTACAAAGCTGACGCCGCCAACAACGCCTGTTCGACGGCCGGTGGCAACGGCACGGGATGGAAGCGGTTTGCGAGGAAAGCATAGTCCTCACCGCTTTCGTCGACAACGCGCAGGTAGCCTTCGGCTGTCGCTTCGTCATCAGGAATGACGCGATATAATTTCCCGACTTCGAGCGAAGCCGGATAGTCAGTGTTATCGAGACAGACTGCAAAATGAATGGCTTGGTTTTCCATGTTGCTGTTCACTAATCCAAAAACGGCAGCTTGATTTTGAACTCTCGCTTACCGATGCCGTGCGCTTCGTACCAATGAATTTCGGCGAGACGTATTCTGCCACTAACGAGGCGAACGTTGGCAATTCCTTTCAACTTGCGCCATCGGGCTTTGCCGTACCGTTTTCGCAGCCGAGCACCGTCACGAACGCCTGGCCCGGCGGCGATGGTTTCAATATCGCTGATCTCGCCAACGATCTCAAAATCAATCACGCCGTATGTTGCTCCATGCTACCGTCATTTTCAAGCGGGTAGCCAAGCTATGTCGGCCAGGGTGCTCGATGGCATCGCGGATAGCGGGCAGCGTCTTGAGACGTACGCGGGCAGAGTCTAACGCAAAATTGGCTGAGCTTGAATCTTTTGGGATCAGTGTCAGAAGCCCGCGCGTCAGCAAGGGCAACAGGCCCCCCTCACGGTCGGGCTTCCGACAGCGAAGACACCAATTCCAGCTTGGTAGCCTTCACGTCGATGAGTGGCCCCAGTTCATAGACGTTCATGTAACCGTAAGTGTAAAGCGCGATGTACGTAGACAGGTTGAGCGAAGCGGTCGGCATCTTGGTCGGAAACGCCTTTTCTTCCCCCTGAAAGTTGTTGTTGCAGTAAATCAGAATGCGGGCATTCTTATCAGGGAAGGTTTGCTTGAGACTCTCAACCGCGATGTCGGAAAAACTCAAATTGATCGCCCCGCGAAGATGTAGCTCATCAAATCTCTGCTTGCTCCGCGCGTCCAGGATGACTGTCCCCGGCTCGCGGCTCATACGGATAAAGTCATCTTCAGACAGGCGCCGCGCTTCCCGATGCTTCGCGGCTTCCGTCGAAACTCGGAGATAGCCTTCCATGTCGATCGCGGGATTGGCGATGTGCGCCTTGGTTTGAGCCTGCGCCGCCGGGACTACACACAAAATGGCAAGCGTCAAAAGGAACAGTCGGATTTTCATACGTTGGCCTCCTGCTTTGGAGAACGAGCCAACTGTTAGCCCTTGCAGATGAAGGCAGTTATTATTTTGCCTTTTCTCCGCCCAGCATGGAGCGGCGCTTCACTGCGTCGTTGCGCGATTCGTTAATTCAAGCAGGAGTTCGGTAGCGGCTGAGATGACGGGTGCGGCCAACTGATCTTTCCGGAGAGCTTCCATCGGTCCCTGTCCGAAATAGAGTCCGTCACTTACGAGGAATGTCATGCGCATAAGGCCTTCGGCGGGAGACGGCAACCTGGCTTGATCCCAACGGCCGATCTTCTCTACAACTTTCTCTGAAGCAGCCAGCAGGTTTCTGATCTTCTCATCCACCGCCGGCTCGGTCGTTTCCCAAATGACCATCGCTTCGGATTGATTGATGTATCTGGCGCTCAAATCGCTGTAGACCGCCAGGGTGTCGAGGCCTTCGTCTAACCCTACCTCAATAACTACACCGAGCAGTTCTTTTGGATGAATTGCGCCTGCCAGGTCGTCGAGAGCGTTGAACGCCAGGATGCGCACCCGACTTTCTTCAGACGGCGATGTCGCCAGCGCTCGTAAGGCATCAGTGTTTGGGGGCGTCGCGAACAGCACCTTCCACGGACCTTCGGGCTCGCCCGCGAACTTGGCACGGTATAGTGAGAGATTGTCGCAGAACAGAAGGTTATAGATCGTGTTCGTCGCTTCCTCTGCGTATGGAGAATGCTTCATGTAGATTCACCCGCATTGGGAACCGTTGGGCATCGATGAGGCTTCAATTTCCCGGATGGTATTCCCGCTCGGTGTGACCCTTCAGTTGCGCACGATAGAAGTACACTTCGCGCAGATCACCAGTGCTGTAACGCTTCGCCTGGTCGTTGAAGTGCGGAGACTTTGGATCGCCGCTTTCTCCGCCGGCGGTCACGGCTCTGGCCCGCACAGTCTTGCCGAACTCGACGACGGCGACAAAGCTGTTCCCGCTGGTGCCGTAAATCTTCTTTGACCCTTTGTATGGGCGCGCGCCGAACGAGGCGAGCGAGCCCCACACCGCAGAGGTGAAGCCTACGGGAATGCTTGGTCCCGCGTCAGTGAACGGATGCACGATGTCGTCATTGAGACGCTGGAAGCGATTGATATCACCCCAGGGTGTCTTCCACGTTCCGAAGTCGGCCGTGAGTTTGTCGGATGCCGCGACCAGTGATCTGAGCATTTGGCCCGGCGTCGCTTTGCTGCTGATGTAATCCTGGACGGACATTCCGGCGCGTCTCGCATCACCACCCACCGTGCGCTGCATATCCTCGGCCCAGAAAACCGCGAGCGACGTCGGAACAGAATTCGCCGACCAACGCAGGTTCCACGCGCTAAGCAGCTCAATCTGATCGGACACATTGATCTTCAGTGGATCGCTCGCAGGCGCTTGGTTCCATGCTTTGATTAGCGCAGGGATCGGTTTCTCAAACCAAGTCAGATAACTGTCGTACGCCGCAGAGATGAGCGAATCGACTGTAAAGTCCTTACTGTTCTGCAAGACTCTGATCGCATGGAGTCCGCGCGCGGACTCGACTCCGTTATCGACGTACTTCGGATAATCCGATTGCTTGGGACTGCTCGGACCCGCGGCCGACCACGGCGAGTTGTTGCTGTTGTAAAGCCAGCCGCTGGCCGGGTTCAGCAAGAGCGGTGACTCGTCCACAGACAACAGGTCATGCCAGTCCGTCGCCGGATCGCTGCCGTCCACCGGTTTGGTCCAATCGAACTTAGGATCGCGCCGCGGAATAAAGTTGCCGTGGAAATACGCGATGTTCCCGTCGGCATCGGCGAAGATCGTGTTGTTCGAAGAGTCCGTGTGCAACTCCATGATTTGCTTGAACGATTTGTAGTCCGTCGCTTTGGTGCGTGTATAAGATTGCGTCAAAGCCTTTACCGGTTCCTGCATCAGACGAATGCTTATCCATTTGCCATTATCAGAGCGGATGACGGGGCCGTGCTGTGTGCGATAGACATTGAATGCCTTTTCCGCCATCCCAGTGTTCGTCTTGTAAGGCACTTTGATAACTGACGTGGCAACCGGGCGCTCTTCATTGCCGTACTTGTAATAAAACTGATCACCCTTCTTCGAGATGGTTTCGAGATACTCATCGATGGCATCAACCGCGCTGGAGGTGTGCATCCAGCCACAATGCTCGTTGAATCCCTGATAGATAAAAAACTGTCCCCAGGTCACCGCGCCGTAAGCATTCAATCCTTCGGCGCTCGTCATCTGCAATTCTGATCTAAAGAAGAATGACGTGTGCGGATTGATCAGCAACAGCGCGTGCCGTCCGACCGTGTTCGATGGCGAGATCGCGATTCCGTTCGATCCACTCGGCTCAACGTCCAACTCGCTTTCACCATTCCGTGCAACTGCGGCCGGACTGTCGCCATAAAAAGCCTGCAACTGATTCAGATTGATCGTCTCGATGTCTCCGCCAATGCTGCCCTCTGTGAAGCTCAGCGCCATCCAGGGTTCGAAGTGCTTGATGACCCTGGGCTTCACCTCGGGATGTTTCGCAAGATAGAAGTTCAGACCATCGGCCCACGCATTCATCAGAGCCTTCAACCGCGCCGGGCTCCCCTCGTACTGCGTCTTCAGCGCTTCTGGAGAAATGAAAATCTTCATGCGCAGATCGCGCCAAATCGCCGAGTCGCCTTCGGCCTCTGCCAACCTTCCCAGCGAGTAAAGGTAATTCGTCTCGACCCGATTAAAGTCATCTTCGGCCTGCGTGTAGATCATGCCGAACACCGCATCCGCATCGGTCTTGCCGCTAATGTGCGCGATGCCCCAGTTGTCGCGGGTGATGGTGACGTTGCGGGCTTGTCGCTCCCAGCGTTGGAGTTCCTGGCGTTGCGCCGCCGCACATGGTGAAGCGTGCCAGCCGAGCGCCAGCACTGCGACGAAAACGAGAAGTAACTTCTTCATGAAATCCTCCGGGTATGGTGTTCGCCAAATGACCGATTTACCTTAATCCAACCGTTCGCCAACGCAATAACACAGTCCATCCGGCGCGACAACGAAAAACACTTTGAACGATTTGTCACCGTGCTGATCAATCCTGAAATCTGCTTCTTCCTTCCCGAGTCCATTCGACTTTAGTTCGGCGAACGCGGCCTCGACATTGTCGACTTCAAAGAAGCATCCTTCCTGTTCCGGGTCGCCGCCATTTTCGGCCAAGCCTATCTGAATCTCATCTCTGGCCAGGACCGAGGACTTATGCGGAGAATCACTCCGCGACACCACCCGAAATCCCATCACTGTTTCGTAAAAAGGAATCGCGGCGTCGACGCTTGCGACCGGAAGATTCATTTCGTCTTCGGCATACGGATGAGCGGTTTTGAATACTGCGTTCATTCCTAGCCTCCTGCGCTACTGACTCTGGCCCCTATTGATCGTCCCGCGACAACTCGGCGCACCGCAATAACAACGCTTTGAATTCGGGTGCAATGTCTCTTCGTAGTCAACCGTGATCTCTTCGCCGGGCCGAATATCGCGCAACGCAAAGAACAACATGTGACCGTAGACGGTCTTCATGTAGGCGTTCGGTTCACATGAGTGATTGATGTAATGCGTGCCGTTACCACCGCGGCTGCCGTCCAGACTCCAGCGGCCATCGATGTCGCAGATACGCAGCTTGGCTCGATGCGCGCGGCGTTGGGCTTCGAGATCGGGAATGCGTTCGCCTGTGTACTCGGCAATCTTGCGCCGACGACGAAAGCGAATCGTCGCGAAACAACCTCTACCGTTGATTGGTGATTTGCGAATTGAAAGACCGCGTGCCAGCTTCAGGTTCATCGGGGAGCATTGTACAAATCAAGCGGGCGGGGGTAAACCTCCCTTCCTGACCTGAGAGATGGCTCGCCACCGCGTTTCCGCGTAGTTGAAAAGACGTCACGCTCAAAGAAGCAGCGCAACTACCATCATCTCGCAGGTCAGGAAGGGCGGTTTACCCCCGCTTCGCTTTCAGTTGCTCGCCATCTGCGGCGCAACATACCGAACTGATTTCAGTTCCGCCAGCGCTGCCAACTTTTCAATCGGCAGCCGACCGATAACCATCTTCGCGGTCTTCGGATCGAGCACAATCTCAAAGCCGAGTTCTTTCAACTTTGCCAGAGTCTCTGCTGATTTCTCGGTCAACCAGATTTGAATCTCAGCTTTGCCGTTGTGAATGAACTTGGCTTCATTCACACCCGGCCCGAGTTTGCTGTCTTTCAAACGATCGATGACTGCCAGCACGGTTGGATGAAGCCTTGATTGTAACTGAGCACGCTTCTGTTCTTCCGGCGAGAGAGTTCTCATGGCATCCCCCTCGCTTACGCCATCAATCACCATGAAGTTGCTGGCCGGTTTCGGGGGCGGTGACGCTCCGTTTACGGTGCTCGCCGATGCTCCGGTGCCGCCAGCTCCTGCTCCGCCGCCAGCGCGTGGAGCTTTAGCTTTGGCCGCGTTCGAGCCCGATCTCGTGACGACGTTAGCAGTGGTTCCCGGACTCATCTTTGCCAGTTGAAGCACCTGGCGACCAGCATAGGGGAGGTTCTGGATTTGTTGGGTTGATATTAGCCCGCTGTTTTCACCACCAAACACGCCCGCGCGATTCACTCCCTCCGGCACTTCCACCGGCACATCGATACGGCGCGGCTGGCCGCCGTCGGTCACGATCATTTCTTCGACTGCGACGAACGAAGTGAACTGGGTCATCAGTCGATAATCGAGACCGAGTTGAATGACAGCCTGCTTCACCTCGTCCTTCATCGCGCCCTGCTGCGCGCCTTTGAAGTCCTGGCTCATCAAATCATCAACGCGCGTCCGCGCCCAAAGCGTCGACAGCACGTCGTGTTGCGATTGCGAACTGGAGAAGTCAACCGGAATCTCGCGCACGAAATCGACGCCCGACATTTTGCCTTTCAAGCGCACCACGCCCTTGCCATTGCCAGTGTAACGGCCGGTAAGAATCACCGGCTTGGCGCCGAACAGATCAGGAATTTGTCTTGGATAGACATCCGCCACCGGCAATCCATTCCAATCGACGGAGATGTCAGTCAGCAGTGGATTGCGCACGCGTTCATAAAATCGCCGCGCGGCGGCTGAGCCGTCATCGTTGAGCGCAACGTATTCGACTTCGCCGCGGCCGTACTTTGCCATGCCGTCGAGCAGGAAGCGATTTACGCTGCTGCCAATGCCGAACGCAAACACGCGCGCGTTCGGATGCTTCTGAACTTCGCCGATGATTTCCATGTCGTTGCCGACGTAGCCATCGGTCATGAAGCAGACGATGCGCACATGTCCCTGCGCGTCGGACGGATCCATCGAAGCCTTGATCGCTTTCATCATCTCCGTCCCACCGCCGCCTTGACGAGTATCGAGAAACGCCTGCGCCTTCTGTAAGTTTTCCTTAGTCGCCGGCACCGGCTCGGGAAACAGAATGTGCTCATCCCCGGCGAACGTAATCAGATTGAATGTGTCGTGCGGATAAAGATTGTCGAGTGCGAGCTTCATCGTTTCTTTAGCTTTCTCGATCGGAAAGCCGGACATCGACCCCGAAGTGTCCAGCACGAAAACCAGTTCCTTTGGCGTGACGTCTTCGGCGGTGACTCGCAGGGGTGGTTGCAGGATCAAGGTGAAGAATCCACCTTTGTCGGTGGAGTGAGTGAGCAAAGCATCCTCAAGCTTTCGGCCCGCGACTTCGTATCGAAGAATGAAATCCTTGTTGGGAATGGTGGCCTGGTCTTTCAGCGTGACCCGCGCGCGATGGTCGTCCGGACGCTCGACATTAACCTCGTGCGTCTTCGAACTGAGCGCATCAATCGGGACTCCCGCATCCAGAGTAACGTTCAAAGAAATATCGTGGCCGACGCGCATGCCCTCCGGCACGGGTTGCGGCGTGATGCGTGAAGCATCGGGCACACGATCGGTGTTGGACGCAAAGCCGTTGCCTTTGGAACTTACCTGGGCGCCCGTCGCCGCGCCGGGAACGTAACGTGGCCCAACGACCATCGGAAAAACGAACTCGTAAGAACCGTCTTCGTATTTCAAGGTCTCGACGTAACTGACCGTGATCTTGATTTGTTCACCCGGAAGAATGTTGGCAACCGATTGCGTGAAGATGTTTGGCCGCTCCTGATTTAGCAAGCTGGCCGTCTGGCCGTTGGTTTTGGCGGCTTCATAGACGGCCTCAGCCTCTTCGCGTCGCAGGATCTTTCCCCGCACGGTGCGATCGCCGACTACCATGGTCATGTCATCGACGGCGGCGTTTTGTGGCAGCGGAAACGTGTAGACCGCTTCGATCTTTTCATCAAACGGATTTTCAAACTCCTGCGTGACCACCACGCGCGCGAGAAATCCGCTGATCTCCGCTTTCGCCTCGGTGTGTTTGAGCGGACATACAGCTTTTGGCTTCCCGCTTGGATCCAGGATCTGAAGCGAGCCCTGGGTTGCCGTGTTTTGCGCCGACGTGACTCCGCCTGAACTTCTTAACGATGCCACGCCGACGATCGCGACGGCTGAAACCGCAATGACTGAAAGGGATTTGAGAAAGAATTTTCGACGCATCGTCTCCTCCTTCGACACAGTTCGAGAGAGCACGCCACAGTCTGGGTCGTCGCGTGAAGTTATTTTGTTCCGCTGGTTAGAGACCCAACCTCAGCCTCTTGTTCCCGTATGCTCTGGGGATAGAACGTGGAAAGAGAGCGAGCTTGCAGTTGTCAACTGCATTGATGCGGCGAAGCTCCGTTGCGATGGCTGTCGAGTAATTGCCTTCGCTGGAATTCCTCGCGGCTCTGGCGCAGCACAGTGCGGTAAGCCTCCGGCTTACCGTCAACCAGCCCAGTTTTCTATTGGGAGGCTCCGCCTCCAAATTCTTGAGGCGCAGCCTCAAGGACAATTGGGAACTCCTGCGGCGCGGCAAAGCCGCAAAAACTCCATATCACCTCAATACAGATTGAAGTTGTATTCCAACTGCATGTACATCGAGACGGGCTGGCCGTTTCGCGTCGCGGGCACGAATCGAATCTGCCGCGCCGCGGCGATCGCTTTCTCAGTCAACCCATTCGGAAGGGTCTTAATCGCGCGAATGTTTGTGACCTCGCCTGTGCGAGAGAATACGACGCGCAGGATCACTGTGCCAGTGATATCTGCTCTTCGCGCTTCCTCCGTGTATTGCGGTTCAGGTTTGAAAAGCACCCGCGCGCGCTGAGTTACCTCCGGCGAGTTGTAGACGCGATCGGGATCGTTGGGATTTGGATTGTTGCCTGACGATCCGCCGTTGCCACAACAGCCACGACCGTTGTCGTTGCCGCCGATGTTGCCTTTTCTTCCAGGGCCAAACCCGTTGTCTGCGCCTTCTCCTATGCCCATTCCCTTGCCCGTGCCCACACCACCGCCCTCGCCTGAACCATTCGAAGGACTCGTTGATTTCGATCTCGGATCGCCATAGTTCAGATAGCGCAAGTCTTTCCACAGCACGGGATCGATATCGATCCCGCCGTCCGGTAGCGACCGCGGAAGTCGCGCGTAGGTGGTCGAAATCGGCGCCGGGATTACTGACGGTTGAGGTGGACGACCCTGCGAAGGCGCGATCGGATTGTGCGTGCCGCCACTGCCGCCACCCTGAGCGCGCGCGGGCACGGGACGAAAGCCTTCACCCTTGCCACTGTCAAAACCGACGCGTCCTCTCTGGCCGGCGCCGACGCCCTTATCGGAAGTTGGCGTGGGCACGCTCTGAAGATCAATCATGGCCAGTGGTGTCAGTTCGTCGCTTTGCGCCTTCACGCTCGGCCTCGACGGATGCCTTTCGAAAACGAGCACGATCAAGACAACTGAGCACATCAAGAGCACTGCGGTCATCGCACCCGAGAGCAAGTGCGGACGAGCGAGTGTCCGCTTGATTCCTCTTCCGAGTTCGAGCAATTCCCTCTTGGTAAAGCCGAGCGGATCGCTCTTGAAAGACGGCCAAGCCTGTTCTATTCGTTCAAGGACGAATTGAATTTCGTGCGCCAGACGTTTTGTCAGACGCGCGTCAGCAATCAACGTGAGATTGAACTCGCGCGGCAGAGCGGCCAACGCCTCTCGCAACGGCATCCCGTCAATCGGGCAAAACGCATATTTGTCCCCAAAGTTCTCACCGCACTCGTTGCATGTCTTCATTGCCTTGCTCCTCGTTTTTGTGGCAGACGTTAACTTCGGAGGGGAGAACTTTGCCTTGCTTGAAGTGACACAGGCGTCCCGCCCGTGAACCGCGCAGGATGCGCATGCCACGATCAAGTCGATCCGGGGGAGATCTAGTTAGGTATTACGGGAGACGTTGGAAAAGTTACGCTGAAAAAACTAAGTACGAGTTCACTTCAACTTAAAACTGCGCGCGATCAAGTCAGTTTGATTGCGAATGCGCGCCAGCTTATCGCGCATGCCGGTGAAGCGCAGCGCGTAGACAGTGTGACTGTCAGCTTGCAGATAATAGGTGCGTCCGGACATGGGCTTGCCCGCCTGCGTGTATTCGTAGGGGACGATAAATCCATTCAAACGACCAGCGAACGGTTCTGCTTTTCCGGCGCCGATGTAGCCCGGCAGAAAACGCTCTTTCTGATCCACATCCTGGACCGCAAACTCTCTGATCGCCAGGCCATCGGGCAAAGTCTCTTTGCGAATTCGCAGAAAGCCGTCGTTGCGATCGCCATAGATGAACTCCGTATGCTGATGAATCTCGTCGGGCTCGCCGACCAGACGCCAGACCGACGACGGAAGAGAAACCACATAGTCGACCTTGGCGCCGCTGTAAGTGTGTTCCTGTGCCGACGCGCCGGCGGCGATCTGCGCACCCATCAACAGAATCGTAGATAGAAAAAGCGCCGTTGGTCGCACCGCTAATCTCCCTTTTGTAAATTGAAGCTTCATTGATTTCCTCAGATGCCCGGTGTCTTCGTGCTGTTGTCTTTCGCCCTGAACCGCGCCGAGTATTACTCTCGGGCTTGCTCAATAGCTTGTCTTTGCGCCCGCACAAGTTGCTCGATTCCCTTCCTTCCCAGCTCAAGCAGCTCGTCCATTTGTTCGCGCGTGAAAGGCTGTCCTTCGGCCGTCCCCTGGACTTCGATGAAGCGGCCATCGCCGGTGCAAACGACGTTCATGTCCACTTCGGCGCACGAGTCTTCGTCATATTTCAGATCAAGCAGGGGCGTTCCGTCAACAATCCCGACGCTGATGGCGGCAACTTCGGCGATGATTGGCGACTTTCTAATCTTGCGCTCCTGCAACAAACGCCGGCAGGCAATCGCGAAAGCAACATACGCCCCGGTGATTGCCGCCGTGCGCGTGCCCCCATCGGCTTGCAGGACATCGCAGTCCAGGGTGATGGTGCGATCGCCAAGCACGCCGCGATTCGAAATGGCGCGCAGGCTACGGCCGATCAATCTCTGGATTTCGTGGGTTCGACCGGATGGCCCACCACGACCAATTTCGCGGTGCGTACGCGTGTGCGTGGAACGCGGCAGCATGCCGTACTCTGCCGTGACCCAGCCTTCCGTGCGCTGGCCGCGCAGATGCGGCGGCAGTTTGTCTTCGACGGAAGCGGCGCAGATCACGCGCGTGTTGCCCATCTCGATCAGCGCCGAGCCTTCGGCATTCTCAAGAAAGCCCGGCGTGATTTTGACGGGGCGCAACTCGTCATGGGCCCGGTTGTCAGTGCGTGTGAAAGTCATAAGATTTGAATCCGCAGATTACGCAGATTTCACAGATTAAGAAAGGCAGCCACAAAGAGGCCCAAGAAGCACAAAAGTTTCCTTGTAACGAGATCGCCTCATATCTTTCCCGTGCCTTTTGTGCCTTTTCGTGGCTCACTTTTCTGCGTAATCTGCGTAATCTGCGGACGACGTTCTCAGTTCATCGTGTCCCCAAAGTTCAACTGCCTCCAGCCTTGAAGGCTTGCTTCCCAGGAATCTTTCCGCGACGCGCGCGAACCGCTCCGCCGCGTCGGTCACATAAAAGTGATCCAAATCATCGCACAGTTGGCGTTCGAGCGCACCAGTTACCGCAGGTGGTCCAGCCAGACCCTTCTCTTTCAGCAGCAACTTCACTTCGCGCGCCGTAGCCTCGCCCGAATCGACCAGCTCAACTTCCGAGCCGACAACTTCCTGAATCACATCTCTCAGGATCGGATAATGAGTACAGCCGAGGACCAGCGTGTCGATGCTCGAGCGAAATTCTTTCAGATACGTTTCGGCGATGGTGCCCGCAACTTCTTCATTTGCCCAACCCTCTTCCGCCAACGGCACGAACAGCGGACAAGCGCGTTCGATCACGGTTGCGCTCGCGTCGGCTTTCTCGATTGCTTGCGCGTAGGCACCGCTTTGCACAGTTGATTCGGTGGCGATGACACCGATTCGCTTTCCCCTGGAGCCCGCAACGGCGGCGCGCGCCCCCGGCCCAATCACGCCAACCACATCGATATCCAGCGCTCTACGGACTGCCGGCAGCGCCAATGCCGACGCCGTGTTGCAAGCGACTACGAGCAACTTGACGCCGTGCGCCGCGAGGAACTGTGCGTTCTCAACCGCGTATCGCTCAACCGTCGCCAGCGATTTCGTTCCGTAAGGGACGCGCGCGGTGTCGCCGAGATACACGAAGTGTTCGTTCGGCAGATGTTCATGCAGCGCGCGATAAACCGTCAGTCCACCCACGCCGCTGTCGAAGATGCCGATGGGAAGGTCCGAACGCAAGGATGAAGGATGAGGGATGAAGGATGAAGAAAGCAAGATCGAAACGAGAAAAGCGAGTGGCCGGCCTGTCTGTCTACGGTTTCGTCGTTCGCTCGTCTTTGATTTTCTGGATTTCCTTGTCGAGCGACTCTTTGCCGTCAGGAAACAGTTCGAGGTATTTCGCGAAGTCAGCATCGGCCTCAGAGTCCTTGGCTTGCTTGAGTAGAATCAAACCTCGCGCACGATAAGGGAAAGGAAACTTCGAGCTCAGCTTGATTGCCTTGCTGTAGTCCGCCAGTGCCTCGTTAATTTCCTTGCGCTTCTCATGAAGGCCGCCGCGATTGAGATAGGCAACGAAATTGTTCGACTGAAGCTTGATTGCCTTATTGAGATCCTCAAGGGCAGCGTCAAGGTCGCCTTTTTTCTCGAAAGCCCTTCCGCGATTCACGTAAGAAGCTGACTGCACGTTTTCAGGAAATATCTTGTCAATCTCTATCACCTGATTGAAATCGGCAATGGCTCCATCAGTGTCTCCATCGCGCAGCTTCTGGTTGCCACTTTTGATAAGAGCATTCCCTCTCACCGTCTCAGCCGCGTGCGGATCGCCTTGTACTTGCGCGGCAAGGCTCGTTGGGATTAGCAGGATGATTGTCAGGAATAAGGATCGGTGCGTGAGAGAAACTCGCATGGCGATTTAGTTTTTGAGGATACTGCTTACTGCCCACTGCTTACTGCCTACTGTTTTTGGTGGAGGCGCCGGGAATCGAACCCGGATCCAAAAGCCAACGCCGAAGGACTCTACATGCTTATCTGCTTCTCTTTTCGTTTCGGCCTTTCGACCGGAACAATTTTCGCCCAGCGCCGAGTAAGTGAAGCAGCAAGACCTCGGCAAGAACTAGTCCGGCTTAATCTTGCCCACTGCCACGGACCGAAGCAGCAGGCCAGCTCATCTGTGTGACATCTCGGTCCGCGCGCATGAGCAACTTGCGGCGAGACGCTCACTGGTTATTAAGCAGCGAGAGCTAACTCGTTAGAGTTGGCAATTGTGTTTCCCTGCGCTTTGATAACGGTCCCCACAGAGACGGCCCGGCATGCATCGCGACGGACGTTACGGCTCCTGTCGAAGCCTGTCGCCCCCAGTTGCGAGCGGGTGTATTATAGCAAAGCTCGAACATAATCGCTGACCGCGGGTTGGGTTCTCTACGAACAGGCGGCAACCAGTCAGTACGCCGACTCAATGAAGCTCATTTTTCCTCGCTATGTTTTGAAGCGCACGATCGAACGCGGCATTGGCGTGGATGACGTGCGCAATGTACTTGAGGCTGGCGAGATCATTGAGCGGTACACGGCGGACGAACCTCCGCGTTATCTCGTGTTAGGATGGATCGGTAAGCGGCCGATTCATGTTGTGGCCGAGGATGATCCGGTTTCTGACGAGACGACAGTAGTCACCGCCTATGAACCAGATCGAAAGATTTGGAAAGCAGGCTTCAAAGAACGGAAGGGAGTACGCAAATGACATGCGTGGTTTGTAAGAACAGGAAGATGACGCGCGGCACAACGGTGCTCCCGATCGAACGCGGCAAGGCGGTGTTGCTCGTCACGGACATACCCGCGCGAATTTGCGCGAACTGCGGCGAACCTTACATCGACGAAAAAACTGCGAAAGAAGTGGAAGCCTTGGCAAACGAAGAATTGAATGGCCGCGTGAGTCTGAAAAACGGCCGGCGCACATTTGTAGTCGCAGAGTTTGCGGCCTAGCCATTCTCGCGTTCTTCTTCAAATTAGTATTCCGAAATTCGCAATCTGAGCGTCGCCCCTATTTGCGAGCGGGATGATTATGGTGATGCGGCGTGAGATGTCAGGTTGGCCCTACAATTTAACTTTGACTCTCTGTTCGCACGAGACCCACAGCTGGTTTCCCCCCCACGGAGCGTTACGCGTCTGAAGCGGTCTGGAAACTTATCGATCATTTCAAAAAGTATCTGATCGGAATAATCGTCATTCACATATCTCCTGAGACTCTCGAATCCAACATGCTTCCTTAAGCCTTTAGCAGCAAAATAGTTCACTATATGTTTCGCCATTCGTTCGAAATCAATTTCACCCTGACAGGAGCTTACATTCGGGTATGCCTCCGGCGAACCGCAAGAGAGCAACACTGCCTCGACATGTTCTTCGTAAGATGCGGCCTTTGCTACCTGAATGCCCAGGTGCAAAGCAACATCGTCAACAAGTTGAAGAATTTGAGATCGCGAGTCACACGCCAAAGCATTGAGACCACTCAGGGGTCCCCGCAAAAGTCCTCTCTCGGCAGAGCTAACAAGTACCGGTGCAAGTTGCAGATCTGCGCCCCATCGAGCACCTAACTCAAAGAGGACGTAAGTTGATTCAATACTGGCTTTCGTAATTAGGCCGAGAAACACTTTGGACTCTCTTAATTCGACTCGCAATTGATTATCTGTTGACGCGCCAACCGGTAGCCGATAGCCATCGACGCTCGTACACCTAATTCGATCAGCTGGTATGTTTAAGGCAGCTCTAAGCAGCAGGACAAGCGCCTTAGCTATTGCGGCGTCTTTGCTGCTATGGCTGACAAAAACATCTATCGATGCCTGTCGACGTCGATCTGAAATTTCCAAAGCTTTGTTACGTTGGTCTAGCTGCGTTCTAACGAAACTAGCTCCACTTGGCGTTAACCAGCGCTGTCCGGCATCCCCACCCATCGTACCCTCATAGATTCCCGCCTCAAGTAAGTATTCGTCGGCCGTGCCGAAATCCTCTTCGGAGAGATTGGTATTGTCGCGCAACTCCCCAAGGGTTATGCTACGACTCCCGATGAACTTATTGTCGTACATGTATTTCGCTATCGTCAGCCCGTCTTGATGTAAGTCCGACATGTCGTTTGTAATCCTCTGGTTTTCATCTCGATGACTATCCGCTCTTGTGAATCGCACGTTTAGATTCTCGAGTAACTTTTCAATCTGAATAGCTGTTTCAGTATGTTTTGGGTTGTACGCTGTAGGCAACCCGGTCGCCTCGGCTTCGATTCTCCCCTTCTGGATTGCTTTCTTCCTCCTATTCAAATCCTCCGTCATCCTAACGGCGAGCTCGTTGTTGAATTCAATTATCCGTCTAGAGACATAGGCAGCATACTGTCCTACGAGCGCAAGGCGCTCGTCCAGCTTTGGCTTCAGTGTCCCTTCCAGATCGTCGAGTGATACCGTAAGCTTGATGTATATCCAATTTCGCTTCTTATCAAGAAACCCAAGAGGGCAACCGTCGGCCAATACCGTTTGCATTTCTATTTCCTGAAGCCATTCCGAGTCTCCCTCAATTGGAATCAAAAAGATATGGCCGGTCTTGCCAGTTTTTCTATCAACAATCAGATCTTCAAGCTCTGGAATGTTTTCATCGCGGGTTGGTGTATCCGTACGAACAATAAGCTCCGGAATCACAAAGCGCTCTACTACGTTTCCTAGGTCATCGGTGTTATATGTCAACACATCGTCGGCCCGTAATCTATCAATCGAATTTAGAGCGTCCTCTAGACGCTCCTTAAACTTCCAATCAAGAAGATTGTGAACGAATAGAAGTTCGTCTGGTGTTGTCGCGGTGTCCTGTTGATCTAGTTTGGAGAATCGTTCAAGCAGTGGCTCCAACCGCTCATATTTCAAATACTCCCTTTTTATGGATTCATGGTTAATCGTGATTGATGTATAGCCCGGAAGGTTTCCACTTCCCGCTGCCCCGTTCCAAAACTGCCCAAGATGGTTCATCAGGCTAAAAATCAACGACACACGCTCTTCTTGCAGTTCGAGCGCTTCTGACACTTCTTCAGCAGTCACGCGCTCTACCTTAGGTTCTTTCTGAATCCTAAGTTTTATGAAGCGGATTACCTGATCAGTTTCATCGAACAATTCAGTAGTCGGATCGATTTGCAAAAATACCAAGAAGCGTAAGCTCCACACCGAATTGCATTAGCCGACGGTCGATTGTCTGATAGTTGAAGTCCGGTATCTGTTGCCACAATTCAACGACCATCTCCTGAGGGTCAGCCTTTTTGCCTGCTTTCAATCGGTCGTACACGGCGCAAAGCCATATTCGCGCATCCGGAGACAGTTCGACTCTCGGAAAATCTGGATTTGTCGCCGTTGGTTTCGGGACTTCGTTAACTAACATATCTGGCGGCGTTATCACGCCCTTCGATTCTAACAATCCGTTGAGCAAGCTCACCTGACCCGCGTTCAACTCAACAACGTTCACGCTCGTTTCAAACAACGGTGCTAGTTCCGGAACGCTTTTCACTTCCTCGCGGGAAGTAAGGATTTGGACAACGGGCCGAGTAACCGTAATCTTGTAAGCCCGCCCATTGAGTTCACTATCCTGATAGGATTGTTTCTTCTCTACATGTCCCCAACCATATAGTTCGTTGTAAGCGGCGATCAAGTAAACGATATCGCCAGGCTTTAGACGTGGGTTAACAAAAACCTTGTCGTACTCCCACGGCGTATTGGCGGAATTAGGGTGTATGTCACCGTAGAGTGGAGAACGGCGAAGTAACCAATATCTCATTACAATTTCCTAGGGCGTAGAGCATATCATACGGCCTATGAAACTTTTTGACTCCAAGAATACCAGTCGAAGATAAATTTGCAGTCCGTGAAGCGGACGGCTGAATCGATACAGAACCGCGAGCGGTAGCGAGGGGATAAAGGGCGCAACTCCGCGGTCACCTCGATCAACATAAACGGCTCATCGAGAAGTTGGGCTTTGTCCCGGTCGCTACCGCTCCCGGTTCTGTAACGCACGGGCTTACGCCTCGCTCATTCTTCCTCAAGCCCGGCGCTCACGCGAAACATGTGCCCATCCGGATGACGCAGATGGAACTCGCGCACGTTCCAGGGTTCATCCGTCGGCGGCATCGTCACGGTTATCCCCTGCGACTTGGCAAGCTCGTACGCAGCATCAACCGCGGCCGGTGACTCTAACCACCAGCTCATCCAGACGCCGCCGGTCTCGTCGTCGCCAACGAATTGAGGCATCGGGCCGCCGCGCGATCCCTGACCATTTTGGCAAAGAAAGATCTCGACCTCTCCATTGCACACGCCGCCAAAAGTCGGTGGATCACCCCAGTCCCAACCCTTCTGCCAGCCAAGTTTTTCAAACCAGACAAAGCTCTCGACGATGTTCGAGACGTTGAGTATCGGCGTCAGTCGTTCGACTTTCATGCTATTGACCTCTTGTGGTCGCCTTTGGAGTGCGCCGGCAGAGCGAAGCGGCGACGGCGCTTTGGATCATGAGTGAGGCCGAATCCAGAATACAAAGCGGTGTCGCGCTAAGCTTGCCACCGCACTCCAAATGTTGCGACGGACTCTGCGGACTCATTTTTTCTTTGACACAAACACACCCGCCGGCGTGATCTGTCTCATCGATGTGATCTGGCCGTTCTCTTCGACGAACTCGATCAGCACATCAGCAAACTCTGGAATGCGAAACTTCAGTCCCTTGTATGGCATTAGTCTTTGGTCGGGCGCGCCCGGCGACACTATGAACAATCCGCTGCCCGGGCGCATTACGACTTGAAACTTTCCTCCTGTCGGCGTCTCGTAGGCTCCCGCGAGACGTTGCCCCGTCGTTTCATCCAGCTTCGCCGGCGGGCGCACAAACGTCACTTCGCCTTCGTCGAGCGACATCGTCAGTCTATCGATATCGCCTTGCGGGTTGGTCGAGAAGTTTAGTGACCATTTGCCATTTTCTTCATCGTTCGGAGTATCAAAGCGATCGTAATGGAAATGCGCGAGAGGCAAGACGATCTTATGAAAATCAAATTGAAGTGAGTTGTCCTTCATGCCGATCTTCAAGACACCGTAAGCGGGATGCTCGTACTCTCCCGCGTACTCGGCGAGCGCGTGCGACGGTTTCGTTTCCAGCACGCGGCCAGAGCCTTCTTTGGATCTCGCTTCGGCACTGGCCTTTTTTCCTTTCAGGCGAATGTCGAGCAGCCGATCGGTCCACGGCGTCAAATCCATCCCGAGCAGACGCTCATAGACGTTGTAGCTGATCGGGTTGTACAGCGGCGCGATGTGATTACCGATCACGAACACGATCACGCCGATATGCTCGTTCGGCATGTATGAAATCTGCGAGTGAAAGCCCGGCAGGTCGCCTCCGTGATAAGCGATCAGATGGCCGCGATACGACGCCGTCCAGCGACCCATGCCGTAAGCCTGATTCAAAACCTCCCACCAACCACGCGTCTGACCCGCCGCATTCGGCAGAGCGATAGCTGGTTCCAGTGTCGCTTGCAGAGCCTTCGGCGGCAGCACTTGCTTGCCGTTGTACTGACCGTTATTCATCAGAGCGATCAGCCAATGTGACATGTCTTCAATGTTGGAAATGATCGCGCCGGCCGGAGCCACGCCTTGCTGATCTTCGTAGTAAGGAATTTTATAAAGCTCGAATGAATCGCGGCGCTCGGTAAACGGTACGCCGACGTCGGGCTGCTTCAACAGGTCCGCGATCGTAAAGACTGTGCTATTCATGTTGAGCGGTTGCAGGATTCTCTCGCGCACGAACTGAGCCCAGGGCTTTCCCGATTGCAGCTCGATCGCATAGCCGGCGCCCGCATACATCATGTTGTTGTAGAGAAAGATTTGCCGCGGCGATTCTTTTGGCTCGAGATATTTCAGCCGCTCGAACAACTCTTTCGTCGAGTAATCCGATTTGTACCAGATTGAATCGTGCCGCGTGATGCCGGTGCGATGCGACAGCATGTCGCGCAAAGTGATCGTGTTGTTCAAATTGCTGTTGTAGAACTCGATCGTCGGCACTGATTCCTTGATTGGTCGATCCCACGTGAGCTTTCCCTCTTCGACCAGCATTCCCGCCGACACGGCCGTGAACAGCTTTGTATTCGAAGCAATCGTGTACATCGTCTGTGCCGTCACGGGGAGCTTCTTCTCGTAATCCCGATAGCCGTAACCCTTCGCGAACACGAGCTTGTCGCCCACGACGATCCCGACGCCGATGCCCGGCGCGTTCCAATCCTTGAGCGTCTTTTCCATGAACGCATCAAAGCCCGCGAGTTTCTGTATCACATCATTTTGCGCAGGCTTCTCCTGAGCGGGGGTTGACGCGCAGAAGGCGATTGCAAGTAGCGCTGCGAAGATGATTCTTCTTGAGAGACGTTGAGATGACATAAGCTTCCTCCGATTCTGACCGTTAGAGTGCTGAGATTAAATAGAGGTTCTGCGGAACAGAGTCAAGGAAAACGCGCGCGAAGCTTTTCAACTAATTGTGGCAAGGTTGCGGATTCCGCCAGGTCTGGCAATGTGTCAGCGAAGCCGTGCACCTCGGCTCTCCGTGTGGTAAATAGGTAGCTCATGAAGCTGCAAAAATTCAATTGGCAAATCTGGGCGGGCTTCCTGCTCACGCTGGCGGCGGCATTTAGCTACACCCTCGTTTTTGTTTGGTGGCCAGTCACCCGTGATTTTCCCTGGGTCAATCTACTGCTCTTCGGATTTGCAATGGTGCTGCTGTTCGTTGGAGTTCGGCGCGCCTTTGCATCCGGCCGCGGCTGGATATCCAAGATCGTTAGCTCCCTCCTCGCAATCCTCGGCGTGGGGATTCTGAGCTTGTTTATTTTCGGGGCATTCATCGCGGCGCGCCGGCTGCCCGCGTCTCACGGCGCTCCGCAGATTGGACAGAAGGCGCCGGACTTCAGTCTCGCGGATACGAACAGCAAGGTGATGTCGCTTTCCGAGTTACTGTCGACGCCAATTAACGGGGCGACTCCAAAGGGCGTGGTGTTGATTTTCTACCGGGGTTACTGGTGACCTCTTTGCAACTCCGAGTTTCGGAGCATTCAGCAGAGTCTGGATAAGTTCAATGCGGCGGGAATTCGCCCGGTAGCGATCAGCGTGGACAGTCCGGAAGAATCGCGCGAACTTTGTCAGAAGGCCGGGTACACTTTCACATTTCTTTCTGATCCGAAAGTCGAAACCATTCGCCGCTACGACCTGGTTCATGCCGGCGCCGGAGAGCATGGCCGGGACATCGCGAGGCCGGCCGAGTTCTTGTTGGATTCCTCGGGCACTGTTCGCTGGGTCAACCTCACTGAGAATTACCTGGTGCGGGCTCGGCCGGAACAGATTCTGGAAGCGGCAAAAGCCCTTCGCTAGACGGCGAGGAACCCGCGTCTCGCTGATTCGTTGGCGCATCGGGCGTGGCTTTACGCTCCGGCCTTGCATACTTATCCAACCCGAAGCCGAGAAAGATCGTCGCGACGATGAACGCCGAAGAGAAAAAGTATGGTGATGACACTCCCATGTGATCGAACGCCCAGCCGAAGAAGAGCGGTGCGATGATCCTTGAGACGCCGCCATAGGTCTGCTGCATTCCCATGTAGAGCCCGCGCTCGTTGGGATTTATGACGCGCGACAAAAGCGCCGTCACGCAGGGAAACGTAAACGCCGTGCCCAGAGGAATCAACGCCACGGCGAGCGCGAGCATTCCGAGATTGCCCGACAGTGGCATCCCGATAACACCCGCCGCCAACAGCACGAGCCCGAGCCGCGAGAGATTCGCTTCGCCCAACCAATCGACCATGCGTCCGAGCAGCAGCACGCGCGCGAACACCGAGATCGCGCCGACGTACATGAAGAAATATCCAATCGTTTGCTCGGTAACTTGAAAGCGCGCGTTCAGGAAAAGTGCCAGCACGGAAAAGCTTCCCTGAAAAGCGCCGATTGAGATTGCATAGATCCAGATCAGACGCGATGAAGGTTCGCGCGCGTGCGACATGACTCGCCAGATCGCTTGCGACGAGCTGCGCCGAACTTCACCGGCTTGCGGTACGTCACTGAAATCGCGCGACTCTTTTAGATAGCGCCAGACGAAGATCATGTTGAGCAGACAGAGCGTTGCGGCCATGATTCCCGGGGCTGCGTGTCCCATCTGGAGCGTTTGCGAACCCGGAATGATGTCACGCTTGCCCAGAGTGATCGCGAACGACCCGAGCACCGGCCCCAGCGCGACGCCGAGATTCGTGGTTGCTGAAAGCCACCCGAGTGCGCGCGCGCGATCTTTCGGATCGGTCGAGTCGGCTACGTAAGCCTGGATCACGCCCACGGTACCGCCGCCTGCTCCCTGCACCAGGCGCGAGAGAAACAGGACGAGCAGCGAATGTGCGAAGCCAAAGATGAGATACGCTATCCCGGCGGCGCCGATCGCGATCAGCAGAGTGGGCCGCCGGCCTACTCGATCAGAAAAGCGTCCCCACATCGGCGCGCTCAGCAATTGAGCGAGCGTGAACGCGGCCACAATAAAGCCAATGATGAGTCCAATCCCAATATGCTGACCCAGCACGTCAAATCCCGATCCGCCGAGCGTCTTCACATAAAACGGTAGCAGCGGAATGATCATCAGCAGGCCCACCATGTCCACGAACGCCGTGGCCATTAGCGTGAAGAGCTTCGCTGGGATCTTTCGCACTTCTCGCCACAGCACGTAGATGAGCGTGATCGCGATCGCGCCGAGCAGCACGCGCACGTACGGCGACTGGAAGGATTGGGCGATGTTCGATTGGATGATCATTTCAACTTGTCGTACCAGCTAGCTCGGGCCGAACATAATACACCAACGCTTCAGCGAGCCTCCTGACTTAACAAAGAATTTACAACTCGAACAAGACGATTCAGCCTGCGGAGCAATGAGGTCAGTACGGGAGCGGACGTTTCATCGAAGACGTGGGCTTTGCAAATACGCGGAATGAAAATGAACCATCACATTTATTTCGCCCCTACAGGGCTCCGATCTTTCTCTCTACCGATCCCAGGGGCGTTGCCCCTGGCTATTGTATTTCACGCCTTCAGCGTGATGATTCGCATGAGGTTGCCAACGTGAGAGTGCGACATGGGAGTCTCCTTTTTCGCCCGTCCGCTTCGCGGACTCAAACAGACAGATTTCGCACCCGCGTTGCCAGCCGCGTGTCGCCAATCTTTTTCGAGAACGCTGCAAACGCCGGCGTCGGTCCTTGCCAGCGCAACTCATCAACGCTCTTGAAGAGTGGCGCGTCGATGCGCAGCGTCGCGAGTTCTTTGAACAGCAGCGCGAGCTTACGATTCTCCTGCTTGAGAATTTCAGCCGGAAACTTTTCGATGTGGCCGTGTTGGTTTATGAGTTTCGCGGCGGTCTTTGCCCCTAAGCCCGCGATTCCCGGAAAACCATCAGCGGCGTCGCCGACCAGCGCGAGATAGTCCGCGATGAACTCAGGCGCGACCCCGAACTTTGCCCGGATGGCTTCAGCATCGCGAATCTCATTTTTTCTCCGATCAATCTGTACGACTCGATCGCCGACGACGCATTGCGCTAAGTCTTTGTCCGGCGTCCAGATGCAAACCTTCTCGACGCGCTTGTCCTTTGCCGCGAGGTGCGCCGCCGACGCGAGCGCGTCGTCGGCCTCATACTCAACCATTGGCCACACGGCCACGCCCATCGCGGCCAAAGCTTCTTCGAGCGGATGGAACTGCGCCCGCAGAACCGGCTCAATTCCTTCACCCGTCTTGTACTCTTCCCAAAGATTGTTGCGGAACGATTCGATGACGTGATCGGTGGCAACTCCCAAGTGCGTCGCGCCATCTTCGATCATCTTCACAACCGTATGGAGCACGCCCGAAACTGCACCGTACGGTGGATCGGTTTTCTTGAAGCGGCGGATGCCGTAGAAGTGCCGAAAGAGTTCGTACGTGCCGTCGATGAGATGAACAATCATAAGCAATTGACTGAGTGTCTTAGTTTGCGAGTTACGTCATGGAGTCAGTACCGGGAGCGGTAGCGACCGGGTTATTGACCTGGCAAACTCGTCCGTCCCGTGCATTGAGACCCGGGCGCTACCGCTCCCGGTACTGACCTAATCCCCCAGACTAAGACACCACCAGCAGTTTGATGAGTCTAGCCTCTATCTCAGCGGCTAAGTTATAATCTTTTTACCTCGAGACCAGCAGAAAAAGGCGTCACTGTGGGAATCCACATTGCCCGATTCCGCGTATTTGAGGCAAGGTTTCGTTCGTAGAGGTGGAACTATGTCAGCAAAACATCCCGGTTCGCGTTTGAAATCATATACGCCGCAGGCGATTTATAGCGCGCCGCCCGGCGAACGCAAACACATTCTGCGCCGGTTCTGGTTTCCAGCGGTGCTGCTGCTGGCGCTGGCCGCCGGCGGATTGACCGGCATCATCGCCGCGTATCAGCTCAATTATTCGCAAGCTGCCAGTGAAGTCGCAGCGCTCGCTACCTACCGGCCCAGTGTCGTCACCCGCGTCTACGCGGACGATGGCAAGACAGTCATTGGCGAGTTCGCGCTGGAGAAACGCATCCCGCTGAAGTACGAAGAAATTCCGGCCAACGTGAAGAACGCAATCCTCGCGGTTGAAGACACGCGCTTTTACGATCACATGGGCATCGACCCGATTCGGATCCTCGGCGCAACCTGGAAGAATCTCACCAGCGAGAGAGTCGAAGGAGGCTCGACCCTGACGCAGCAGCTTGCCAAGAACCTGTTTCTCACGCGCGAGCAAACATTAAAGCGCAAGGTGAACGAGTGGGTACTGGCGCTGCAAATCGAACGCTACTACACCAAGAACCAGATCATGGAGTTATACGCGAACCATATCTTTCTGGGCGCGAACGCGTATGGCATCGAAGCCGGCGCCGAGACTTATTTCGGCAAGCAGGCGAAGGATCTGACGCTGGAAGAAGCGGCGCTTTTGGCCGGCGTGCCAAAGGCGCCGGGCGAGTACTCGCCCACGGCTAATCCGGTGCGCGCGAAAGAGCGACGCGATCTCGTGCTCGAACTAATGGCCAAGAACGGATTTGCTTCGCAGTCCGAGGTTGATGCGGCGAAAGCGAAACCGATGGTGTTGGCCGACACCGCTTATTACCAACCGCCGCAGGCCCTCTCTCCTGAGTTCGATTATCCAGTCGAGTACATCCGCGGGGATTTGGAAGAAAAGTACACGACGCGCGTCGCGCAAACCGGCCTCGCAGTTTACTCAACCATCAACGTCGCGGCGCAAAAGAAGGCTTACGAAGCTGTGCGGACCGGTTTGCGTTGGTACGACAAGTCGCACACCAGTTGGCGTTCTTCGTACGACGCAATTCCCACTTCGTCCAACAGTGGCGTGCCGACTCAGCAGGAACTCAATAGCTACAAATACCCCGATTGGTATCGCAACGAATACGCGCCCGGTCGCTATTTGATGGGGCTGGTGATGAAAGTCGATTCCGCCCGCGACGAAGCCACGGTGCGCTTTGGCAATTACACGGCGACGGTGACATCGGCGGACATGGGCTGGGGCAAACGCGCGCCGCGCTCTGAATTCAAACCGGGCTATCTAGCTTACTTTGAGATTAAGGAATCCGATAAGAAAGCGCGACGACTCAAAGTTGAGTTAACTCAGGTTCCTAACGTCCAGGGCGCGATGATGACCTTGAACGCGCACACCGGCGAGATCGTCACGATGGTTGGCGGGTACGATTTTCTGACGAACAAATTCAACAACGCGTACCAGGCTTATCGCCAAACCGGTTCGGCGTTCAAGCCGTTCGTCTACACCGCGGCTATCGAATGGGGCATGACACCGGACACGAACGTCAGCGGCGCGGCGATCGACATCAACGGTTGGCAACCGCACAACTATGACGGGTCGCTCAGTTGCGGCGACATGCCTTTGAAGACGGCGCTGGCGCACTCAATGAACATTCCGGCCGTGCACTTGCTGCAAACCGTCGGCATTCAAACCGGATCGCAGATGGTGCGGCGCTTTGGCGTCAAAGTGCCGATGGCGCCGTATCTCTCTTCGGCACTGGGCGCGACGGAAGTGCCGCTGGATCAAATGGTCTCGGCTTACTCCGCTTTCCCAAACAAAGGCATCCGCGTCGAGCCGCACATGGTTCGCAAGGTTTTGGATCGCGACGGTGCAGTGATGCAGGAGTGGGAGCGGACCACTTACAAAGTTATCAGCGAGTATGTCGCGCTGACGATGGTTTCGATGATGCGCGGCGTCGTGCAGGGCGGTACTGCCACCAGGGCGCAAGCGCTCGGCGTGCCCCTGGCCGGCAAGACCGGCACCGTTAACGACCACACCGACGTCTGGTTCATTGGTTACACACCGACCTATGTAACCGGCGCCTGGATGGGTTTCCCCGGCAGAAAGAAACCGCTCGGCAATGACATGGTCGGCTCGAGTGGGGCCTTGCCGATATTCCTCGACTTCATGAAGGATTATCTTAAGGACAAACCCAAGGAAGATTTTCCAAAGGCGCCGACCATGCCCGAGGACATGAAAGAGATGTACAAGCAGCGTCAGCGCGAACTTCAACTTGAGCGCGCGCAGATGACTGCCGACGAACAGGATGAGTCCACCGATAAGACGACGGGTGCGAACACGATCACGACTCCAAGGCTGGAAGACTCGACGCTGCCCCCGCCGCGGACGGATGTTCCGCCCGAGCCACGCGTAAATCCGGAACCTAAGAAGATCGAACCCGCCACGCCCGTGGCGACCCCCGCGCAGACTCGACCACGCGAAGCCGATCCGGCAAAGAAGAAAGGTAAGAAGGGTAACGACGGCCCGCCGGGATAGAATCCAACGCGTTTTGTTTGTCGTTCGCTTCTTTGAAGAGTTAGGGTAGGTACATGAGCGCTCAGATAATCAGTCAAGCCGAAGCCACAGTCGAGATGATCGGTCGTATGTCCGCTGACAGCGTACTGGTTCAGCATGGAATTAGTTGGAATGACTATGAAGAACTGCTCGATGCGGTAGGGGAAGCCAGCAGTCTGCGGATTTGTTACGACGAAGGAACGTTACAAGTCATGACCCTCTCACAAAGGCACGAAAAGTATTCCACGCTGATCGAGCGCATGGTCGATCGATTGAGCAGCTTTCTACGGGTAAAGGTTCTTTTTTGCGGCTCCGCCACCATGAGAAAGAGGCAGAAACAAAAAGGTATCGAACCGGACGCCTGCTTCTATGTTCAGAATGCGCCCCTGGTTGGGACGAAGGATGAGATTGATTTCAACACCGACCCGCCACCGGACGTTGTCGTCGAGATCGATCTGCACCACGACTCAATTTCCAAATTTCCAATTTATGCGGCGCTGGGCGTTCCCGAGTTCTGGCGCTACGATGGAAACGTTCTGACCATCCATCACTTGCGCAAGGGACAATATCAACCGTCAGAGGTTAGTGAGTCTTTGCCCCTGCTTACCGGGGCTGTACTGACCGAGTTTCTCGCTCGAACTTCGAAGGAAGATCAGTACGACATCCTGTCGGCGTTTGAAGAGTGGCTGAAGGCGCAGTAGTTTCTACTACTGGCCAACAATCAATCCCAACACGTGCGGCAGCATCTTTCGCCACCACGGCCAGTCGTGATTCACGTCCGCGCCCCACAAATCCAAAGTGTGCGGAATTCCTTTTGACTCCAGAATCTCTGCGAGCTCCTGGCTGCGCTTTGGATCTTCGTAAGAGCCCTGGCCCGACATGATGTAAATTGCGTCGGCTTTGCGCAGGACCGGCAGGAAGTGATCGTCGTTCAGGCCAGAGAGATAATCGACCGGATTATTGAAAAAGACGTTGTCGTCGTAATAGCCATCAAGATACGAGCGAATGTCATAGCTGCCGCTTAAGGCAATCACGCCGCGGAAAAGATCCGGATGCTTGAAGTATTCATTCGCCGCGAGGAACGCGCCGAGACTCGCACCCGTAGTTATCGGCCGCGCATCTTCTCCAGCTTCGTTGCGAATCAACGGCAACACTTCTTCGATGATGTAACGATCGTAGCGCGTCAGCAGCTCGGCCTTTAGCTTTGGCGGCATCTGCTCGTTCAGCAGGCTGTGCCGATTGACGCTGTTGATTGAGTAGGCACGGATGCGACCCGCTTCGATGAGCGGCTTGATCGCGTCGACGAGATGGAACCTTTCGTACTCGAGATAATCCGCTGCCGCCGTTGGCAACATCAAAAGCGTCTGGCCCGCGTGGCCATAAGCGACCAGCGGCATTTCCATGTTCAGGTTTGGGCTGTGCCACGATGTGGTTCGACGTTCCATCACTCTCTCGGTTTTCTCCTATGGTTTCGGGTTTATCGTTACCGATTTCTCGACGGACAATTCCGGGCGGCGGCTCCAATCCTCAAACGAGCCATCGTACAGATGCGCTTCGTAACCCAGATAGCGTGCAACGAAGTAGAGCAAACTCGCCTGTTGCCCGATGTGGCAATAAGTCGCGACGGTGTCGCGTTGCTTCACGCCGGCGGCGTTGAAAAGTCCGCGCAGCGCTTCGACGCTCTTGAACTTGTTGGTTTGATCTTCGACCACGCTCGAAAACGGAATGCTCTTCGCGCTGGGAATGTGACCGGCGCGTGGCATCTGTCCGGCTTCCTCGCCAGTGTAAAACTTCAAAGCCCGCGCGTCGACAATCGCCACGCCGGACTTATTCAGATTCGCGTTGACCCATGCCGCATCGACAACCAACCGCGAATTCGGTCGTGGGGTAAGACTGCCGCGCTTTGGTTCGCGCACCTCAGCAGTTACCAGTCGTCCCTCTGCACGCCACGCCGGCAATCCGCCATCCAGGATTGAGGTTCGATCTCCCATTCCCAGATAATCGAGCGTCATGAAAACGCGCGCCGTCGGCGTCACCCAGTCTTTGCCGAAATAAACGACGACGCGAGATTTGCCCGTGACACCCAGCTTTTCAAACGCGGCTTTCAATTGATCGACGGAGGGCAGCTCAAGCGCCAGACCCTGTCCGCGCGGAGTCGAAATGTCCGCGAGAGCAATGAACTGCGCGCCGGGAATGTGCGCCTCGTCATATTCTTTTTTGTCGCCGACCTGCAGCAACACGAGCGAATCATCCTTGAGATGTTTCGAAACCCACTCAGTGGAAACGATCAGCGACGATTGCACCTTGGCATCATCGGCGGCCCGAAGAGATGGCGTCAGCGCCAACACGAGCATCGACACCAGCAAAGGCAATGAAATTCTCTTCATCAGTTCCTCCAGTGAGTTGAAATTGCGCCGTGCTACATTACTGCGCTCTCAGAAAACTGTCTAGCGGAGCCACGCGAAACGTTGACAAATCATTGACGCAAGCATCGGATTGATATATTGATCTGTCGCCTTGCACGACTGATGGCTGGCGCTTAAGAGCCTGCGATCGCCGCATTCTCCCAGAACCAGCCGAACACTGACCAGTCACCTTCAAGTCCGGCACTCAATTGACGCGCCGGGGACAGGATCAAAACGATGTCCCAAACCAATCTTCCACCACCCAACGATCTTTCAATCACGCTGGCCGAGGTCCTCAGCGCCGAACTTGTGAAGCAGCTTCCGACTGAGGCTCAGCCGATCGACGAGACGGTACAGGGCGCACTTTCGGGGGCCGTCTCCTGGGCAGACAGATTGGCAACGAGCCAGCGGGTCGTTCCCGACATTTACCAGGCTATCCACAAACTGAGTAAGCAGCGCTCTGCGCTTTGTCTCTCCGGCGGCGGTGTACGCAGCGCAACTTTCAACCTCGGAGTCTTGCAGGGTTTGGCGCGTTGCGGGTTGCTGGAAAAGTTCGATTACCTATCCACCGTTTCCGGCGGTGGCTTTATCGGGAGCTGGCTGACGGCCTGGATTCACCGATCCGATGGAGACGTCAAAAACGTCGTGGGCCCATTGTCCGATCCTCCGACGAACCCACTCGATCCTGAGCCAAAGCCACTCTCCAACCTCCGTGTTTACGCAAACTACTTGACGCCAAAGAAAGGTTTGCTGTCTCCAGACACATGGACACTGATCGCCGTCTACCTGCGAAATCTCTTCTTGAACTGGCTCGTGTTTGTGCCGGCGATCATGACTTTCCTAATGCTGCCGCGACTCTGGGCGAACATTATCAACTACGCAGTCAGGATGGCGCCGAGCCACGGTCCGTATTGGCCTCTGATCCTGGGGATGTTTGGTTTGGTGTTCGGACTGGTCAGCCTTATCTGCATAGCATTGAATCTTCCCAGCGTGGCCGACGCGAACTGGCGCACGAGCGTGACCCTGTGGACTTGCGCGGCCCCGCTCGTGTTGATGGCCGTGTGCTTTAGTCTCTACTGGGTACTCGTGCGCGACGACATCCAACCTGTAAGCGGCTGGCTCTCAAGCCTGAGCGCAGTTTTTCACGGCAAGCGGCCCAGTTGGCATGTCTTCTTCATTGCCGGAGCAATCATCCCCGCGCTGCCACAGTTGGCGGTGACCTTCAAAGCGAAACCTCCAACCCTCCAGAAGATTCGCCTGGTGCTGCTCGTGGCTGCGGGCGGGGCGGTGACGGGAGTGTTGACGTATGCGCTGCTCAATTTATCCCCGGGCCTTTTGGTTCGCCTCTCAAACGTTGTTCGGTTTGGAACTGTAGCCCTCAACAGCGATCTTCTCTACGTGTCGCTGTCGGTGCCGTTCTTGTTGTGTATGTTCATGATCGGCGGCACGTTCGTGGCTGGATTTAGCAGCCGCTTCTCTGGCTCAGAGGATCAGGAATGGTGGGCACGCTGTGGCGCGTGGCTTCTAATCGCGGTAATGGTTTGCGGGACGTTTAGCCTAGTCGTGATGTTTGGTCCCCTGCTGCTCATCGACCTGCGCGGCCTGGTTCGCGGCAGCAATTTGGGTTCGATCAAAGCTAAGGTGACGTCCATCGTTGGAATCGTTTCCGGCGTGATCTCGCTGTTTGGCGGCTTTAGTTCAAAGACCAAAGGGAACGGTAAAGAGGAAGACGCCAACCCGAAGGCTAAAATCTTTAGCCTGGTTACCAGTGTCGCCGCGGCAATCTTCGCGCTGTACATCGCGATCGTACTCGTGTGGGCGACCGACTGGGTTCTTCTCGGTCTGGCTAAGACTCTCACGTCGGTGCGGCAGTTTATCGGTTGGTTCGCATCGCCTCACAGTCTCCAGGTTCCAGCGCAGCTAGCGCACGTACATGCCAGCAACCTGCCGGCGGACTTCACAGACCACCAGATGTTCGTTACTAAATCACCGTGGTGGTTCGAATTTTTTGCGACGGGCGCGTTCGCACTGGCGACGCTGACCCTGGGTTGGTGCATCAACACGAATCGCTTTTCGCTTCATTACTATTGGCGCAACCGCATGATGCGATCATACCTGGGGGCGACGCGGGTCAAGACGGAACGAGACAAGACCAAGAGCTGGTTCACCGATTTCGATCGCGATGACAACGTTCCAATGTCTGACTTGAAACAGGTCCGACCGTTTCATGTCGTCAACGTTACGTTGAATCTGGTGGGTGGCGACAAACTGGAGTGGCAGGATCGGAAAGCTGAATCCTTCACCATGTCTCCGCTTCATTGCGGCAGCTACTGGCTCGGCTATCGAAAATCCGAAGCGTATGGTGGCGACAAAGGCATGTCCCTGGCCACCGCGGTTGCGATCTCAGGCGCGGCAGCGAGCCCAAACATGGGCTACATGATGACCTCGCCCATCCTGCGAATCATCATGACGCTCTTCAATGTGCGGCTCGGCTTTTGGCTCGGCAATCCCGGACCCGACGGTGGCGACACTTATAAGTTGGATTCCCCAATCGAGTCCGTTCGCCCGATCGTGGAAGAAGCTCTGGGTATGACCAACGACAAGAGTCCTTACGTCTATCTCTCCGATGGCGGGCACTTCGACAACTTTGGTTTGTACGAGATGATTCTGCGGCGCTGTCGTTTCATCGTCGTCGGCGATGGCAGCACCGACACAAAGTATGGTTACGAATCTCTGGCGACGGCGATCAGACAGATTCGCGTGGACTTTGGCGTCCCCGTCGAAATGGGCCAGATGCGGTTTGGCAAAGATCCCGACGCGTCGAACAACTACTGCGCGGTTGGAGTCATTCGATATTCATGCGTGGACAAACCCGGCGGCAGCACCGCCGCGGATGATGCAAAGTACGACGGCGTGCTCATCTATCTCAAACCTTCTTTGATCGGTGACGAGCCGCGCGACGTGCTCAACTATCACGCGACCAGCACGGACTTTCCGCAAGAGACAATCGCCGATCAGTGGTTTAGCGAACCGCAGTTTGAAAGCTATCGCGCGCTAGGCAGCCAAATGGTGAAGACAGTCAGCGAGTCGACTTCACCGGGTAAAGGCAAACCCAATAAAGTTGAAGAACGCATCAATGCGGTGATCGAAACACTCGCCGCGTCTGAAGCTGAGTTCGCGACGTTTGCCAGGGGGGCCGGCAATCACGTCAGGCGTCACGCTGATCCAACGGCAAAGGATTCTTAGCCGAGGTCACAAAACGGCGGTCTCTTCCAACAACTTGCCTTGAGCAAAGCGCTCGACGCTGAGTTGCGACGCATCTATCAAATCAGAGCGGCCTTGCAGAATTAGATCGGCTGCGATCTTTCCCGAAGCCGGCGAGTGCATCACACCGTGGCCACTGAAGCCGTTCACGAAAAATAATCCCTCTACGTTTGGCGCCGGACCGATGATGGCGTGATGATCGGGAGTCATCTCGTACAGGCCGGCCCAGGCGCGACGCGGATTGACTCCGGCTTCGGCCAGCACCGGCACGCGTGAAGCTGCGCGCGTCAGAATCTTCTCCACGAACGTGGTGTCGAATTCCGTCTTGAAGCCCGGCGTCTCAGCCGGATCGTTCCACGCCAAAAGGATTCCCTTCCCTTCGCGGCGAAAATGAAAACCGGTGGACATGTCGAACACCATCGGAAAGCGTTTCGGCAACTGATCGAACGGCTCGGTGGGCACGAGTTGGCGACGCAAGGGCTCGACCGGCAAGTCAGCGCCGGCCATCTTTGCGACTTGCGCGGCCCAGGCGCCGGCGGCATTCACCACGACACGGGTTGAGACGAAGCCGCGAGAGGTTTGGACGCCCGCAATGCGGCGACTCCCTAAATCTTGTTTAGATTCGGCACTTGTGCCGACGTCCGCCTCTGGCCGCACAAGTGCGGCCTCTAAACGATTTGAATTCGATTGGGAAGGCTCAACTTCAATTCCAGTCACCTGAGTATCCAGCCACAGACGAGCGCCGCGCTCGCGCGCGTTCAGCATAAACCCCATCATCACGCTGTGCGGATCGACAAACCCGTCAGTCGGACAGAACGTGCCGCCCAGAATGTCGTCCGTTCGCAGTTGCGGGACGATTGCCTGAATCTCTTGTGGCGAAACCCATTCGACGTTGTTGACGCCCAACGCGATCTGTCGTTCGCGATTCGCTTTCAAGTAAGCGAGATGGTTCTCGTTTGTTGCGCAGAACAGGTATCCATGCGCGCGATAGTCTGCCGGGTGTCCGACGACGTCATCGAAGCGCGAGAAGAAGTCGATCGAGTAACGCGACATCTGAATGTTGACCGGCGTCGAGAACTGCGCGCGCACGCCGCCCATGCTCTTGCCGGTCGAACCTTTGCCCTGATGCGCCTCGCGCTCGAGCACCAGCACATTTGTGCAGCCGGCTTGCGCGAGATGATAAGCGACACTCGATCCGACGATGCCACTGCCGATGATGACGACGTCTGCGGTTTCCACGGGGTAAAAGGTAAAAAGGAAAAAGGAAAAAGTAAAGACGGCTCGGGCCGCAGTTCAACTTCTATCCAAACGACAAAGTGAAAGTCTTTGTCCATCCTTTGTTCGGCGGAGTCCACGACTCGACTAAAACAACCATCGGCACAACGACCACAAGTTTCTCAGCCAACGCCTTTGCGATAGCCTTTGGCGGCGGCGTGGACGTGCACCTGAATAATCGCTTCGCCATTCGGTCAATTCAATTCGATTTCGTGCCGACGCGCTTTGGGGGCGCGTGGCAGAGCAACTACCAAATCTCGACGGGCGTGGTGATTCGGCTGGGCGAGAAGAAGTGATTCACACGTCGACTGGAAGTCTGCGAGGACTTGCAGCCGCGTAGCGGCGAAATATTTATAGCCTCACCCTGCGGCTAACTCTCCCTCCGAGCCGAGCGAAATGCAGCATTTCGCTCGCTCGGAGAATCAGCATTAAAGGGCGCCAGGTTCTATAAATATTTCGTGCCTAACGGCACTTAGAAAGAAAGGCGAGAGTTGTTTGACCCTCGCCTTTCAACTGTCCGACAAACTTCAGTTTGTCGATAAAACTTTGCGACAAGCTAAAGCTTGTCGGACATTCAAACCCTACGCCGGCGCGGGAGTGCCACCTGTAATCGGCGGCAGGATTGGCTTCAGCGGTCGCTGGACCGGTTCCTGCAATTGCGGTTTCTCTTCGGCGCTTACCGATGATGGCGGCTCGGCATCGTCGATTGACAGACCCGCCACGATCCGACGAATCTGCACGCCGTCGAGTGATTCGTGCTCGAGCAAAGCATCCGCCAGACGCACCAGCGTATCGCGATTCTCCTGAATGATCTTCGTCGCTCGCTCATACTGTTCGGTGACAATCTTGCGCACTTCGGAATCGATGCGAATCGAAGTCTCTTCCGAATAGTCTCGGTGCTGAGCGATCTCGCGGCCCAGAAAAATTTGTTCTTCCTTCTTGCCAAAGGTCAGCGGGCCCAGCTCTGACATGCCGTACTCGCAAACCATCGACCGCGCCAGTTCCGTCGCCCTCTCAATGTCGTTCGATGCGCCCGTGGTAATGCCGCCGAGGAACGTTTCTTCGGCGATGCGCCCACCCATCAATATCGAAATCTGACCGAGCAGATAATCCTTCGTATAGTTGTGGCGGTCGCCTTCCGGCAGTTGCTGCGTCACGCCGAGCGCCATGCCGCGCGGAATGATAGTCACCTTGTGAACCGGATCGGCGTTCGGCACTTTCAATCCGACCAGCGTGTGACCGGCTTCGTGATAGGCCGTGACGCGTTTCTCTTCGTTCGAGATGACCATGCTCTTGCGCTCGGCGCCCATCAGCACTTTGTCTTTGGCCAACTCAAAGTCGTACATCGCCACAACCTTTTTGTTATAGCGGGCCGCGTTGAGCGCAGCTTCGTTGACGAGATTCGCGAGATCGGCGCCGGTGAATCCCGGAGTGCCGCGCGCGATTACTGAGATGTCAACGTCTTCGCCCAACGGAATCTTGCGCGTGTGAACTTTCAGAATGCCTTCGCGGCCACGCACATCGGGACGCGAGACGACGACGCGTCGATCAAATCTTCCGGGTCGAAGCAGCGCCGGATCCAAGACGTCGGGTCGATTCGTCGAAGCGATAAGGATCACGCCATCGTTCGATTCGAATCCATCCATCTCAACCAGCAACTGATTCAGTGTCTGTTCACGCTCGTCATGTCCGCCGCCAAGGCCGGCGCCGCGATGACGTCCGACGGCATCGATCTCATCGATGAAGATGATGCAGGGCGCGTTCTTCTTTCCTTGCTCGAACAGATCGCGGACGCGAGAAGCGCCGACGCCGACAAACATCTCGACAAAATCCGAACCTGAAATCGAAAAGAAAGGGACGTTTGCTTCGCCGGCAATCGCCCGCGCCAGCAAAGTCTTGCCGGTTCCCGGCGGGCCCATCATCAAAACACCTTTGGGAATGCGACCACCGAGCTTTTGAAACTTCTGCGGTTCTTTCAGGAATTCGATGATCTCCTGGAGTTCTTCCTTGGCTTCTTCGACGCCGGCGACGTCCTTGAAAGTAACGCGCTTCTGCTGATTGCTGAGAAGCTTCGCGCGCGACTTGCCGAACGAAAGCGCTTTGTTACCGCCCGACTGCATCTGCCGCAGCATGAAGATCCAAAAACCAAGGAGCAGCGCGAACGGCAAGAGGTAATACAACGCCGGCAGCCAATAACTGGAACTCGGCTCGTCTTGAACGTTATCAACCCGCGCCTTTCCGTTGACGCTGCCGCGCGCCTCGCTGAGAATTTCGGCCTTCGTGTGTTCGTTCGATAGTTGGACGTGATACTCGACGCCGCTGACTCGGTCGACCGCAATGGTCTCAGACGCCCTGACCGTCAAACTTTTCAACTCGCCCTTGTTTATCTTGTCTTCGAGTTGAACCAGATCGAGGGGTTGTTGGTTCTTACCGCCGGGATTAACCAGCTTGTAGATCAGGAGCGCTCCCGCAATGATTAGCGCCCAAAAAATGATTTGTCTGGCCGTAGAACTCAATGTCTTCACTTCCTCCGTGGCCGATCATACCTCAAATCGGCCGTGATTGTCGCTTCAAAAACTCTCAAATCGATTGGCGTCCCCGGCATCCGATCTTTGGCAGCAAACAACGCGTTCCTAAGATGCGCCTGCCTGTTCGTTACGGTGCCCGCGGACATATTACGTATACGCTTCTAATCGGGTTCTAGGATTTCGGTCCGCGCCAGTGCAAACACTGCTTCCGGCGCACCACGCTGGGGCCGCCAGGTAACTCGATCACGCGTCCGCCGCGCTCGCCGAAGAGCAAACTTTCAACCGCCAGCACGTGGACGCGTTCGATCCGCTTCAAGTCTCCCAGGCTCCTTTCGATCCATTGACGCAGAGCGCGCCGCCGCAACGCGGGTTGCGCCAGCGCGAGCAAGTCTATGCGCAGCGCCGAGCCCACGCCGTCTTCGGTGGCCAGTTCAAGCAAACGACCAGCGGCTTGATCCAGAGCCGCAGAGTCTTCGCGCAGTAACTCCGCGGTTCGCGCCAGCCCTTCCACGATCTTTGGATTGAAGCTCTCCATCTGCGGCAAGAGTTGACGCCGCACGCGCACGCGCGCGAACTTTTCGTCGGCATTCATTTCGTCGGTGCGAAACTCGACGCCCCGCGAACGGCAATAGCTTTCGGTGTCTCTGCGCCGAGCCCAGCGAAGCATCGGCCGCGCCAGAATTGTTTCACTTCCCTCACGCAACCAACGCTTCGTCTCCATTCCACCGAGGCCGTCCATCCCGGCACCGCGCAAAAGACTCAAGAGGACCGTCTCAGCCTGGTCGTCCATCGTATGCGCCGTTAGAACGATCGCCGCTCGGCTTTCTTTCGCGACTGTTGCCAGAAATTTGTAACGCGCGCGCCGGGCGGCCTGTTCCAGATTCTCGCCGCTGCGCGCAGCCAATGCTTTCACGTCAACTCGCCGGGACTGACACTCAAAGCCAAGCTGCTTCGCTAAAGCCCGTACCCAACGCGCGTCCGCCCGCGAATCTTTTCGCAGCGCGTGATCCAGGTGCGAGACATACAGTTTGATTTTCAGCTTCTTCGATTTGATCAGTTCATCGAGCGATAACAACAGGGCTACCGAATCGGCGCCGCCCGAAACAGCGACTACGACACGAGCGTTTGCTGTCGGCAACTGGAGGCGGCGCCACTCTTGCCAGAGCGAACGGGCTAACGACGTGAGTTTGCTACCGCGAAAGGCTCGTTTCCCGGTCGCTAAGGCTGGGTGTTGCTGTTTCACTCTGCGGGCGATAGTAATTCTCCGACCAGCTTGAAAGTCCGATCCGATTCTAGCATCGCGCCTGCGCCCAGCTAAGTCGGTTTCTGTTGATATTTCGCCGAACCCGCTTGCGATTGCCGTTTGGCAAACGTAAGATCGGACTATCGACGCAGGCTGATATCACTTACGCGTTTTACTCGAGATGTCCGCAGGAATCATTACCAACATCCGCACAACGCTCGAGATGATCAAGATCGAGCACACGCTGTTTGCGCTGCCGTTCGCTCTGCTGGGAGCGGTGCTGGCGGCGCGCGGTATTCCGAGCGCGTTGCAAATTCTGTGGATCGCCCTGGCGATGGTGGGAGCGCGCAGTACTGCGATGGCTTTCAATCGCGTTGCCGACAAAGACTTTGACGCGCGCAATCCGCGGACGCAGATGCGCGCGATCCCCGCGGGACAGCTCTCTGTTCCTTTTGTTTTGATATTCACGATAGTGGGCGCGGCTCTGTTTGTGTTCGCGGCCGCAATGCTGAATCGCCTGACCTTAATCCTTTCGCCGATCGCGCTGGCCAGCGTCATGCTCTACTCGTACACCAAGCGCTGGACTATGCTTTCGCACATGGTGCTCGGCTGGTGTCTGGCCATCGCGCCGACCGGAGCGTGGATCGCGGTGCGCGGCACGATCGACAGTTGGGCTCCGCTGCTACTTTCGCTGGTCGTGCTGCTGTGGACGGCGGGATTTGATGTGCTTTACGCGTGCCAGGATTACGAATTCGATCGCCGCGAAGGCTTGTATTCAATTCCGGCACGTTTTGGCATAGCGCGAGCGCTGTGGATCTCGCGCAGTTTGCACACGGGAGCATTCGCGACGCTGGTTGCGCTATACTTTGTGACGAACCTGGGACCATTGGCTGTCATCGGAGTGATTGCTACGGGCGCTTTGCTCGTTTACCAGCACACGCTGGTGCGCGCAAACGACTTGAGCAAACTAAACGCTGCGTTCTTTACGACTAACGCTTTTGTGAGCCTGATACTGTTTCTGAGCTTCGGCAGCGCGGTGCTTTTTCAACCCAAATAGATTCGAACTGAGTATGAGCTTTTCACACAATCCGAAACTGAACGAGATTAGCGCCAAGCTGGCAGCGAGCGAGCGACTTTCATTTGACGACGGCGTCGCGCTTTTCGCGACTGACGATCTGAACGCGCTGGGCAAGCTCGCGGACACCGTCCGCCGGCAGAAGCATGGCCGCACAACTTACTTCAACGTCAATCGGCATTTCAATCCGACAAATGTTTGCTACGTTGACTGCAAATTCTGCGGGTTTTACCGCACCCCGCGCCAGCCCGACGCCTACACGCATAACATCGACGATTCCCTGCGCATCGCCGGCCAGGCCGTGAGCGAAGGCGCGACTGAACTGCATATTACCGGCGGATTGAACACGAAACTGCCGTTCAGCTACTTCACCGATCTGCTTTCATCTTTGAAGAAGCAATACCCCCAGCTTCACCTGAAGGCGTTCACGATGGTTGAGCTGGATCACTTCGCGCATTTCTACAAGATGGCGGACGAAGACATGCTTCAGCAGTTGATCGACGCGGGCCTGGATTCGTGCCCGGGCGGCGGCGCCGAGATTTTTCGCGAACCGACGCGCTCGATGATTTGCGCGCACAAGTGCGATGCGCAGCGCTGGCTTGATCTCGCGGGTAAAGTTCATGCGGCGGGTTTGAAAACAAACGCGACGATGCTTTACGGCCACATCGAATCGTTCGAAGACCGCGTCGATCACATGATTCGCTTGCGAGAGCAACAGGACAAGTCCGCCGGCTTTCAATGCTTTATTCCGCTCGCGTTTTATCCACCCGACACGCAGCTCGCGCATTTACCGGGGCCGTCGGGCGTTGATTCGCTGAAAACGATGGCCGTGTCGCGTCTGATGCTGGACAACTTTGCGCACATCAAAGCTTACTGGGTCATGCTCGGCAAACGGCTCGCGCAAGTCGCCCTGCATTTCGGCGCGAACGACGTGGACGGCACGATCACGGAAGGCGGCGAGTTGACCGAGAGTTACTCGATTGAAACTAATAATGAAGTGAAGATGACCAAATCAGAACTGGTCGCATTGATCGAAGACGCGGGCTTTGAAGCCGTTGAGCGCGACACGATCTATAATCGACTGACTAGAGAACCAGTTTCTGCGTGATGACATAAACTGAGAGCATTACCAAATGACCCAAACTGAAGCCAAACAAATAAGTATCGCGCATTCGCCTGACTCCGACGACGCGTTCATGTTCTACGCTTTGGCAACGAACAAGATCGAGACCGGCGACATTGAATTCGAGCATACGCTTCAGGACATTCAGACCCTGAACGAAGCAGCCCGCAAAGGAACGTACGATGTCACCGCGATCAGCTTTCATGCCTACGCTTACGTCGCGGACAAATATGCTTTGCTGCCGCACGGCGCTTCGATTGGCGACAACTATGGGCCGGTCGTGGTGGCAAATGAGGAAATGGATCCGGCAGAGCTTTCGAAGGCTAAGATCGCAATACCGGGCACGCTGACCAGCGCGTTTCTGACGCTGCGCCTCTACAATCCAGACTTCAAGTACGAAGTTGTGCCGTTCGATCAAATCATCGAAGCAGTCTCGGGAGGCCGCTGTGCCGCGGGCCTGCTGATTCACGAAGGACAGCTCTTCTATCACAACCACGGTTTGCACAAAGTGCTCGACCTCGGCGAGTGGTGGCATGAACACACGGGTGGCTTGCCTTTGCCGATGGGCGGCAACGCAATTCGGCGCGACTTGGGCCCCGAAATGATTCACGAAGTATCGGAGCTGTTAAGAGAAAGCATCCGCTATTCGCTCGACAATCGCGAAGACGCTTTGCAGTACGCGATGCAGTTCGCGCGCGACATGGACCCGGCGCTCGCTGATCGCTTTGTCGCTATGTGGGTGAACGACCTGACGCTGGATTACGGCGAACGCGGCCGCGAAGCCGTGCGCCGTCTCCTCAAAGAAGGCCACGAACGCGGCATCATTCCGCACGCGGTTGAGGTCGAGTTTGTTGAGTGATATTGCCTTGCGGCATGACCGTGATAGACTAGATCTTGTCATGATTGAAGAAGCAATAGACGAAAACGAATTGGCGTTCCTGAATCAGCTTGAAGAACATGAAGACGAGTGGGTCGCCTTCATTCAAAAGGACGGGGCGGAGACTGTTGTAGGCAGCGGCAAGGATGCGGTCGAGGCCTCACGCGATGCTGAAGAGCGGGGTTTCCCGGATGCGGTCTTGATGAAAGTACGACCTTTCGATAGGGGCTTTATTCCTTCGAACGCATCGTAGAATCGGGACTGCTGGCGATTTCAATTCTCCCGCGACGACGATCAAAACAAATCTTGAAGCTTTCAAAAAACCCTGCTTGCCCCAAGATCGCATCCACGCCTTCTGATTCCGTAAAGCCCACCTCAATCTTTACGCGCTCAGGGAAATCTTGAATCTGAACCTCGATCGGGTGCATGTACGCTTCAAGACTGCCGGCGATTCCGTCAAACTTCTTGTACCTGCCGCTTTCGATATCGATTCCTAAATTTCTACCGATTGACGAGTGAAAGAGACATTCGTCGGCGCCTGAATCCACCAAGCAGATATGTTCCTTGCGTTTTGTTTCACTGAAGAGCGTGACCTGAAGCATCGGCCGCTTGATCCATCGCTTGCGCGGTATCGTGTGATCAGGAACTCTTCTGTAGTCGAAAGTCTTGGATTTCATTCATTCGCCCTCGACTTCGCGCTCTTCTAATTCTGCCTTTGTTGGAAATGTGTCTTTCTGTAGCTCAAGCAACGCCGTCAACTTCGAGATCGCCTCTTGTGTGACGGCACCTGTAAAAATAACTTGGGCCTCCGAGTCTCGCGAAATGCTAAAGCGAAGCTGTTGGCCAGCAACCGGAACACCAAGAGCCGCAAGATCCGCAGCAGTCTTGCTCGCCAACGCCCGCGCTAGTTCGTGCTTCGAAGGACTGCGAAGACTTGGAGTGGCCGTTGAGACCGTGTCTTCGGACACAGTGTCTTCGGGATCGGCTAGCACGTCACCATCCACGTTATCTAGTCCCGCCAGCCTGATTGTCTCCCTGAAAGATTTAATGGCCCTCTTCGCGCCATCGTCTCCAAATGAGCGATTGGTAATCAGGTGCGCGCGAACTGTCGCGTCAGAAGCTTCACGATGACTCTGATAAAGATCCTTGAATAGTTTCGGCGACAGAGCCGCTTCTCTGATCGCGGCAAGTCGCTCAGGGGAGCCCTCAGGATGGGCCAGAATCTTGATAGCTAGTGACGTAAGGCTAAAGTTTTGGCCCTCCCCTTTCTTAATCAAACCATATTGCTTCAATCCAGCTAGATGTCCCCGCGACGTGCCGTTGACCGAATTGAAGCCCAAGTGCCTTACGGCCACAGCGGCCGGGAACGCCGAACGTTTCTCCTCGCTCCATATCTTCTGTGCCCCGTTAATCGCCGCACCTAGCCCAATACCTGGATAGTTAGAACTTCTCTCTTTCATTGCCTTCTCCTTTCAGCCTGAGTGAGAATAGAGCAGGTCGAGGCCATTATCAAGGCGTCACGGGCTATTCGCGCGGCATACCGACCGAGCGCCGGGACGCGTGGCCCCGATCGCTCGTGATCGGTTTGCGGCCTGATTCTTCACGGTTGACATACCCTCACCAAAGTCCGCAAAATGCTCTCCGCATGAAAGCTCCTCGATTCTTCTTACGCGGATTTCGCCGGCCGAGCGAAGTTGCTTCGCTCGCGCTCGGTAAACTCGAGCGGCAGGTCCTCGACCAAGCCTGGCGGCGCGGCGAAGTCAGCGTGCGTGACATCTATCTCGCTTTCGAAGAACAGATCGCGTACACGACGCTGATGACCACCCTCGATCGGCTATACAAAAAGAAGCTGCTTGATCGTCGCAAAGATGGGCGCGCCTTTTTGTATGCGCCCGCGGTTTCGCGCGATGAATTCGAGCTCGGAATTCGGGAAGACGTCATCGACGGCTTGTTGGGCGGCGGCGCGGAAGGAATTGAACCAGTGCTGGCCTGTATCGTTGATACGGTGAGCGAAAACGATCGGCAGTTGCTCGACGAGCTCGATCGTTTGGTCCAGGAAAAGAAACGAGAGCTGAAGCGCAAGAGCTAGAGCCGCTATGTACGAGTTGCTCGGAATCAGTCTGGTGTTAGCAGCCCTGCTGACCATCAACGCCGGCGCGTCATCAGTAGCCGCCGCGCTTTGGCGTTTGATCGAGAAGCCGATGCGGCGCTGTACCGCCCGCACGCGCGCCGAAGTTTTGTTCGCGATGCGCGTCGGTCCGCCGGTCGTTGCTGTGATTATCGTCACGGCGTTTCTGATTCCTTCTTACCTGGCTTACGAGCCTTACTCAACAAACGAATTCGTCAGCAAGAAACTTGGCGCGCTGGCGGTCCTTTCTGCGATTGGCGTCGCGCTCGCATTATTGCGCGGCTTGCGCTCATGGCTGGCGACCCGCTCTTTGTTAAGAAAATGGCTCGACTCAGCAACGCCGATTCACCTCTCGGACGTCGAAGTTCCCACGTTTCGGATTCCACATTCGTTTCCGATCATCGCCGTCGTGGGCACAGTCCGGCCGCGGATGTTCATCGCGGAAAGTGTCCTGCAGACACTCAGTGAAGAGGAACTGACAGCGGCCATCGCTCACGAATGCGGACATCTGGCCGCTCGCGACAACCTCAAGCGCTCGCTAATTCGAGCTTGCCGCGACGCTCTGATGATTGTTCCCTGTGGTCGGTCAGTGGATCGCGCCTGGGCTGAAACCGCAGAGTCCGCCGCAGATGAATATGCCGCTCAACAGAACGCGGACGCGGCTCTGAATCTGGCATCGGCGCTGATTGGAATTGCGCGCATGATTCCTGCGGGCGCTCGGCCCACCATGCCCGTCGGCGCGTTCCTGCTCGGAGACGAGACGGACGGGGTGCAGGCACGCGTCAGCCGACTGATCAATCTCGCGACGACTCGCCCGGAAGATCGAAACTCAAGATTCCCGGTTTTGGCGTCGCGTCTGGCCACAATTGTTTGGGTCGGTTTGCCCGCCATGATTGCCATCGTGCTCGTTAACTCAAACGCACTCGCGTCACTGCACGCGGCCATGGAACAAGCGGTCAAACTTTTGAGCTGACCTCAAGCAAGCCACTCAACCGGCCGCTCTCCTTAAGGCTAACCGGACAGCGCAAATTACGACTGCTGGTAGTAGCAGCCTCGGGTAGTTAGTGTTTGTCTTCTCTGGATTTCGATAATCTACTGCTACAAAGTCGAGAGGATCTCGCGGTGAAGATTACTTGTCTGAGAACGATTGTTCGCGTCGTCGCTGGGTTGACGCTATCCGCTATGCTGTCGTCTGCCGTGCTTGCCCAAACCACGCGCGGATCAATCAACGGGACCGTCAAGGATCCACAGGGAGCTAACGTTAGCGGCGCCGACGTGCTGCTGGTTTATGCGCAGCAGGCATTGCTGCAGAGCACAACGACAGACGGGAATGGAAACTTCAATTTTGAGAACGTGCCGCCCGGCTCGTATGAGATCAGAATCACGCAAAGCGGATTCGATACGCGGCGCGTCCCTATTCAAGTAGCCGGTAACAAAACTACGCGCGCCGAGATTGTTCTCCAGGTGGCGCCGATTAACTCGCAGGTTACGGTTACCGCTGAGACGGGCCAGGCTCAGGACAAGGATCGCGTCCCGCAGGCGATAAACATTATTTCCGAAAGCGCAGTTCAGCAACGAACGACCGCAGTGTTGGCCCAGGTCGCCGACGAAGAAGTGGGATTGAGTCTACAGCGGACCAGTCCCACGATCGCGGGAATCTTCGTGCGCGGACTAACCGGAAACAAAGTCGCGGTGTACGTTGACGGAGTGCGCTATACGACCTCGGCGATGCGTGGCGGCATCAACACGTTCCTGGACTTGACCGATCCCAGCAACGTGCAGGCGGTTGAAGCTCTGCGCGGGCCGAACGGCGCGCAATACGGATCGGATTCAATCGGCGGAACGATCCAACTAATCTCGCGCACTCCACAGTTTGGTTACGCTAAGCCTGAGACTCATGGCGAGGTAAACACTTCATTCACGAGCGCCGATCTCTCGTATGGCGGCAACACTCTCTTGAGTTACGGCACGCGACGTTTTGGAATTCTGGCAAACGTAGCCGGCCACCGCGTTAATAACCTGCGGCCCGGCCATGGTCTCGACCCGCATTCATCAATCACGCGTTTTCTTGGACTGCCGTCGAACATTCTCGGCAATCGTTTGACCGACACTGCGTTCACGCAATATGGCGGACTCTTACACTTGAGCTATGCGCCGGGATCAGGCCAGCAGTTCATCCTTCACTATCAGCGCGGTCAGCAGGATGGCGGCAAACGTTACGATCAGACGCTGGGCGGCGACGGAAATCTGATCGCCGAATTGCGTAATTTGATGAACGACTTTTTCTATGGGCGATATCTGAAGCAGGGCGTCGGATTCTTCGACAATGGTTCGCTGACATTCTCGTACAACGCGCAACGCGAAGAGCGCGTCAATCAGGGCGGCCAGGGAAACCCGACCGGAGATATTACGCACCAGTACGAACGGACTCGGGTATGCGGTCTTAATGGTTTTCTCGACAAACGAGCGGGGCGCAATACCGTCCTGCTGGGAATGGATCTATATCACGAGAAGGAGACGGCGCCGGCCTTTGTATTCAGCCCGGTCACTCGCCTCAGCACGCTCTCAAGGCCTCGGGTGCCCGACGGCGCGCGTTACCTGCTCTATGGCTTCTACGTGCAGGACATTTACGAAGCAATTCCAAACAAGTTTCGCGTGAGTGGCGCGCTGCGATTCAATCGCGCTTCTTACGAATCGCGCGCCGCGAACAGCCCGCTGGTTGGCGGCAAGCCGCTCTGGCCGGACGACAATTTGCAAGCTCATGATTTCTCTGGGCGGGTCGGTTTCGTAGTGACTCCCGAAAAACGTGTAAGTATCGCGTTCAACTATAGTCGCGGTTTCCGTGCGCCGAATATTACCGATCTCGGCACGCTCGGTTTGACGGGCGATGGTTTCGAGGCCGACTTCAACAGCTCTTCAGCATTGGGCGGAACCATCGGCACCACTGCCGGAACTGATGCGGTGACCACCGGTATTGCGCTCCAGCGCCAACGTTCCGAGGTCAGTAACAACTTCGACGCGGGAATTCGCTTTCGTCACAAACGCTTTGACACTGACTTTACCTGGTTCCTTACGGACATCAACGGCGCGATCGTCAAACAAACGTTGATTCTTCCAGCCGGTTCCGCCGGTAGGTTTCTGGGCGATCAGCAGATCAATTTTCAGGATCCAAGAGGCTGGGTTACGGTCCCGCTTTCCGGCGGCGCACCCGTTTTGATTCGCACCAACTTTACTGACGCTCGGGTCTGGGGAGTCGAGTACACGCTTGATGTGCCGCTGCATCGCAATTGGACCTTTGCCGGCAACTTCACTTACATCCACGAGGAAGACAAAGCTACTGGCCTGCCACCGAACATCGAAGGCGGCACGCCTGCGCCCACCGGTTTCCTGCGATTGCGCTACCAACCGGCCGGCAAGCGTTACTGGATCGAAGCGTATTCGACGCTCGCCGACCGGCAGGGCCGGCTCTCTTCACTTGATATCGGAGATCGACGCACCGGCGCCACACGTTCGACCGGACAGATTCAGAATTTTTTCCGTCGAGGCGCGTGTGTGCGTGGCCTGACCACGCCGGGGGCGACGGGCTGCGGCTCAGCCGGCGGCATCCTGATTCGTACCGGCGAGACGCTCGCGCAAGTGCAGACGCGCGTGCTCGGCAGCACTACCGCCGCGGCGCAGCCCCTCTTCAATCACATTCCCGGTTATGGCTTGATTAACGTGCGCGCCGGTTTCCGTGTCGGCGAGAGGTCCGATGTCGGAATCGACTTTGAAAACATTACCGATCAGAATTACCGCGGACTGGCCTGGGGTATCGAAGGACCGGGCCGAAGCGTAAGCGCGCGTTATCGCTTTCGCTTCTAACGCGACTTGACCGCGACGCTCGCCAGCGGGCGGCGCAGCGAGACAAATAGGATCGCGGCGATCAGTTGGGCTCCGATGCCGAATACGACCAACGCCGTGAGTGAATAGTCGTAGAGCACTCCCATCGTCACGCTTCCTAAAAACCACAGCACGCCATAGACCGCGTTGAACGCGCCGAACGCGCTGCCGCGTTTGTTCATCGAGACGACTTGCGAGATCCCCGATCGCAAGGTTGCATCCTGCGCGCCCAAGCCGGTTGCCCAGCAGGCGACGCTGATGTACACGCCGCTCGCGCCACCCAAAAAACCAAACGGCAAAGCCAGCAATGAAACCAGAATTCCCAGCACGATGATTTGAATTCCGAACCGATCGAACATCCGGCCGAACAACAGCGCAGTCAAACCATTCATGCCCATCGCTCCGGCGTAAAGCAGCGGGATCACTTCGGGCTTGACCAACGAACCCTGCTGGAAGTGATAAGCGAGCAAAGGGAAATCAACAAAGCCGAGCGCGAGTAATCCAGCCGCGACCACATAGATCCAAAACACTTGCGGTAGTTGCTTCTCCTTCGGAGGCGGAGGCGGCGTGCCTTTGTTTGGCCGAGCCGCACGCGCAAACAGCAGGGCGATGAATGCTCCGACCGCCGGCACTGCCAGCCACAGGAACGCGGAACTAAAGTGATGCGTTCGCGCTACTGAAACGGCCACCACGATCGGGCCCAGAACCGCGCCCGTCTGATCCATCGCCGCGTGCAGCCCAAAACCCTTTCCATGGCCGACAACTTCCGTGGCTTCCGAAAGTAAAACGTCGCGCGCCGGCCCGCGCAAACTCTTTCCGGTGCGTTCCGCGATGATCAGCAGTGCGGCTGCTTGCCAGTTCCCCGCAAACGCCAAGCCTGGAACAACCACGAGATTCAAAAAATATCCGAGCGTCGTGATCGTCCAATACGCGCGCGTCTTGTCGGCAAGTTTTCCGGAAAAGTAACGCAGGCTCGCCGCGATCATTTCACCCAGACCCGCAATGATTCCGACTTGCGTCGCGCTCGCGCCGAGGTCTTTCAGCAACGGACCGATGACGCTGTGCGCGCCTTCGTAAGTCATGTCCGCAAACAGACTGACGAATCCGAGACAGACGATGAATCGAAATGCGGCCTTGCGATCGTGCTTCGAGACCATTATCGCGCGGACTATCCTTAGGCTAATTCAGAAGGGCGATCGGCTAGGAGCGCGGGCATCTTTGCCTGCGGTTCGCGCGCATCTTGCGCGTGTATGTGTCAGAAGCCCGACCGTCAGGGAGGGCAAGTCACGAGAGCGAGCCCTTGCTTACGCGCGGGCTTCTGACACAATCTCACTTCCCAAACCACCCAATCGGCTTGCCTGACAGATCGACCCAGACACTCTTGACCTGCGTGTAGAGTTCCAGCGCGTGCTTGCCCATCTCGCGGCCATAGCCCGACTGTTTGTATCCGCCAAAGGGCGAGGCGGCATTGAACATGTTGTAGGTATTGATCCAGACAACGCCCGCCTTCACTCCTTTGGCAAAGCGGTGCGCGCGCGTGATGTTGCTCGTCCAGATTCCTGCGGACAACCCGTACATCGTGTCGTTTGCCTGGCGCAGCAGATCGTCATCATTGTCGAAGGTGATCACGGACGTAACCGGGCCAAAGATTTCTTCCTGCGCGACGCGCATCGTGTTCCGAACTTCGCTGAAGATAGTCGGTTGAAAGAAATAGCCGTTCTGAAACGCGCCTTCGAGCTGAGGCGCCTGACCGCCCGCAAACACAGTCGCGCCTTCTTCCCGCGCGATCCCGACGTAACTCTTGATCTTGTTGAGCTGTTCCATGGAAACTTGCGGACCCATCAGCGTCGCTTTGTCCATCGGATCGCCAACCTTGATTTTGTCCGCCTTCTCTTTGAAACGCGCGAGAAATTCGTCCTTCACTTTCGCTTCGACGAACAGACGCGAACCGGCGCAACACACCTGGCCCTGATTAAAAAAGATTCCCATCATCGCGCCGTTCACCGCTTGATCGAGATCAGCGTCGGCGAAGATGACATTCGGCGCCTTGCCGCCGAGTTCGAGCGAAACTTTTGTCAGATTGTCCGCCGCCGCCTTCGCGATCACTTTTCCGATTTCAGTTGAGCCGGTAAAGGCAATCTTGTCTATGCCCGGATGCGAAGCGAGCGCCGCGCCCGCCGTCTCGCCATAACCCGGAATGACATTGACGACGCCTTCGGGAAAGCCGGCTTCAGCGATCAGCTTTGCAAGTTCAAGCGCGGTCACCGGAGTTTGCTCCGCAGGCTTCAAGACGACCGTGTTGCCCGCGGCCAGTGCCGGCGCGAGTTTCCACGCGGCCATCAACAGAGGAAAATTCCACGGAATAATTTGCCCGCAGACTCCGACCGGCTCGCGCAAAGTGTAATTGAACATCTGCCCCGGCACGGGAATCGTCTCGCCTTCGATCTTCGTCGACCAACCGGCGAAGTATTCAAAGTTCTCAACCACGCCGGGCAGATCGATGTAGGTCGATTCCTTGATCGGCTTGCCATTGTCCATCGTTTCCAGCGTGGCAAGTTCGCCCGCGTGCTCTTCAATCAACTGCGAAAGTTTGTAAAGCAGCCGCCCGCGATCGCGCGCGCTCATCTTTGACCATTTGCCTTCATAGGCTTTGCGCGCGGCAGCGACGGCCTTATCGACATCCGCCTTGTCGGCTTCCGCGACTTCGGCGAAGGTCTCGCCCGTTGCCGGGTTTGGCGACTTGAAAGTCTTCCCTGATTCCGCATCGACGAATTGACCGTCGATGAAAAGTTGATAACGACGCGGCGTGGTTTGGGCTGGTTGTGGTGTTGACATGTTTGTTTCCTTTGTTTGACTTTAATTCGTCAGACGTAGTAATCGGACCGCAGGAACTTCAATCCCTCGATTGGCCGAAAATGTTTTTCGTTTCTACTTACTAAGGTGAGATCGTTCGTCGTTGCGGTCGCCGCGATGAGAGCGTCGGCAAGTGTCAATCCGTGAGACTTTGAATAGCGTTTCGCTTGGGCATAGGCTTCTTGTCCGATCACCCCAGACAACTCGATCAACTGGAAGAGTGAGATGAACTGTTCAATCACGTTCTGGTCATGGCGGTCACGAGCGCCGATAATTAGTTCCATCGCGGATATGCGAGCTACGAAGACGTCACCGTTCAAGTCATCAACAAAATCGGCCGCAGCGCCACTGCCTCGAGAGATATCAATCAGAACATCGGTGTCTATGAGGAACGCCATCTTAGTAGCGCGTCTTGGTGCGGAGTCTCCGCGTGTACGACAATCCGTTTCCTAGCTCTTTGCGATTTTTCCATAATCCGAAGAACTCCGAAGAGCGCACCGAGACTCTCTTCGCTGGTTTCTGTATTTCCTCAAGTCGCACCTCGCCGATCGCACCGTCTTTGACCGATCTCACCCGCTTCAAGGGCCGGAAGACACCATCTTCATACCTAACTCTTATCGTCGACATCGCTGATCTCCGGGAACTCTCGAACCTACTGCCACAGCGCAGTATACGGCGAGCCGAGTTCAATCGCCAATCATGCGCATTCGACGTGGCAAAGCTCAACTCCAATCCACCGAACGCTGCCTTGGCCTTCCCATCACCTTCGGCGTATGTTTGGCAATCATGACTGATAACACCTGGCCTTCCCTCTTGCTCGAAGAATGGCAAGACCCACTCGCGACTCTGCACATGTGGACACAGATCGTCGGCAAGATCCGCCTGACGCAATCGCCTCTGATCAACCACTGGTGGAACGTCACGCTGTACGTCTCGGCGCGCGGCCTGACGACTTCGCCCATGCCTTGCAAAGACCGCATCTTCGAAATCGAATTCCACTTCATCGACCACAAGCTGCGAATTGAATGCAGCGATGGCGCGTCAAAGATTCTTGCGCTGCGCCCGCAGTCAGTCGCGGATTTCTATCGGGAAACGATGGCTGCGCTTCATGAACTCAGCATCGACATAAAGATTTGGCCGATGCCGGTTGAGATCCCGAACCCAATTCGCTTCGATCAGGATCAGACCCACAAGTCTTACGACGCCGAATACGTCAATCGCTACTGGCGGGCTTTGGTGAACATTGACGAAGTGTTCAAGCAGTTTCGTTCACGTTTCATTGGCAAGGTCAGCCCGGTGCATTTCTGGTGGGGCAGTTTCGATCATGCGGTCACGCGCTTTTCCGGCCGCGTCGCGCCGCCCCGCGAAGGCGCCGACAAAATCACCGTCGAAGCTTACTCGCACGAAGTGATCAGCCACGGCTTCTGGCCCGGAGGCAACGGCGTGCAGGCCGCGTTCTATGCTTACGCGGCTCCTGAGCCCGCAGGTTTTGGCGAAGCAATAGTCACACCCGCCGTAGCTTTCTACTCGCAGGACATGAAAGAATTCTTTTTACCGTACGACGCCGTGCGCCAATCCCCTTCACCCGAGAGTGCGCTGATGGATTTTCTACAGAGCACTTATGAAGCGGGAGCCAATCTCGCCAAATGGGATCGGAAGGCGTTGGAGAGGTAGACGATCATGGAGTCAGTACCGGAGCGGTAGCGACCGGGTGTTGTCCTCACGCCAACGGCGTGAAATGTAACCGCTAGGGGACATCAGCGGAATTCGTCGACGCTCAGTTTCGCACCCTCAATGATGCTCTTCAGCGTCCCGATAGGAATGGGTTTGCTGCCGTGGTCTGCGACAATCACTTGGCGACCTTCTGCATGTCGCCATTTCTGATGACTGCCCTTCTGTCCTACCTTCACGAAGCCGTTACGCCGTAACACACGAATAACATCGTGCGCGTTGCAAATGGGAAAGCGCTGGCCCATTAGACCATCACTTCGACGAGCTTGGCTGAGTCGTCTAAGGGAATATCCGTCGGCTCGAACCACAGCTCAAGCGCTTCTTTGGCGTTGGCAATGGCTTCGTCCTCGGTGTCGCCCGCTGAAGCGCAACCCGGCAGTTCAGGAAAGACCGAAGAGTAGCGGCCAGTCTCGGGATCTTTTTCGACGATTAGACGCAGCTTCATGACAGCAATCATAACGATGCGCAATGAAAACGTCTACTGGTTATCGACGACCGACACGGCGCTCTGGATTTTTCTTGGGAGTACTTATGAGGCGGGCGCTAATCTGGCCAAGTGGGATCGGAAGGCGTTGGAGAGATGATGCGACGAATCAAAACGGAACTTCGTCCTCTTCTGTGCCCCCCGCTGCTTGCTGCTCAGAAAGCGTGCTCAAGCCTCTCTCACTGAGGATTTCGTCGAGCACCAGCTCAAATGCCTGCGATGCTCGCAACTGTTCATTGTTCACAGTGCCGTCACGAAGTTTTTCCAGATACTGTTCAGGCAAAGTTTCGATTCGTCGTAAGACTCCCAGTCTCTCGAGTGCGGAAGAACTATCAGCGCTTAACAAGATTTGATCGACTAGCGCCTCGGCGAGGCGCGGCTTCGTCTTCGGATTGTTAGCAAGTATCTGGAAGACACCATCTGCGACCTGGTTTACGCTTTTGCCCTCACCCTGCAAGCCTTGAAACTTTGCGATAAAGCCGTAGGGGGCGATGCCCTTCATAATCGGGATGATCAAAACGTCGCGCCCAATCGCGACGCCAGTCTCTTGATCTGTCCAATTGCTCTCCCGAAATCGAGGTGTCAGGATCGCAACTAACGCCTCCATCGAAAAGAGAGCTTTTTCAATCTCGTCCTCCCACTCCTTTGTTGGCTCAATGTCGTTGTGTGCAACGAAAGCTGTTATTCCGTAACGAAGAAGGGCGGCCTGCAGTTGGGCAGCCCTTACCTTGAATGCGGACAAGTGACTGATGAACAAACGAAAATATCCTGGAAGCCAAAACTTACTCTGGCGCAGTTCAATTCCGCGAGAACTCTGAAAGCTGTGTTCAATTCCAAGTTCGTCTGCGATTCCAAGAAGAGTGCTCTCCGAAGCATCCGAAAGTAATTCTTTTACGTAGAGCCATTTGCTATTTGTGGAAGTGGTTTTCTTTTTTGTGTCAACATCAAACGCCGCGAGATATACGTTGATGTCCGTATATGTCATCCGAGACTGCAGTTCACGGCCGATTCTGTCGATTAGATTGAGTCGGTCGATGGCTCTCATTTTGGAAATCGAATGCGTGAATAAATAGGTTTGCTCAAAACCCCGTCGTTCCCGCCAACAACTGCCGCAACACATAAGGCAGAATGCCGCCGTGCAGGTAGTAATCAATCTCGATCGGGGTGTCGATGCGTAAGGTGACCGGAACTTCTTCGCTCGAACCATCGGCGCGATGAATCGTGAGCGTGACATCCTGACGCGGTAGCACTTCCGCATTTTCTAACCCAGTGATGTCGAACGTCTCAGTGCCGTCGAGATTCAACGACGCGGCGTTCGTGCCCTCTTTGAACTGACATGGCAGGACGCCCATGCCGACGAGGTTGCTGCGATGAATCCGTTCGAAGCTTTGGGCCACGACTGCTTTCACTCCTAACAAACGCGTTCCCTTCGCGGCCCAATCACGAGATGAACCAGTGCCATATTCCTGACCGGCAAACACGACGAGCGGCGTGCCTGCGCTCTGATACTTCATCGCCGCGTCATAAATGCTCATTCTCTCCGGTTCCGCCAGCGGGTTCGATATGTAATTGGTAACTCCACCTTCCGTCCCCGGCACCATCAAATTCTTGATGCGCACATTCGCGAAGGTGCCGCGCATCATCACCTGATGATTGCCTCGCCGCGAGCCGTAGCTGTTAAAGTCCGCCGCCGTCACGCCCTCCTCCTGAAGATAGACACCGGCAGGTGAAGTGGCTTTGATCGCACCGGCGGGACTGATGTGATCGGTCGTAACTGAATCGCCAAAGATTGCCAGAGGCCGCGCGCCACGAAGGTCTTCCATCTTCCCCACTTCCGCGCCAAAACCTTCGAAGAACGGCGGCTCCTGAATGTAAGTCGATTCCGGATCCCATTGATAAGTCAGACCCGTGCTCGTGGGAATCTCGTTCCACATCGGATTCTGTTCCGCGAAATTTCCATAGAGCCTGCGGAAGGTCTCCGGATCCAGCGCGGCCTGCATCAACGCGGCCACCTCTTCCATAGTCGGCCAGATATCGCGGAGAAAAACATCTACTCCATCGCGGTCCTGACCGATCGGGTCTGCAGATAGATCGCAATCCACTCGGCCAGCCAGCGCGAATGCGACGACCAGCGGTGGGCTCATCAGAAAATTCGCTTTGATGCTCTGATGCACGCGCGCCTCGAAATTGCGATTGCCGGAAAGCACGCTGGCGGCGATTAGATCATGTTCGCTCAAAACGTCTTCAATCTTTGGATCGAGCGGGCCCGAATTGCCGATGCAGGTCGTGCATCCATAGCCGACAAGATTAAAGCCCAGTTGATTTAGATAAGGCTGCAAGCCCGTCTTTTCCAGGTATTCAGTGACTACGCGCGAGCCGGGCGCGAGCGAAGTCTTCACCGTGGGCCGCACCTTCAATCCACGTTCGACGGCTTTCTTCGCGAGCAGGCCTGCGGCCAGCATCACGCTCGGATTCGAAGTGTTCGTGCACGAAGTGATCGCCGCAATCAGGACATCGCCGTGACCAAGATCGACGTGCGCGTTGCCATTCCCTTCGGTCTTTGCCAATGTCGTCGTGAAGCGCTCGGCAATGTCGCCGGCTGATTTCCCGTAACCGCCACTCGTCGCATCCTGTTGAAGCAGACCGAGAAACCTGGCTCTCAGATCCGGCAACGCGATGCGATCCTGCGGCCGCTTGGGCCCGGCGACACTGGGAACGATCGTGTCCAGATCGAGTTCAAGCACTGTGCTGTAGTCACATTCGCCACCACGCGGAATTCCGAACATCCCCTGCGCTTTGAAATAGTTTCGCACGGCGTCGATGTGCGCTTCGTCGCGACCCGTCGCTTTCAAATAAGAACAGGTCTCTTCATCCGGCGGGAAGTAACCCATCGTCGCGCCGTACTCAGGCGACATATTCGCGATGGTCGCGCGATCGGTAACCGACAAAGACGACGCGCCTTCGCCATGGAACTCTACGAACTTGCCGACGACTTTCGCTTTGCGCAACATCTCAGTCACCGCCAGAACCAGATCAGTCGCGGTCACGCCTTCGCGCAAGCGGCCTTTCATGTGCACACCCACTACGTCGGGTGTCAGAAAGTAAACCGGCTGGCCCAGCATCGCTGCCTCGGCTTCGATACCGCCGACGCCCCAGCCGACAATGCCCAGTCCATTAATCATCGTCGTGTGCGAATCGGTGCCGACCAAACTGTCGGGATAGTAAAGCCCATTCTTTTCCCAAACGCACTTGCCCAGGAATTCAAGATTGACCTGATGGCAGATACCTATGCCGGGCGGGATCACGCCAAAGCCGTCGAACGCCTGCATGCCCCACTTCAGAAATTGATAACGAGAGTTGTTGCGGCGAAACTCCATCTCCATATTCTTGCGGAAGGCGTCGCTGGTACTGGCGAAGTCAACCTGCACTGAGTGATCGATCACGAGATCGACGGGCACAAGCGGTTCGATCACGCCGGGATTCTTGTTCAGCCGCACGACTGCCGATCGCATCGCGGCCAAATCAACCAGCAGCGGGACGCCGGTGAAATCCTGAAGCAGCACGCGCGCGACGACGAACGGAACTTCTTCCGTGCGTTCTGAATTTGGTTGCCAATTGGCGACGTTGCGGACATCGTCTTCTGTGATCTTAGTTCCGTCGAAATTGCGCAGGACGGACTCAAGCACGATGCGAATGCTGACCGGCAGGCGCGATACTTTGCCGACGCCTTCTTTTTCCAGTTGCGGCAGCGAATAAAACTGCCCGGCCTTTCCTTTTGACGGCGTAAACGATTGCAGCGAATTGAAGAGATTATGTGACATGGTTCATGAAGCGCGCGGGTCCGGCGCACAAACGGGCGAAGAGAAACTCTGAGCTTCTCAATAAGTGTTTATGTTCCTGAGTGATCAAATTCAAGTTTAGGAGCGCGCTCGGGAATCGTCAAGCGCATCGGTCGCAACCAAAGTGCGCGCGAGTCCACCGATTGCGTGTTGCCCGCGTTCTGTCCAATTTGTTATAGTCCGTTCAGCACGTCCCTCCGATAGTTAGCGATCGCGATCGCTGCCTGGTGCAGTGCTCGGACTCGAGTTTCACAAAGAAGGAAACCATCATGCCAAAGAAGACGCCGGAATCATTCAATTACCTGAGCAATAACCCCGAGTTCGTGCCCGATCCGGAAATTGAAGAGTTCATGGAGGAAGAGATCGCGCACGCCCCAAAGGATCCGGACTTACTGGCCCAACGTCTGCACAATAATACCGCTGCCTCTCCAAAAGACGCCGGCGGCGACATCGACGCGGCCTGGGAAGATGTGAACGAGAGCGGCTCCGAAAGCTTCGCGGGCGACAGTCCCACACCCGATCAATCAATGGTAGAAGAGAATGCCCACGCCATGGGCATCAACTTTGAAGATAACGAGGAATTGGATTTCGAAAAGATCCAGCGCCGCGATCGCGATCGATACGAATTGGAAGAGCAATCCAAGACGCGCAACGACACAATCTAATCATTTTGCATTTTCCATTCGACATTTTTCATTTGGCCATTTGGTCGAGCGGAGGCCGCCCGTCTTGCTTCCGATTGCACACTGCATTATCCTCACGCGCCATGAGGCGCACACACCTACTTCTGCTCGTCTTTTTTGCGACATTCGTTCCTGCTTACGCCATAGAGCCGTGCACTAAAGCAACCCCTGACTGCACGGAATGGATCAAGCTCGGCGGTCAGGCCCAGGCACTCATCTACCGCACCTATCCTGTCGATAAGAAGGACGAAAAGATCACCCGGGCGCTCGTCGTGGTGCATGGCGCGGGACGCGACGCCGATAACTATTTTCGCACCGGGCTGGCGGCGGCTTTCCTCGCCGGCGCGCTCGACGACACGATCATGATCGCGCCGCGCTTTGCATCGAATAACGGCAGCGGTTGCCGCGATACGCTCGCGCCGAATGAAATCAATTGGAGTTGCTCCGGAGATAGTTGGCGATCGGGCGGCATTTCAGCCAGCAACAAGGATCTGACTTCGTATGATTTGATGGACGAGATTCTGCGCCGGCTGGCGCGGAAAGAGGTCTTCCCGAACCTCAAAGCGATTGTCGTCTCTGGCCATTCGGCGGGCGGCCAGTACGTCACCCGCTACGAGATGGCCAACCAGGTTCACGACAAGCTCGGCGTTCCAATTACTTACGTCGTGGCAAACCCGTCGAGCTATGCTTACCTGGATCCGGAACGACCGACGGGCGCGAACAATGAGACGCGTCCTTTTGGCGACGCTCGTAACTGCACGACATTTGATAGTTGGCCTTACGGATTGAAGAGTCGGAGCGGCTACACGGCGAAACTTAACGACGACCAACTGAAGCAGCAACTCGCGTCGCGTACCACGACGTACCTGCTCGGTGAACTCGATATCTTGCCGCTCGGCGGCTTTGATTCATCGTGTCCGGCGATGGCCCAGGGCCCAACGCGTCTCGCGCGCGGCCAAACCTTTGTCAGCTATGTCAATACAAAGTACAAGGCCGAGCACAAAGCGATCGTCATCCCACTGTGCGGCCATAATGCGCGCTGCATGTTCACCGCGGAGCTGGCACTGCCAATTCTGTTTCCCAAGTGAGTTGTACCTATTGTGCAGGAAAACTCGTCCGCGGTTGCAGCGTCACGCTCTTAATCACAACCTTGTCGGCCGGCCTCGGGGTTCCTGTCGCCGTCGGCGCGCCCATAATCATCTCGGCATTCTTGATACCGTCGATCACGCGGCCAAACACGGTGTATTTTTTGTCGAAGGCCGGTTGCTTCTTCAACGTGATGAACCACTGACAGTTCGCCCCGTTTACATCCTGAGTTCGCGCAGCGCCAACCGTGCCGCGCTCGTAAAGAATGTCACTGAACTCCGCCGGCACGTTCGGATAAGGCGAATTCCCCATGCCATAGGTGGCGGCGTTACTTCCCTTCGTGTTCGGATCGCCACCCTGAACAATTCCCAAACTTACGTCCACCCGATGAATCGCTGTGCCGTCGTAAAACTTTTCGCTAATGAGTTTCTTGAAGCGCTCGACCATCTGCGGCGCGATATTTGGATACAGCTCGATCACGATGCGGCCATAGTCAGCCGTTTCGATCACGGCTACTTGCGAGTCGGGTTGGGGCTGGACGGCGGTCTTGACGTTCCCAGTCTTGGGCTCGCCGGCGTTGGCGTTCTTGGTTGAGGTGTTTGAGTTCGTATCATTGCAAGCGCTGAAAGAAAGCAAGAAGAACGTCAGCGCAATCACCAATCTTGATCCCTTCACAAGCCATCCTCCTCTGTTACTTCGCGTATCTTTGCGACTTTGCGTGAACGATCTCACGCCAAGGCGCAAAGACCCAAAGTCAAAACAACTTTCTGCTGTCGATCAGAATTGTTACTGGCCCGTCGTTGACCAGTTCAACCTGCATCATCGCACGAAAGCTGCCGGTTGCCACTTGGTCAATATCCTTTCGCGCTTGCTCGACAAAGAAATCATACAACGGCTTGGCCATTTCCGGCGCGGCCGCATCAATCCAGGAAGGCCGCAGCCCGCGCCGCACATCGCCGTACAGTGTGAACTGCGAAACGATCAGTAGCGCGCCATCCACATCCCTAACCGACCGATTCATCACTCCGGCTCCGTCATCAAAGATGCGCAGCGCGGCGATCTTCTCGACCAGATAGGTTGCATCCTTTTCCGTATCATCGCGCGCGATGCCCAGCAGGGCGACGAGACCGTTGCCGATCTCGCCGACAATCTCGTTATCGACTGTTACTGATGCGCGCGTGACGCGTTGGACTACGGCTCGCATGACGGCATCTTATTGCGCAACGAAGTTATAGATGATGATGCCGTTTACTTTCACCGGCATGCCGGACATAAGAGTCGGTGTGAACCGTGACCTGCGCGCCGCATTCTCAGCCGCAGTTAGTAAAGCCCAGTGCGTGCCGCTAATGTTGACCGCTTTTGCCTCAATGACTTTGCCGGTTTCATCAATAGTTACCCGGACCTGAACCTGACCGGAAGCATGGGCCGAGCGAGCCTCTGCCGGGTAAGCGGGCACACCAAGAGAGATGGCCCTACCGTTCAGCACGCCGCCCTGCAACGGTCCATTGTCGCCGACTAGTTCGACAATTCGCTTTTGCACCTGCCCGGCTTCGTCAGTTTTGTTCTGGCCAAACAGAACTATGAGATAACCCTGCAAGGCCTTGAGCAACTCCGGATCTTCCTTTTGCCCGAGCTTTTCTCTTATGCGGATCACTCGTTGATAGAACGGCCCCGCTTTCGAGTAATCGCGACGAAAACGATAGAGTTCGCCGAGGGCAAAAGCCGTTTTGGCAACGTCGGGACTCTCGGGGCGGCCCGCAGCCTTTTCCCTAATCGCGAGGGAGCGCGCGAAGAGACTCTCAGCCTTTCTTTCATCTCGTTGGGCATAGGCTGTGTACGCCAGCCGGTCGAGAATTCCAGCAACTCTCACGTCATCTGCGCCGAACCATTTCTCACTAATCTGCAAGGCGCGTTCAAAACACGAATGAGCGTCACTTACCTTCTGTGTGGCTTTATACACTTCGCCGAGATTTAGCAATAACGGGACGAGCTCCTCATGACTGCGGCCGAGCGCGGCTTCGCGTAGTTCGAGGGCCCGCTTGGCCAACGGCAAGGCCTCATCATAGTTCCGCTCGCCGTAGAGCGTGAGTACTTTGGCGGTCAACTCTTGCGACTCAGTTAATTCCTTTGTCTGGCTCGAGAAGGGTGTTTGGGCGAGGCCTGTCGCGGCGAATACTAGACAGATAAGGAAAGAGACAATCAGAGCTGTCGAAAAAGGGAGCTTCATAATGCTCATCTCTTTGGTGGTTTACGCGGCCGAATCTCCACTTGACTCGGCACAGTGCGAGCGCTGCCGCCGGCGACGATTGCGGTTTTGTTTTTGAGATTCATGAATAAATCAATGATCGTTTAGACGCCGGACTTGTCCGGCGCGTGAGTATGGCGCACAAGTGCGCCGTCTAAACGACTACGGTTTTAGCTTCTCGCGCAGCCGCTCGTTTACAACCTTTGGATTTGCTTTTCCCTTCGAAGCCTTCATGACCTGACCGACAAAGAACCCAAACAGCGCTTCCTTGCCTGAACGATATTGTTCGAGTTGATTTGGGCTCGCGGCGATCACTTCGTCGATGACCCGATCAATTTCAACGGTGTCGCTGACTTGCACCAGGCCGCGCGCTTCGATAATCGCAGCCGCCGATTTTCCGGTCGCGAACATCTCAACCAGCACGTCCTTGCCTTGCTTGCCGCTGATCTTGTCTTCGTCAATCAGGCGCACCAGCGCGCCGAGTTCCGCCGCCGGCACAGGAGACTGCGCGGCAGTAATGCCGGCGTTTTCTAATTCACGCAACAACTCAGAGCGAATCCAGTTCGCCGTCGAGCGCGCGTTGCCGCCGCTGGCTGCGACCGCGCTCTCGAAATAGTCGGCCAGCGAACGCTCAGCCGTCAGTTGCGAAGCGTCAGAGAATGACAGTCCGTATTGTTCGCTGAATCGCCTGGCGCGCGGGCCCGGCAACTCCGGCATCGACGCCTTCACTTCGGTTATGAATTCGCTCGTCACCACCAGCGGCGGCAAGTCCGGCTCGGGAAAATATCGATAGTCGTGTGCTTCTTCCTTCGAACGCATCGGGCGCGCTTCAGACAGCTTCTCATCCCAAAGCAAAGTTTCCTGAACCAGTTGGCCGCCGGATTCCAAAATCCGGATGTGACGCTCGACTTCAAATTCAATGGCGCGCTGCATAAAACGAACCGAGTTCAGATTCTTCAGCTCGACCTTGGTGCCAAACTTCTGATCGCCTTTGCGGCGCACAGACACGTTCGCTTCGCAGCGCAGATTCCCTTTTTCCATGTCCGCTTCGGAGGCGCCGACCCATTGCAACGCGCGGCGCACGTGATTGACGTAGTCATAAGCTTCCCAGGAAGAACGGAAGTCGGGCTCAGTGACAATTTCCGCCAAAGGCGTGCCTGAGCGATTCAGATCGATGTAAGAAAAACGATCGACATCCGGCAAGCCTTCGTGAACATTCTTGCCGGCGTCTTCTTCCAAATGCAGGCGCGTGATCTGCACGGTCATCGGCCGCCAGTCGTGCGCGTGCCCGGCGTCATCGCGTTCGGCGGTCATGATCTCAAGCGTGCCGTTGGCCGAAAACGGCTGGTCGTATTGCGAGATTTGATAGCCTTTCGGCAAGTCAGGATAAAAATAATTCTTGCGCGAGAAGATCGAGCGCTTGTTGATGTGCAGTCCCAGCGCCAGCGCCGCGCGCGCGCCGAGTTCGACCGCGCGCCAGTTCAGCACCGGCAGCGCCCCCGGCAAGCCCAGACACACGGGGCACGTGTTCGAGTTGGGCGCGTCGCCAAAATGCGTCGAACAGCCGCAGAAGATTTTCGACGCCGTGTTCAGTTGCGCGTGGATCTCAAGGCCGATGATGGTTTCCCAAGCGTTCATCGTTTCAAGTTTCAGGTTTCAAGTTTCAAGTTACAGCTGTTGCCTGGTCGAAATCGCGATCGGGAAAGAGATCGCGAGCTCGATGCCAAACTTGAGACTTGAAACCTGAAACTTGAAACTGTCTTACGGCTCAAGCCAAACCTGCGGCACTCTCGCGTCGCGCGCTTCGTCTTCGAACTCGCGCCAGCGCGCGGACAAACCGGCGCGGGTCACGAGCAGCGTGTCGAGCCGGTCGCTGAGATTCGCCCGCTGGTAAGAGTTTTCCACATAATCGAAGGGCCCAATCACGGGAGCGAAACCGACCGCCGACCCAGTTGAATAACCGAAGCCGCGAATCGGGCGGAGCAGTCGCGGGCCGCGAAATGGTGGCGGAGCCGGACCAATCAACACCTGCCCGCGCCCCATAGGCATCGCGCCAGTCCGCGGCGCGACGAACGTTCCCGGGTTTGACACCCGAGGAACGACGGCTGACGTGTTACTTAGTGGCGCGAAAGGAAGAACACTCGTAACCAGACTGTGGGTAGCCAGCGGAAACTGACCAAACTCGCTGAGGCGCGCGCGCAAATAGTTAATCTGGGCGTCAACGGCGCTGATTTCGCCGCGCAAAGCATTAGCCCGCTCGCGCCAGACAGATTCTTCGCGGGTCTGTGCGAGAGACTTCTCGTGCAACAAGTCGCGGGTCTCCGCTTCTTCCTGTGTTTGTCGCCGTCGTGATTCCTCAATTGAAGGCAGGCCCAACTCGATCCGTCGCTGCTCGTAGCTTCGTTCGCTTTCGATGCGTCTCTGCTGAAAAGACTCAAGGTCGCGATTCGTGAGCGTCCGCTGCGCGCGAAACGGTACCGGCGGCGCTATTGTCGTCAGTTTTTGTTCGCCGTGTTTCGCGAAATTGCCGGGCGACTCGTTATTGGCGCGTTCAGTCGCGGCTACGTCGACTAGGATCAGTTGAACCGTGCGGTTAACGCCGGGGGCGATTTCGTAAGTGAGGGTCGATTTTGTCAGAGCGAACTCTGACGCGATTTCGATTCGCCGCCCATCGCGCAAAACGATCGTGTAGGCGCTTGCTACTGCCGACAACGCCAGAAGCAAGATCAATGACGCGGCAAATCCGGCAAACGCACGCCAAACCGAACCCGCACTCATAGGCGATGATTTTCTTAGCATGGCCAGCCCTCACTCTACTACAGTCATTGTCTGAGGATGTTCGCAGTATACACCCCAGGAAAACACGGCTCAATCCGGCGGTAAGTCGGCCCGGCGCAAAATACTTTGACGCCCGGGGCGGCGGCTGATATACAATCCGCGCCGTTTCAAGGACTACCCTCGCAAGTCGACGGCGGCAGCGCAACTCTATCTAGTTGCACATGTCCGCATGAAGCATTGACCGTTCATACGCGAAAGAAAAAGTCATGGCCAAGACTGTTTGTAAACTTCTGGGTTTGATCTTGCTGCTGGTAGGAGTCCTCGGGTTCACTCATCTGCTCGACTCGCTCGGGGCCCACGTTGGTCCGACCTACGCGGTACATAACGCGGTCCACATCGTGTCCGGACTGGTGGCTTTGTATTTTGGTTTTGCCGGATCGGACGGTGGCGCGCGCGGATTCTGCTTTCTGTTCGGTCTGGTCTATCTGGCGCTGGGCCTGTGCGGTTGGTTCCTGGGCACCGGCGCTGGGCACGAGTTCCATCTCGGCACCTTGTTGATGCTCGGCAAGATGGATCACATCATCCACATCATAGTGGGCGTTGGGTTCCTCGCCGGTGGAGCCTTGAGCAGAAGCGAGTAGAGATCGTGTCAGAAGCCCGACCGTGAGGGAGGGCCCCCGTCGCCCTTGCTTACGCGCGGGCTTCTGACACTGTCACTTGAACCGCAAATTGATCCCACCGCGGCCGGTAATTCCGGGCGCGCGAAAACCGTTTTCGAAATACTTCGCCGCGAAAAGGTTCTCCGCGCCGCCAAAGAACGTAATCACGACCCGCTCGGACAGCGCACGTTCGTAGCTTCCGAACAAATCCGCTTTGGTGTAGCCCGGGAAGGTCAGCTCCGCCGTGCGGAACGGAAAGTCATTTTCAAAGACCGGCGCAAGGTAAGCGCCGGTACGATTTAGATCGAAGCTAAGCGCAAACGATCGATACCGCTGATTCAAAGTCATTCCGAAAAGATGTTTCGGAATTACGTACTCGGGCTGAAGACCACGCGCCGGCACAAAACGATCGCTGTTCGTGTAAGTGTAAGACGCGCGCCATTCGCCACCACGCCAGGGCGCGGCCTCGACATAGCTTTCGACGCCGCGCGACATGCCGCCAGGTTGATTAACGTAACCGCTGAACCTTCCCAATCCGAGCGGGTCAACGGCGAAACCCTGGAACGCAATCACCCGCTGCAGACGCGTATAGAAATACGTCGCGCCAAAACGCGCGCGGTCGCGCGCCACCCGCTGATCGAAACCGGCGTCAACGCTGATCGACTGTTCGGCGCGCAGCGTCGGATCACCAAACCGCGTCAAGCCCAGCCGCGTAAACGTTCCCTGTCCAAATCTTTCAAACAGCGAAGGAGCGCGAAAGCCGTTGCCGACGTGCGCGCGGAGTTTTGTGTTCGACGAACGAATGAAGTAGGCGATCGAGCCATCACCAGTCAGAGATCGCTCGGGCGTAATCGCGCCCAGAAAACCGGGCCGATCAGCGGCGCTGACGCTGAAGAACTGCCCGCGCGCACCCAGTGAAATCTGCAAGCGATCATCGAGCAGAAAGATTTGATCCTGGCCGAACACGGCGACGGTTCTTTGCCGGTCAGTCGTGTTGTTGACTGAGCTGAAGGACGGAATCGAAGATTGGAAGATCGATTCGTGTTCGTATTCAAAACCCGCCGTCACCAGATTGTGCCGGCCCAGCCGCAGGTTTGCGCGCCCGTCCAGGGTATCCGTCGCGCCGTTGTTGACGCTCACAAACTCGAAATCTCCGAACGGATAAAATGCCGCGAACTTCGGATCGAACCGCGGACCGTTGTAGTTGCGACGCCGCGCGCCGACGTGCTGATAAGCAACCGAGTAAGAGAGTTTGTCATTAACCTGTTGCGTGAGTCTGACCGAACCAACCAGCACGCGCGTGCGCCGGCCCTCGTCAGGGTTGTTGAGGTCCGCGTGAAATGTGCTCCCGTCAACCGCGAGCCGATAAGTTCCCCCGGTGAATGCCGCCGGCAGCGCAAACGGACTGTCGTTCAGACGCGCGTTCGAGATCGTGCCGTAGAAATTAGCGCTGATCGTTATCGAGGGCCGGACATTGAATTGCCAGCGCCCGGCGGCGACGGTGTTTCCGTACTCATCGTTTCCATCGACGCCGCGCCGCACGTCGATGCGGGTCAAGCCAAAACTGAAGCCGGCGCGTTTACCGATTCCGCCGGCGCCCTTAATTCGCTCGCGAAACAGAGAGAGGCTGCCGCCGTCAAAGCCGAATTCGAAATGCGGCTGGCCGGCTCCGGTTTCCGGCACCAGATTGATCACGCCGCCGATCGCGTTGGTCCCGTAAATCGAAGAGCCCGAGCCGCGCAGAACTTCCACGCGATCCAGATCCGCCGGCAACAAATCAGTGATGAACGACACCGCCGAGCCATTGATGTCCGACGAATCGCGCACGCGCAAACCGTCAAGCAAGATCGCCGTGTCAAAGTTTCGTTGGCCGCGCAAGCGCAGCGTGGTCAAAGCGCCCGGCGATCCCTGTTGCTGCACGCGCAATCCCGGTGTGCCGCGCAGGCTTTCAGTCAGCGTCAGTTCGCGTCTTGCTTCGATTGACTGACTGTCCAGAAGGCTGACGGCTTTCGACGTTTCATCAGCGCGCTGCGCCGTGCCCGTCGCCGTGACGACGACGCTTTCGCTGACGGCCTGGACTGAGAGGTGAACGTCGTTGCTGATTGACTGTCCGCGCACTAACCTCAGCTCTTTTGAAGTGAAGGTGGCAAAGCCCTTCGCTTTCACTTCCATCACATAATCACCCGGCACGACATACTTGAATGAATAATCGCCGTTGTTGTCGGTAACCAGGAGCAGATGCGCTCCCGCGCGGGAACGCAACCACACTTCCGCCCCGGCGACCCCGGCGCCGCGCTCGTCAGCAATGCGGCCACGAACTGACGCCATGTTTTGCGCAAGAGCCGAAGTCGAGATCATCAAGATCACGGTTGCTAGTAATAGAGTTCTCTTCATCCTTCATCCCTCATCTTTCATCACGGTCTTTCATGTACCGGTGTAATTCTCGGCGCGCCCGAAATCGGATGCGCGTCCACCAGAACTTCCAAATCGAAAACTTTGCGCAGCAGCTCCGGTGTCAATACCTCGCTGGGCGGGCCAGAGGCGATCGCGCGACCTTTTTTCATTAGCAGCACGCGATCGGCGAACTCTGCCGCCAGGTTCACGTCGTGAGTCACCACCACCGCCGCTACCGACCCGTCGTCGCAACGCGCGCGTACCAGGCGCAGCATCGTCGCTTGATGAGCCAGATCTAGATTCGCCGTCGGCTCGTCGAGCAGAAAGACGCTTGCTTCCGTCGCCAACGCGCGTGCCAGCACCGCACGCTGTCGCTCACCGCCGGACAATTCGTTCATGAATCGCGCGGCGAAATCTTCAAGTTCAGTTTCGCGCAACACTGCTCGCGCGACCTCGACGTCGCGTTCCGTCTCCCAACCCCACGTGGTTGTCCACGCGTGCCGGCCGCCAAGAACGAATTCCATGACGGTCACTGGAAAGCGCAGATCCGATTCTTGCGCCACGACTGCGATTCGACGCGCGATGGCCCGCCGTGCGAATGAACTCAACGGATTTCCATCCAGCAGGACCTCGCCATGCGAAACGGGCAGTGCGCCATTCAGCGCCCGGAGAAACGTTGACTTCCCTGCTCCGTTCGGACCGATGATGGCGATCACCTCGCCGGGTCTTGGCGCCAGGCTGACACCCGCCACCGCTGCCCGCGGGCCGTAGTTCACGGTGATGTTTTTCGCTTCGAGCATTGTGTGTCCGACAAACTTCAGTTTGTCGCTTACGCGATTCCAATCCGAGTTGCGCCTGCCGAGTCCGGAACGACAAACTGAAGTTTGTCGGACTCTCAACCTCGTCTCAGCAAATAAATGAACAACGGCGCGCCGATGAGCGCGGTGATCGCGCCGACCGGCAGTTCGCGCGGCGCGATGATCGAGCGCGCAATCGTGTCGGCCACGATCACAAACGCCGCACCAGCCAGGGCCGACGCAATGATCACGAGACGGTTATCGCTGCCGAAGCTCAGACGCACCAGATGCGGCACGACGAGTCCGACGTATCCCACCGATCCGCTCGACGCGACCGACGCACCCACCAGCAAACTCGCAGCCACGAACACGGTGACTCGCACGCGGCTGACTTCCACGCCGAGATCGAAAGCGTCCCGCTCGCCCAGCATCATTAGGTTCAGCGAACGCGCATTCAGCGCCAGAATAATCACGCCAATTGCGGCCGCGACCAGCGCCACCGTCAGCAAGCTCGTCGTCGTACCCGAAAGATCACCCAGCAACCAAAACGTGAACGACCGAATCCGCGTCGCGTCCATCAACGTCGTGATGAAAACAATCGCCGACGAAAGAAATGTCGTGACGATCACGCCGGCCAGAATCAAACGTTCAGGCGTCGCCCCCGCTCGTCCGCGCGCCAGCCGGTAAACGACAAGAGTCGCCGCCAGCGCGCCGGCAAATGCCATCACCGGCCGGCTCCATTCGTGCGCACCAAAGAAGACCAGCGCGGTCATCGTCCCCACCGCCGCGCCGTTCGACACGCCGAGCAGGTAAGGCTCAGCGAGCGGGTTGCGCAGGAGCGCTTGATAGCCCGCACCCGCCGCCGCCAGACACATGCCGACCGCGCCCGCCAACAGAATGCGCGGCAAGCGAATGTCGAAGAGAATCGCCTGCTGCTCTGAAGACAATCCGCAATTCGATTTGCCAGTCAGCGCGCACAGCGATGCCGCGAGAGGCAAACGTTGACTTCCGATGACGGAAGCAACAATCAGCACGACCGACAGTAAGAGCAGAAGTACACCGCAAACCAAGGCGGTGCGCCGAAGCGTCGCTCGTCCTCTTTCAACAGTTGGTCGTGCGTAACTCATCTATTCAAGCTTGAGAGCAGATTGACAGTCGTTCTAACGCAAAGGACGCAAAGGTTCTCGCAAAGGTCGCAAAGGCACTCCTTCTTCTTTGCGGCTCTTTGCGTCTTCGACTTTGCGCTCTTTGCGGTGAACGTCTCATTTGAAAGCCTCTGGATGTAGCGTGCGCGCCATCTCTTCCAATCCATCAACCAAACGCGGGCCAGGCCGTTGCAGATGATCTTCGTTGATTTTGTAGACTCGGCCATTCAGGACTGCCGGGGAATTCTTGAGCGGAGTTGCTACAGTGGAATTGGCCGTGCCCATCGCTCCTCCGGTCGGCAGAATGATCGCTTCGGGTCGCGCGGCTAGCGCCGCTTCGTCGCTGAATCGTGGAAACCCGGTCGCGACATCAGCAGTCACCGAGATGCCGCCCGCGCGCCGCACCAAATCTGTCAGATAAGATTCACGCCCGATGGTGTAAAGCGGCTGGTCGGAAACCTGGTAGAAAACGGCAATGGGTTTCGTCGCGCTCACTGCTGCCGTCACCGCATCCGAGCGCCGGCGCAGATCGGCAACCAGTTTTTCCGCCTGCTCTTTCGTGCCGAACAAGTCGCCAAGGGTTGAGATGGATCGAAACACTTCGTCGAGGCCCCGCGGGTTAGTGACATAGACCGCGATCTGCTGCTGGTCAAGTTGTTTGGTAAAGGCTTCGAGTTGCGATGCGGTCGAGACGAGGACGATCTGGGGCTTCAGAGCAATGATCCGCTCGACGCTCGGGTGCATCGTGTCACCAATCCTGGCGACGTTCTTTGCTTCGGCCGGGTAATCGCAATACTCCGTGTCGCCCACCAGACGATCGCCGGCGCCGACGGCATAAACGATCTCGGTTAGATTCGGCGCAAGCGAAACGATGCGGTCGATCTTCACCGGCAGACGCATGCGGCGGCCGGCTTCGTCGGTGACTTCGCGCGTTGTCTGGGAAGTCGGGCTATTGATGGGTCGATTCGCGCACGACGTTGCCAGAGTCAGCGCAAACGAAACAGAAATCATTAGCACCAATTTCCTGACGCCAAAGTCCGCGGAACGGACGACCGAGAATAGCCCAGCACTTTGAGTGCTGGGACTTGCGAGAGATATTTGATTTCGAGCCCGTGAAACGGGCGGCAGAAAGTCCCCAGGTGTGGGCCGGAGCGCAAGAGGTCTATCGTCCGCTTCGCGGACTGGCCTTCTTATCAACCGCTCGTACCCAGCGATAAATCGCTGGGCTATTTTCGTCCGTCCGCTTCGCGGACTACTGACGCCGAACAAGCGATCGCGCTTGCTATGAATCTGAAAATACAAAATCCCGTCACCTCTTCTGCCACGCGATCGGCGACAGGCTGGGCGACGGGACCTTTTCCGGAAGGAAAAAATTCCACTGCGGCCTGAACACCTTTTCGCGGGCGTTCAATAGCTGCAACAGCGTTCGGGCAGGTCTCCTGACTTTGATCATCGCTTGGTAATCAAGCGACGCTCTTCACAGTGGCGCGACCGTGCGGGATTCTCACCCGCTTCCCTATTCTTCCCGCTTTGATGCGGGACACCCAAACGCATTTGAAAGAACTTTGGAACGTTGCGGTTCCTTCGAGTCGAAGCGCAAGTTACCACGCGCGACCTTCGAAGTCAAAATGTTGAGCGATGAGGTCAGTACCGGGAGCAGTAGCGACCGGGTCTCAATCCCACACGCTCGGGTTTGGCAGACGATAACCCGGTCGCTACCGCTCCCGGTACTGACTGCTCAATCATCCGTCACTTGTGCCGGATTTGACCTGAGAGTTTCGGTAATGGTACTCAAACAGGCAAAGGAGAACCGAAAAGATGCATCCTCGAATAGAAGAAGTGCTTAGTTATCTCGATACTGAACGAACCGCACTGCGCGCCGCGGTCGAACTTGTTCCTGCCCCGTTACGCAACCAACCGCCGGCCGCTGATCGCTGGTCAGTCGCGCAGGTGCTGCAACACCTCGCCAGCGTAGAGAATAAAATCGGCATGGCCATGACCAAGTGGATTGCCGATGCCCGCGCCGCCGAGACGGGGCCCGAAACCGAGACATCGCCGGTGGTGAACAATCTTATGGTTCAAGCAATCGCCGATCGTAGCAAACGGAGAGATGCGCCGGAGGAATTTCGCCCGCCGGGAGATGTGGATGCCGAGTCGGCATGGGCCGCGCTCGAGCGTTCGCGGAAAACTCTGCGCGATGCGCTGCTCGCCGGTGATGGTCTGGCCCTGGGCGAAATCAAGCAGCCGCACCCGGTGCTTGGCCCGATCGATCTCTATCAGTGGGCGCTGTTCGAAGGCAGTCACGAGGCCCGGCATGCCGGCCAGATACGCGAGATCGCGACCCAGATGAACGCCGATTCAACCACGACTGCGAGCGCGAGCTAACGTTGCCTGGCATCGCGTTGCCATCAGCCACCCGGTCAAGTAAGATTCGCGCTGCACTTCAAACCACGTTAGATTTCGGGGCCCGATGATCAAAACCGTCGAATGGACCAAAGAAGGCGTCTCTATGCTCGACCAGCGCCTTTTGCCCACCGAAGAAAAATACCTGATGCTTCGTTCGTACGAAGAAGTCGCCGACGCGATTAAGAAGATGGTCGTGCGCGGCGCGCCGGCGATCGGGATCTCGGCCGCGATGGGGTTGGCGCTGGGCGCAAATCAATCAGTCGGCACGTCGGTCGCGGATCTGGAATACGACTTCCGCTTCATGTGCAAAGTCATGGAGGCGACCCGTCCGACCGCGGTGAATTTGTTTTGGGCGGTCGAGCGAATGCGCACGGCGCTCGCCAAAGCCAAAGCCGAAACCCATGACGCTGAAGAGATCAAGAACCGGCTGGTCAGCGAGGCGTTGGCGATCTACAACGAAGACATCGCGTCGAATCGCGCACTCGGAAAATTTGGCGGCGAGTTGATCGCCGACGGCGCGACCGTGCTGACGCACTGCAATGCGGGCGCTTTGGCCACGGCCGGAGATTACGGCACGGCGCTCGGAGTAATTCGGGGCGCGATCGATGCCGGCAAACGCGTCGCCGTGATTGCCGACGAGACGCGACCGTTCCTGCAAGGCGCGCGCCTAACCGCCTGGGAGCTGGCCAAAGACAACATCCCGGTCACCGTGATCACCGACAACATGGCCGGCCACGTCATGAAGCAGGGCAAAGTCGATTGCGTCGTAGTCGGCGCGGATCGCATCGCCGCGAACGGCGACGCCGCCAACAAGATCGGAACGTACATGGTCGCGGTGCTCGCCAAACAGCACAACATTCCTTTCTATGTCGCCGCGCCGATCTCGACCGTGGATCTTTCGACGGCGACCGGTGAAGGCATTCCAATCGAGCAGCGCGACGCCAGGGAAGTGACGCACATCAGAGATCATCAACTGACGCCCGACGGTGTGGGCGTGCACAACTTTGCGTTCGACGTCACTCCGAATGAATTGATCGCCGCGATTATCACTGACCGTGGAGTCGCTCGTTCCCCTTACACAGAAAGCCTCAAGAGTCTGGTGACTGGCGCTTCGGCATCCGCGTCTCAGTGAAGCGCGTTTTCGGGTTATGGCTGCCGGAATCAATTCACAACGCTTTGAATTGCCACGCGAGTTGGAAGCGGCCGCGAGCGCGACTCTCGAAGAATGGACCACCAGCGACAAAGTCAAAAGGCTGTGGGCGCGCGACGCGTCGGTGTGGACTGGCGGAGATGAAGACAAGTGGCTTGGCTGGCTGGGCATTGTCAGCGAGCAAGAGAAAACGGCCGCCCGCTTTACTAAGTTCGCCGAAGAAGTTCAAGCCTCGGGATTCTCGCATGCACTGCTGCTGGGAATGGGTGGATCGAGTCTCTGTCCGGAAGTGTTTCGCAAGACCTTCGGTAAGATCGAAGGGTTTCCTGAACTGCACGTGCTCGACTCAACCGATCCGGCTCAAATCAAGTCCATCGAAAGTAAGATCGACCTGGCCAACACGCTTTTCTTTGTGTCGAGCAAGTCGGGCACCACGCTCGAGCCAAACATCTTCAAGCAATACTTCTTCGAACGCGTTCGGCAAACCGTAGGAGAGAACGCCGGCGAACGCTTTGTCGCGATCACCGATCCCGGCTCGAAGTTGCGACAAGCAGCGGAGAGCGATCAGTTTCGAAAGATTTTTCTGGGGAGCCCCAGCATCGGCGGTCGCTACTCAGCGCTTTCTGATTTCGGACTCGCGCCGGCCGCGGCGATGGGAGTTGACGTTCCGAAGTTCCTTGATCGAACCGGCGAGATGGTCAGAGCTTGCGGACCGGAGGTGCCGGCGCGCAACAATCCGGGCGTCATGCTCGGCGCGATTCTCGGCGCGGCGCACAATAACGGCCGCGACAAAGTAACCATCATCGCTTCGGCGGGCATCCACGATCTGGGCGCGTGGCTGGAGCAATTGATCGCCGAATCAACCGGCAAGAACGGCAAAGGCTTGATTCCTGTCGATCGTGAGACGCTTTCATCGTCGGAGACGTACGGCGACGATCGCGTGTTCGTCTATCTGCGGTTGGCCGGCGATTCGGACTCTGCACTTGACACTTCGATCGCGGCGCTCGAAGCTGCTGGTCAACCAGTCGTGCGGATTTCCGTCACAGACATTTACAATCTCGGTCAGGAATTCTTTCGCTGGGAGATTGCGACCGCCGTTGCCGGATCGATCATCGGCATCAACCCTTTCAATCAACCCGATGTCGAAGCGAGCAAAGTCGCGACCCGAAAGTTGACTGATGAATACGAGAAGATGGGTTCACTGCCGGCTGAAACTCCGTTCTTTGAAGCTGACGGCATCAAACTATTCGCCGACGAGAGAAATGCGAAGGCTCTCAACGAAGCTGTTGCGGATCGTTCGCTGACCGGATACCTGAAAACGCATCTCGACCGTTTGAAACCTGGCGATTACTTTGCGCTGCTGGCTTACCTTGAAATGAATGCCGCAAACGAAGCGGCGCTGCAATTCGCGCGTCACGCGGTGCGCGATCGGAAGCGGGTCGCGACTTGTCTCGGGTTTGGCCCGCGCTTTCTGCATTCGACCGGGCAGGCTTACAAAGGCGGTCCGGACTCGGGAGTGTTCCTGCAAATCACTTGCGATGATGCGATCGATTTGCCGGTTCCGGCTCAAACGTACACTTTCGGAATTGTGAAAGCCGCGCAGGCGCGCGGTGATTTCGAAGTGTTAGCCGAGCGCGGGCGGCGTGCGTTGCGCGTGCATCTGACCGCGGATGTTTCGGGAGGACTAGCCAAATTGGAGGCCGTGATAAAGGCCGCGCTGGGTTAAAGTTCTTCTCTGTGGTTCTCTGTGCGGCCTCTGTGCCTCTGTGGTGAAGCCTTTCTAAGATCATTCACCACAGAGGCACGGAGGTCCACAGAGTTGCACAGAGAGATCGTGGAGAAATCGACTATGCAACTGGGAATGATTGGTCTGGGCCGAATGGGTGCGAACATGGTGCGGCGCTTGATGCGCGGCGGACATGAATGTGTCGTTTTCGATCTCAGCGCCGACAATGTGAAGCAGATGGTTTCGGAAGGCGCAACTGGATCGTCTTCGCTCGATGATTTCATCCGTCAGCTGAATAAGCCGCGCGCAGTTTGGATCATGGTGCCCGCCGGCGCCGCGACTGAGAAGACCGTGAACGATCTGGCAGCGAAGATGGAAGCCGGAGACATCATCATTGACGGCGGTAACTCTTACTTTAAAGACGACGCGCGGCGCGCGCTGGCGTTGCGGGAAACAAATATCAACTATGTCGATGTGGGCACGAGCGGCGGCGTGTGGGGACTCGAACGCGGCTATTGCATGATGATCGGTGGCCCCGCAGAAACCGTGCGCCATCTCGATCCGATTTTCGAGACGCTGGCGCCGGGTCGCGGCGAGATAACCCGCACGCCGGGCCGCGAAGAATCAAGCGGCACTGCCGAAGAGGGTTACATTCACTGCGGACCATCGGGCGCGGGACATTTCGTAAAAATGGTTCACAACGGGATCGAGTACGGCTTGATGCAGGCTTATGCCGAAGGCTTCGACATTTTTCACCATGCGAACTCGAAAGATTTGCCCGCGGAACATCGCTACGATCTGAACGTCGCGGATATCGCCGAAGTCTGGCGGCGCGGCAGCGTCGTCTCTTCATGGCTGCTCGATTTGACGGCGATGGCTTTGGTCGAAGATCCTGAGTTGTCGGGTTACTCCGGCTTCGTTCAGGATTCCGGCGAAGGTCGCTGGACCATCCAGGCAGCGATTGAAGAAGCTGTGCCGGCGGATGTTCTTACCGCCGCGCTATACGCGCGATTTCGCTCCCGACAGGAGCACACGTTCGCCGAAAAGATTCTGTCGGCGATGCGCAAGAAGTTTGGTGGGCACGTCGAACCGAAGAAATGATCATTTTTCATTTGTCATTCGCCGTGTCAGAAGCCCGACCGTCAGGGAGGGCTTGATTGAGAACGGGGCCCTTGCTGACGCGCGGGCTTCCGACACTGATGGTCAATATCAAATGATAAATGGAAAATGATCCCATCGTCGTGACTGCCATGCACACAAGCCCACCCTGCATAATGGTTATCTTCGGCGCGGCGGGCGATCTGACTAAGCGCAAGCTGGTTCCCGCGCTCTACAACCTCAAAAGCAGCAATCTCCTTTCCGACAACTTCTCTATCATCGGCGTGGCCCGCGCTGAGATGCAGTCGGAGGAGTTCCGCCAACGCCTAAGCGACGAAATGCCTGAGTTCGCCACCGAAACTGTTGAGGCCGAGACCTGGAAGTGGCTGGAAGATCGTTTGTACTACCTGTCCGGCGATTTCGACGACAAACAGACTTTTGCTGAACTGAAGGCGCTGCTCGAAAAGATTGACCAGGAACGCAACGGACACGGCAATTACTTTTTCTATTTGGCGACGGCGCCGGATTATTTTGCGCCCATCGTCAAACAACTCGGCGTGGCACATCTGACTGACGAAGAAGACGGTCGCTGGCGGCGCGTGATCATTGAAAAACCTTTTGGTCGCGATCTTGATTCAGCGAGAAAGCTCAATGCTGAGATTAAGGAAGTCTTGCACGAAGACCAGATTTACCGCATCGATCACTACCTCGGCAAAGAGACAGTGCAAAACATCATGGTCTTTCGTTTCAGTAACGGCATCTTCGAGCCGTTGTGGAATCGGCGCTACATCGACAGCGTGCAAATCACCGCGGCCGAGAAAGTCGGCGTCGAACGACGCGGTGGCTACTATGAAGCAGCCGGCGCCCTGCGCGACATGGTGCCCAATCACTTGCTGCAACTGGTAACGCTGACCGCGATGGAGCCGCCGATTTCGTTTGACGCTGACGCCGTGCGCGACGAGCAGACGAAGATTCTGCATGCGATCCAACATCCATCGCCGGACGAAGCAGCGAGTCGGACAGTGCGTGGTCAGTACGATTCGGGCGAGACTGACGGAGCGCAGGTTCCCGCTTATCGCACCGAACCAAACGTCGCGCCGGATTCAACCACTGAGACGTTCGTCGCGCTGAAGCTCTTGATCGACAACTGGCGTTGGGCCGGCGTGCCTTTCTATCTCCGCACCGGCAAACGTCTCGCCGCGCGTGATACTGAGATCGCCATTCAGTTCAAGAGTGCTCCGTTCGTGCTGTTTCGCGATACGCCGGTCGAACGGCTCACGACTAACAGGCTCGTGCTGCACATCCAACCCGACGAAGGAATCTCTCTGCGTTTCGGCGCAAAAGTGCCAGGGCCGACGCTCGGCATCGGCGCGGTGGACATGAACTTTGATTATCAGGATTATTTTGGCGACACGCCCAGCACCGGTTATGAGCGCCTGCTGCACGATTGCATGGTGGGCGATGCGACTCTGTTTCAGCGCGCCGATCAAGTCGAAGCCGGCTGGAGCGTGGTCACGCCGATCCAGGAAGCTTGGTCCTCGCAACCGCCACGCGCATTTCCTAACTACAAAGCTGGATCGTGGGGGCCTGACGAAGCTGACGAACTCCTCGCGCGCGATGGGCGCGAATGGGAACAAACCCAGGACATTAGTCAGAACCGCCTGCGGTAGCGGGCGGGCCAACCAACTCATAGCGCCGCGTACGATGTGCTCGTCGCCAACCGGGCTTGAGGTTGTTGCGCTTCTCGTCTCGCTCTACGCAACCCCAACAAGTATGGTGCGCCTGATTATCCGCTCCAATAGTCTCAACGACGTGCGCCGTCTCTCGGTCGCATCTTTCGCAACGATAAATCAAGTCGTGCTCACCTGGGATCATTGTCTCCCGCTGATTCTAAGCGAGTCGTAGTAGAGCCGGACGCCCCCGATCAGAGAGACTCCTAACATTATTTTCGTCTCGAATACCGCGCCAGCGTCTGCGGAAAAATGCGCACGCCTTCGGGCATCGCGGTCATCGAGATCTTATTCGCTCCGGTCAGGATGTCGCGGGCGGTCATGCCGTAAACGAGCAGGTTGTCTTCCTTATCGGGCTTGATCACGACGCCCTTCAATTCCAGGCCGGCGAACAGGCCTTTGCTGCGCGAATAAGAAAGAATTTGCGCATTCAACCTCACGTCAGTAGAAGCGCTCGCGGATCTTCCCACGGGCCCTGCCGCCGCGCTGCCTTCGCCGCCGATTTCAAACTTGTCGCCGAGCAAACTCTCAACCGCATTATCGTTCATGAAAAGTAGAATGTAATCCGTCGAGGACGCGCCAATCTGTAAACCGACGCTGCCGCCGCCGAGATTGAAGAACGCTGGCGCGCTCCAACCGCCCACCACGCGCCGGCTGATTACTCCCCGGCCGCCGCGGCCACCAACAATGAGTCCCGCCTTGAACACGCTCGGGAAAACCGCTACCGCCTCTGCGCGGTCGAGCAGATCGCGCGGGATCGATTGGTCGCGCGTACCCATGATTTGATCGAACACGCGCGCCGCTTTGGATGATTGTTCAGCCGCCTCACGCGTTTTCTTTATGTTGCGGTCACGGCTTGCCTGTGCAAAAGCGTTTCCCGCGACAGAAAGAAGGACGAACAACCCAATAGATATGGACAGCGAACGTCTGACTAGTTTCCTCATAATTCTTCTCTTCCTTTGTGGTGCCCGCAAAGTAACCCAATTGTTCTTGCTCGGTACTGTAGAGCATACTTATAATCGCTCGCTCTGACAACGCGCGCTTGTCAGAGCCACCTGCGGTAGCGGGTGGTGGAACGTGATTATCGCCGAAGTTACTTGACCGAGATCAACCGCCCGCTAACGCAGGCGGTTCTGACTAAAACAATAATGCCCATAGGAACTCCATTTCATGAACGGACGTTTCGGCTGTGCGAAAGCTTGAACTATCGCGAGTGGTCCGGCTACTACACGGTCAGTGCGTACGAGGCGCATCACGAACACGAGTACAACGCCATCCGCAATGCGGCTGCGCTGATTGATATCTCGCCGCTGTTCAAGTATCGACTCACGGGCAAAGATGCGACCCGCCTGGTGGATCGCGTGATCACGCGCGACGTGCGCAAAGTTTCCGTTGGCCAGGTGATCTACACGCCGTGGTGCGACGAGCATGGCAAAGTGATCGACGACGGCACGGTTTCGCGACTCGAAGAAAACATTTATCGCTGGACGGCGGCCGACCCCAGCCTGCGCTGGTTCACCCAAAACGCGGTCGGGCTCGAGGTGCAAATCGAAGACATCTCGGAAAGCGTGGGCGCGCTGGCGCTGCAGGGGCCAACCTCCGCGCGGCTGCTGAAATCAGTAACCGAAGATGGCGACATTGCTAACCTGAAATACTTTCGCGTGACGACGGGCAAGATTGCCGGCGTGCCAGTTGAAATTTCCCGCACGGGATACACCGGCGATCTCGGTTATGAAATCTGGGTTGATGCCGATCGAGCGTTGAATGTGTGGGATGCCTTGATCGAAGGCGGACGCGCGTTCGACATAACCCCCTCGGGAATGCTGGCGCTCGACGTCGCGCGCATCGAGGCCGGCCTGCTCCTAATCGACGTCGATTTCAACAGCAGCAAGAAAGCACTGGTCGAGGAACAGAAGTATTCGCCGTTCGAGATGGGTATGGATCGTCTGGTACACCTGGACAAGAATCGTTTCGTGGGGCAACAAGCACTGATTGAAGAAAAGAAGCGTGGCCACGCAAAGCAGATCGTGGGACTCGAGACCGACTGGACCGAAGTTGAAAAGCTTTACGAAGCGGTTGGATTGCCGCCGGCGGTCTCTCCGATCGCTTCGCGAGTCGCCGTTCCTGTTTTCAAAAACGGCAACCAGATTGGCAAGGCCACTTCAACGACCTGGTCGCCGGTTTTGAAAAAGATGATCGGCCTCGCGACGGTTACGGGCGACTATGCAAAGCCAGGCACGCAGATCGAAATCGAGATCACTGTCGAGGCTATCAGACATCGCGTTCCGGCCAGGGTAGCGAAGACGCCGTTCTACAGTCCGAAACAGAAGACAGCGACGCCCGTCTGATCTGGGTACGCACGCCTCCGGCGTGCCGCTTCGCTATGAAACAAGGTGACGAGTTTGCGAACAGGTTGCACGCCGGAGGCGTGCGCACCCAGATCATCGACGCTTACAATCCCGACGCTCCGCTCGCCGAAGCCTCGACGATTCCTGCCTCCTGGTACACGGACGAACGCGTTTTCGAACTTGAGAAGGAAACGGCCTTCAGTCGTTCGTGGCAATTCGCTGCGCGCGTCGATCAACTCAAAGAAGCGGGAGATTTCGTCACAACGGAAATTGCCGGCGAGCCGATCGTGATTGTGCGCGGTAGTGACAATGTCGTGCGCGGATTCTTCAATGTATGCCGTCATCACGCCGCGGCGGTGATGACTGAACCCGCAGGGCACGCGAACCAGATGCGCTGTCCCTATCACGGTTGGACTTATTCGTTGGAAGGCGAACTGAAAGGCACGCCGGATTTCGGCGGCGTCTGCAACTTCGAACGCGCGAAGAACGGATTGGCGCCGATTGAGATTGGGGTCTGGGAGAAATGGGTGTTTGCGAGAGTAGACGGACAAGTCCGCCATCTAAACGAAGCCAGCGATCGGATCGAAGACTTTCTCGGCAACGATCTGATTAATCGATTTCGCGGCCTGACACTAGCGAATCTTCATTGGACGGAACGCCGTCGCTACACGCTCAACTGCAACTGGAAAGTCTTCATCGACAACTATCTCGACGGCGGCTATCACGTGCCGCACCTGCACAAAGGTCTCGACAGCGTGCTCGATTACACGAACTACACCATCGAAAACGGTGAGCGCTTTTGCTTGCAATCGAGTCCGATGGTCACTGGGACCGAAGACGATCAGGTTAGCGCCGCCCGGACCGGTCAGCGGGCACTATATTACTGGCTCTATCCCAACTTTATGATCAATTGCTACGAAGGGGTGATGGACACAAACCTGGTGCGGCCGCTCGCCATCGATCGCACGGAAGTTATTTTCGATTTCTATTTTGCGGATGTTTCCGAAGCGGCGAACGAACGGAATCGCGCCAGTATCGATGTCGGCGAGCGCATTCAGCAGGAAGACTTGGACATTTGCGAATCAGTGCAGCGAGGTTTGCAGTCGCGGGCATACATTGCCGGCCGTCTGTCAGTGCGTCGCGAGGTCGGCGAGCATTTATTTCATCGTTTGCTGCACGCCGATCTGAAAGATGGGCTATCCCGCCAAGACTCCTAGCGCGTCTCTTTCAATTCGCTCCCCAGCGTTCTGCCCTCGCTGTAAACGATGTCGCGGATTCTCCAGCCCGCCCGACCCTTGACGACGATGAACATGATCGTCTGCGGCTTGCCGAAATTTTCGAACGTGACGTCAACCAGCGCCCGGCCCTCTTCATACCGTGGTTTCTTGATCGCGAACTTCTTGATTTCCATATCCTGCGCATCAAACAACGGGTCGCCATCAATGGCCCCGACCTCGCCCTTCGAGTGCACCGCGTCTTTCCAGATCAAGTCCGCGATCCCCTTCTCGAAATACTTGTAGAGCAGCGCCCGGCTGCGAGTTTGAAAGAATGGGCTGTGCTTGTGGTTGTGTTGCCGGTAGAGATCCGCAACGAGCGTATCCGGCCCAATTCGCTTTATTGGCGCGGACTGCGCCTTGACGGCAACAGATTGGCTCGCGCTCAGGAGCAATGCTGTCATGATAATGCTCAATTTAATAGTTCTCATTTCCATCCTTCCTCAACCATGCGGGCTCACGACACGATTAGAAAAAAGAGGCTACGATCCCAGCCGTAGCCCCCTAGATTACGTCTCGATAAACAAGCGATCGGCTTAGCTGTTGCCGCTGTAGCCGCCGCTGTACATGCCAAAGCTACCCCAGATCTCATCGATCGTCTTTTCGTTGGCGCCGTACTTGGACTCGTCTGTTCCCACCATCATGATGTAATTGTCGGTGATATCGGTTGCCACCAGAACTTTGCCCTTCGTGGTCTTTCCATCCTTATCGACGGAAGAGATCGTCGCCACGCTATAGTCGGGGCTAAGCTCGGTCGGTGCGCCAATTTTGATGTCCTTCTCGCCCATGGCCGTGAGTGCAGCCTCGACGCGTTTCATCAGATCGTCTTTCGTTAGCGTCTTGTCCTTGAAAGCAAAAACCAGAATGGCTATGTCGTAAGGAGCGGGAACGCTGGCGGTGTAAACATCGACGCCGCTAGTCGTGTCCGTTGAGTGCGTCGTTCCCTTCGGAACCTGGAACTCATAGCCCTTGACGTCGTCGGACATGGTGATCCAATCCGCAGGAACTGGATTGGCCTTGTTCTCAGGAAGCTTCTTCGTCGTCCTATTGGCATTCGGCGAACCAGCCGGCGAACTCTTGGGTGATGGAGTGGCAGTGTTGGCGGCAGGTTTCTGCCCGCAGCCGCTCGTAAGCAATGCCAGAGCGGTCAGAGATAGTAGAATTCTTTTCATCGATCCTCCCAAACTATTTGTGAATTGGAAATTGAACCCCGACGGAGTAACGCAGGTTCGGGCGGACCGAAAAACCTGACAGGTCTAATCGCGGGGTAATCTCCGGTTGAGTCGTAAAGCGCCCGCAACTCTATGCTACGAGACAATCGCATGTCAACGACGGTTTAGAGTTCAAGCTTCAGCTTGCGCCTCGCGACCGCAACCTAAAGGTTGAACTCTGAACTTTCGCTTCGCAAAACTTGAAACCGCAGTTATGATTGGGCCGCAGAACCAAAAGAGATGAACGCTCTACCAATCATCGTTGGCGCGCTGTGCATTCTCGCGATCTCGTATCGCTACTACTCTGCATTCATCGCCGCGAAGGTGCTGGCGCTGGATGATTCGCGTCCGATGCCGTCGCAAACGATGTACGACGGCCACAACTACTATCCAACTAACAAGTACGTTCTGTTCGGACATCACTTCGCGGCGATTTCCGGCGCGGGGCCGTTGATTGGGCCGGTACTGGCGGCGCAGTTTGGTTTCTTGCCGGGACTTCTGTGGCTGGTGATTGGCGTCTGTTTGGGCGGCGCGGTGCACGACTTCATGATTCTCGTCGCCAGCATCAGACGCAAAGGGAAATCGCTGGCTGAGATTGCCCGGACTGAAATCAGTCCGCTGTCAGGCGTCGTAGCAGGGATCGCGATTTTGTTCATCGTGGTGATTGCGCTGGCCGGACTGGGGCTTGTCGTGGTGAATGCGTTAGCTGAATCGCCCTGGGGAACTTTCACCGTCGGCTTCACGATCCCGCTCGCGCTGTTCATGGGACTCTACATGTATCGCTTTCGCAAGGGAAAAATTGTGGAAGCGAGCGTTATTGGCGTCGTCGGATTGCTGTTCGCGGTTTATCTGGGCGGCAAGATTGCGGATTCATCCTGGGCCGCGACGTTCACCATGTCGCCGCACAAGATCACGCTGCTGATGGCTGGGTATGGTTTCATCGCATCAGTCTTGCCGGTGTGGCTCTTGTTGTGTCCGCGCGATTACCTTTCGTCATATCTCAAAATCGGCACGGTTGCGTTTCTGATCATCGGCGTCATGCTCGTGCATCCGAATTTGCAGATGCCGGCGTTCACGCCCTTCATCAGCGGCGGCGGCCCGGTCATTCCCGGCAAGGTTTATCCGTTCGTCTTCATCACCATCGCGTGCGGCGCCATCAGCGGATTCCATTCGCTGATTTCATCCGGCACCACGCCAAAGATGATCAAGAAAGAAACCGATGCGCGGATGATCGGCTACGGCGGCATGTTGATGGAAGGCGTGGTGGGCGTCGTCGCTCTGATCGCCGCGACATCGCTTTTCCCGGGAGACTATTTTGCGATCAATACCCAGCAAACGACCGACGCGCAAAAAGCCAAGTACGTACGCATGGTTGATGAGCACTCGGCGCCAGGCTTCAATCTAAAGCCACAGGAAATCGATCACCTGCAGCAGGAATCGGGTGAAAAGAATCTGCGTGGCCGCACGGGCGGAGCAGTGACCTTGGCCCTCGGCATCGCGAAAATCTTTGATGGCATTCCTGGGTTGCGCGGCTTGATGAAGTATTGGTATCACTTCGCGATCATGTTCGAAGCGCTCTTCATCCTCACGACAATCGATACAGGGACACGTGTCGCTCGATTTTTGCTGGGTGAATTCGGTGGGCGATTCTATCGAAAGCTCGAACAACCGAATTGGTTGCCCGGATCTATTCTTACGAGCGCGGTGATTGTCGCTGCCTGGACGGCATTTATCTGGAGTGGGTCGATCTCGACGATCTGGCCAATGTTCGGCATCGCGAATCAACTGCTCGCATCGGTTGCGCTGTGCGTCGCGACCACGGTCATCATCAACATGGGCAAGGCGCGCTACAGTTGGGTAACGATTGTTCCGCTCTCTTTCGTGTCGACCACGACGCTGGTCGCCGGCTATGAATCGATTCGCGACATCTTCTGGCCACAGGCGCAGAATCCCGCGTCCGCAACGCAGGGCTATATCAACACTTCTCTGACGGCGCTGATTATGACGGCGGCAGTGATTGTTTTGATCGACTCGATCCGAAGATGGATTGGTGGTCGCAGAGGAACCCAACTCGGAACCGACGCGATTGCAGTCGAAATCTGAATCCCATGCCCCAAGGCGCTAAGGCTTTTTTTCGGGCGCTGGTTTGTCGGTTTCAAGTTTCTGCCGGTCGTTCTCGATGGCCCGCTCCAGCAAATCCAAACGGCTCTCCAGCTCATCCAGCTTGCTCCGTTCGGCGCGCAACTCCGTCGACAATTCCTGCTCGCGCTCTTTCAGCGCATCGATTTGCGACTTGTAAAGCTCAACCCCTTTCTTGGAACGCTTTAGTTCGAACTCCAACTGGGCGCGCTTGTTTGGATCAATCTCCAACTGAATCTGGCCCTCCAGCAGTTTCTGTTCATCCGCGCCCTCAGGAATCGCTGCTTGATTCTTGGTAATCAGGTCGCGCGTTTCGCTAAGCGAAGCGGTCAGACGACGAACGTCCTCTCGATTAGCGCGTATCCGGTCGACCATCACCTGAGTCTGATAGGTATCCAGGCTCATTCGTTGAAGGATCTGCATTGCCTGGCGCAAGATGCGCACCTCAGTCAATAGCTGCTGAAGAGTTTCCTTATCGTCTGGTTGTCTGCTGTTTTGCCCGACAGCGAATTGAGTTGTGCAAAGCGTGACGAACATAACTGCGGCCAGCTTAACCAGATAACAGGTTTTTCTCTTGCTCATGTGATTTTCCTCTCTGTGAAGCCCTAAGCGAAGATCTCGCGCACCAGACCCGGACCGTTATGGAATACGGTGCGTAAGGACTCAATGTTTCTACTGAAGAGCTACCTGGGAGTTGGACAGTGCCCTCACAAATCGGCAATAATACTCGGCTTTTCAGCAAGGCTTTAATCTCGCTAATCGCATCAACGAAACTGAAAGGATTCTCTTACTAGTGAATTTAACGTCGAATTTTGCCACGGCGATGAGTCGCCGCCTGTTAACTCTCTTATTCGTCATCACGAGCTGTGCGCTGGGCGCGCCGGCCATTTTCGCTTCGCCCCGCGAAGGGGGCGAGGCCGGACTAAAGTTGCCTGACTTGTCGTCGGTAACGTTTATAGGCATCGATGGGCATCGGCTGTTGCTGGTCGGCTTGCTGTTCTGTTTCTTTGGCTTGATGTTCGGGCTGGTGATCTACATCCAGTTAAAGAATCTGCCCGTGCATCGCGCGATGCGCGAAATCTCAGAGCTGATTTATGAAACTTGCAAGACCTACCTGATCACTCAGGGCAAGTTCATAATGATCCTCTGGGTTTTCATCGCGGTGATCGTGGTGGCGTACTTCGGTGTTCTGCGGCCAGTGCCGGGACACTCGGTTGCGGTTACGCTGCCGATGATACTTTTGTTCAGTCTGGTCGGCATCGCCGGCAGTTACGGCGTGGCGTGGTTCGGCATTCGCGTCAACACGTTTGCGAATTCACGGACCGCGTTCGCCAGTCTCGAAGGCAAGCCCTTTCCGATTTCCGCGATCCCGTTGAAAGCCGGTATGAGCATCGGCATGCTTTTGATCAGCGTTGAGTTGCTGATCATGCTGGTCATCCTGCTATTCGTTCCCGGCGAGTATGCCGGACCGTGCTTTATCGGCTTCGCGATCGGCGAGTCGCTGGGGGCGGCCGCGCTGAGAATCGCGGGCGGCATCTTCACCAAGATTGCCGACATCGGCGCCGACTTGATGAAGATCGTCTTCAAGATCAAAGAAGACGACGCGCGCAATCCGGGCGTAATCGCCGATTGCACCGGCGACAATGCCGGCGACTCAGTCGGGCCCAGCGCCGATGGCTTTGAAACCTATGGCGTCACCGGCGTCGCTCTGATTACTTTTATTCTGCTGGCCGTCCCGAACCCAAAGGTTCAGGTTCAGTTGCTGGTGTGGCTGTTCGTGATGCGCATCATGATGCTGGTCTCCAGCGCCGTTTCGTATTTCGTGAATGGCGCAATCGCCAAAGCCCGCTTTGCGAACAAAGACGACATGGACTTTGAAGCCCCGCTGACCTCGCTGGTGTGGCTCACCTCGATCGTTTCCATCGCGGCTACTTATGTCGTCTCCTATTTGATTATTCCGGTGTTGGGATATGACTCGACTCAGTGGTGGAAACTGGCGACGATCATTTCATGCGGCACTTTGGCGGGCGCGGTGATTCCCGAGCTGGTCAAGGTCTTCACCTCCACCAACTCGCTACACGTCAAGGAAGTCGTAAAGTCCGCTGAGGAAGGCGGCGCATCGCTCGGCATTTTGTCGGGTTTTGTCGCCGGTAACTTCTCGGCTTACTCGTTGGGCATCAGCATCGTCGGCCTGATGGGCATCGCCTTCCTTTTCAGCACAATGGGATTGGACGCGTTGATGGTCTCTTCCGGGGTCATGCATATCGCGCCCGTCTTCGGCTTCGGCCTGGTGGCGTTTGGTTTCTTAGGCATGGGCCCGGTGACGATTGCCGTCGATTCTTATGGCCCGGTCACTGACAACGCGCAATCGGTTTACGAACTTTCGCTGATCGAACAACAGCCGAGCATCGAAGAAGAGCTTAAGAACAAACACAACATGACCGTGAACTTCGCGCGCGCCAAACACTTATTGGAAGAAAACGACGGCGCGGGCAATACGTTCAAAGCGACCGCGAAACCGGTCTTGATCGGCACGGCGGTGGTCGGAGCGACGACGATGATCTTTTCGATCATCATGACGTTAACCGAAGGCCTAACCAAGAACACCGAGAGCCTCTCGTTATTGCATGCGCCGTTCGTTCTCGGTTTGATTACCGGCGGCGCAATCATTTACTGGTTCACTGGCGCGTCAACCCAGGCAGTCACCACCGGCGCTTATCGCGCGGTTGAATTCATCAAAGCGAACATCAAACTCGAAGGCGTCGAAAAGGCTTCGGTAGAGGACAGCAAGAAGGTCGTGGAAATCTGCACGAAGTACGCGCAGAGAGGAATGTTCAATATCTTCCTCGGCGTCTTTTTCGCGACGCTGGCATTCGCCTTTGTCGAACCGTTCTTCTTCATCGGCTATCTGATCTCGATCGCGATCTTCGGTTTGTATCAGGCGATTTTCATGGCCAACGCCGGAGGCGCGTGGGACAACGCCAAGAAGGTTGTCGAAGTCGAGATGAAGCAGAAAGGCACTCCGCTGCACGATGCGGTCGTAATCGGCGACACCGTCGGCGATCCCTTCAAAGACACTTCGTCGGTGGCGATGAATCCGGTGATCAAGTTCACGACGTTGTTCGGTCTGCTAGCCGTTGAACTCGCCGTCAGCGTCGGTAGCGAAACCGGCCAACTCGGCAAAAATGGGCCGCTGGCTAGTCACATCCTGGCCGGCGCTTTCTTTCTCGTGTCGATGTACTTTGTCTGGCGGTCATTCCACAAGATGCGGATTGGCGGAGAAAACTAGACCGCGCGGCATTACTTAAGTAAGATTCCCGAGAGAACGGTCGTGCGTAAGCAGTGAGCGAGGTTTTGGATCTGAGTGGTTAACTGCTCGCTGCTTACTGCTTACTCGTATGATTCGATCAATACTGTTTCCAACGGACTTTTCGGCGGTAGCCAACAGCGCGTTTCCGCTGGCGGTGGCTATTGCCGCGCAGTTCGAGGCGACCGTACATTCGATCCACATTTCAGACGGCGGCGATCCACACATCACCGAGACTTCACGATACGAATTCCCGGGGCTGCCCACGGGAGCGTCATCGGTCCGCGTCGTCCAAACAATCATTCCAAAGGGCGAAAGCGATCCGGCGCAGGTGATCATGCGCGACGCGGAAGCGCGCGGTTGCGATCTGATCGTGATGGCTTCACATGGACGCTCGGATGTTGGGCAATTTTTCCTGGGGCGCAGTGTGGCTGAGCAGGTCGCGCGCGACTCAAAGATTCCGGCGATCATCGCCCGGCTGCACGGACCGCGCCGCACTACCCGCCCGATCGACCGCTTTCAACGGATTGTCTATGCCACCGATTTGGCTGAGAATTCGAAGCAGATTCTGCCGCTCGCCGCATCGATTGCTAAAAGAACGAAAGCCAAACTCGAGGCGCTGTGCGTATTTAATGAAGGCGACGAAGAGCCGGCTGATGGTGGCCAGGCTACGCTGGAGAGATTTTTTGCTGAGGCCGGCGCATCGGAATCGTTCGGCAAGATTCGGCGCTTGCATGGTGGTGTGGGCGAAGCCGTAGTCGAACACGCGGGCCGTCACAAGGCGGATCTGGTGGCCATCACCACCGCACTGTGTTCAAGTGGCAAGGCCGGCATCACGGATACGGCCGAGTTCATCCTGAGAAACGCGCCGTGTCCGGTGTTGTGCGTACAGCCCTAAAGGCAGAGATCAGAAGCCAGAAGTCGGAGATCAGAATGTTTGATACTTCAGTCGCAAAAAGCGAAACATTATTGGGCGTGGCGTTGGCGCCCCTCGACGTGGTGCGGCAGGTTGGTTTGGTGATCGGATTTAGCCTGCTCAACGCCGTAGCGGCACAAGTCGTTATCCCGATCGGCCCGATTCCGATCACCGGTCAGACTTTTGCAGTGCTGCTTACCGGAGCGCTCTTGGGCTCGCGCCTGGGAGCGTTGGCGATCATCGTCTATCTCGCCGAAGGAGCGATCGGACTTCCCTTCTTCGCCGGCGGCCACTTCGGACTCGCGCATCTAATCGGCCCCACCGGAGGCTATCTGGTTTCCTTCCCCGCCGCTGCCTACGTCACCGGCGCATTTGCCGAGCACGGCTGGGATCGACGTTTCCTGTCGGCGGCGGCGGCGATGGCGATTGGCTCAGTCGTCATCTTGTTCTGCGGCTGGGCCTGGTTCTCGTTCGCCTACCACACGCCGCCGATGTTGACGCTGTGGCAAACCGTCACGCATTTGGTTCCCGGCGACATCGTCAAGGTTCTGCTGGCCGCGGCCGTCCTGCCTTCGGGATGGAAGTTGGTTCGCAAATGATAGTGTCAGAAGCCCGACCGTCAGGGAGGGCCAGACCCGCGAGCACTCATCAGCACGTTTGACCTCGATCGTCGACCAACCCGAGAGTTGCCCTTGCTTACGCGCGGGCTTCTGACACGAATACAATGATTCACAAGAAACGTTTCTGCCTGGTACTTATCAAGCCGTCGCACTATGACGACGACGGCTATGTGATTCAGTGGCTGCGCTCTGCGATTCCCTCGAATTCTCTGGCGGTTCTCTACGGCCTCGCGCTCGAATGCGCTGAGCAACACGCGCTCGGTGATGATGTCGAAATCGATATTCACGCCTTTGACGAAACCAACACCCGCATTCACCCATCAAAGATTGCGTCGCTGTTGAAGGGCGCTGATGCCGGCATGGTGATGCTGGTCGGCGTGCAGTCGAATCAGTTTCCGCGCGCGCTCGACATCGCTGCAACGTTGCGCCAGCGTGGCGTCACAGTCGCGATCGGTGGCTTTCACGTCTCAGGCACGATCGCGATGCTCGTTGAACGCGACCCCGACGTTCGTCGCGCAGAAGAGATGGGCGTGTCGCTCTTTGCCGGCGAAGCCGAAGGCCGTCTTGCCGAAGTTCTGCGCGACGCCGCGAACAATCAACTGAAACCGCTCTACAATTTCATGAACGATTTGCCGAACCTCGAAGGCGCAGCGATGCCCTTCCTGCCTTCGGAGCGAATCCTAAAGACAGCCGGAGCGAACACCAGCCTGGACGCCGGACGCGGCTGTCCATATCAATGTTCGTTCTGCACGATTATCAACGTGCAGGGGCGGAAATCGCGTTACCGCTCAGCGGACGATTGCGAGCGCATTGTGCGCGCCAACCTGGCGCAAGGCATCCATCGTTTCTTTATCACGGACGACAACTTTGCCCGCAACAAGAATTGGGAAGCAATTCTCGATCGGATGATTCAGCTTCGCGAAGGCGAAGGCTTGCAATTCAATTTCATCATCCAGGTCGATACCTTGTGCCACCGCGTGACGAACTTTATCGAGAAATGCGCGCGCGCCGGCGTCAAGCGCGTCTTCATAGGACTCGAGAACATCAACCCGGAAAGCCTGCTCGGAGCCAAGAAGCAGCAGAACAAGATCACTGAGTATCGCAAGATGCTTTTGGCCTGGAAGCAGGCGAAGGTCCTGACTTATTGTGGCTACATCCTCGGGTTTCCCAACGACACGCCCGAATCGATCCTGCACGACATCCGGGTGATACAGAAAGAGCTGCCCGTCGATCTGCTTGAGTTTTTCTATCTCACGCCGCTGCCCGGCTCGGAGGATCATCGGAATTTGCACAACGCCGGAACCTGGATGGACCCGGATGTGAACAAGTACGACCTCAATCACGCGGTGGTCGGGCATGCGCGCATGTCGAAAGCGGAATGGGAGGGCGTCTATCGATCAGCGTGGGAACTCTACTACACGGACGAACACATTGAGACGGTGCTCAAGCGGGCGACGGCCACCGGCGTCAGTCCCGGCAAAGCTCTGTTCCTGATCGTTTGGTTCAAGGGCTGTATCGGCATCGAAGGAATTCATCCGCTCGAAGGCGGGTTTCTGCGTCTGAAGTTTCGCCGCGATCGCAGATCGAGCGTGGCGCGCGAATCACCGCTCATCTTTTATCCGAAGGCCGCGGCCGAATTGGTTTGGAAGCAGGTCAAGTGGGCGCATCTGTATCTGCGGCTCTATCGGATGTACGCCCAGCTCAAGAAGGATCCGCGCCGGCATGAATACACGGACCTGGCTTTGACTCCCGTGACTGATGATGAAGTTGAGACGATGGAGATGTTTCAGTCCGCCGGAGCGCAAGCGTTTGTCGCAGGCATTCAGCGCGTCGAGAAGCTTCGTCGCGGCGCGGCGGCGTAGACGTGTCAGAAGCCCGACTGTCAGGGAGGGCAACTTGAGCAGCCACGAAGTGTGAAAGTGAAAGTTGCCCTTGCTTACGCGCGGGCTTCTGACACGCGGAAAACAAAAAACAGGCTCGGCCTTCAGTCCAACTGAAATAGGCCGAGCCTTTTTTTGCTTTCTGATATCTTTACCCGCCCGCTACCGCAGGCGGTACTGACATTACGCCGTAAACGAAGAGCCGCAGCCGCAGCTTCCCGTTGAGTTCGGGTTCGTGAATGTGAAGCCAGAACCCATCACGTTGGTGACGTAATCGATTTGGACACCGTTTAGATACTGTGCGCTGAACATGTCGACGAACAGGCGCACGCCCTTCTCGTCGAGAATGAAATCGCCCTGGCGCGACTCTTCTTCGATATTCAAACTGTATTGAAATCCCGAGCAGCCGCCCGGCACGACGCGGACGCGCAGGCCAGAAGTTTCCGGCAGACCTTCTTCGCTGGTCATAAACTTCTTAATCTCAACCACTGCTGGTTCGGTGACGTTCAAAGTCATGGCCGGCGCCGTGGGCGGTGCCGATGCTGTCGGCGTGGTAGTTGCTGGGTTTGCTGACATTTTTATCTTAACTCCTCTTTTTGATTGCTTCCTTCGGACTAAATCCAAAGTCATCTTACTGAGATTTCTTCAAAACGACAAGCTCTGGTTTCATGGCCTCGATCGAGACCTGACGGGCCACTTCTTCGGCCACTTTGCGCAGGGCCTGGGCCTGTGGCGATTCGGGGTGACCTACAACGACGGGCACGCCACAGTCTCCGCCTTCGCGCACTTCAATCCCCATCGGAATCGAGCCAAGAAACGGTACTCCGTATTCCGTAGCCAGCTTCTCGCCGCCGCCTTCACCAAAAATGTTATAGCGATTCCCTGTGTCAGGCGCAATGAAGTAAGACATGTTTTCGATCACGCCGAGCACCGGCACCGCGACGGTCTCGAACATGCGCAGCGCGCGGCGCACATCGATGAGCGCGACTTCCTGTGGCGTCGTCACCAGCACCGCGCCCTGCACCGGCACCAACTGCGCGAGACTAAGTTGCACATCGCCGGTCCCGGGCGGCATGTCCACGATCAGGTAATCAAGTTCGCCCCACTTCACATCGGAAAGAAACTGCTTCACCAATCCGTGCAGGATCGGTCCCCGAACGATCAGGGGTTTGTCGCCCGGTTGCAGGACGGCCATCGAAATCAGCTTCACGCCATGCGCTTCGACGGGGATAAGTTTGTTGCCTTCAACTTCAGGACGCGCCTGGCCGGCGCCGAGCATGATCGGCACGTTCGGTCCGTAAACGTCCGCGTCCATCAAACCGACTTTCGCGCCATCGAGCGCCAGAGCGACCGCGAGATTCACGGCGACCGTTGATTTGCCGACTCCGCCTTTGCCCGACGAAACCGCGACGATGTTTTTGACGCCGGGCACGGACACTTTGTCACCGATGCCACGGCCCTTCGGCACCTCAGCATCCATGGTGACCTTGACGGACTCGACGCCGGGGATCGCGCTGACATATTCATGCGCGGCGCTTTCCATCTCAGCCTTTACGGGACACGCAGGCGTCGTGAGGACGATGCGAAACGAAACCTCGCCGCCGTCGATCTTCAAATCTTTGATAAAGCCAAGCGTGACGATGTCTTTGTGCAGATCAGGATCTTTGATCTGCCGCAGAGCATCAAGGACAACATTTTCGGTCAATTGAGCCATGAACGGATTATGCCGCCAGCGCGCGAGGTTTGTCGAACGAGCGTCATGAAAATGAAAACTTACTCGGTTTGATTTAAGGACTGGTAGATGCTATTGAATTGTTCAAGCGCGGCTTCGAGGTTTTCGGAGATTTCTAGAGCGAGAACTTCGGGTGCGGGAAGGTTGGCGGAATCTTCGAGGCTGTCGTCCTTTAACCAGAAGATATCCAGGCTCACTTTGTCGCGCTGAATTAGCTCATCATAAGTGAACACCTTGAAGCGCTCGGTTTCTTTTCGCTCGTGACGATTGTCGGCGTTGAAGCACGCAACGAAGTCAGTGAGATCGTCGTAGCGCAAAGGATTCGTTTTCAATGTGAAGTGGATGTTTGTTCGTAGATCGTAAATCCAGAGCTTATCCGTCCACGGCTGTTCTCTGCCTACCCTCTTGTCGAAGAAAAGAACATTGGCCTTGACTCCCTGCGCGTAGAAGATTCCAGTCGGCAGGCGCAAGAGCGTGTGAACATCGCATTGTTTCAAAATTCGCCGTCTGATTGTTTCGCCGGCGCCGCCTTCAAAGAGAACATTGTCTGGAACTACTACTGCGGCTGTGCCATTGGTCTTCAAGAGAGTGTAGATGTGTTGCAGGAAATTCAATTGCTTGTTCGAGGTAGTAGCAAAGAAATCGGTCCTCTCGTATGTAAGCGATTCCTTGGCTGCCTCACCTTCTTCATTGATAACCGTGATGCTGGATTTCTTGCCGAACGGCGGATTCGTCAACACCTGATCGAAGTGCTCGCTTGGCGGTGAAGCCAGGCTGTCACTAACTGTTATTGGACTTTGCTCGCCACCTATACCATGAAGGTAGAGATTCATAACGCACAAGCGGGCGGTTGCATCCACTATCTCCCAGCCTCGCAGTGCTTCGTTTTTCAAGAACTTCTTTTGCTTGCCAGAGAGTCGGTAGTTCTTCGAAATGTAATCGTGCGTGGCCAGCAAGAAACCGCCAGTGCCACAAGCTGGATCGGCTATTCTCTGATCAGGCTTCGGGCGCATGACGTCGACAATGGCTTTGATCAACGGTCGCGGTGTGAAGTACTGGCCGGCGCCAGTCTTAACGTCTTCCGCGTTCTTTTGTAGTAGGCCTTCGTAGATATCGCCCTTCACATCCACGTCAAGGCCGGTCCAAGTCTCACCGTCGATCATGCTGATCAGACGGTTGAGTTTGGCGGGGTCTTGCACACGATTCTGGGCTTTGCGGAAAATGACACCGAGCATTCCGGGCATTTTGGCCAGGTTTTCGAGCGTGTGCCGATATTGAACTTCGAGCGCATCTCCGCGAAGCTCGCGGAGCGCGGCCCAATCGTGAGTATCCGGAATGTCGGTGAGCTTGGTTAGCGGCGGTGGTAATTGCGTTCCTTCTTCGACCATCTTCAGAAACAAGAGGAAAGTAAGCTGCTCGACGTAGTCGCCATAGCTCATACCATCGTCGCGCAGAACGTTGCAGTAGTTCCAGACGCGCTGGACGATTGATGAGGATTCGTTTGCCATTCTAGTTGTACAGCAGGCTGCCAGCCTGCTGCGTTTGTTTATGTTCTCAACAAGCTGGCAGCTTGTTGTACTCTCGTTTCCAACTCCATGGCCATTCTCGCCAGTCCTTAACCAGTCCAGCCTTCACGGGATTGTTCAGAGTGTAGGCTATCACCCGATGATATTCTTTTTCGTCTCTGATCACATGATCGTAACTTTCCGTCTCCCAAAACGCGCCGGTTCGCTCTAGCATCTTATTAGCTTCGTTGGCAGTGTAGCTCTTGAGCGAGTGCATGATGACTCCGAGCGGCGGTTCAGTGCTCTCGTAACTCAATCTTTCCGTGTCAAGTTTCATGCTTAAGTCTTTCTCATCCAGAAAAGGTTTGATAACGACATGAACATGGTTCGACATGATGCAATACGCATCGAGGCGATAAACTTTGCCATCGCGATATTTGATGCTATCCGCAACTAACTTTGCGATCCTTTCCTCTTTGAGCCAGGTTGGTCCCTGATCGGCCCGATGCAGTATCTCCTCGAACTTCAAAAACCAGTGGCGATGAAAAGCAATCAAACGTGCCTCGTGATTGAGGGCTTCAATCGTATTGGTTTCCTTTGCTTCCAGTGCAACTCTTTTGAGCTCATGTTCCAGCCATTGCCTTTCAGACTTCCACTCTTCCAGGACAGTTTTGGGAACTGATCCAGCGAGACGAAAAGTTACGAACAATATTGCGCCGGGCGGATGAATGTGCGGCAGCTTGCGACGGTAGAATTGTTTGTAATCATAGCTCATCGGAGTACCGCCGGAGTACAGCAGGCTGCCAGCCTGCTGCGTTTCCTTTCGGGCGCGACAAGCTAGCAGCTTGTCGTACGTCGTCTCGTTGTTACACTTTTCCCGGCTTCGCGTTTCGCGCGCTCGATCTTGATACGCTCAAGCAATAGCTCCGCGGGTTCATCGTTTGGGTCTTGGGGAATCAACTTTCCGTCGAAGGCTTGTTTCAGAACGCTCTGCCGCATGCGCTCGGCTTGCTTGAGGCTCGATGCGATGCTCTTCTCCATCGTATCGGCGATGGAGAAGACGCGGTCAAGCTCCAAAGTTATCCTCTGCTGTTCGGTGATAGGGGGAAATAAGACTGCGGTCGTTCTAAGTTGATCGAAGCTCAGATGAGGTCTTCCGGCACCATAAATGTATCTGCGAAATTGGCGCTGACCATTTTCTTCTGAAACCAAATAGGCCTCAACAAACGACGATGATTCAACTAAGACAGGCCTCATCAGGGCAACGCTCTGACACACGTAGTGCTCGGCAAGGTGCCGGGGTACCCTACACACATCGCCTGTATTTGCTCCGACGATAGTAACCAACAGATCGCCTTTTTCTACTTGGCTCCTTTCTCGATCACGGTTATCAAGAGGAGGGTTCACCGGCTGGCGGTAGGTTAGATCAAGATTACCCATACGAATGTTCTGAGCCATGATAAAAGTGCCGCTTCCTTTACCGTAATAACGCGACCAATCTCTTGAACCGCTCGTGATGCGAGTTGTTAGCTGATCGAGACTTGCTACGGCCCAGCCCTCGGGGATAAGACTTACATCTTTTGTATCCGGCGCGACAGGCTGTTGATACTCCTTCTTCGAATCACCTTTCTCGGCGTTGCGACCACAGGCTTTCATCTTCTTCAGTTGATCGGCTTCCCATTTCTCGCGGCGTTCTTTGAGGATGTGCGTCAGGAGTTTCTCGGCAGGTTCGATGTACGACAGGCTGCCAGCCTGTTGCTGCGACTCGACAAGCTGGCAGCTTGTCGTACTTTCGCGCCACTCTTTGGTGAGTTCGCCCGTCGCTGCCGCTTTCAATACCGCCTGCCGATAACGCTTCAACCGCGTCTGTGCATGTCGTAGCTCTTGAACGCCCGCGTCTAGCTTGGTGAAGAGCTCTTCAATCTTGGCAACGATGCGGTCCTGTTCTGAAACGGGAGGAACTGGAAGTTTTAGAGTTGCGAGGTTGCCTCTTGAAATGCGTTTGCGCGTCGAACCGCTTTGAAGAAATGCTACCGCCGCTCTGAACTTAATCGAATTGAGGGCACTCATCAGCCATTTGTTGTTGATGCCATTCGAACCCACTCGAACGATGCAAACATCAACGACTGTCACAGATCGTTTTGCGTCACCGGGAAAGATACAGGCCCGTCCAAGCGGGTCAGGCATTCTCGCTATCAAAACGTCACCGGGCTTGAGGAAAGTACAACCGAGATCTATGGCCTTCTTGCTCGTGAGAAATCGATCGGAGCGATTGCGATATTTGCCATCTCCAACGTCTGCAAGCTGAATCAGCCTTACGTCCCCGTTCGGGTCTTGGTCTTTGCTTTCTACCCAGTCTCCATCAATGAACATTCCATCACGGCTGATCAACTCGCCTATGGTGGCTGAAGTCCACCCAGTCGGAAGTTGAGCGATGCTGGTTGGTTCACCCATCACGCCGACAACGCCTCTATCCTGCTCTGATTTTTCACGCGGCACCGTAACGGCTCACGAAGAGTTTTCCTTCGTAATCGACAATGCCGACTTGTGTGCGATCGAGCCAACCGCGACGGCCCAGCACGTTGCGGCTGAAGCCATAGAGCGCGGCGAAATATACCGTGACAGTGAAGCTCAAGCCGAGTGAAGTGAGGGTGATCTCGTGGCCGTAGGTCAGGAACGATCCGGTGGCGGCGCCTACGCGCTGCGGAGTCCCGCTTTCAATGTCGAGTCCCAGGGCTTCGCCATGCTCACGCTGGAAAATGCAGAAGCTTGCGCCGGTGTCGAGCTTGGCCAGCACCCGAGCGCGCGCCGTGCCGCTTTGCAATTCGACGGCGAGCGAAATTCCGTCTGCCCCAGCGTCGTAGATATGAAGGGTATCGAATGTGAGGGTGTGGGGCACTGCCCTTACCAGCCTCCGAATGGCAATGCGTCCGCGCTTTCAACCAGGACTACCAGCGGCACGCGATCACTGCCGGCCAGCGTGGCCCGCGATGTCCGATAGACTGACTGCGCGTCATCACCGTGCGCCAGCAGACGGCTCCCATCGAGCGCGACCCATTGGCCTGCGTATTTATCACTATTCTTCGCCAGCCAGCGTTTCTCAGCCTGTGCGCGCTCATCCTCCGCAGCCGGGTGATTGTTCGATTCAATTAACTCTTCAGCTCTCATTATCGATTGTTCCCGCTCGGCTATTGTACACGCATCACGCCGCCAATGCCTCATTCAATTCATCGAGAATCTGACTCAAGTCGGGTCCAAAGATTTGATACACCTTCGCCGCGCCACCTTTCTCGAAAAAAGGTGCAAGCTCGAAGTCTTCCATCTCAATCGTTAAGGTCGTGGCGATGTGATCCTTGATCATATTGAGCCACTCGATCTGCGCCGGCGCGAATTCTCTGCCCGCCTTCTTCTGCTGCAAAAGCCATTCGTGAAAGCGCGTTTCCACCGTATCGGACCAGGGCTCTAATGTTTCTGCTTCGCCGAGCGCAAAGCGCAGCAACGAGACGATGTTCGTCAGTATCTTCTGCGGTCCAGCGCGACGGACTTTCGATTTCTCTAATTGTTCATACGCGTCCCACACTTTTTCTAATCCCAGGTTGATGGGCGGGCGCTCAATCGCCGAGGCGAGTTGCTCAATAGCATCGTAGGTCAGATGACGCTTCCCGTACGGCTGACTGTAAATGATTTGCAAGGCAGTCAACTCGTCTTGATTATCTTCGATGAATTTCTTAAACGTCTCGACCGTTGCGCGCGCGCGTTCCTTTGATAGTTCGTCAAAACCGGCATCGATCAGTTTGTCCTTGCTAACTGTATCGATCGTCTGTTCGTTCTGTCGTTTTACTTCAACTATTTTCTTGCGCAAGTTCGGATCATCGAAGGGAGCACAAGCTTCGTTCGTCAACTCTTTCGCGGCCAGATCGATTTGCTCGGGCGCAGGTGTCTCCGTCTTGAATACTTCCCTTGCTCGCTGCTCATGCGCATCCGGATCAATCGAACGAAGGAGATCGTGCACAAGTGTGTGAAGCGGTTTGCCGGTTGCCGCAGTTTCAATCTCGCGACGTTGAGGAACTGTCAAAGCGCGGCCGAGCCGCGCCAGTCTTGCGGCCAGAGATGAAAGCGTCGCTTCGTCTCGGATGCCGAGGGCGACCGACTCAAGAAGTTTTTCCAGCGGCACATTGCGTTTCCGCTCCAATGGTCGGGAATCGGTCTTGTCATTCTCAGTGACGCCGACAGCGTCTACGATAATAAATTGTGTCTTGTGTCGTGCATCACCCGTGACGACCTGCAATTCTGTGTCGTCAATGGTTCGAGTGCCCCGTCCTTTCATCTGCTCGAAGTAAACTCGCGACTTCACATCGCGCATAAACAGTAAGCACTCCAGCGGGCGGATGTCCGTCCCGGTGGAAATCATGTCGACACTGACAACGATGCGGGGATCATAAGAATTGCGAAATGCGGAGATCAAATCCTCAGGCTTCTTTGTCGTATAGGTGATCTTCTTGCAGAATTCATTACCTTTGCCGAACACCTCTCGGACAATGTGCACGATGTCTTCCGCATGACTGTCATCCTTGGCGAATACTAATGTCTTCGGGACGATCGTTCGACCAGGAAACAACTCGGTGAACAATTTGTCTTTGAACGTTTGCATAACCAATCTGATTTGATCCTCAGCCACTACGTCGCGATCCAGTTGATCGGCGCTGTAGGTCATTTCCTCATCAAGACGTTCCCAACGTCGTTTCCGTGTTTCGCGGTCGCGCCTGTCGACGAAGAACCCCGCGTCAACGGTGCCCCCTTTTGAGCTGATGCTCGTCTTTATTCGATAGACTTCATAAGGAACGTTGACCCCATCAGCCACAGCGTCTTCATGGCGATATTCGGTAACGAGGTTTTGTTTGAAGAATCCGAACGTTTGCTTCGATGGAGTGGCTGTCAAGCCGACAAGAAATGAGTCGAAGTATTCCAGCACCTGTCGCCACAGGTTGTAGATCGATCGATGGCATTCGTCGGTAATGATGAAGTCAAACGTTTCGATGGGAATCGCCGGACAGTAAGTTACATCTAGCGACTTTTCAGCTTTGGGCGCCACGGCATAAAGCGACCGTTCTTCGTTTTCTTCGGCGAATTCCGGTTGACCAGTTAGCATTGAATACAGGCGCTGAATCGTTGTGATGCAAACCTGGCTTACGGGATCGAGCGTATTCGAAGTAAGGTGCTGGACATTGTAAATTTCCGTGAACTTTCGTCCATCGTCTGGCGTCACGTACTGGGTGAATTCACGGAACGCTTGCTTACCGAGTGTCCGTCGATCAACGAGGAATAGAATGCGGCGAGCATCGGCATGTTTGAGCAGCCTATACGCTTCACTAATCGCTGTATATGTTTTCCCGCTGCCGGTGGCCATCTGTAACAAAGCGCGTGGCTTCGCTAATGCAAACGATTCTTCAAGATTTCTAATTGCAACGGTCTGACAATCACGCAGGCCAGTTGTTATTAGCGGAGGCATTTCCCTCAAACTTGAGCGGAGCGTCTTTGGTTTCTTATTCCATGCTTCTAGAGTCTCGGGCCGGTGAAATGAAAACACGAGACGGGAGCGGGCATCAGGATCGTTTTCATTGCGAAAGTACGTTTCGACGCCGGTACTTTCATATCCAAACGAGAGTGGGCCTGAAGCCGAAGGAATACCCACGGGAGGATGCTGCATGTACCTTTTCGATTGGTCGGCAACGCTGCTCAGAGTGTAGCCTTCGGGCTTCGCCTCAACCGCCCCAACCAATTGACGATTTACAAACAGCCAATAATCTGCCGGGCCAGTGGGGGATGGGAGCTCACGCAGCGCGATGCCAGGGCCCGAACCGAGATTCAAGTTCTCGCGGCTTTGCACAATCCAGCCGGAGGCTTCAAGGAGTTGATCTATCTTTTGCCTTGCGCGTTCTTCGGGTTTCAAGGCGGCTCCAAAACGGTCGTGCTGAGAAGTGGGCTAATAGTGCCTCAAGAGGCGGGCTAAGGGCAAAGGGGAAAGGGCAAAGAAGACAGAGGTCAGAGATCAGAGGTCAGAAGGCATTTTGTTGACTGAAACTCAAACGTGAAATATATTTCAGCGCCGGATGGTAAAGCGAACCACCCTCGCTCGTTTGATACTGGCCCTCATCGGAGTAGCTCTGCTCTTTCTGCTTTACACGAATGGACTATCGAAGAATCCGCCGGGGTTTTACGTTGACGAGTCAGGCGTCGCTTATAACGCTTACCTGATCGCGCACACGGGCGCCGGCGAGTTTCAGCGTTGGCCGCTGTTCTTTCAGTTCTACACCGGCGGCTTTACGCAGTGGGCAAACCCGACGCAGATTTACCTGCTCTCGATTCTCTTTTTCTTTATCAAGCCCAGCATCCTGGCGGCGCGAGTATTCAGTGCGGCGTGGGTCTTTGCCGGGTGTCTGCTGCTCGGTTTTCTGGCCAGGCAGATTTCCCGAAGAAAACGAATCGGAATCATCGTGGCGGCAATTGCCTTGCTGACGCCGTGGTTGTTCGAAGTAAGCCGGCTGGTGCTGGAAACATTTTTCTATCCAATGGCCGTGGTGTTGTTCCTGCTAACAGTTCATTACGCGCAGCGAAAAGAGAAATGGGGATGGCCGAACGTCATGGCCATCGCCGCGACGCTGGCGCTGGTGACTTACACCTATTCGATCGGACGCCTTTTGGGTGCTTTGATGGCGTTTGGTTTGATTCTCTTCACGACTAACCAGCAACGCCTGACGGGAGTTATGAAAGTTTGGGGCGCGTACCTGATCACGCTCATCCCTCTATTCATATTCAACGCCAGTCATCCGGGCGTGTTGACGCAAAGGTTCTATCTGATCTCGTACGTCAAGCCTGAATCGACGTGGCGCGAGATCATTCCCATGTTCATCCGGCGATATCTGGAAGACTTCAGTCTGATTCCTCTGCTGATCGATGGTGACGGCAATCCACGTCATCACGTGACGGGTTCGCTGGGAAGTTTTCTGATCGGAGCTTTCATTCTGGTCATCATCGGACTGATCGTCGTGATCGTGCGGCACTGGCGCGAGCCGTGGTGGCGATTTGTTATCTACGGTGCGTTGGTTTCCGTGATTCCCGGGTCGCTCACTGGCGATCAATTTCATTCGCTGCGGATGATTGCGTATCCAGTGTTCCTGCTCGTGCTGATGATTCCGGCGCTGGAGTTCTTGCTGGAGCGACTCATCGCAATCAAGACGGAACACGACGCGGCGCGGACTCTCTCGCAATTCGCGCGGCGATCAATCCTGGCCGTTTTGCTCCTCACCGTGGTGTTTCAGGCAGTCTACTTTCAGAAAGTCTTTCGCCGCGAGGGGCCGAAGCGAGATTTCTATTTCGATGTTGATTACAAGATCGTGTACGCCGAGGCGCTCAAGCAGCCGAACAAGCCCATCTATCTGGTCGACGGAGTCAATGGCCCGGTTTACATGGACGGTTTGTGGTACGCGGCCATCGAAGGTCGCAACCGCGCGGACTTTATTCATCTGGATGAAGGAACCCGCGCCCCCGCCGGCACGGTAGTGATCAGTTCTGAAGAGACTTGCTTCAATTGCCAGGTCATTCGCAAGAGCGGACTGTACCTGCTCTATCGCCAGTTTTAGCCCGGCCATGACGATTGTGATCCGGATCACGACCAGTGCGATACCTTCCTTGACGATTGCGCGTATATGATAGAATGCGCGCTTGCAGTCACTCCTGACGGAAAACTAGAATAGGTACGACCGTCAACCCGAAGATGCCGCACCAGGAAGCAGTCTCGCGATAATGGATCGACTTCCAAATGCTCGTGACCAACGCGTGAGCGCCTTGCAGACAGACGACTACGTTGCGGTTTCGCCGCACACCCCACTGGCGCAAGCCATCGAAGCAATGAAAGCCGATGAGGGAGGTTGCGTGATCGTTTCTGACGACGGTCGCGTGGCCGGAATTTTTACTGAGCGCGATCTGCTGACAAAAGTACTCGGCGAGAACGCTGACCTGGAATCTCCAATTAGCAAGTGGATGCAACCAAATGTGCAGACGCTTTCGCCTGAGGCAACGATTGGCGAGGCCGTACGTCTGATGAATGAAAAAAGCTTTCGCAATATTCCGCTGGTGAAAGACGGCGAGCTGGTAGGCTCGATTTCGGTTTTCGACATCATTACTTACCTGGCAGAGTGCTATCCGAAAGAGACGATGAACCTGCCGCCGCTGCCGGCACAGGTGGCGGGCACGGTTGATGGGGGGTAACTGCTTGAGATCATTTTCCATTTGTCATTTGCCATTTTTCATTTTTCATTGAAGAACCGAGATAGAATCTCGGATCGCACAATTCAGGAGAAACATGAGCGCAGTCATCGAACCACCGGTCGAAACCATCGACAAACATCTTGAGGAACTCGACACCGTTACTATCCGCTTCGCCGGCGATTCCGGCGACGGGATGCAGTTGACGGGCACGCAGTTCACCAACACGTCGGCAATTATGGGCAACGATATCTCGACGTTGCCCGACTTTCCGGCTGAGATTCGCGCGCCCGCGGGCAGCCTGCCCGGCGTCAGCGGTTTTCAGTTGAACTTTTCCAATCACGACATCCGCACGCCCGGCGATCAGCCGAACGTTTTGGTGGCTATGAACCCGGCGGCGTTGAAAGTTAACCTGCCCGATCTCGAAGAGGGCGGCACCCTGATCATCAACAGCGACGAGTTCACAAAGAGCAATCTGGAGCACGCGGCTTACAAATCAAATCCGCTAGAAGATGGTTCACTCGCCGGCTATCGCGTGCACCAGTTACCGATCTCGACACTCAACCTTAACGCCCTTAAGGGCAACGTCCAGCTTTCGCGCAAAGAGATCGATCGCAGCAAGAATTTCTTTGCCCTCGGTGTGCTGTACTGGCTGTACGATCGCCCGCTCGATCCGACGTTGAATTGGATCAATGAGAAGTTCGGAAAGAATCCGGAACTGGCTAAGGCAAACGAGGTCGCCGTGAAGACCGGTTACAACTTTGCCGAGACTACCGAAGTATTCACGACGCACTACCGGGTCAAGAAGGCCGTCATTGCGCCAGGCCGCTATCGTAAGATCACCGGCAACGAGGCGACGGCGATCGGATTCGTCGCGGCAGCCGAGCTGGCCGGAAGACCTTTGTTCTATGGGTCGTATCCAATCACGCCGGCGTCTGACATCCTGCACGAACTCGCGCGCCACAAAAATTACGGCGTGAAAACCTTTCAGGCTGAAGACGAGATCGCTGCAGTTTGTTCGGCCATCGGAGCCAGCTTTGCCGGACACATTGGCTTGACGGGAACATCTGGACCGGGCGTCGCTTTGAAGCAGGAAGCGATCGGCCTCGCGGTGATGACGGAATTGCCGCTTGTTATCGTCAACGTGCAACGCGGCGGACCATCAACAGGATTACCAACTAAGACTGAACAGGCCGATCTGTTTCAGGCCGTGTGGGGACGCAACGGCGAGTGTCCGGCGATCGTGATCGCACCGGCGACACCCGCTGACTGCTTTGATATGGCAATCGAGAGCGTGCGCCTGGCATTCAAGTACATGGTGCCGGTCTTTTATTTGTCCGATGGCTATCTCGCCAACGGCGCCGAGCCCTGGCGCCTGCCTGAGATCGACAAGCTGCCGAAGATTGAGGTCAAGTTCACAACCGACCCGACCAACTTCATGCCGTACGCACGCGATGAAGTGACGTTGGCGCGGCCCTGGGCGCTACCCGGTACGCCGGGTCTGGAACACCGCATCGGCGGCATAGAGAAGCAGCACATCACCGGCAACGTTAATTACGATCCCGAGAATCATCATCTGATGGTGAAGCTGCGACAAGAGAAAGTCGATCGGGCCGTCAACGATATTCCGCCAATCGAGGTCTTTGGCGAAAAGACGGGGAAGGTGCTCGTCCTTGGTTGGGGATCGACGTACGGCTCGATTACTTCGGCAGTGGAAAAGATGCAGGGCGAAGGCAAGTCGGTTTCATCGGCGCATCTGCGTCACTTAAATCCGTTTCCAAAGAATCTCGGCGAAGTCCTCTTGGGATTTGAAACTGTGATTATCCCCGAGATGAACCTCGGCCAACTGTGCACGATGATTCGCGCGCGGTATTTGGTTGACGCGATCGCCTTCTCGAAGGTGAAAGGCCGGCCGTTCCAAATTCGAGAGATCGTGCGGAAGGTTGAGGAGTATTTGTGATTTCCGATTCGCGATCAGTAGTTGAATTGCACGCGGAGGCGCTTGGGTACTTGATGGGACAAGGAAGTCTTAACCGCGCCCTCGCGCACCTCGCGGCAGACCTGAACGAGCATGAAATCGACTATGCAGTCATCGGCGCAGTAGCATTGTTGGCGCACGGATATCCACGCCTAACTGAAGACATAGACTTGGTGTTAACAGCCGAGGGCTTGAACAAGTTTCACGAACAGCTTATCGGACTGGGATACGCGCCGGCTTTTCCGGGCGCAAGGAAAAGACTGCGATCAACCAGAGACGGCGTCAGGATCGACGTAGTCGCGTCTGGCGAATACCCGGGTGACGGCAAGCCAAAGCCCGTCCGATTTCCAAACCCACTGGAAGCGTCGGTCGAAATCGACGGGGTTCGATTTGCAACTCTTGAGAAACTGATCGAATTGAAGCTCGCATCGGGCATGACGGCTCCTGACCGGCTGAAGGACTTGGCTGATGTACAGGAAATGATCAAAATTAGAAGCCTTGACGGCGAGTTCGCAAACAAGCTCAATCCCTATGTTCGAGAAAAGTATTTGGAGTTATTCGCAGCCGTCGGACGCGGCCGGAACAATAGTATCGAGGAGCAATCATGAGCACACAAGGTAACGGTTCAAGCGGTAACGGAAGCCACGCGCACGTCGACGCGAGCGTCTCGGCTGAAAGCGAAGGCGGCGCGTCAGTCTTTCACGCCGCGCCACCGCCAGGACAATTGACGAAGAAGGACTTTGTTTCGAATCAGGAAGTGCGCTGGTGTCCGGGCTGCGGCGACTACGCGATCTTAAACAACGTGCAGAAGGTAATGCCTGAACTCGGCATCGCGCGAGAGAAGATGGTTTTTGTTTCCGGCATCGGCTGCTCTTCGCGCTTTCCTTACTACATGAACACGTACGGTTTTCACAGCATCCACGGCCGCGCGCCGGCAATTGCAACCGGAATCAAATCAGCGAATCCGGAACTCAGTGTGTGGGTAATCACCGGCGACGGTGACGCGCTCTCGATCGGCGGCAATCATTTCATGCACGTGCTGCGACGCAACCTGGACATCAATTACATTCTTTTCAATAACCGCATCTATGGATTGACCAAAGGCCAATACAGTCCCACCTCAGTATTTGGCCAGCGCACCAAGTCGACGCCGATGGGCGTGATCGACTATCCGGTAAATCCGCTGTCGCTGGCGATTGCCAGCGAGGCCACATTCGTGGCGCGCTCGATTGATATCGACGTCAAACATTTGGGCACGATGGTCGAAGCCGCTGCCAGACACAAAGGCGTTTCGTTCCTCGAGGTCTATCAGAACTGCAACATCTTTAACGACCATGCGTTTGACTATTTTGCCGAGCGCAGTGTGCGCCAGGACAAGGTCCTCTATCTCGAACACGGCAAGCCGATGATCTTCGGCAAGGATCGGAATCAAGGCATTCGGATGAACGGCGCGCATCCGGAAGTCGTCGAGATCGGCGAGAACGGCGTAACCGAAGCCGACCTCCTGGTCCACGACATTGGTCTCCGGGATCCGTCAGTGGCGTTCATGCTGGCACGCATGGAGCAGCCGGACTTTCCGCAGCCGGTCGGCGTCTTCCGGGCGGTCGAGCGACCCAGCTATGACCAGATGATGGCCGATCAGATCCAAACCGCGATCGCTAAATCCGGCCCCGGAACTCTGGAGAAGCTGATTTACAGCGGCGATATGTGGACGGTGGAGTAAGTTTCGAGTTTCAAGTTTCAGGTTTCAAGTTAGGCACGGGCGCGACTTGGAAACCCGAACTTGAAACCTGAAACTTGAGACCTGAAACTTCTATGATTTGTCCTTCCTGCCAACATGACAACATCGAAGGCGCCGACCGGTGCGAAGAGTGCATGACTTCGCTCTTCAACCTCGACACACCTCAAGCCGGTCGCGAAGGCCTGGCGCGTTCCGTGATGGCAGACGATCTCAATCAGCTTGAGCAGGAATTCCTCAGCGTCTCGCCCGACACATCGGCACTCAAAGTCATAAAGAAGATGAAAGAAGCGCGCCTTGGTTGCGCGCTGGTGATGGATGACGAGAAGCTTGTCGGCATCTTCACTGAACGAGATCTTCTCAACAAGTTGACCGGGAAAGAGGCGGTTGCGGGAACTACCGCCGTCAAAGACTTGATGAGTCCGAACCCGGAAACGTTACGCGAGACGGATTCCGTAGCGACGGCATTGAATAAGATGTCGATGGGCCGCTATCGTCACATACCCGTACGCAAAGCCGACGGTTCGTACGGCGTCACTTCCATCAAACATGTTTTGAAATATATTGCGAAGGCTGAGTGGTGATTCCGACACTTCCTCACGGTCCAAACTCTCCTCGATATTCCAGCGAGTTCACAAATCCTGCGACCAGGTGGCGCGGATCGTCAGTCTGAACCAGGATATGAATCCAGTTAAAGGTACAGGGTGGCTGCAGTCGGTACCTATTTCTATTCATGACCTCGCTACTGCACCACGACATTATCCCCGATCTTCACGGCGGTGAAGCGCCTGTAAACGGCAAAGAGGTTGGTAGGTGGGAAACTGCTTAGTGATATGCATTCAAGGTCTACACCACCGGACGTGATATTCCGGACTGAGTGATAGGTCGCTGTCATATGGGTATTGCCAGCCATAGAAGACAGATATATCTGAGCTGTCGGCACCTCCTGAAAACTGCACTGAAAGGTCCTGTCGTTGATTTGACCGAAAAAATTTGCCTTATTATAAAACCAGACGGTAGCCGTTAGCAGGTACGTGCCCGGGGGAAGATCCAAATGGACTACGGATAGTGCGTTGTTAATTTCAAGATCGAGATTCCTTGACATCGTATAAGTGGTATTCGCCGCCGCCGTGGTCTGGACGCTACCATCAGGAAACTTAAAGCCTCCTGACGTGCTTTGAACGGTACCGGCGACGCTCAACTTCTCACTCGGACTTGCCGTTCCGACGCCAACATTACCCCCTTCTTTCACTGCAAATCGGCCTCCCACCACACCTGACGCGTCTATTTGGAAATCTCCATTACCACCGAACGAGGCCACGGTCCCACCGGGCGCGTTGGTTTGCACTCGCAGTCCCAAGTTGGACGGATCAACCAAATGTAACTTGTACGCAGGCGTGGCGGTGCCGATGCCGACGTTGCCACCGGCAAAAATCGCACTGTAGTTGTTAAGCGACCCGGACTGAGCATCTACAAACAATCCATACGAGTTGGTGGTGCCACTTAGTCCCTGATTATTGATATGCAGCCCATACTGATTAGTGGGCTTCAAGGCACCAAACGCAAAGGGTGAGTTAATGGCGAAGGCGTTGCCGTTGGTAACCGCGCCACCAGTGTCACTGTAAATGGTAACGGCATCACCTCCCCAGGCCTCGGAAATGGTGACGCCTGTCGGCGGAGCAAAGAAAGCCGCGGATACAAAACCGCGAGCCAACCCGATGCTGTTGGTGGGGGCGAAGGTTGGGGCTATGTCCATTCCTGTGGGGCCGTTCCCCGAACCGTTGAAGAAGTTGCGGGCTTTGAAGCCGGTACCAAAAGCCGCGTTGTTGGTGACCGTAGTTTTGACTTCAATTATAGAGTCCAGAACATTGGTGAGCGTCTGATTACCAGTGGTCACAATGCGCCCATTCGCAACGTCCAGGGCTTGGGTTGGAGTCGCCGTGTTGATGCCGATGTTGCCGGCCGACTCAGTCACGACGGAATCGCCGACGGTGCCGGCATTGTCGGTAAACTTAGCTAGCTTGTTCTGAGTGGTGACCACGCTTGGGGTAACGCCATCGGGGTTAGCGCGCGTCAGCACTCCCTTCTCATTAAGCTTCAGCGTGCTCCCGTCTGCGAACATGAAGCCTTCGCGCGCGCGAATCACTCCCGCAACGTCGAGCTTCGTCTTCGGCTTGGTAGTGCCAATGCCGACGTTGCCTTCGGGCGTGATCCGCACGCGCTCGACATCCTCGCCGGAAAAGAGATTGCCCGTGCGGAAGGTGAGCGCCCCCTTCGTGCTCGTCAACTGGCCCTCAGTGCCATCGTGAGTGACGGCGGTTAAGGCTTCTGCGTCGCTCTGTTGGGGAATAGTAAATCCGACATTACCTTCCAGCGGGCCGATGGTCTGCTGTTGCGCTATGGAAAGTTGGGCCGCGCCCTCGACTGCCGCCTTCTTATCATCGACCGTCACTAGTCCGACTCGCTGGCTCAAGCGTCCTGACAGACTCTTAATTGTCAGCACGCACGCATACGAGCCCGACGGGAGACGCTCTCCCCCACCGTCCTGCAAGTGCCAATCCAGCACGTTGCCACCATGCAGTTCGGTGTCGAAGATCTTCTGCCCCGTTTCGTTGTACACCTCCAACCTGAGTTGGACCACTATGCCGGGGCTCACAAATCGCACTCGTTCAGCCGTAGCCGCCGCGGTCACCAGCGGCGCAACGGGAACGGGTTCCCGCGGGTCATCAATTCGCGCACGATTTTCCTGGGCCATTGCCGCGCTGAAAAGAAAAATCACAAACAGACTGCTGACAATAAGGTGGTAAGTATTGAACATGTCGTCTCCTTCTGTGGGCTTTCTCTTATCTAAATACGCGCAACGCGAGTAAGAATTGGCGCAGGTCGTCTTTGACTCCGACACCTCGGTCAAGCACGTTCTGAAGTACATCGCCAAAGCCGATTGGTAATTGACGGCCTCGCTCTTTGCCCTCGCTCTTGGCCCTTTGCTCCCTGCTTCTCGCACTCACGGTCCAAACCGCTGCCGATACTCAGCCGACGTCGCGAAGCCGGTGACCATCCCGCGCGGGTCGTTTGATTGGTCCAGCACTGCAATCCAGTCCAGATAGAAGGCGTCCGGCTGTCGACGTAGATATCCGAAGTACTCCATTACCGCGTAAGCCTGATGGTTGTACTTCGTGGCCACCGCCGAACTCTCGACAATTTGCCGCAAGACCTGCGCGCGCGTCAGCGTCGAATTGTTCAAGCCGTCGATCATCGCTTGCCGGCTCGACAGCGTTACGGCGGCGGTATTCAAGAGCGCGTCCACGTATTGCTGATTTGTGAGCCCGTTGTATGCACTGGCGAACGCCGGTCGCGCCATGAAGTCCGCGATGAACTGCACCTTTGCTGCTTCCAACTGATTGTTGTCCAGAAAGCCGCTCACTCGCGCCAGGTCCGCCACGAACTCCGCATAGTCAGGCTTGCGGCCAAACGCCACAGGATAGAATCTGTAGACGAAATAACCGCGATCCTGAAACTCCGCCGATTGAAAGAATAGTTGCGACACGTGTATGCGGTCGCAGTTGGTGTCGCCCGGCGCGCAGTTGTTGATGGTGCTGGTCCAGCCGGCAAGGCCCGGCGGGTCAGGTTCGCGGCCGAGAAAATCTATGTACTGCTGGCGCACGAAGAAGTTGGTGCTGTCGATCGGATTGGTGCCGTTGCTGCTGTCGTTATCGTTGATGGTAACGGTCGCCGTCGCTTGCGCCCCGAGGGTCGCGCCGCTTGGAGTGTTGAGACTGACGGTGAAGTTCTCGTTGCCTTCGACGTAAGAGTCGTCGACGATGGCGATCGAGAAAGTCTTGGAAGTTTCGCCCGCAGCAAAGGTCATGGTGCCCAGCGTGTTGGTGTAGTCGCAGCGGGGCGAAGCGATGCCATTCGTGACGTTGCAATTCTGCAAGCCGGCCCCATCGTTCGTGGCAAAGCTGACGCTGGCGCTGCTGGTCGTGTCGCCACTGCGAGTCAAGGCGATGTCTACGCGTGGTGAACCCTCACTCACCGTGTAATTACTGGCGCTGAACTGGACAGTGACCACCTGTCGTACAAAGAACAGCGGCACCGGTTGAGAATTCGAATTTCCGAATGGTATTGCCATGAAGCTTTGTGGTGATGTCTGCAAAAACCACGTCCCAGATGACGGACGAAAGACCGCGACATCCGCCAGTCCGTCGCCGTCGTAATCCGCCGGAACGGGTTTATCTCCGGGTATCCCGAATAATGGCGTGGTTAACACCGACCCATTCGTACTGTTCAGGACGAACCACGTCCCGCTGCTCGGTCTGAAAACGGCCAAGTCGGTCTTCCCATCGCCGTCATAGTCGGCCGGAGCCGGACTATCCCCTGAGGCGCCGAACTGGGTCGAGGAGAAAGAGTTATCAGAACTACGAAGGATGCCCCAATTACCGTTTGAGGGACGGTAATAAGAGATATCGGATTTGCCGTCGCCGTCGAAGTCTGCGATCAGTGGAATATCTCCTGCTGCTCCCTGCACTACGGTGACAGGCTGGCTATTGGAACTGTTGATTCTTAGCCATGCTCCGGTTGAAGGACGAAAAACCGAGAGGTCTGCCCGTCCGTCGCCATCAAAATCGCCGGGCATTGGCAAGTCTCCCGCAAGGCCGAAGCTCTGGGCGGTGAAAGTGTTGGGGAAAAGACTGGACAAGCAAAACCACGTGCCGCTGCTCGGTCTGAAAACGGCCGAGTCAGTCTTACCGTCGCCGTCAAAATCGGCGGGCACCATCAAATCGATTTGCGTACCGAATGGAATCGTCACTACCGAGCTGTCAGAACTCTTCATAAACTGCCAGTTGCCCGAACTGGCGTCGTAGAAGGAAAGATCGGCTTTTTTATCGCCGTCGAAGTCCGGAAAAACTGGTCGAGGGCCAAAAGCATATACAGCGCCCTGACCGTCAGGATTGGTTAAGGGTTTCTCCGCTGCGCCCACGACCAATTGGCCAAGACTCAAGGCGACCCCTGAGCCGAAACGGTCGCCGTTGAAAGGATCCCCAGGCGCAAGTTTTTGCTGCTGCGTCCAGGTCGTACTGCTGCGCGTGAACACATAGGCCGAACCGGCGTCCGGTCCCACGCCCGTATCGTCTTCGCGTGCGCCGACGGCGACGACATTATTGCTGACGGCGACCGACCACCCGAAGCGGTCGGATGCCGCGCCGTCCGAAGCAGTAAGTTTCTGTTGCTGCGTCCAAGTGGCGCCGTTGAATTCGAAAACATAAGCCGCACCTGAAGCAGCCGCGTCCTCACGCGCTCCGCCCACCAGCGTGTTGCCTTCAATCGCGACTGAGAAGCCAAAGAGATCGCCATTTGTGCCGTCTGCAATAAATAGTTTTTGCTCCAGACTATACGTCCCGCTGCCGACCGCCGCGAAAACATAAACCGCACCCGCGGCTGTTTCCGGTATGTCAGCGTGATCCGAACCAACGACGAGCTTGGTACCACTAACAGCAAGCGATTCACCAAAAGAATCTCCAAGTATCGGAGACCCGTTACTGCCAACGGTCGGAATGAGTTTCTGGGTTTGAGTCCAGAACGTTCCGCTGCGCGTATAGACATACGCCGACCCAGCGGCAGAATTGCCTGGAAGGTCGGCAAAATGCGCTCCGACGATGACGGTGCCGCCGATGATGGCGACGGCATTGCCGAACTCGTCATCAGCCGTGCCGTCGCTCGCCGTTAATTTCTGTTGCTGGGTCCAGGTCGTGCCGTTGCGGACGAAGACATAGGCGGAACCACCGTTTGATAAAGGAGCGTCGTCTTGATATGCGCCGACCACAATCGTGTCTCCGCTAATCGCCACGGACTGACCAAACTTGTCGAAAGTCGCGCCATCGTTGGCGAGCAATTGCGCCTGTAGCGTCCAAACGCCTCCGTTCAGCACATACACAAACGCCGAACCCGCAGAGGTGGCGGTCGTACTGTCAAACCGTGCCCCGACAACCATAGTGTTGCCGTCCATCGCGACCGCGTTACCGAATTGGGCGCCGACGCCGCGCGGCACATCGGGACATCTAATTTTCTGCCTTTGCGAAAAAGCAGCCATCACCGGCAGCGCCAAAGCCAAATACACCAAAAGGAACTGACCGCGCGAAAACCATCGAACCCTTGAGGTTTGACGTTCATTGATTTGATTACCCAGTACGCGGCGGGTTACAAACAAACGCAGACCGGATCCGGCAGAGGCCGGGATGATTGTCGAAAATAATAACGCTAGGTTTTTCATTGTCTTGCCACTCCATAGTCCTTCGGACCGTTTGAATTCTTCCCTCTATCGGTCTACGCGCAAGGCGTGTAAGAATCGGTGCAGGCCGGAGTCAAAGAGTGAGTTTCACGAGGAAATATGGAGACTTCGACCGACGGGGTTAACGGCCTACTTGAGGATTGGGATGGCAGCCGTGCGGCCCTTGAACAAGCTGCTACCGCCTGTTCGTGTTGAAGTGCGCTAGTTTTTGGTGAGTTGAGAATTGAAAGAACGGTAGAGGGTTTTACAGATAGTCAATTGACAAAACGACAACCCTACTACTTAACGGGCTTGCCATTCTCAGTGACCACGCCGGCGCGATAGATGAAGACATGCCTTTCCCGCGCGGCTTTCACCTGTGCTCTCTTGGACTCAAAAGGTCCCTGGTAACCTGGCATGGAAAGAGAGATGGTGTCGCGAGTGCGCTTCATCTTGATCTCGTCGCTGCAGGTACCAAAAGCGGGAGTGAATTTGGCGCCCGACTCTTTAACGGTAACAAAGTAATAGAGGGCCGGGCAGGCATTCCCACCATCCTCAGTGACGAGCACAACATCAGTGGCTCCGATCTGATAGGGCTCGCTCAGACTCAAACCGTCTTCTGGTTTGAACGGTGGGTCGAACGGATTCCCTTTGAACAAAAGCTTGCCGGCGTCACTTATTGTCAGCGCGCCGAAACGGGTGGTAATGCTATTTCCCTCCTGTGCCGGTGCGCTGGCGCCAGCCAGCAATAGTAGGGCGATGCCGAAGACGTATTTGCGCATGAATGTCTCTCCTTTACTAGTGTCAGAAGCCCGACCGTCAGGAAGGGCTCTTCTCACAACAATGCCCTCTCTAACGGTCGGGCTTCTGACACTATCCTGATCTTGGTCATGGCGCGTCGATGTGAAATCCAAACAGCGTAAGCCTCGTTCGCTGGGGCTGACGTGCCCTATTTCACCAGGCCGGCGCCGCTTCTGTCGTTCACTTTATCAATCTTCCAGACGCCGGCTTCTTGCATGAGACTAACCTTCACTCCTCGATCATCCCCGCGATAGAAACTGACATTAGCCGTCGCGGTTGTGCCTTTGGCCGCAACCTTCGACACGGAGATGTTCTCCCCCTTATAACCACTAGTGTCCTGGTCCAGGAGGAAATAATCCGCGTCAAAAGCGTCCGCATCCTCCGGCAGTTTTTCGTTTCGATCTATTGCCCGAATAAACCTCAGCGTAACGTACTTCTTCAGAGTTGCCCTTCCCCCCTCGTAAGGACTAGTGGTTTTTTTGTGATGGTTGGTGGCAAAGATATACCACTTGTAGAACTCTCTAAGAACAACTTCAGGAGATCGGGCGGCCGGCGTGGATGCTTTCGTTCGTTGTGCGACGACTGACGCGCTACCGAGAGCAACTATCAGAGCAAAGAATAGAGCCATGTTTCTTATCGTCATAATTGGTTACCTCAGGTTTGGGCCGCGCGTGCCGGTCGCAGACATCGCCATTAGCACTGAGCGTTCAAGGAACTACGCAGGCTTCCAATTCAACCCTCATTGTTTGCACTCATCTTTATCGAGCTGGACCAGGTCGATGCAGACACGGTCATGGTTATGCCACTCCAAAGTCTCTCGGACTGTTTTGAAACTTCCCCCTATCTATTTACGCGCAAGGCGTGTAAGAATTGGGGCAAATCGTCTCTTGGAATGGTTTTCAGGCAGCAATATGGAGACTTCTACTGACGAGGTTACTCGCTTGCTTCAGGACTGGGGCAGTGGTAATCACGAGGCGCTCGAGAAATTAGTGCCTCTGATTTATGACGAATTGCGTCGCCTGGCGCACAACTTTCTCTACCGCGAGCGCCCCGGCCATACGTTGCAGACCACTGCCCTGGTCCACGAAGCCTACCTCAAGCTAATCGATCAGAGAGACGCGCGCTGGCAGAACCGCGCGCATTTTTTTGCGATCGCGGCGCAGGCGATGCGCCGGATTTTGGTTGATAGTGCGCGTCGTCATAAGGCTATGAAGCGGGGCGGCTCGGCGGAAAACCTGCCGCTGGATGAGGCGGCTGAGATCTCGCTTGAACCCGATCCCACTCTGCTCCCCCTGGACGAAGCGCTCGACGCCCTGGCCGAGATTGATCCACAGCAGGGCCGCATCGTAGAGCTGCGCTTCTTTGGTGGACTGACTATCGAAGAGACCGCTGAAGTGATGAGTCTCTCGACGGATACGATCAAACGCGAGTGGGCCATGGCCCGGGCATGGCTGCGCCAAACGCTGAGTGATGAGGCGCCGGCGCAGGATTCCGGCGACCGGGTCCAAACCTAATTCGCCACTAGTGTCGCCGTTTGCGCGTTAGCTAGTAGAGGGACAGATCCTGTTTGGGCTGGACAAGAATTTCAGGCCGCAGATGAACGCGGAGAAACGCTGACTCGGATAGTGTTTAGAGTTGGCACTTGTGCCAACCGTCAGATGAACGCGGAGAAACGCTGACTCGGATAGTGTTTAGAGTTGGCACTTGTGCCAACCGTCTGGCGGACAAGTCCGCCATCTTAAACCTTATTGATTGTCCGCCTTTTCATATCTGCGTGTACCCGCGGCTGATCTTGACTAATGAACGCTGAAACCTGGCAACAACTGAAAGTCCTCTTTCACGCTGCCCTCGAGTTAGAGCCCTCCGAAAGAGTGGCGTTTCTGACAGAGTCGTGCGAAGGAAACGACGAGTTACGCAGTCAGGTCGAGAAGCTGCTGGCTTCGCATGACGAGCCCGGGGCTTTCCTGATCTCTCCCGCGTTGGTCAGCACTGGAGGCATTTCAGAGGACGCCCGGAACGCTGACGCAGAAGATCGAGCCGGGCAGCGCATTGGTCCCTACGAGATCGTTCGCGAAATCGGGCACGGCGGCATGGGCACCGTCTTTCTAGCCATTCGCGCCGACGATCAATATCGCAAACAAGTCGCCATCAAACTCGTGAATCGGGGCATGGACACCGACGCGATCCTGCGCCGCTTCATGATGGAGCGCCAGATTCTCGCCAACCTCGAACACCTAAACATCGCCCGTCTCCTCGAAGGCGGCTCGACCGCGGATGGCCTTCCCTATTTCGTAATGGAGTACATCGAAGGCCAGCCGATTACCGAGTACTGTGACGCTCAGAGTTTTGTGATCACTCCGCGGTTGGAACTGTTTCGTCAGGTGTGCGCCGCGTTGCAGTATGCGCACCAGAATCTAGTGGTCCACCGCGACATCAAACCCAGCAACATCCTGGTGACCTCCGACGGCGTGCCAAAACTGTTGGACTTCGGCATCGCGAAACTGATGAGTCCGGATTGGAACACCGACACGACGGAAGCCACCGCCAGCATGTTCCGCTTGATGACGCCGGAATATGCCAGCCCGGAACAGTTGCGTGGCCTGAGCATCACCACCGGCAGCGACGTCTACAGTCTCGGCATTGTCCTCTATGAACTCTTGAGCGGACGTCATCCTTTTCGTTTGCCGAGCCGTCAACCGGACGAGGTCGCAGAAGTCATCTTGCGGGAAGAGCCGGAAAGGCCGAGCGCAGTAGGCAGTAGGCAGACGGCAGACGGCAGGAAACGAACGGACGACAACAACCGACGGTCCACTGACAACGGACAAAAGACAAACCCGAAATCCGAAGTCCGAAATCCGAAATTCTTGCGAGGCGATCTGGATAACATCGTGCTCAAGGCCGTGCGGAAAGAGCCGGAGCGTCGTTATGCATCTGTGCAGGAATTCTCCGAAGACATTCGCCGCCATCTTGAAGGCTTGCCGGTGATCGCGACCCCGGACACCTTTGGCTATCGAGCGGGAAAGTTCGTGCGGAGAAACAGGACTGGAGTGCTGGCCGCGGCCATTGTGGTTATCACCCTGCTGAGCGCAACTGCGATTACGACCTGGCAAGCGCGCGTAGCCCGGCGCGAACGCGATAAAGCTGAGCGTCGCTTCAATCAGGTGCGCAAGTTGGCCAACTCAGTCTTGTTTGAGTATCACGATGGCGTCGAAAGACTGCCAGGTTCGACGCCCATTCGCCAGAAGATGATCGCAGATGCGATCGAGTACCTCGATAATCTTTCATCGGAAAGCGGCGGCGACGCTGCCTTGCAGCGAGAGCTAGCCACCGCCTATGAAAAGATTGGCGATGTGCAGGGTAATCCTTACCGGGCAAACTTAGGGAACCAGGACGGCGCGCTGGCCAGCTATCGCAAGGCTTTGTCTATGCGGGAGGCGCTATACGCGGCGAATCGTGGCGACGCCAAGATCAAAATGGGACTGAGCACCAGCTATACCAACGTAGCGAGCATCCTCTGGGCTAAGGGCGACAACGAAGGGGCATTGGCGAATTATCGCAAGGCTTTAGCGAATTATTCGGAGCTGGCCCAGGCGGACCCGAAAAACACAGAATATGCCAATGGCGTCAGTTTCGCGCTGATTGGCATCGGCACTGTGCAAAGGCAAAGTGGCGATTCCAAAGGCGCGCTCGAAACATCCAGCAGCCTCCTGGCCAATGCGGAAGCCGTCCTAGCGACTGACGTCAAGGATCAGAGCAGCCTCCGCAATGTTGCCATCGCAAATCTAAAAGTCGGCGATGCCTTTATGGGCGTCACGGATTACGCGGACGCGCTACCGCATTACGAGAAAGCAGTCGAGGGTTTTTCCGAGTTAGCTTCACTTGCCCAAAACAGTGCCCCGACCGTGCGCTTATTAGCGCTAGGTTACGCGAGACTGGCCATCGTCTATTCCCGGCTGACACAATACGAGAAAGCGGCGGAGTTCAACTTGAAAGCCATTGAACAGCAAAAACAAGTAGCCGTAGCGGACCCCGCCAATGTGCAAGGGCACTTTGATATTGCTGCTACTTATACCAATCTAAGCGACAACTACCTTCGAATCAAAAGGCTCGACGAAGCAGCTACGAGCGTCCGGGAAGCAATAAGAATCTTCAGCGAAGGCCTGGCCAGGAACCCTGATTTTTTGCAGGCGCAAGGAAATCTTGGCGAGACGTACGTAACATATGCGGAGGTTTTGCTGGCTAAACGTGAGATTAATGCGGCATTGGAAAACTATCGTAAGGCCCTATCGATTCTCGAACGTGAACCCGTACGGAGCGCTCAGACGAGAACGTTGGCCGACGCTTACGAAGGCTTGGGGGAGGGCTACGCTGCGTTGGCTGCCGATGGACGGACATCCGCTCAGAAGCGTTTGGCGAACTGGCGCGAAGCGCGCTCGTGGTTTCAGAAGAGTCGGGAGATCTTGCAAAGTTTTCGTGATGCCGGAAAACTAGCCGGCGAAGACAGCGCCAAGCTCGATGCTGTAAATGAAGGGCTCGCGAAGTGTGACGCCGCCATTGCCCACCTGACGCGAACCTAAGCAGTCGGGTCAGCAGGCATCGCCGATCTGATCGTAAACCTGTCGCCAGCGCCCGTTGACTCTCCTGAAAATCAGCAGCGCGTAACCGTCAAAGCCGCCCTGTGTGGCAAAGACTTCGCCTATCCCGTCACCATCAAGATCGAGCTGGTCGATGAAGTCGATGCTGGAAAGAAAAGTTTCGGGTGGAGGTTGATAAGCCTGGAACTTCACAAAGTCGGCGCGCATCGCGGCGCCCTGCTGATGAGCAATCAGAAATAGATCACGTTCGAACTTGTTCTTTGAAGCCAGCGTGAAGCTCGCGACCATTTCGTACTTTCCATCACCATTTAGATCCGTCGCGGTGATATTGGTGACCTTGATCGAAGCAAGCAAACTCGCCGGCGTGCGGCGTTGCGCATAGATGCTCTTCATCAACGTCATCACCGCCGCGCGCTCGCTGTCAGTAGGCGGACGCCGAGCGGAGCCACGCTTACCGAGCGTTTCCGAGTTGGTGGCCAGCGCCATAACCTTGCCGCCCAAACGGGCGTCGGTCGCCGGAGTTACTTCCGCATGAATGTTGTTACAGCCTTCGCTCCACTTCTTCACGGTCACGTGGCCGGCTTCGCCGCCGCCGAAAAGCAGGCGATAGACTTTGCCGGGAGCGAAATACTCATTCGCGAAGCTCTCTCGCTTGTCCTTCAGTTCATCGCTGTAGGGCTTGCGTAGTTGCTTGCCATCGACAATCACGACCGCGTCCATGCTGCCTTCACCCGATTCAGCGGAAACTGCAAATATGACTACGCCCTTGCGCGGCTGAGCCGGAATCATCGCGGCTGAGTTACCTTCCTGCGGCGCCACAATCAGCACAGCTGAAACTAATAACGTCGCCAACATTAGCCTGCTCCAGGTATTCGCAAGCACGGTGCGTTTGTTTTTCACCAGCAATCACTCCTCTTCAATCGTTTCAAGTCAAACCGGGAGATATCATACACCGTCGGGCGCGTCGTTACCGGGAAAAGCGCGGCGCAAGTTGGCAACTTGCGCGGCCATCACTATACTGAATTCGCTAACTGCCACACTCAAAACTTGCGATTAGAAAAATCAAAACCAGATCCGAATCAGGAAACGGCAAACGCCAAAGGCTTTCGCTTTGCGATTGTCGCCAGCCGCTGGAATGATTCGCTCGTATCGCGTCTGATTGACGGCGCGCGCGCAGCGCTGGCTGAACTTTCTGCCGATGATGACGCAATCGAGATTTTTCGCGTGCCCGGCTCGTTTGAGATTCCGTTGTGCGCGTTGAAGGCGGCCGAGTCAAAACAATTCGATGCTGTGATTTGTCTGGGCGTGATCATCCGCGGAGAGACGCCGCACTTTGAATACATCGCTAGCGAAGTTGCCCGTGGCATCGGCGAAGCGAGCCTGAAGACGGGAGTGCCTTTGCTGTTTGGCATCATTACGGCGGAGAATGTGGATCAGGCTAACGATCGCAGCGGGAGCAGATCGGAAAACAAGGGATTCGAGGCGGCCACCGCGGCGGTTGAGGTAGTAAATCTTTATCGGAAAGCTTTTAGTAAAGTGATGAGTCATGAGTTATGAGTGATGCGTTAACAACAGATTTTCGTCATCACTTGGGACTCATGATGGTGAAGCGCGAATGCGCTCATCACTCATCACGCATCACTCATCACTGATTTTATGGGTTCGCGACGTAGGGCGCGCGAATGCGCCTTGCAAATGCTCTTTGCGGCTGACGTTTCGGGAACGCGCGGGGATGAACTGGCGCGCGGCTTCTGGTCTGAGTTGGCGGACGGCGAGATGGAGCCCGATGCCCGTGAGTTTTCCACGCGTCTGGCGCTGGGCACGCTCGCGAACCTGGCAGAAGTTGACGAGCGCATTCGTTCACGCGCTGAACACTGGCGCATTACCCGGATGGCGCTGGTCGATCGGAACGTGCTGCGCCTCGCCGTTTACGAATTCCTGCACGAAGCCACGCCCCGCACCGTCACCATAAACGAAGCGCTCGAAATCGCCCGCCGGTTCTCAACCTACGAAGCCACCCAGTTCATCAACGGAATTCTTGACGCGATCAAGGGCGATCTGGACAAGGAATCGCCTGCGCCCGAAACAGTGATCGATCAAAAAGATGAAGCTTAGCAACCTCTCAGGTGAGGAAGGGTGGCTTGCCCCCGCTGCTTTATTAATCTGATTTCAAAATAGGAAGGCGGCGGGGGCAAGCCACCCTTCCTCACCTGAGAGATTATTTGAGTAGTCTTAATTCTTCCCACCCACAGATATGAGCTAAACTACCCCCGGACATGGACGAAGACCAAGGCCAATTTATTGCCGATGCGCGCGAGATAGTCGAAAGGCTTGATCGCGACCTCGAGCAATTGCGCGCCGCGCATTTCCACGGACCCAGGCGGCGCGAGCTGGCCGCGCGAATCTTTCGGCACATCCACACATTGAAAGGATCAGCCGGATCGTTCGGCTTGCAAAGCGTGGGCCGGATCGCGCACGAATGCGAAGGCGTGCTCGACGGAGTGCGGCTGGGTCGCATCGAGATAACCAATGACGTGCTGGACGCATTCGAGTACGCAAGCGACGCAATCGCCCGCGCGTTGGACGCCGGATCGTCTGAGCACAGCGATGAAAAGGGTGATTCGGTAGTTGAAAGACTTCGGGCGCTGGCGGCGCAAAGCAAGGAACAAGGGACCATCGCGAGTGGTTTGCGTTCGGCCCTGCCGACAGAGATTGCGCGCGCCTTGAGTGAATACGATCTCCAGCACGCGCGCGAAGCAATCCGCGAAGGCGCAAAACTTTTCATTGTTTCCGCCGGCTTTGCCCTCGACAGCTTTGATGAACAGTTCCGCGCCCTCAGCAGGCTGCTCGGCCAAAGCGGTGAGATCATCGCCACCGTGCCGGGCGTACCGGCCAACGCCGAGGAAATTAACTTCCGTCTTCTTTACGCGGCTGAACTCGTCTCGAAGGAGATTTTGCGGCAAGCCTCGGCCCTGGGTCGCATCGAACTCGACGACCTGACGATTGAACAGTCGGCGACCGGCGAGAAACCCTCCGCAGATACTCGGCCGCTGCCGGCGCCGAAATCCGTCGACCACGAAGGCGTTTCCGTACGCGTCCCGTTGGCCGAACTTAACAAACTGGTTTCGGAAACGAGCGAGCTGTTTCGCGAAACCAGCAACGCGTTCGAATTGCTCAGCGACCCAACAAACAAGCCGGCCGTGGACGCCGCCGAAGCGCGTCTGCGTCGCAGGTTTGTCGAACTCGAAGAACGCCTGATCAAGTTGCGACTAGTACCGTGCGCTGAACTTTTCGAGCGAACTGCGACGCGCGCCGGACGGATTGCCGCGCATCAGTTGGGTAAGCAAGTTGAGTTCGAGATTGAAGGCGGCGACGTTGGCATCGACAAATCGCTCGCTGACGCGATCGCCGAGCCTTTGCTTCATCTGGTGCGCAACGCAGTCGGTCACGGCATTGAAAGTCCGGAGGAACGCACGGCGGCTGGCAAGAACGCAAATGGAAAAGTAACGCTGGCGGCGTTCAATGAAGGAAGCCACATCCACATCACGGTTACTGATGATGGGCGGGGCATCGACTCGCAGCGCATCGTCGTCGCGGCCAGCGAACATGGAATTGGCGGCAACGCCGCGGCGTTGACGATGGACGAGTGTCTGCGTTTGATCTTTCGACCTGGCTTTTCGACTGCGCCGGAAGTGTCGGAATTGTCGGGCCGCGGCATTGGTCTCGACGTAGTCGATCGCGCGATGGAGCAAGCCGGCGGTGAAGTGCGCGTCGCTACCGAGGCGGGAGTCGGCACGACGTTCGTGATGATCTTGCCGGCTACTCTGGCCCTGGTTGATTGTCTGATCGCCCGTTCGGATGATCAGTTTTGTGGCATTCCGTCGGCGCGAGTTGCCGAGCATCGTTCGATCGAGGCGCCGGAACTGGCGAAGATCAGCAGCACCAATACCATTGCCTGGAATGGATCGGAATTGCCGGTGCTTTCGCTGCGCGCACTTCTGTCGCAAGCCGGCGACGAAGACGGCGATCGAGGCAAATACTTGATCGTTTGGCACACTGACAGCAATCGTCCGGCGCGCAGTCGCGGCCTTGATCGATTCGCGCTGATCGTTGATTCGATTTCCGGAAAGCAAGAGACCCTGGTGCGCGGTCTCGGGTGTCACGCCGCACGCTGGCCGGGTGTATCAGGTGCGGCTGAGTTGTTGGATGGCAACGTGGCGCTGGTGCTCGATGTCGAGCAGTTGATCGAGGCTGCTGGTCACCCCGAAGGGTGAAAGAAACTGGCCCGGGATGGGCACAAAGCGCGCCGTCCTCTGGATCGATTAATGAAGAAATCCATGCGACTTGAAATGGCGCAAAGAAACAGCCACGAAAGTTCGGAAGGCGACGTGCAATTTCTGCGCACCCCTTCAGGGTGCGAACATTCATCTGGGCCCGTTACCAGGGGTGGCGCGCTAACGCGCTTACCCCTGGCTACTCTCTTTCACGCCTCCGGCGTGAATCTCCTTTGCCTGCCGTTGCTTTTCGCCTCCACAACCGCTCTCTCTCAAACCCGCTCCTATCCCAAAGAAATCCGCGGCTACAAGATCGAGCGCACGGCCATCGAAATCAAGAAACCCGAGACGAAGAAGACCAAACCAGCCGACCCAAATCAAAACACACAGAACGCTTCCCCGAGCGACGGCCAAACCAGGGAACAAGAAGTTGCGGACTCATACGTTGACGCCCTGATCCAATTCGGCCAGCCGGAACTCGCGCGCGTCACGCCTTTGGGAATTACTTTCAAGGTTCCGATCATCGTAGCGCCAGTCACTCAGAGAGGCCGAGTGGACTTTCTCATGTTCGAAGACATGTTTGTCAACGGCACCTCAGTCCAGATTGACGAATACCATCGCAGTTTCGACCTGCCTAATAAGAAGCCATCAACTCTGCGCGAACCGCTGAGCTTCTACATCTATCTGCCGCGCGCGGTGCTGGCAGCGATTGGTGAATGGAGCGAGTCGAAACAAACCTGGCCGGTGACCGGACGCGTGTACGTGTTCGGCAAATTCAAGAAGAGTTTGTTCAGCTTCAAACGCTGCGTGCCGGTGGAGCTGAATCTGACGATGCGCAATCCACTGCGAAAAAATTGAGAAAGTGTTCCGGTGGTCTCCGCTAACGCTTCGACCACCGGCTACTATCTGCGAGCCCTTCGGGCTGCTCCCCTGTTCAGGCCCAATCAACTTTCGGATGCATCGTGTGCCACTTCGTCGCTTGCTCGAACGCCAGCGCGACGCGCAGCGGCGAGGCCTCGTCATAGAGTCCGCCCGTAAACATGATCGCGCGCGGCAGGCTCGGGGTGCCGGTGAAACCGCACGGAACGCAGACCGCCGGATGGCCGGTCAGGTTTGTGATGATCAGACTCGCGCTGCCCGGCGCGGGTGAGACAAACACGTCCCACTGCGACATCAGCTTGTCCATCTCACGCATCAGCAGCACGCGCGCGCGCTGTGCTCGCAGATATTCAACCGCGGGGATGAAGCGCGAAGTGCGAAACGTGTTGGGCCAGTCGCCTTGATCTTGTCCGGAGAGTTGATTGACTCGCCCGTCGCGCGTGATGTCGTCGAATGCTGTCGCTGCTTCCGCGGTCAGGATGTAGCGAATGTTCTGCGTCGGAAACTTTGGCAGTTCGATTGGCGTCATCTTCATGCCGGCCTTTTCCAAATCGGCAAGCGCTTGCTTGTACATCGCGTTGCGATCTTCGATTCCCTTTCGCTGCTGCTCGTTAGCGTTCGGCGGAGGCGTCGCTTCGAATTCAGCTTTCAAGTAGCCGACGCGAAACTTATCCAGCGGCACATCGGCCGACCAATTGAATGGTGCGTCACCGACAGTCATGTCGCGATTGTCCGGCCCGTAGATCGCATCGAGCGCGGCGGCGCAGTCTTCGACACCACGACAAATCGGACCAATCTTGTCCATCGTCCAGCTCAAACCCATCGCGCCATAGCGGCTGACGCGTCCATACGTCGGTCGCAATCCGGTCACCCCGCAGGTCGATGACGGCGAAACGATCGAGCCGAGGGTTTCAGTGCCAATGGAAAATCCCACCAGACCGGCCGACGTCGCCGACGCTGGGCCGGCTGATGATCCGCTGGAGCCGGTGCGATCTTCATCCGGCACCCAGGGGTTGCGCGTCACGCCACCGAACCACTTCGGACCCTGCGCCAGCGCGCCCATCGACAGTTTAGCGACTAAGACTGCGCCCGCTTCACGCAAGCGCTCGACGACGGTGGCATCGTAATCGATCATCTGATCGCGATAAGGCTCGGCGCCCCAGGTCGTCTTGATTCCCTTAGTGGCCAGCAAATCCTTCCCGCCCCACGGAATGCCGTGCAGCGGCCCGCGATACTTGCCGCGCTTGAGATCGTTGTCGGCGTCCTGCGCCTGCTTCATCGCCAGATCTTCGGTGAGCGTCACCACGCAGAGAAGTTTCGGCCCATACTTTTTCAATCGGCCGAGATACATCTTCGTTAGTTCGACTGACGAAACCTTCTTTGTTCTGATTAGCTCAGCGAGTTGCGGAACGGTGGCGAAGGCGAGATCGTCGACTGACTTAAACTGCGCGGGCGCGTTCTTGCCAAACTTGAATTTGGTTTTTGCGCCAGCTCGCTTGACGTGAAAGCCCGGCAGCGCCGGATGAAAGACAATCGCCGGTTCAGTATCGAGCGGCACATCGATCTTGCGCACCACTTCGTAACTATCAAGGGCGCGATTGACGCCACCCAACGCCATCTCTTCCTGCTTGTCGTTGAGCTCGATGCCGATCAGCTTTTCGGCATTGCGCATCATGTCTTTGGTGATGCGTCCGGGCGTCGGCGACGGTCTTGGCGAAGGCACTGGAGTTGGCGTCGCAGTTTGCGCGATCGCTTTCAACGGCAGATTCGCCACCGTCAACCCGGCCACTCCGGCGGCGGGAAGAAGTTTGACGAAAGTGCGACGGTTGATTGATTTGCGTTTTGATTTCTTCATTGAATCCTCGATGAATGGATTTTACCCGCTCGCTACCGCGAGCGGTTCTGTAACTGAGCCCTCCCTAACTGCCCCCACCCCAGCCGGGCTGCCCGTCTGGGGACCCCGGGTCGGGCTAGTGCCCCGCTCTGCCCACTGCTCACCGCCTACTGCTCACTGCTTACTGCCTACTGCTCACTGCTTACTGCTCACTGCGTCGGCGCGCCGTACTTCATCTTCACTACTTTCGCTTTGCCCGTTCGGTAGACAGTCACGACGTAAAGATTGTCGTATTCACTTTCGGGAATCGTCGGATAAGTCGGACCACCCAGCGCCGCGATTATTTCCGGCACCGAGTTATTGTGGCCCGCGATCAGGATTGTCTGACCGCGATGATCTGAAAGAAGTTGCTTGATCAGTTCCGGCGTCTTCTTTGAGTCATTGACGCTAACCGGCACCCCCAACTTGCCGGCCAGTGGTTTCACCGTCTGCTGAGTGCGTTTGTACTGAGTCGCGTAAATCGCGTTGATTCCCGCGTCGCCAAACATACGCACGAGTTCCTGCGCCCGCGACTGACCGGCGGGACTAAGATCAACGTCAGGATTGTTTGGATCGATAACCTTCTCAGCGTGACGAATCAGAATTACTGTCGTGACCGGCCGAGCGAAAGTTGCGTAATAACCAAAAACTACGACTGCCCCGAGTACGGCAAACAACATCGCGAAAACCAACGCGGTCTTTAGTCCAGCTCGTCTTTCCGGAATTTCGTCATTCATGCGGGGTCCTTCGCTTCCTTTGAAAACTCAGGCTCGAATGGCCGCCTACAATATCACTGGATGCCAGCTATTTCGAGCAAATTCTCATTGCTGGGAGCGCGGACGTCCCCGTCCGCCCCTGCGTGCGTTAGCCTACTCGTGCTTGGTTTCAACCGGCAGTTCAATTGGCTGCGGCAGGGGGGACGGGGGCGTCCGCGCTCCCCGCAAAGCGGGTGGAATCACCAACAAGAAGGGCTAGGCTTAGTTTCAACGAAACACAACACCCCAAACGGAAACCACCC
>Ga0082335_1000212_pt1 | contig 156735 bp, 134 predicted proteins | sample Subgrocontami58m_FD_72375 | JGI IMG/M metagenome (GOLD analysis project Ga0082335, IMG submission 72375) | Subsurface groundwater microbial communities from S. Glens Falls, New York, USA - GMW37 contaminated, 5.8 m (SPADES assembly) (version 2) ...
CCCCCCCGGAGTGGCCGGCTTCAGCCGGCCTGCGGCGGTCCGCCTAAAGGCGGACACTACACGCTCGTGAAAACGGCTCTAGCCGAGCGAGTGGAGGGCAGCATGTCTCTCGTGGATGATCCCAGGACGTTCGGTCGCGCGCGGCTGTCGTTCGCCAGCGAGGCCGACATCGCCGAGTTCGTGACCACGCTCGAGCGCTACGAGCGCGGCGAGCTCACGCCGGACCAGTGGCGGGCGTTTCGCCTGGTGCGCGGCACCTACAGCCAGCGCCAGGCCGGAGACGCGCAGATGCTGCGGGTCAAGATTCCCCAGGGGGTGCTGTCGAGCGACCAGCTCGAGGCGCTCGCCGACGTCGGCGAGCGGTACTCCCGCGGGTTCGGCCACATCACGACGCGGCAGAACGTGCAGTTTCACTTCGTGAAGCTCCACGACGTGGAGCGCGCGATGCATCGCCTCGCCGACGCGGGCGTGACGACGAGGGAGGCGTGCGGGAACGCGGTGCGCAACATCACCGCGTGCCCGTACGCGGGCGTCGCGGCGGACGAGCGATTCGACGTCACCCCGTACGCGGAGGCGCTCACGCGCTACTTGCTGCGCCATCCGCTCAGCTCGACCCTGCCGCGCAAGTTCAAGATCGCGTTCGAAGGGTGCGCGACGGACCACGTCGTCACCGGCGTCAACGACCTGGGGTTCCGCGCGGTCGCCGGGCCGGACGGCGGGCGCGGCTTCCGCGTGACGGCCGGCGGCGGCACCGCGATCATGACGACGTCGGCGGGTCTGCTGCACGAGTTCCTGCCCGCGTCGGAGATTCTGCGCGTGGCGGAAGCCGTGCTGCGCGTGTTCGCGCGGCTCGGCGACTACGAGCACACGCAGCGCAACCGGATGAAATTCATGATCAAGGCGCTCGGGTGGACGCGGTGGCGCGAGGAGTACGACCGCGAGCTCGCCGCGGGCCGGCTGCGCGGGCAGGTGCCGACGCTCGAGATCGAGCCGCCCGCGAGCGAATCGAAGCCCGAGTGGGTGAAGGATGCGTCGCCGTCGGCGGGCCGCATCGCGTCGCGCGTCGCGGCCGGACGCCTCTCCGGACCCGGTCTCACGCCGAACATCGTGCCGGTCTTCCACGTCGGAGACGAAGCCTACGCGCGATGGCGCGCGACCAACGTGCACGCGCAGAAGCAGTTCGGCTTCGTGATGGCCGTCGCCAGCGTGCCGCTCGGCGATCTGTCGAGCGAGCAGATGCGCGTGGTGGGCGAGCTCGCGCGCGCGTACGGCGATGGCACCATCCGCGTGACGCCGGACCAGGATCTGCTGTTGCGCTGGGTGAACGCGTGCGACGTGCGGCAGCTCTATCGCCGGCTGGCGGCCGCGGGGCTCGGGCTCGCCGACGCGGGGTCGATCGCCGACGTGACCAGCTGCCCGGGCGCGGAGACGTGCCGCCTGGCGGTCACGCAGTCGCGCGGTCTCGGGCGCCTGCTCGAAGAGCATCTGCGCGAGCGGCCGGACCTGCTGGCCGCGGCCGACGGCGCGCGGATCAAGATCAGCGGCTGCCCGAACGGCTGCGGCCTGCACCACATCGCCACGATCGGGTTCCAGGGCAGCCTGCGGCGCCTCGGGTCGCGGGCCGTGCCGCAGTATTTCGTCACGGTCGGCGGCGGCGCGCACGATCGCGGGGCGTCGTTCGGCCGTCTCGCTGCGAAGATTCCCGCGCGACGCATTCCGCAGGCGGTCGAGCGGCTCATCGACCTGTATGCGCGCGATCGTCAGGGAGACGAGTCGGCCGCCGCGTTCTTCGGGCGCGTGGATCTGGACGTCGTCAGGCACACGCTGGCGGATCTCGGGCGGCTGCAGCCCGGGGACGCCGTGCCGGCCGATTTCGTGGACCTGGGCGAGGCGAGCGAGTTCGCGCCGGAGGTGATGGAAGGGGAGTGCTCGGCCTGAATCAGCCTATGTGGATATGTCGATGTAAGGTTCTTGCGTTTGTGTCCGGGGCTTTGGTATAGTCCAGGACGACAAGCCAATACGCGCTTCATCAAGAGTGGCTGAGGGACCGGCCCTGCGACGCCACGGCAACCACGCGACCTCCGGGTCGCGGTTCAGGTGCCAAATCCTGCCCTGCACGTGCGGGGGGAGATGAGGGAGAGACGAGTGAGTTCCCGCTGTCGTATCGCCCTGCTTGGTTTGGGCACCGTCGGGTCGGCCGTCGCGCGACGCCTGGCCGGCGCTGGTGCCGATGCCGCCCCCCGCGGCCTCCAGCTCACACCCATGTTCGACCCCGCCGCGGACTGGATCCGCGACCTGTTGCTCGCCGGCAAGTCGGTCGTGACCGCGAACAAACAGGTGATGGCCGTCCACGGCCCGGCGCTGCTGACGCTGCCGCGCGTCATCCTCGGGCTCGAGGCCGCGACGAACCGACTGACTACGACGGTGAACGCAGAACCCGCAGAGCACGCAGGGGAGGATTCTCTCCGCGGTCTCAGCGGTCTCTGCGTTGATCGTCGTCTCTATGCGGAGGCTGTGTGAGCGCGTTACTCGGACTGCAATGCCATCTCTGCAAGACCCTCTTCCCGGCCGAGGCGATCTACGTCTGCGACCGGTGCCTGGGCCCGCTCGAGCCGGTGTACGACTACAGCGCCATCCGCCTGACGCGCGAGCAGATCGAGAAGCGCCCCAAGAACCTGTGGCGCTATCGCGAGCTCCTGCCGATTGCCGGCGAGCCGCGCACCGGCTTCAACTCGGGGTTCACGCCGCTCGTCCGCTGCACGCGTCTGGCCGACCGCCTCGGCGTCAGCGAGCTCTACATCAAGGACGACTCGGTGAACCATCCCACGCTGTCATATAAGGACCGCGTCGTCGCCGTCGCGGCCACCCGCGCCGTCGAGCTCGGGTTCAAGGTGCTCGCCTGCGCGTCGACGGGGAATCTCGCGAACAGCGTGGCGGCGCACGCCGCGCGCCTCGGCGTCGAGTGCTGCGTCTTCATCCCGGACAATCTCGAGGCGGGCAAGCTCCTCGGATCCGCCATCTTCAATCCGACGATTCTCGCCATCGCCGGCAACTACGACGATGTGAACCGGCTGTGCACGCAGGTGGCGGACCGCTACGACTGGGGGTTCGTGAACATCAACCTGCGCTCGTATTACGCGGAGGGCGCGAAGACCATGGGCTTCGAGATCGTCGAGCAGCTCGGGTGGCGCTATCCGAAGCATCTCGTGTCGCCCGTCGCCGGCGGCACGCTGCTGCCGCGCATTGTCCGCGGCCTTCGGGAGCTGCGCGAGATCGGGCTCGTCGAGGGCGAGTTGCCGCGCGTCCACGCGGCGCAGGCCGCGGGCTGCGCGCCCGTCGTCCACGCGCTCGAGGCGGGGCTCGAGCATCCCGAGCCGGTCCGGCCGAACACGATCGCGAAATCGATCGCCATCGGCAACCCCGCGGACGGCTATCAGGTGATCCAGAGCGTGAAGGCCACGGGCGGCTCCGGCGCGGCCGTGGCCGACGACCAGATCGTCGACGCGATTCGCCTGCTGGCGGAGACCGAGGGCATCTTCACCGAGCCGGCCGGCGGCACGACGCTCGCGGCGACGATCGACCTCATCCAGCGCGGCGTGATCCCGCGCGACGAGTCCATCGTGGTCTGCGTGACGGGGAACGGCTACAAGACGGCGGAAGTCGTGGCGGATCGCCTCACGCAGCCCGTGCGCCTGAGCCGCGCGTTCAAGGATTTCGAGTCGTGGCACGAGTCGCGCGAAGCGGTCGTGTAGCGCGAGGCGTGACGTCCGTGCAGCGCGTGGCTCGCCTGAAGGCCCGTCCTACCTCCGCGTGCGCGCGGAGGAACTGGAGACGACCGGCAGCTTGAACTCCATCAGCTTGCCGCCGCGGAGCACTTTCACGGTGACCGTGGATCCGATCTTCGAATCGGCGACGAGCCGTGACAGCTGGGACGGGTCGTCGATCGTCTGACCGTTGAACCCGACGATGACGTCCCCCGGCCGGATGCCGGCCTCGTAGCTCTCGGAGGCGCGGGTCATGCGCGACACCAGCGCGCCGTTGGTGTCCTTCACGCCCACTTCCTCCGCGAGCTGCAGCGTGAGCTTCTCGATGCCGATGTAGCCGATCGACCCGCGGCTGACCTCGCCGTACTTCATCAGGTCGCCGACGATGCGCCGCGCCAGATTGCTCGGCACGGCGAACCCGATCCCCTGATAGCCGCCGCTCTCGCTGTAGATGCCGGTGTTGATGCCCACCAGCTCGCCGCGCGTGTTGACGAGCGCGCCGCCCGAGTTGCCCGGGTTGATCGCCGCGTCGGTCTGGATGAAATCCTCGTAGTCGGCGAAGCCCATGTTCGCGCGGCCGGTCGCGCTCACGATCCCGGCGGTGACGGTCCGGCTCAACTGGAACGGGCTGCCGATGGCCAGCACCCACTCGCCGACCTTCAGCTGACTCGAATCGCCCCACGGCACGACTGGCAGCCCCGTTGTGCCGATCTTCAGCAGCGCGATGTCGGTGGCCGGATCGGTGCCGATCACCTTGCCTTTGATTTCGCGTTTGTCGGGCAGCGCAATCGTGATCTCGCGCACGTTCTCGCCGACGACGTGGTTGTTGGTGATGACGTAGCCGTCCGACGAGATGATGACGCCCGACCCGAGGCTGAGCGAGCGCCGATCGCGCGAGCCGAACGAGTCGTCGTCGCCGAAGAAGTAGCGGAAGAACGGGTCGTTCGAGAACGGCGAATTGCGCGTGCGGACCACCTGCAGCGACGAGATGTTGGCCACGCCCTGGACCGCCTGTCCCGCGACCCGCGTGAAATCGGGACCGCCGCCCGCGAACGCCGTCGTCGCCGGCGAAGGGGCGGGGGCTGACGGGCGCTGTGCGGCTGGCGGCTCGCCGGCGGTCGGGCGTGGCAGCTCCAGGGTCCGGGTATCGGCCGTCGCCCGCGTGCGGCCCCCCACGGCGAGCCCCGCGAGGAAACCCGCCGCGATCATCACCAGCACGACCGAGAGCAGGGGACGTCTGACCATCGGATCAGCCGACGTCGATTCGACGCGCGCCGCGGTCGTCCGATTTCGGGATGATCACGGTGAGGATCCCGTCCTTGAGGTCCGCGGTGATGCCGTCGACGTTGATCGGTTCGGCCAGCGAGAAGGCGCGCGAGAAGCGGCCGTGACCGCGCTCGACGCGGTGATACTGCTCGCACGGGATGTCGCGATCCGGGCCCGCCACGCGGGCGCCGCGAATCACGACGCGCATGTCTTCGGCGTGGATCTCGATTTGATCGCGCGTGAGACCGGGCAGCTCCGCCGTCAGGACGAACTCGGCCGCGGTTTCATAGAGATCGACCGGAGGCGTCCAGCCGGGCGCGTCGGTCCAGACGAGATGACCGAGCTGTTCGTGGAGCGCGAGCAGGTCGCGCAGGGGATCCCACCGCGTGAAGGCCACGTTTTGCATCGTAGCATGGTTGACAGGGTTGCCCGACCTCGACCCTTATGTGCTACGATTCCAAGGATATACAGCCACCCAATATGCCACTCCTGCAAGCCACGCGACTCCGGAAAGGGATGCTCATCAAGGTCGGCAACGACCTCTTCCGCATCCTGGAGCTTCATCACCTGACGCCCGGCAACAAGCGCGCGCACATCCAGGTCCGGATGCGCAACATCCGCAGCCTGGCGCTGGCGGACCACAAGTTCCGCGCGGAAGAAGACGTCGAGCGCGCGTCGCTCGACGAGCGCGAGATGCAGTATCTCTACAACGACGGCGATGCGTTCTACTTCATGGATACGTCGACGTTCGAGCAGGTGCACATCACGGCGGAAGCGCTCGGCGACTCGAAGGACTACCTGATTCCCGAGATGACCATCCGCGTCGAGTTCTACGACGTGGAGCCGGTCGGCATCGAGCTGCCGCCGACGGTCGATCTGGTGGTCAAGGAAACCGTCCCCGGCATCAAGGGCGCGACGGCCAGCAATCAGATCAAGCCGGCGACGCTCGAAACCGGGTTGGTTATCCAGGTCCCGCCCTTCGTCAACGAGGGCGACAAGGTCCGCGTCAACACCGAAACCGGCGAGTACCAGTCCCGGGCCTAGCCGCCGCTGCAAGGGCATACAATACCGACCCCATGGACATCGTTCGGAAGGAACCGCATCACGGTTGGATCGAGGTCGTGACGGGCAGCATGTTCAGCGGCAAGAGCGAGGAGCTCATCCGCCGGCTCCGGCGCGCGCAGATCGCCCGTCAGAAGGTGCAGATCTTCAAGCCGCTCATCGACGACCGCTTCAGCGAAGACCACATCGTCTCGCACAGCGACATGCGGATCGCGTCGCAGAACGTGAGGAGCTCGGACGAGCTGGTGCAGCTGGTCGCCGGGGAGACGGAAGTCGTCGGCATCGACGAGGGGCAGTTCTTCGACCCGAACCTGCCGGCCGCGTGCAACACGCTCGCAGACCGCGGGAAGCGCGTCATTGTCGCCGGGCTGGACCAGGACTACCTGGGCCGTCCCTTCGAACCCATGCCGCAGCTGCTGGCGATTGCCGAATACATCACCAAGACGCTGGCGATCTGCGTCGTGTGCGGGGATCCCGCGAACCATACGCAGCGGCTCGTGGCCAGCAGCGACCGCGTGCTGGTCGGCGCGACGGGCCTCTACGAGGCGCGCTGCCGGCACTGCTTCGATCCGCATCTCGCGGGGGAGCCGAAGGCGTAGCGATCAGCTGTCAGCCCTCAGCCCTCAGCCCTTAGCCTTTAGCCCTTCGCCTTTAGCCCTTCGCCCAGTCCATCGTAAGATCCCCTTGTGGACGTCCTCACCGGCACCCTGCTGCTGCTCGGCTTCGGCTTTCTGGTCGCCAACGTCAAGCTCGCGTTCGACTACGTCCGGTTTCTCCAGCGGCGGCGTGGCGCGCTGCTGACCTGGCGCAGCCCCAAGCCGCCGCAATACACGTTCGCCCTCGGGCTGGGGGTCGCGCTCGGGCTGCTCGTCTTTGTCAAGGTCGTGTTCATTCACCGCCAGGCGTTCGGCGAGATGATGATGTTCCTCTACTACGCGTACTTCTTCCCGATGAGCCAGCGGATCGGCCGTGGGTTCTACGAGGACGGGATCTGGGCCGATACGACCTTCATTCCGTACCACGAGGTGGGCGGCATCAGCTGGCGGGAAGGGGAGCACCGGGTGACGCTGATTGTCATCTCACGGTTGCGCAACCTGGCCCGCCGTCTCATCGTGCCCGGGGACAAGTACGGCGCGGCCCGGCGCCTGCTGCGGGACAAGATCCGGGAGCACGCGATTCACTTCACGGGCACGGGGCTGGATCTCGGCGACCACGACGCGCGCGACCATGTGTAGCGCAGGCCTTCAGGCCTGCCGCGCGGCCGCTGGGCCACCGGTAGCGCAGGCCTTCAGGCCTGCCGCCCCAGTCGCTGTGCCATCGCCGGCTGTCCACCCGCTCGTGCCACGGCAACATCAACCGCGAATTCCGTGATGCCTTCACCCTGCACATTCAGCGCGAGCGCAGCGGATCGACCACCACAGAGTGTTCTGGTACAGAATCCCACTCCATGAAGCGGCGATTCCTCGCGTTCGACATCGAAACCGCAAAGCTGCTGCCGGAGAACGTGCCGGACCTGTTTGCGCACCGGCCTCTCGGCATCACGTGCGCCGCGGTCGTTGATGTTCAGGGCCAGCATCAGACGCTCTGGCACGGGAGAGAATCCGGCACCATCGCCGCGCAGATGTCCCGAGCGGAAGCCCAGGGGTTGGTTCACGACCTGGCTCGATTCGTCGACGAGGGCTACACGCTGCTGACTTGGAATGGTGTGGGGTTTGATTTCAACATCCTTGCCGAAGAGTCCGGGCTGCAGGCCGACTGTGGGCAGCTGGCGCTGGCCCACGTCGACATGATGTTCCACGTCGTGTGCAGCCGCGGGTTTCCTCTTGCCTTGGACAAGGTCGCGCAGGGGATGGGACTTCCCGGGAAACCACCGGGAATGAGCGGGAGCAAGGCGCCAGCGCTGTGGGCCAGCGGCCACCAGGCGGAGGTTCTGGACTACGTGATCGGGGACTGCCGGACCACGGCGGCCGTCGCGCGTGCAGCGGAGGAGCGCGGCGCCATCGAGTGGGTGACGGCGAGAGGCAGCCGCGCGACGATGGCTCTCTTGAATGGGTGGCTGGCCGCCGATCAGGCCATGAAGCTTCCCTTGCCTGACACATCGTGGATGCGAGCTCCGCTGACCCGTGAGTCGTTTACGGACTGGATTCGCGGATGAGTTGCGCGATTCACGCGGGTGGCGCCGAGCGGGGCGCCCCGCCTGGCGCGGAGCCCTGACCCGTGACCAGCGCAGTTGGACGAGAAAACTAGAACCAGGACGCCAGCAGGCCGATGAGGCCGGGGCCGGTGGCCGTGGGGTCACCGAGCCAGTCAGGCGGCGTCAGCCAGACGAACGCGAGGATCGCGATGACCCAGAAGTCGTAGGGCAGGGTGGCCCGCTCGTCGCTCCAGAAGAAGGCGCGGGCGAAGATCCCCGTGGCGCCGTCTTTCGACGGCATCGGCTTGCCGTTGAGCGCGAGGTACGTGTAGTAGATCCGGTTCTCGACCGCCAGGATCGAGAGCACCAGCACCACCCACAGCACGGCGGCCATCCGGTTGGTCACCGCCCCGATCATGAACAGGACGATGCGCTCGGGGCGCTCCATGAAGCCGACCTTGCACTTCTGGACGAGCGACTCGGCGCGGGCGCGCGCGTAGCTCGTCATGATGGAGAAGATGAGCGTCAGCGCGGCGATCAGCACGTAATCGCTGCGTCCGAGCTTCGAATAGAGGAAGATCAGTCCGGTCAGCAGCGCGAGATCGGAAAAGCGATCGAGCGTCGAGTCCCAGAACGCGCCGAACTCCGATTGCAGCTGCAGCCGGAGGGCGACCTTGCCGTCGATGAAGTCGAAGATGTTGGCGACGAGCATGATCACGAACGCCAGCATGAACCGGCCGAAGCCGAGGGCCCAGGCGGCCCCGACGTTGACGATCACGCCGACGAGCGTCAGCGTGTTGGGATGAATCCGGAGCGCGACGCACAGGTTGATGATCGCGCGCAGCGGGAACATGCAGGCCGCGCCGATCGCGCCCGTGAAGGTCATCCGCATCGTGGAGGGTTCAGACACCGGACGAAAACGCGACATAGTATCGTATGCCCATCCACGAACTCAAGGAGCAGATGGCCCGGCTGCCCGAGCAGCCCGGGGTCTATCTGTACTTCAACGCGGATGGCGACACGATTTATGTCGGCAAAGCGCGCGCGCTGCGCGACCGCGTCCGCAACTACCTCGGCGCGTCCGGCTCGGATCCGAAGACCGACGCGCTGCTGGCGGAGGTCGTCCGCCTCGAGGTCATCGTCACCGACTCGGTGGTCGAAGCGCTGGCGCTCGAAAACAACCTCATCAAACAGCGCACGCCGAAATACAACATCCTGCTCCGCGACGACAAGAACTACCCCTACCTGCAGCTGACGACGAACGAGGCGTTTCCGCGCGTCCTGGTCGCGCGGCGCGTCGAGCGTGACGGCAGCTTCTACGCCGGACCGTTTCTGCCGGCTCACTTCGCCCGGAGAACGCTGGCGCTGACGCACCGGCTGTTCGGCATCCGCTCGTGCAACGAAATGATCACCGGGAAGCGCGATCGCCCGTGCCTCGAGTACGACATCAAGCGGTGCATCGCGCCGTGCGTCGACACGATCTGCTCCGAGGAGGAGTACGGGCGCGCCGTGAAGGTCACCCAGCTGTTCCTGGAAGGGAAGAACGACGAGCTGGTCGGGACGCTGAGAACGCGGATGCTCAACGCCGCCGAAGGCGAGCGCTTCGAGGAGGCGGCCCAGCTGCGCGACGCGCTGCGGACGGTGCAGACGCTGCACGATCGCCAGCAGAAGATGGCCACGGCGGAGCTCGGCCACCGCGACGTGTTCGGGCTGAAGCTCGGGCCGGCCGGCGTCGTGATTCAGGTGTTCCAGGTGCGCAGCGGCCGGGTCGTGGAGCGCGTCGAGCTCGGGACCGAGGACGCTATCGTCGGGTCCGGCGAAGGGGAGGTGCTCGCAGCGGCCATCCAGCAGTTCTACGAGCTGCGCGGTGCGCCGCCCGAGGTCCACGTGCCGGCGGAGCCCGCCGAGCAGGCGGCGCTGGAGAGCTGGCTGTCGGCGCGCGTCGGCCGCCGGGTGAAGATCGCCGTGCCGCAGCGCGGCGAGAAGCGCGGCTTCGTGGATCTGGCCAACCGCAACGCGGCGCTCGCGTATCAGACGCGGTTCAACCAGACGAAGACGGCGCAGTACGACGCGCTCGAAGGGCTGCAGCACGTGCTGGCGCTGCCCGCCCTGCCGCGGCGCATCGAGTGCTTCGACATTTCGACCATTCAGGGCAGCGACACCGTGGCGTCGATGGTCGTGTGCGAAGAGGGTCGCATGCGGCGCGGGGAATACCGGAAGTACCGGATCCGATGGGATTCGGGGTTGGGGATTCGGAATTCGAAGAAGAGCGCTCCGAGCGAACCCCAAATCCCGAGTCCCGAATCCCGTCACCAAGACGACTTCGCGGCGATGCACGAAGTCGTCCGGCGCCGCTATCGCAAGCTGCTCGAGCAGGGCGGCCCGTTTCCGGACCTCGTCCTGATCGACGGCGGCAAAGGGCAGCTGTCGGCGGCGTACGCCGCGCTCGAAGAGCTCGGCCTCGCCAACCTGATCGCCGTCGGCATCGCCAAGAAAGAGGAGCTGCTGTACACGCGCGACCACGAGGATCCGATCGCGCTGTCGGCTCACGATCCGGCGCTGCTGCTCGTTCAGCGCATCCGCGACGAGGCGCACCGCTTCGCCGTCACGTTCCATCGCCGCGCGCGCGCGATGCGCGATCTCGGGTCGGAGCTCGACCATGTGCCCGGCATCGGACCGCGGCGCCGCCGGACGCTGTTGACGACGTTTGGCAGCCTGGCAGGCGTGCGGCGCGCGACACGCGAGGAGCTGGCGGCGGTCGTCGGCGCGAAAACCACGGACGCTGTCCTTGCGTTTTTCGCGAGTCGGCCTTAACCTTTACTCCTTGCTGGACATCAACTTCGCGCAGATTTTCATCGTGTTTGCCGTGCTCCTGTTCTCGCTGACGGTGCACGAAATGGCGCACGCGTGGACGGCGGATCGCCTGGGCGATCCGACGGCGCGGCTGCTCGGCCGTGTGTCGCTCAACCCGCTGGTGCACGCCGATCTCATCGGCACGGTGGTCTTTCCGCTCGTGGCGATGGTCAGCGGCGCGCCGCTCGTCGGCTGGGCGAAGCCGGTGCCGGTGAACGGGCGGCACCTGGGCCATCCGCGACGCGACTTCATGTTCGTCGCCGCCGCCGGCCCGGCGAGCAACATGCTGCTGGCGTTCGCCGCGGCCGTGTTGCTGGCGGCGCTGCCGGTGTCGCCCCAGACGCTCGGCGAGCCCAACGTGTCGGTGCCGATCGCGGCGATCCTGAGTCAGGCGATGCGGCTCAACGTGCTGCTCGCCGTGTTCAACATGATTCCCATTCCGCCGCTCGACGGCGGCAACGTGCTGTCGGGCCTGCTGCCGTACTCGCTGGCGAGCGCGTTCAACCGCCTCAGGCCGTACGGGTTTCTCCTGCTCTACGCGCTCATCCTCACCAACGGATTCGACTACATCGTCGTGCCGCCGTATCGGTTCATCCTCTCCTGGCTTCCAACACAGTGACGCATTCGACCCTTCGAGAGCCTCAGGGTCGCCCCGAGCAAAGTCGAGGGGCGACACGTTCAGGGCAGGCACCAAGAGCTCGCGTCGTTTCAGGCATGCGGCCGACCGGACGGCTGCATCTCGGGCATCTCATCGGGGCGCTCGGCAACTGGGTGCCGCTGCAGGATCAGTACGAGTGTTTCTACTTCGTCGCCGACTGGCACGCGCTCACGAGCGACTTCGCCGACACCCGCCAGCTCACGACGTATGCGTACGACAACGTCGCGGACTGGATTGGCGCGGGGCTGGATCCGGAGAAGAGCACGTTCTTCATCCAGTCGCTCGTGCCCGAGCATGCCGAGCTGTACCTGATGCTCTCCATGGTCGTGCCGGTGCCATGGCTCGAACGCGTGCCGACCTACAAGGAGCAGCAGGAGACCCTGAAGGACAAGGACCTGTCGTCGATCGGGTTTCTCGGCTATCCGCTGCTGCAGACGGCCGACGTGGCGATGTACGACGCGCGGTTCGTGCCGGTCGGGGAGGATCAGGTCGCGCACCTCGAGCTCGCGCGCGAGGCGGTGCGCCGCTTCAACAACTTCTTCGGCGACGTGCTCGTCGAGCCGCAGCCTCTGCTCACGACGTTCGGCCGGCTGCCCGGTCTCGACGGGGACAAGAAGATGAGCAAGAGCCTCGGCAACACCATCCACCTGTCGGACAGCCCGGACGAGGTGAAGAAGAAGGTCATGCGGATGTACACCGATCCCAAGCGCGTCCGGGCCGACATCCCCGGCACGGTCGAGGGCAACCCGGTGTTCGTCTATCACGACGCGTTCAATCCGAACACGGCGGAAGTCGACGACCTGAAAGCGCGGTACCGCGCGGGAACAGTCGGCGACGTCGAAGTGAAGACGCGGCTGGCCGACGCGGTCAACGCTCACCTCGACCCGATCCGCGAGCGCCGCGCCGCCGCGCTCGCGACGCCGGCGCACCTGCGCGAGATGCTCTTCGAAGGCTCGAGACGCGCCCGCGTGGTCGCCGCCGAGACGATGGCCCGCGTGCGCGATGCGATGAAGATTTCCTACACATGAACGAGTCGCATTCCGACTTCGAATCGGCGCCCGACGCGTTTCCGGTCAAGCTGTCGAACTTCGAGGGGCCGCTCGATCTGCTGCTGCACCTCATCCGCACGAACGAGGTGAACATCCACGACATCCCGATCGCGCTCATCACGGCGCAGTACCTCGCCGCGATCGATCTGCTGCGGGAGCTCGATCTCGACGTCGCGGGCGAGTACCTGGTGATGGCGGCGACGCTGATCCACATCAAGTCGAAGATGCTGCTGCCCAGGCCGGACACCGCCGCCGGCGTCGAGGGCGAAGACGCGGAAGACCCCCGCGACGCGCTGGTGCGCCGTCTCCTCGAGCATCAGAAGTTCAAGGCGGCGGCCGGGCTGCTTCACGAGCGCGAGCAGCTTCGCGCGGCGCAGTGGCTGCGGCCGGACGGCCGCGTGGCCGAGATGGCGGGCGACGACTACGAGCCCGAGCTCGAAGTCGATCTCTTCAGCCTGCTGACGGCGTTCCAGGCGGTCGTCGAGCGCGCCAAGCTGCGGCCGAGGCTGCTGCTGCCGGCCGAGCAGCTGCCGATCGAGACCAGGATTGAGCAGCTGCTCGAGCGACTCTCGGAGACCGAGGCCTGCGGGTTCGAGGATCTGTTCGCCGACGTGGACGATCGCGGCGGGCTCATCGTGACGTTCCTGGCGCTGCTCGAGATGATTCGCTTGAAGCTCGTGAGGGTGTTCCAGTCCGGCAGCTTCGGCCCGATTCGCGTCTACAAGCGAACGCGGCCGGCCGACGCGCCGCATCCGATTGGGGATCCGGAGGGCAATCGTGGCTGAGAACGACGACGTGCGCGAGAGCCTTCCCGAGCGCGGGAGCGCGGAGCTCAAGGCGATTCTCGAGGCGCTGATCTTCGCGTCGCCCGATCCCCTCACGCCGAAGGCCATGTACAAGCTCCTCGACACCGAGCCGGAGGAAGACGTGCAGGCGGCGCTCGTCGAGCTGAAGCAGGATTACGAGAACCGCCCGGGCGGGCTGCAGCTCGTCGAGGTGGCGGGCGGCTATCAGATCGTCACGCGTTCCGACCTGCACGACTGGGTGCGCCGGCTGTTCCACGAGCGGACGACGCAGAAGCTCACGGTACAGGCGCTGGAAACGCTGGCGGTCATCGCCTACCGGCAGCCGATCACCGCGGCCGAGATTACCGAGGTGCGCGGCGTCAACACGTCGGGCGTGCTGAACACGCTGCTCGAGCGCCACCTGATCAAGATCGTCGGACGGAAGCAGGTGGTCGGCCGTCCATTCCTGTACGCGACGACGAGGGAATTCCTGATTCGCTTTGGCTTGAACGAGCTGACCGACCTGCCGAAGGTCGAAGACATGGCCGAAGCGCTCGGTCTCGACGCGCCGATTCTCGTCGAACATTCGCCGAGCGAGGACCTGCTGCCGCTCGATGAGCCCGACGCCGACGAGCCGGGCGAATCGGTCCACTGATCGCAGAGGTTCAACCGCGTGCGGCATCACGCGCGGCGACGTCTCGAGCCGCGGCTCTCCGCAGCCGCTCCACTTCCTCCGCGGTCAGCTCCCGCCAGTACCCGACCTTCAGCTTCGAATCCCGAATGGGACCGATGGCGACGCGCCTCAGGTGGCTGACCGGGTGGCCGATGGCTTCGCACATGTTCCGCACCTGGCGGTTCCGCCCCTCGCGGATCACGAGCTGCAGCGTCGACTCTTTCGCATCGCGGCCGTGGGCCAGCAGCTTCACCTCCGCGCGTTCGGAGCGGCGCCCGTCGATGAGGATGCCGCGGGAGAGTCGATCGATGTCGTGGTCGTCGGGGATGCCGAGCACGCGCGCTTCGTACACGCGGGTGATTCCGTGGCGGGGGTGCGTCAGGCGCGCGGCGAGCTCACCGTCGTTGGTCAGCAGGAGCAACCCCTCGGTCTCGAAGTCGAGCCGGCCGACCGGGTACACGTACTCGCGCACGCCGCGCAGCAGGTCGAGCACCGTCGGCCGCCGCTGCGGATCCGATCGCGTGGTCACGTAGCCGCGCGGCTTGTTCAGCAGCAGATAGCGATGGTGCTCGACGGCCTTGACGCGCCGGCCGTCGACGCGAATGTCGTCGCTCGCGGGATCCGCTTTCGTGCCGAGCTCGCGCACGGTGGCGCCGTTCACGGTCACGCGCCCGTCGAGCATCAGCTGCTCCGACGCGCGCCGCGACGCGATGCCGGCCTGGGAGAGGATCTTCTGTAGTCGTTCCACTGTCAAAAGCGTAGCCACGAAGGCACGAAAACACGAAGAAGAATCTTTCTTCGTGGTTGCATTTCCGTCACCGAGCCAGCAGATCGCCCCAGAAGCTGGCGAGCTGCGCGACGTCGCCCACGCGCATCGGCCGGTCGGCTTCGGCATGGGAGATGAGGCCGCTCAACAGCAGCCGTACCGGCGCGTGGCCTCGGAGGTCTTCGGCCAGATACTCCGACTCGATCGGCGGGATCACGTTGTCCCCGAGGCCATGCAGCATGAAGACGGGCGCTGATGGTTTGGGGGACTTGGATGCCGACAGCGCCTTATCGCCGCCGTAGACCCCGACGTAGGGGAGCAGGCGCGGTCCCAGGTGGACGACGTCACGATCGTTCACGTAGCGGAGCAGCGTTGAAGACGGCTCGGGGAGCTTCTTCGCGAGCTCGCGGAGCGCGGCGAATTCGAGCGCGGCCTGCGGTTTGTCGACGGTGTCGAGCGCCGACGCCCGAAGGTGCTGCAGCACCGCGGCCCGCAGCGCTGTGACCTGCGCCGACGGCACGACGCGGTCGGCCAGCCCGAGGAGAATCATCGCCACGCCGTAATCGTGCGGCGGACGGCTGACGGGCTGGCCGCTCGTCTCCGTGGTGTCCGGCTTCAGCCGGACCAGGCGCGGCGCGGGCGGCTCCACGCCCGTGCACAGATACCGCAGCACGCGCGGCAGATCGTCGTGACCGCCGAAGGAGAGCACGTAGGCCACGCGGTCCCGCAGCGCCGGCCGGCCCGCCGCGACCACCGACAGGCCTCCGCTGAAGCTGATGCCGATCATGCCGATGCGCCCGTCGCCGGTCGTGACGCCGGACGTCTTCGAGAGCTCGTACAACCACGAGGCGCTGGCTTCGATCTCGTCGGTGATCGCCGGCGTGATCTCGAAGCGCGACAGCTGCGGAATGTCCGGCGTGACGACGGCGAGGCCCGACAAGGCAAGCTGGCGTGCCAGACCGACGAGCCGCGGTTCGTCGATCCCTGAGGGATGGAGTCCCGATACGAGCAGCACCAGCCGCCGCGGCTGCCTGTTCGGTCGGTACAGCCGCGCGCCCATGACGCCCGTGTCACCGTTCACCCTCGCGTCGATCTCGATCCGGCGTTCCGTGATCGGGCCGGTGTCGGCGTTGGCGAGCGATCGCAGCGTCCCTTGCACGTCGGCTGCACGGATCACGAATGACAGACCGTGGGCGTAGGGGCGTGCGATGAGCGCCGCTCCCGCGAGCGCCGCGAGCGCGATGACGAACGCGAGGAGACGGCGAGCGCGCATGAGGCGCATGTTACACTCCGTTGACGGGACTTGGGATTCGGGATTCGGGATTCGGGATTTGGGATTCGTGCTTTGGGATTCGAATCCCGAACCCCGAACCCCGAACCCCGAACCCCGAACCCCGAACCCCGAATCCCGAATCCCGAATCCCGACATGCGTCCGCTCATCATCGCCATCGACGGGCCGTCAGGCGCCGGCAAGGGCACCGTCGCCCGCGCTGTCGCCCACGAGCTCGGCTACCGGCACGTGGACAGCGGCGCGATGTACCGCGCGGTGGGCTGGAAGGCGATCCGCGACGGCGTGCCGCTCGACAACGAAGCGGCCCTGGCCGAGTTGGCCGAGCGCTCACGCATCGACATCACGAACACGCACGTCACCGTCGACGGGGTGGACGTGACGCGCGCGATCCGGACGCCGGAGATCGATCGCGCGGCCGCGGCCGTGGCCCGTCTGGCGCGCGTCCGCGCCGTCCTGGTCGATTGCCAGCGTCAGATCGGCGCCGACGGCGCCATCGTCATGGAAGGCCGCGACATCGGCACGGTCGTCTTTCCGCGCGCCGACGTGAAGGTGTATCTCGATGCGGCGCCGGAAGAGCGCGCGCGCCGCCGCGCGAACGATCCCGCGCACTCCGGCGTGCCCGCCGCCGTTTCGGAAGTCGCGACGCTCCTGACCGAGCGTGACGAGCTCGACCGCACGCGCACCGCGTCGCCGCTCCATGCGGCGAAGGATGCGGTGGTGGTCGATACGACGGGGAAGAATGTGCAGCAGGTCGTGGAAGAAGTGCTGGCGGTGATACGCGCGAAAGTCTGAAGCCAGCCTCCAGCCTCTACTTCCGCTCTTTGTAGTCCTCCGCCGAAGCGGGATCCATTTCCCACCGATGTTTGTCGCGCTCGGTGACCTTCTCGCTCCCCTTCAGCTCCTCGTTGTCGTCGTACTGCACGCCGAGGGCTTTGCCGATATCGTCGACGACCTCCAGATCCGGGCTCGGGTTGTCGCCGCCGGGCGCTTCGTCGCCGGTGAAATACGCGTCTTCCACGTCCACATCCACATCACCGCCCGTGATGTCCTGCGGCATCCCGTGGTGGTTCCGCTGGCTCAGTTCCATCTCGGCGCGGCCGCTCCGCGCGGCCGTTCCGTGGCGCTCCATGTCCAACGAGGACGGCGGCGTCTGGAGGGTTTCCTCCAGCGTGCGGCGGACGCGGTCGAGCCGCGAAAGCTTGATCGCCGTGCGCCTCGCCTTCGCGCCCGGTCGCGACGGGGCGGCAGCGGCCTTCTTTTGGGCACGTGCCAGAGGCTTGGCCTGGCGTTTCGCTGGCCGTTTCATGGTAGGGCGTTTGGCCGAGGCGCGCTTCGGTGCGGCTTTTCGAGCCGGCCTGGCGGCTCGAGCTGGTCCGGCGGCCTTCCGTTTGGCCATGGTTTCGGTCCTTTCAGAACCTTGACAGTTTGGCGATAAGTGTCGTACTCTCTGCTGCTTATCGGAAATTCAGAAAACCTCGCGGGGGCCGGAGCCCGCGCACCCAACCGACCGGCAATCGATCGATACAGGAGGACGCGCAAGGCATGGCGAACGTAGAAGAAGAGAAGACCCCCGGTCTGACCCGAAGCGGGAATGCGTTGACCGGCGGCATCGTGGCTCTACCCAGAGACGACGACGACCAGACCGATCCCGCAGAGTACGCCCGGCTGCTTGATTCTTACGATAACAGCTTCCGGAACATCGCGGAAGGCGAGGTCGTCAAGGGGACGGTTCTCAAAGTGACCGCGTCGGAAGTGATCGTCGACGTCGGCTACAAGTCCGAAGGCATCATCCAGGTTGCCGAGTTCCTCGACGAGAACGGAGAAGTCACCGTCCAGGCCGGCGACATCGTGGACGTCCTGCTCGAGCGCACTGAAGACCGCGAAGGCTACGTCGTCCTCTCGCGCGAAAAAGCCGAGAAGATGAAGATCTGGGACGAAGTCGAGAAGGCCTATGCCGAGCGCAAGGTCGTCATCGGCCGCGTCATCGAGCGGATCAAGGGCGGGCTCGCGGTGGACATCGGCGTGCGCGCGTTCCTCCCCGGATCGCAGATCGACGTCCGTCCCGTGAGAAATCTGGACGCGTTGCGCGGGCAGGAACTGCGCATGCGCGTGATCAAGGTGAACAAGAAGCGCGGCAACATCGTGCTGTCGCGCAAGGCGCTCCTCGAGGAGGAGAACGCCGAGAAGAAGAAGCACACGCTCGACATCCTTGCCGAGGGCAAGGTCCTCAAGGGCGTCGTCAAGAACATCACCGACTACGGCGCGTTCATCGATCTTGGCGGGATCGACGGGCTGCTGCACATCACGGACATGTCGTGGGGCCGTGTCGGGCATCCCTCGGAGCTCTTCAAGGTCAACGACGAGATCGACGTGATCGTGCTCAAGTACGACCCGGCGACCGAGCGCGTCTCGCTCGGCCACAAGCAGCTCATCACCGACCCGTGGGCGAACGTGATGGAGCGCTACCCGGTCGGCGCGCGCATGGGCGGCAAGGTGGTCAGCCTCACCGATTACGGCGCGTTCGTGGAGCTCGAAGCGGGCGTCGAAGGGCTCATCCACGTCAGCGAGATGTCGTGGAGCAAGCGCGTCAAGCATCCGTCGAAGATCCTGAACGTCGGCGACACGGTTGACGCGATGGTGCTCGGCGTGGACGCCACGGCGCGGCGGATTTCGCTCGGGCTGAAGCAGGTCGAAACCAACCCGTGGCACGACCTGGCCGAGAAGTACCCGGTCGGCTCGAAGATCCAGGGCAAGGTGCGCAACCTCACCGAGTTCGGCGCGTTCGTCGAGGTCGAGGAGGAGATCGACGGCCTGATCCACATCTCCGACATGTCGTGGAGCAAGCGGATCAAGCATCCGTCCGAAGTCCTGAAGAAGGGCGACGTCGTCGAGGCGATGGTGCTGAACATCGACGCCGAGAACCAGCGGCTCTCGCTCGGCCTCAAGCAGCTCGCCACCGATATCTGGGACGACTTCTTCTCGCATCGTCACGTGGGTGACACCATCGAGGGCAAGGTCGTGCGCATGACGAACTTCGGCGCCTTCGTCGAGCTCGATGAAGGGATCGAAGGGCTCATCCACGTGTCGGAGTTCGACGATTCGCCGCACACGGGCAAGGACGGGAAGATCGAACTCGTGGTGGGCGAGACCTACCCGATGAAGATCATCAAGCTCGCGCCGGCGGAGCGGAAGATCGGTCTCTCGATTCGCGCGCTGAAGTCCGACGAGTTCCGCGCGGATTGGGAAAGCTATCAGGAGAGCGCTGGCGACGGCAGCGCGACGCTGGGGGACCACTTCAGAAATCGGTAGGGCTAAGGGCTTAGGGCAGAGGGCTTTGTGCCTTGAGCCCTCAGCCCTCAGCCCTCAGCCCTACGAAGGAACGCAGCATGACCAACGGCAGCATGACGAAGGCGGAACTGGTCGAGGAAGTCTCGCGGGTGTCGGATCTGACGAAGAAACACTCCGAGGTCATCGTCGAGACGGTGTTCCGCAGCATCATCGAGGCGCTGCACCGCGGCGAGAAGATCGAGCTGCGGGGGTTCGGCAGCTTCCGGCTGCGGAAGCGCGAACCGCGGAAGGGTCGCAATCCGAAGACGGGCGACAAGGTCGACGTGCCGCCGAAGAAGGTGCCGTACTTCAAGCCGGGCAAGGAGCTCAAGGAGCTCATCAACCGCGATCCGGCCGCGCCGACCGGCTCGTCTCCCGGGACGGCTTCGGTGCCCCCGGATGTGCTCGCTGTCTGAACGGGGATGTGGGAGTCGGGATTCGGGATTCGACGGCGCTCGAATCCTTCGAATCCCTCGAATCCCCAATCCCTAATCCCGAATTCCGAATTCCGAATCCCGACCGTGGAACGCCTTTGGGCACCTTGGAGGCTCGCGTACGTGACGAGCACGAGCGGCGAGACCAACGGCTGCATCTTCTGCCAGGCATCCCAGTGTGGCCAGGCATCAAAAGGTGGTGTCCGGCTTCAGCCGGACCCGTCGCGCGACGAGCTGCTGCTCGTTCGCGGCCGGGTTGCGTTCGTCATCCTCAACCTCTATCCCTACAACAGCGGTCACGTGATGGTCGCGCCGAATCGGCACGTCGCGACGCTCGCGTCGACGACGAGCGAGGAGCAGGCGGAGCTGATGCGGCTCACGCGTCACGCCGAGATCGCGTTGACCGAAGCCTACGCGCCGCACGGCATCAACATCGGCGTCAACCTGGGGCGGGCCGCCGGCGCGGGCGTGCTCGATCATCTGCACGTCCACCTCGTGCCGCGGTGGAACGGGGACACGAACTTCATGTCGGTCGTCGGCCACACGCGTGTGCTGCCGGAAGATCTCCGCGAGACCGGGAAGCGCCTGCGGCCCATCTTCGAACGCCTGGCCAAGGACGACGTCTAAATGCAACCACGAAAGCACGAAGGCACGAGGAAGACCTGTTCTTTTTCGTGTCTTCGTGTCTTCGTGGTTGCATTTGTTCTTGAGGTTGCATGATTTTCGAGCTCACGCCGGAACAGGAGGCCTTCAAGCAGCAGGTGGAGCAGTTCGCGCGCGAGATCGTGGCGCAGCGCGCGGCCGGCATCGACAAGTCGGGCGAGTTTCCCGCCGACGTGATGCACGCGGCGGGGGGCCACGGCCTGCTGGGTGTGACGATTCCGAAGGCGTGGGGCGGCGCCGGTCGCGACTACATCAGCTACGCGCTGGCGATCGAGGCGATCGCGAAGGCCAGCGCGACCGTCGCGGTGTCGCTGTCGGTGACCAACTCGCTCGTCGCCGAGCTCCTCGCGCACGCGGGACGCGACCAGCAGCGCGAGCGCTGGCTCCGGAAGCTGGCGAGCGGCGCGGCGATTGGCGCGTTCGCGCTCTCCGAGCCGCACGCGGGAACCGACGCCGCCAATCAGCAGACGAAGGCCGTTCGCGCCGGCAACGGATACCGCATCACCGGCAGCAAAGTCTGGGTGGCCAACGCCGAAGAGGCGGCCGTGGTGATCGTGTTCGCGAGGACGCGTCCGGGGCTTCGCGGACAGGGCATCACGGCGTTTCTCGTGCCGATGGATACCCCCGGCATCCGTCGCACGGCCCGCGCCGACTCGCTCGGCGTGCGCGGCCTCGGCTGCATGGATCTCGAGCTCGACATCACCGTGTCCGACGATCAGGTGCTCGGGCCCGTGGACCAGGGCTTCGGCCTCGCGATGTGGGCGCTGCAAGGGGGCCGGGTGGCCATCGCGGCGCAGGCACTCGGCATCGGCGAAGCGGCGCTCGACGAGGCGATCGCGTACGCGAAGCAGCGCGAGCAGTTCGGTCGGCCGATTGCGAACTACCAGGCGATTCAGTGGATGCTGGCCGACATGGCCACCGAGCTGGCGGCGGCGCGCCTCTTGACGCTCAAGGCGGCCGCGGCGAAAGATCGCCAGGAGAAGAGCACCGTGGAGGCGTCGATGGCCAAGCTCGCCGCGTCGGAGGCGGCGCACAAGGCGGCCGACAAGGCCATGCAGATTCTGGCGTCGGCCGGCTACCGCCGCGGGTCCGTCGTGGAGCGGCTGTTCCGCGACGTCCGCGCGACGGAAATTTATCAGGGAACGTCCGAAGCGCAGCGTATGATCATCGCCGCCCACGTGCTCGCCAATGCGTAAGGGGTCCGGCTCAAGCCGGACACCACGTACGCATTCCCCCGTACTGTAGTGTCCGGCTTTAGCCGGACCATGTGAGGGCCCATGACGAAAAGACTGAATCGCCGTGATTTCGTTCGGACTACCACCGCCGCCGGAGTGGCTGCAGCAGCCGTCCCGCGGGCGCTGTTCGGCCACCCTTCGACACGCTCAGGGCAGGGGCCCACGGTGTTGACGCCCAAGAGCGTCAAGCCGTGCGTCGTCGCATCGAGCAACGGCAACCGGTCCAAGGACGCCCAGGGCATCACCTGCGTCCAGAAGGCCTTCTCCATGATGACGGGCGGCTCGGATGTGCTCGACGCCCTCGTCGCCGGCGTCAGCATCGTCGAGCTGGATCCGGATCAGACCGGTGTCGGCTGGAGCGGGCTGCCCAACGCCGACGGGGTCGTCCAGCTCGATGCGTCGTGCATGCACGGCCCGAAGAAGCAGGCCGGCGCGGTGGCGGCGATCGAGGGCGTGCGCGCGCCGGCGAGGGTCGCGCAACTGGTGGCCGAACAGACCGACCATCATCTGCTCGTGGGCAAGGGCGCGCAGGACTTCGCCCGGGCCATGGGCGTGAAGATCGAGGAAGGTCTCATCAACGAAAAGGCGCGTCAGAGCTGGCTCGAGTGGAAGCGCCGGACCGATCCGCTGCACTACCTCGATCCGAAGAAACGCGCGCAGGCATGGTACGAGGAAGGCCTGCGGATGGTCCGCGAAGGATTGATCGATGGCGAGCACTACTGGGGCACGATCAACTGCGACGGCGTCAACGCGAAGGGCGAAATCTGCGGCGTGACGACGACGAGCGGGCTCGCGTGGAAGATCCCGGGTCGCGCCGGCGACTCGCCGATTCTCGGCGCCGGGCTCTACGTGGACGGCGAGGTCGGCGCCGCCGGGTCCACGGGCCGCGGCGAGTCGAATCTCTACAATCTGTCGTCGTTCCTCATCGTCGAGGAGATGCGCCGCGGCGCGCATCCGAAGGACGCCGCGATCACCGCGCTCAAGCGCGTGGCGAAGAACACGATCGAGAAGCGGCTGCTGAACGCGAAGGGGCAGCCCAACTTCGGCCTGAGCTTCTACTGCCTGAACGCGAAAGGCGAGTACGCCGGCGTCGCGATGTACGAATCGACCTACGCCGTGTGCACGGAGAACGGTCCGCAGACGCTCAAGACCGACGCGCTGTACGAGGGCAAAGCGACGGACTGAGACGCGACGCGCATCTGGTAATCTTGTGATCGGGTAATGTGGTAATCGATTACCCAATTACCCAATTACCCAATTACCCAATTACCCGATGATCTGTTTAGCGATCGTCTGCAGCTGCAGGTTCGACGTGCCTTCGTAGATCTGGCCGATCTTGGCGTCGCGGTACAGCTTCTCGACCGGGTAGTCCTTCACGAAGCCGTAGCCGCCGAACAGGTTCACGGCGAGTGAGGTCACCCGCTCGGCGACCTCGGACGAGAAGATCTTGCACATCGCCGCTTCGGTCAGGAACGGCTGCTCGGCGTCGCGCAGGCGCGCAGCATTGTAGACGAGCAGGCGCGCCGCCTCGAGTTCCGTCGCGGCGCGCGCGATCTGGTGCTGGACGGCCTGGAACTCCGCGATCGGCTGGCCGAACTGCTTCCGGTCCTTCGTGTACTTGATGACGTGATCGAGCGCGCCCTGCGCCAGGCCGATCATCTGCGCGCCGATGCCGATACGCCCCTCGTTCAGCGTCTCGATCGCCACCTTGTAGCCTTTGCCGACCTGGCCGAGCACGTTCGCCGTCGGCACGCGGCAGTCTTCGAAGATCAGCTCGCACGTGCTGCTGGCGCGGATGCCCAGCTTGTCCTCCTTCTTCCCGACGGTGAACCCGTCGACGCCGCGCTCGACGACGAACGCCGTGATGCCGCGATAGCCGGCCTCCGGGTTCACGTTGGCGAACACGATGAAGACGCCGGCCTCGTTGCCGTTCGTGATCCAGAGCTTCCGGCCGGTGAGCACCCAGTGGCCGTCGCGCTCGGCCGCCCGCGTGGCCAGCGCGAAGGCGTCGCTGCCCGAGCCCGCCTCCGACAGCGCGTACGCGCCGATGGTGTCTGCCGACATCTTCGGGAGGTAACGCCGCTTCTGCTCGTCGGTGCCCCAGCGAAGGAAGGCGTTGATGACCAGCGTATTCTGCACGTCGACCAGCACGCCGATCGACGGGTCGACGCGCGAGAGCGCCTCGACCGCCAGCGCCGCGTGGAAGAAGCTCGCGCCACCTCCACCGTAGCTCTCGGGGATCTCGATGCCCATCACGCCGAGGTCGAACAGCTTGCCGATGAGCGCGGGCTGGATTTTCGCGTGCTCGTCCATGTCGCGGACGAGCGGGCGGATTTCGCGGTCTGCGAACTCGTAGACGCTGTCGCGGAACAGCCGTTCGTCTTCCGACAGGTTCGTCAGGGCCCGGTTCAGCCGTTCGGAATTCTGTGTGGTCACGACGGGAAATGTTACCACCCGCCGCCTGTGCCCGGCCGCAAAGCGTCTAAGATAGAGGTATGTCCCGCTCGTTCCGGACCACGATGGCTTCCCTCGCGCTCGTGGCGCTGGTCGCTCTCGCCGGCGTGCAGGGCGACGCCCGCCAGCAGGCGCAGGGTGCCGCGTCGCAACCGCCGGCGCAACAGCCAGGCCAGCCGGCGCCGCCGCAACAGCCGCCGCCGCAACAGCCGCTGCCCGATCAGCCGCAGCCACCGGTGTTCCGGACGGGCATCAACTTCGTCCGCGTGGACGTCATCATCACGGACAGGAACGGCAACGCGGTCGCGGACCTCCAGCCGGGCGACTTCGACGTCGCCGAGGACGGCCAGCCACAGAAGATCGAGACCTTCAAGCTGATCAAGCTCGACGGCGGCAGGACCGACTCCATCAAGGAGCCGCCGAAGGAAATCCGGAGCGACTACGACGAGGAAGCCGAGGCCGCGCGCGACGATGTGCGCCTGTTCGCCGTCTTCCTCGACGACTACCACGTGCGCCGCGGCGCGAGCATGTCCGTGCGCAAGCAGCTGATGCAGTTCGTCCAGACGCAGATCGGGCCGAGCGACATGATCGGCGTCATGTACCCGCTCGAGTCCACCTCGTCGGTGCGCATGACCCGCAACCACTCGGCGGTCGTCCGCGGGCTGGAGCAGTTCACGGGGCGGAAATTCGAGTACGAGCCCAAGAACCAATACGAACAGCAGTACGCCTACTACCCGGCCGAAATCGTCGAGCAGGTCCGGAACCAGGTGTCACTCTCCGCGCTGAAGGCGCTCATCGTGCACATGGGTTCGCTCAAGGAGGGGCGCAAGACGCTGATCCTCGTGAGCGAGGGGTACTCGATGCTGCTGCCGCCGCAGTTGCGCGATTCGAACGCCCAGATGCCCGGCAGCGGCAACCCGAACCGCTACAACCCGCAAGCCGGTGTGAACGACATCAACGAGGATCGCGCGAACTGGCGCGCGGGCCTCGACATGGAGTCGGACCTGCGCGAGGTGTACGACACGGCGAACCGGAACAACGTGGCGATCTATGCGGTTGATCCGCGCGGCCTGCCTGTCTTCGAGTTCGACATCAACGAGGGCGTCGGCCTGCAGACGGACTCGAAGTATCTGACCAGCACGATGGACACGCTGCGCGAGCTGGCGGAGCAGACCGACGGACGCGCCATCGTCAACCGCAACGATCTGGCCGCCGGCATGAACCAGATCACGCGCGACGCGAGCGCGTACTACCTCATCGGCTACAACTCGTCGCAGACGCCGAGCGACGGGAAGTTTCACGAGATCAAAGTCCGCGTGAAGCGCCCCGGGCTGCAGGTGCGATCGCGCAAGGGCTACTGGGCGCTCAACCGGGAAGAAACGGCGCGCGCGCTGGCGCCGCCCAAGCCGGGGCCGCCCACGCCGGTCGAGAACGCGCTCGCCTCCATCAGCCGTCCCTCCCGCGCGGACGTCGTCCGGACGTGGATCGGGACGTCGCGCGGAGCGAACGGCAAGACGCGCGTGACGTTTGTCTGGGAGCCGATGCCGAAGTTGCCCGGCGCGCCCGCCCTCCGCGAGGAACCGACGCGCGTGTCGCTGATGGCCGTCGGCGCCGATGGCGCGCCGTACTTCCGCGGCCGCGTGCCCGACATGGCGCTGGCCACCTCGGCCCCGCCCGCGAGCGGAAATGGCGCGGCGTCAGCCGGCCAGAGCGTGTCGGCCACGCGAGCGCCCTCGCGCGTCGCCTTCGAGGCGAATCCCGGGAAGATGCAGCTCCGCGTCTCGGTGGAAGGCGCGGGCTCCCAGGTGCTCGATACCGAGGTGCGGGAGATCTTGGTGCCCGACCTCACGTCGGCGCAGACGACGCTCGGGACGCCGGAGGTGTTTCGCGCGCGCACTGTTCGCGAGCTCTCGCAGCTCAAGGCGGACGGCGACTCGGTGCCCACGCCCGGCCGCGAGTTCAGCCGCACCGACCGGCTGCTGATTCGCGTGCCGGTGTACGGTCCGGGCGGCACGACGCCCGCGCTCGGCGTCCACCTGCTGAATCGCGGCGGCGCGGCCATGAACCAGCTGCCGGCGGCGGCGTCGAGCAGGCCGGACGCGCAGCAGATTGAGGTGCCGCTGGCGGGGCTCGCGCCAGGCGAGTACGTGCTCGAGATCACGGCCGGCGGCGAGGGCGGCGAGGCGAAAGAGCTGATCGGCTTCCGCGTGACCGGGTAGGGCGATGCGTGGCGTTCTCGCCGCCGCCTTCGCCCTCGCGCTGCTCGGCCCGCAGCCTCCCCTTCGCGGCGAGCCCTCCGCCCCTTCGCACCTCGTCAGCATCGACGTCATTCCCGCCGACGCCCGCGGACGCATTCTGGACGATCTCGCGCCGGGCGAGTTCGAGCTGAGAGAAGAGGGCGCGCTGCAAACGCTCGAAGGCGTCCGGTTCATCCGCGTCGCCCTCGGCCCGCCCTCCGGTGCGCCCGTCATGATTCGGACCGCCGCCGACGAACGCCAGGCCGCGGCCGGAGACGACACGCGGCTCGTCGCGATCTTCCTGGACGAATACCATGTGAGCGCCGGCGCGAGCACCGATCGCGCCCGCGAGGCGCTGACGCGTTTCGTCGATCGCGACATCTCGAGCCGCGACCTGGTCGTGATCGTGAAGCCGCTCGATTCGCTGCTGGCCATTCGCGCGACGCGCGACCGCGAGGCGATGCACCGCTCGATCGACACGTTCCAGGGCCGCAAGGGCGACTACGAGCCGCGCAACGTCTACGAGCGGGATTACATGGCCGGGACACCGGCGCGAATCGAGGCGGCCCGCAACCAGGTGGCGCTGTCGGCTCTCAACGCGCTCGCCATCCACCTTGGCAGCCTGACCGATCGCCGGAAGACGCTCGTGGTCGTGACCGAGGGGATCGGGCGCTCCGAGCGGCGCCGGGGTCAGGAATATCTCGCCACGCTCGACACGATCCGCCGGTCCGCCAGTCGCGCCACTGTCGCGGTGTACACCGTCGATCCGCGCGAGACCTCCGCCGACGACCCGGGCGCCGACGGGCTGCGCGCGCTCGCCGACGAAACCGAAGGGCGGGCCATCGCCGGAGACCTCGACTCGGGTCTCCGGCTTGCGGCCGCCGATTCGACCGCGTACTACCTGCTCACGTACCGCTCCGCGCGGCCCGACGACGGGAAGTTTCACGAGGTGCAGGTGCGCGTGAAGCGCGCAGGCGCCAACGTCCGGGCCAGGAACGGCTACTGGGCGCCGTCCCCGGACGATGTGATGCGGGCGGCGCTGCTCGCGAAGATCAACGAGCCGAAGCCGGTCGTGCCGCTCGAGCCGCCGCCTCACGTCAGCACGATGATCCGTCCCTGGTTCGGTGAGGCGCGCGGCGCCGACGGCAGGACGCGCGTGACGTTCGTCTGGGAGCCGGCCGGGCGGGTGCCCGGCGATCGCGTGCGCCAGCAGAGCCCGTCGCGGCTCGTGCTCACCGCGCGGACCTCCGAGGGAGCGGTGCTGTTCGACGGGGCGGTCTCGCCGACGGGGCCCGCCGCCATCGACGAGCCCGACACGACGCCGGCGCGCGCGGTCTTCGACACGCCGCCCGGACGGCTGCGGCTGCGGATGTCGATTCAGGACGCGACCGCGAAGGTGCTCGATCAGGACGTGCGGGATCTCGCGGTCCGCGATCTCGGCGGCGAGGTCGCGATCGGCACGCCGGAAGTGCTTCGCGCGCGGAACGCGCGTGAATTCCGCACGCTCGAGACCGAGGCCGCCGTGCCGGTCGTGTCACGGGAATTCAGCCGCACCGAGCGGCTGCTGATCCGCTTCCGGGCCTACGGACCCGGCGGCGAGCGTCCGTCGATCTCCGCGAAGCTGCTGGGCCGCATGGGGACCCCGATGCGCGAGCTCAGTGTGATTCCGGCGTCGACCCCTGGCGGAGACAATGCGATCGACCTGCCGCTCGCCGGACTCGCGACCGGGGAATACATCGTCGAGATGACGGCGAAGAGCGCGGCCGCCCAGGCGACCGATCGCCTCCGCTTCCGCGTCACGCCGTAGCCGCGCGGCGGGTACGTGGTATCCGGCTTCAGCCGGACCGGCGTGCGGCGGCCACGTGGTGTCCGGCTTCAGCCGGACCGGTGCGCGACGGGTACGTGGCGTCCGGCTTCAGCCGGACCGGCGCGCGGCGGGCATCGGTGGCGTCCGGCTTCAGCCGGACCGGCGTGCGGTGGCCACGTGGTGTCCGGCTTCAGCCGGACCTCGTTGTAACTCGGGCATCGGCGGGGTCGCGTCCGACGTCCGGCGACGCTCGCGTGGTAAACGCGTCCTCCAGCGATTGTGATTTCAATGAGCACGTCGCCTGGACGTGTTCCGCAGGACAGCCAGCAATCGGTTGGGCAACCTGCTGGTCCGTCGGGCAGGGGCGAATCAGCGGCGCCGTGCGACCGGCGCTTGCGGACGCGTTTACCGTCTTCGATCGCGCACGCGAGGTCGAACGGACGCCGACCGCCACCCCGCCGATGCCTCGAGCGACGTCAGGAGTCGGCTCGCGTGTGACCCTGGATCCCGAAATCCTGAGCCAGGCGTGGCGTCCGGCTTCAGCCGGCTCGAACGACGTACGTGGTGTCCGGCTTCAGCCGGACCAGCGCGCGGCGGGCATCGGTACGTGGTGTCCGGCTTCAGCCGGACCTCGTGTGTGACTCGGCCATCGGCGGGATCGCATCGCGGTCCGCGACTCTCGCGTGGTAAACGCGTCCTCCAGCGATTGTGATTTCAATGAACACGTCGCCTGGAGATGTTCCGCAGGACGGCCAGCAATCGGTTGGGCAACCTGCTGGTCCGTCGAGCTGTGGCGAATCAGCGGCTCGCAAAACCGGCGCACCTGGTCCGCCAGGGGCTCGTTCGCAGCCGGCCGAGTGAGGAACTGGCGCACCCAGCGGACGCAGTATGGCGCCGCGCACGCATGACTCACCTCATTACGGGAATCCCGTGCATATGGCGCCGGGACCAATCCACGGTTGGCGCGCCGGCGGAATCCAGCAAACCCCACTGCCGATGGCAGTTGACCGGAGGCCAAGACCCGCCCAGAATGACCCACGCGAGCTAGTTTGGGTGAAGGCGCGTGGACGTATTCGCAGCGTGTAACGGCAGTTGGCGCTGTACACCCATTCAACGTTAGCCTGCTGAACGGAACATCGAACTGCTTGGATCAGGAACTTGGCCAGACGAGCCGCCGGTCGTATACTCGAAACGTCCCCTCTGCTTGAGGTGCCTGTGACCGCCAAAGACACTGTTCGAGCGCTCCTCGACCGCCTGCCGAACGATTGCAGCCTCGATGATGTGCTGTACCACCTATACGTTGTGCAGGCCGTCGGTCGGGGTCTCTCCGACGGCGAGGCTGGTAGAACCATTCCCCACGAGCAAGTCGCAGCCGATCTGCGTCGCAAATGGCTGCTCGGGTCCGCGACGTAGTCTGGGCCGAATCCGCCCGAGACGCGCTGGATGCCGTCATCGGGTACATCGCGCAAGACTCGCAACAGGCGGCGGCGCAAGTGCTCGACGAGGCATTGCGCACCGGAGCCACCTTGGCGACGTTCGCCGAACGCGGGCGGGTTGTCCCGGAATTGAACGACCCGGCCATTCGCGAAGTGTTCGTGTACCAGTATCGGCTTCAGTACGAGGTTGGAGAGGCGCGTGTGCTTGTCGTGGCGTTTCTTGACGGCGCGCGTGACTTCGCGGCGTGGAAGCAGAGCCAGAATCGGGCTGCAAGCTTTGCAAACCGTGGAAGGTCAACGGATTTCGAAGCGAACGAATCGACGGGGAGAAGTTCAGCGACCATCGGCGTCGTGTGTCCGCCGAGCATGATCTACGTGACGGCGATCGTTGACCCCACAGGCGGGAGCGTCCCCCTGTCCGTCTAACAAGCGTTGCACCAGTCGGCCGCCGGGGCGATGCTGAGCGTCCGCTGGTGAACGCTGGCCCGGGCCGTCAGACCGCCGCAAATACACCCTGCTGACTGGCGGTCCTTTTCAGATATGGCTATAATGTAGCCAGAATGCCGTTCGAGATCATCCTCGCGCCAGGGGCCGTGAGGTCGTTGCGCAGACTGCCCGCGCACATCAGAGCCGAGGTCAAGGACGCGCTCGAGGTGCACCTGAGACATGAACCCACGAAGGTCAGCAAGAGCCGGATCAAACGGCTGCGGGGCTTGAGTCAACCGCAGTTTCGGTTGAGGGTCGGCGACATCAGGGTGTTTTATGACGTTACAGAAGCGGCGGTCGAGGTCCTCGCCATCATTGAAAAAGCCGAAGCGCAAGCCTGGCTCGACGAGGAAGGCACGCCAGCCCCGGGCGGTGGCATTGGCTGAAGTCAAAGACGATCTATCGAAGTATCTCCGGCTCGCGGAACAGGAGGAAATCCTGATTACTCGGCACGGCCGTGCGGCGGGCGTGTTGATCGGGTTCGAATCGGAAGACGCGTGGTTCGAGTATCGTCTTGAGCATCATCCTGAGTTCTTGCGCCGCATTGCGGAAGCGCGGGCAGCACTCCGTCACGGTGGAGGAGTCCGACTCGAAGATGTGTAGCCCACCGAACATCAGCTTGCAGCCGACGCCGCGCGCTGGCATCCTGACGCGGCGCGGCTGAAGCTGAGCGTCGTTGGGCCGACAGAGGCCTGCAGCCGACGGTGGTTGGCGAAAAGTGAGCCACCGCCGCTGAAAACTGACCTCCAGACGGACGTGTGAGGAAGAACGTCTGATCACTTTCAGAAGCGAAAGAGCAAGAGCATCGGGCTACTGGTAGCGGTCTATCGGTCTGCCGCGCGGTCTGCTCGTTCACGATCGCTGACCGCCACGTGGCGACAATCTCACGTAAGACGTGGCAGGAACGTGCCGGAGATCGACACGAATGACTTCGATGCGCGCCTCAACAGCCTGGAATGCAGCGAGGCCATCCGGGAAATAGTCGCCTCCCTACGGAAGGCGGCGGAGCAGGACGATCCGCACGAGTGGTCAAGTGTCACACATTCGATGCCGAGGGACGGCCGCCCACGCGACCGATCGCCTCCGCTTCCGCGTCACGCCGTAGCGTTGCTGGCGGGATGCAGGTGCCGATTTTCCGGCAGTCGCATGGCGTCCCTCCTGGCCTGCAACCAGAACGCCTTGCAGGACATGACGTTAGTTCGTCCGGCGACGGCCGGCTCCGCGCTTGCTTGATTCGCCGGACCCGAGCGACGCGCGTCGTAGAATGACGCCCGGGGGTCCGGAGGACTCTCATGACTGTTCAAGACACGGAGCGCCCAGTGACCACATCAGCGTTCGTCCGCGATCTCATGGCCGACCTGAAAGCGAAGAATCCGGCGGAGCCCGAGTTCCATCAGGCGGTGCAGGAAGTCGTCGAATCGCTCGATCTCGTCCTCGAGCGGCGTCCGGAGTACCGCAGCGCGCGAATCATCGAGCGGATGGTCGAGCCCGAGCGCGTCCTGATGTTCCGTGTGCCATGGCAGGACGATCAGGGCGGCGTGCACATCAACCGCGGCTTCCGGATCCAGATGAACAGCGCGATCGGGCCGTACAAGGGTGGCCTCCGTTTTCATCCTTCGGTGAACCTCGGCATCCTGAAGTTCCTCGCCTTCGAGCAGGTGCTCAAGAACTCGTTGACGACGCTGCCGATGGGCGGCAGCAAGGGCGGGTCGGACTTCGATCCGAAGGGGAAGAGCGACAACGAGGTCATGCGCTTCTGTCAGAGCTTCATGAGCGAGCTGTGCCGTCACGTCGGGCCAGACACCGACGTGCCCGCGGGGGACATCGGCGTGGGCGGGCGCGAGATCGGCTATCTGTTCGGCCAGTACAAGCGGCTTCGCAATGAATTCACGGGCGTGCTGACCGGCAAGGGCCTCAACTGGGGCGGTTCCTTGATCCGTCCCGAGGCCACCGGCTACGGCGCGGTGTACTTCGCGTCGGAAATGCTGGCGACGCGCAATCAGACGCTGGAAGGGAAGGTCTGCCTCGTGTCGGGCAGCGGGAACGTGGCCCAGTACACGGTCGAGAAGCTGCTCCAGCTCGGCGCCCGGCCGGTCACGCTCTCCGACTCGAACGGCTACATCTACGACGAGGCGGGGATCACGACCGACAAGCTGCGCTTCGTGATGGATCTGAAAAACGTCCGCCGCGGACGCATCAAGGAGTACGCCGACAAGTTCAAGGGCGCGGTGTACACGCCCGCCGACCCGCGGGCCGATCACAGCACGCTGTGGACGCACAAGGCGGAGTGCGCGTTCCCGAGCGCGACCCAGAACGAGATCAACGCCGTGGACGCCGCGAACCTGCTGAAGAACGGCGTCTACGTCGTCTCGGAAGGCGCCAACATGCCGACCGTGCTCGACGGGGTGCGGCAGTTCCTCGCCGCGAAGATCCTCTACGGCCCGGCCAAAGCGGCCAACGCCGGCGGCGTGGCGACCTCGGGCCTCGAGATGTCCCAGAACAGCATGCGTCTGTCCTGGACGCGTGAAGAGGTCGACGATCGGCTGCACAAGATCATGAAGGCGATTCACCGCAACTGCCGCGAGACGGCCGAGGCGTTCGGCGCGCCCGGCAACTACGTCAACGGCGCCAACATCGCCGGCTTCCTGAAGGTGGCCGACGCGATGATGGACCAGGGGCTGGTCTGATCTGCGCGCATCCAGATTCTCCGATCTGGCGCGTTTTCGCGTTCACGACATCCTGCTCGTCTCGAGCCTGTACGACTCGTTCATCATCGCCGAGGACGGGGAGCTCCAGGAGGTCATCCTCAAGGAGTTCCTCGACCTCAACGTCCGCTACACGCCCGGCATCACCCACGTCTCGACGGCCGCCGACGCGCTGGCGCTCGCCTGGGACCGCGCGCGCTACAACCTGGTGATCGCGTCCACGTATCTCGGCGACATGTCCGCCGAGGGTCTGGCCGAGCGCCTGCGCGAAGCGGGGCTCGACACGCCCGTCGTCGCCCTCGCGTACGACATGCGCGAGGTCGGCCACTTCATGGGCGCCGGAGGGTCGTCGGCGCTCGACCGCGTGTTCCTCTGGCAGGGCGACGTCCGTCTCGTGCCGGCGATCGTCAAGTACATCGAGGATCGCCAGAACGTCGCGCACGATACCGGCGTCGCCGGCGTGCAGGCGATCCTGGTGATCGAGGACAACGTCCGGTACTACTCGTCGTTTCTCCCGACCATCTACGCCGAGCTGATGCATCACGCGCACCGCCTCGTGCCGGAGGGCGTGAACCTGTCGCACAAGCTGATGCGGCTGCAGGCGCAGCCGAAGATCCTGCTGTGCGGGTCGTACGAGGAAGCCTGGCAGTATTTCGACGCCTACGAGGACAACATCCTCGGCGTCATCTCGGACGTCGAGTTCCCGCGCGACGGCCGGATGACGCGCGATGCCGGCCTCGAGCTCGCGCGGTGCGTTCGCCAGCGGCAGCCCGACGTGCCGGTCATGCTCCAGTCGAGCCGCGCCGAGAACCAGGCGCTGGCGCGCTCGGTCGGCGCGTCGTTTCTCCTGAAAGGCTCGCCGACGCTCCTGCAGCAGCTCCGCCGGTTCATGGTCGACCATCTCGGGTTCGGCGACTTCGTCTTTCGCACGCCGGACGGCCGCGAAGTGGCCCGCGCCCGCGACCTCCGGGAGCTCGAGGAGCGGCTCGCCACCGTGCCCGCCGAATGCCTCGCGTACCACGGCGAGCGCAATCACTTCTCGAACTGGTTCAAGGCGCGCACCGAGTTCGCGCTGGCGCACCGGCTGCGTCCGCGCAAGGTCTCGGATTTCGAGACGGTCGAGCATCTCCGGTCCGAGCTGATGCGCGCCATCCAGGACCACCGGCGACAGACGAGCCGCGGCGTGGTCGTCGACTTCGATCGCGCCACGTTCGATCCGCGGACGACGCTGTCGCGGGTGGGCGGCGGCTCGCTCGGCGGCAAGGCGCGCGGGCTGGCGTTCGTCGATCTGCTCCTCAGCGACTCGCGGCTCGCCGAGCGCTTTCCCGGCGCGTCCATCGGCGTGCCGCCGGCGGTGGTCGTCGGCACCGAGGTCTTCGACGAGTTTCTCGAGCGCAACGGCCTGCGCGACTTCGCCCTCGACAGCGTCGATGAAGCGGCGATCGGGCGCCGGTTCCTCGAGGCTGAGCTGCCGCCCTCGGTGACGCGCGACCTGCGCGCGCTCGTCGAGGCGGTCCACTATCCCATGGCCGTCCGGTCGTCGAGCCTGCTCGAGGATTCGCAGTATCAGCCCTTCGCCGGCATCTACGACACGTTCATGCTGCCCAACGATCACGGACGCGCGGACGTGCGCCTGCGGCAGCTGCTGACCGCCATCAAGCGCGTCTTCGCATCGACGTTCAGTCTGGCCGCGAAACGCTACTTCGCGGGCGGACCGTACCGGCTCGAGGAAGAGAAGATGGGGGTCGTGCTGCAGCGGATCGTCGGCGCCGCGCGCGGCGCGCGCTTCTATCCGGACTTCGCCGGTGTGGCGCGCTCGCACAATTTCTACCCGCTCCCGCCCATGCGATCGGAGGACGGGGTCGCGGCGGTTGCGCTCGGACTGGGCGAGGCCGTCGTCGCCGGCGAACCGTGCTTCCGGTTCTGTCCCCGGTACCCGCGGCACATCGTGCAGTTCTCGTCGGTCGCCGACACGCTGGCCAACGCGCAGCGGGAGTTCTACGCGCTGGAGCTTGGGCGAACCGTCAGCGTCGGCCGCTTCGTGCCCACGCGGTTCCCGCTGAGCGCGGCGGAACAGGACGGCACGCTCGCGCGGCTCGGGTCGACCTACTCACCTGAAAACGACGTCGTGTACGACGGCATCTCGCGCGACGGCGTGCGTCTGGTCACCTTCGCGCCGATCCTGAAGCACGGGCTCTTCCCCCTGGCGGAGCTGCTCGACGCGCTGCTGCAGGTGGCGGTGGGCGCGACGAGCGCGGCCGTGGAGATTGAGTTTGCCGTCAACTTCCCCGCGGAGGGCGCGCCGCCGGAGCTCGGCGTCCTGCAACTGCGTCCGCTCGGCCGCATCCGGGAAGCGCCCGATGCACCGTTGGAGACAACGGATCGCGCCGCCCTTCTGTGCGAGAGCGGCAGCGTGCTGGGCCACGGCACGATCGACGACGTCCGCGACGTGATCGTCGTGGACATGCACCAGCTCGATCGGGCCAGGACGCGCGACACCGCGCAGACCGTGGCGCGCTTCAACGTGGAGCTGATGGCCGAGCGGCGCCCGTACGTGCTGATCGGGGTCGGACGCTGGGGGTCCGCCGATCCGCTGCTCGGCATCCCGGTCACCTGGGATCAGATTGCGGGCGCGCGCGCGATCGTCGAGGCCGGGTTCGCGGACTTCAAGGTGACCCCGTCACAGGGGAGTCACTTCTTCCAGAATCTGGCCGCGGGCAACATCGCGTACTTCACGGTCAATCCGGACGTGGGGGAGGGCTTCGTGGACTGGGCGTGGCTGGCCGCCCAGCCGGCCGTTGCGGAGAAGGAGTTCGTGCGCCACCTGCGGTTCGACCAGGCCGTCGTCGTCACCGTCAACGGCCGGTCGCATGCCGGCGTGATTGCGAAGCCGAAAAAGAGGCTGGAGGCTGGAGGCTAGGGGCTGGGGGCCGGGGTCGTATCGCGCTCGCCAGCCGTTGCTCGCAAGCTTCGCTGACGAGCGGAGGCCTGAGGTTCTTGGCCGAGTGAGAAACATGTCGGGAGTGTCCGGCCCTTCGAGAGCCTCAGGGGCGTCCTGAGCCACGTCGAAGGGCGGCTTCAGCCGGCTCGAACGACGTACGTAGTGTCCGGCTTCAGCCGGACCTCGTGTGTGACTCGGCCATCGGCGGGATCGCATCGCGGTCCGCGACGCTCGCGCGGTAAACGCGATCTGCGGCGATTGTGCTTTGCGATCGCGCGGCACCCGGGGTTATTCGAGCGACAGCCAGCAATCGGTTGGGCAACCTTCTGGTCCGTCGGGCAGGGGCAAATCAGCGGTGCCGCGCCTCCGACGCCTCCGATCGCGTTTACAGACGCACGGTGAGGGCGCGAGGTCGAACGGACCGCCGCCGCAATCCCGCCGATACCCGAGCCACATCAGGAGTCGGCCCGCGTCTTGACCGATCACCCGACGAGCAACGTGGAGTCGGGGACTTGGGTCCATGAGGGGCTTGACGCGGAGTGGCTGTTGGCCGCGGGTGCCCGCAGCCATACACGGGCGGTAGCTGGACCGAACGGCCGTGCTAACATCCGGCGATAGTTGGAGATCGGCGACGATCTCGTCAATGGCACGCTCATCGAAGACGCTTTCATCTATCGACTCAAGCGACCTGCGGTCTGACCAGCGTTTGCAGCCGCCGGCGGTCGGAGCATGAGCTGCCGCGGCTGAAGCGTTGCCGTTCGACGCGCCGATCGTCGTCGCCGTGAACGGCCGGTCGCACGCCGGCGTCATCGTCAAGGCGAAGTCCTGGGCGTCACTCCATGGCGGAATGCTTCTTCGTCTCTGACATCCACGGGCAGGCCGGGCGTTGGGCGGCGCTGTGCGCCGCGATCCACGCACGGCGTCCGGCCGCGGTGTTCGTCGGCGGCGACGTGCTGCCGTCTGGCGGCGGGCACTCCGCCGACCCGAGATCCGCGAGGGAACCGGGGCGCTTTCTCAGAGACGTGGCCGCCGGCGGCCTCGAGCGCGTGCGCCGGCGTCTGGGCGCCGCCTACCCGCGCGTCTTCCTCATCCTCGGCAACGATGATCCGCGTGTGGAGGAGCACGCGGTGATCGATGCCGGCGCCGGCGGGGTGTGGGATTACGCGCACGAGCGGCAGATCGAGTGGGCGGGCTGGCGCGTGTTCGGGTACGGCTGCGTCCCGCCGACGCCATTCCGTCTGAAGGATTGGGAGCGGTACGACGTGTCGCGCTTTGTCGACCCCGGCTGCGTCTCGCCGGAGGACGGCATCCGGAGCGTGCCGGTCGATCAACACGAGGTGCGGTATCGGACAATCGCGCGCGACCTCGACGCGCTCGCGGCCGACCACCCGCTCGACCGGTCGATCTGGCTGTTCCACGCGCCGCCCTACGACACGGCGCTCGATCGCGCGGCGCTCGACGGCCGAATGGTCGACCACGTGCCGGTCGATGTCCACGTCGGCAGCATCGCCATTCGGCGGTTCATCGAGCGGCGGCGCCCCCGGGTCACGTTGCACGGCCACGTGCACGAGTCGGCCCGGCTGACCCGACGCTGGCATGATCAACTGGATCAGACGGTCATGCTGTCGGCGGCCCACGACGGCCCGGAGCTCGCGCTCGTGCGCTTCGATCCCGAGTCGCCGGACGCCGCTGTCAGGGATCTGTTGCCGGCCGTCGCATGGCCCGGCCGTGACGCGCGGCGCGGCGGCTAGGCCCCTTCGCGCGCGGCGTGCCTGGCGGCGCCGACGGCGAGCGGACGCGCGGCATCGGTGACCGCGCCAATCTTCGCCGCCCAGCTGGTGCGCCGCGCGATATCCTCGTCGGTGACGAGGTGCACGTCGAGCAGCCCATCGGTCACGCAGCCGGTCCGGAGGTAGTTGATCTCGCTCAGGCAGCGACTCCATCCCTCCAGCCACGTCAGGAGATCGCGCCGCGTCTCATCGGTGCCCCCCACGTGCACCAGCAGATCGATGTCGCTCGCAGGTCCCGCGGTCGCGTTTTTCGTGCTGCCCAGTGCGTACATGCCACGAATGCCGAACCGCACGGGGTCGGCCTCGGCGGCGATCCGCTCGGCCACGCGCAGGCGCCAGCGCCAGTGATCCGGCGCTTCCGTCTCCGGCTCCCGCTGACGCACCGTCGCGGCGGGTTCGACGCCGGACTGCGGTGGGACCAGCAGCCCGACGGCTTCGTCCAGGTCCGCGTTCATCAGGATCCTGAGCACCAGGCCCCCGCTGGCCTGCGCCACGTCGATGACGCGCACGACGTCGGAGAGATGCGACCGCTCCGGCATCATCTCGCTCAGCAGGTTCGGCGCGCCCTGCAAGAACGCTTCGTTGAAGACGACGGCCGGATCGTCGGGGTACAACGGCAAGTACTTGATCCCCGACTCGACCAGGTCCTGGAAGAAGTGCGTGCCGAAGGACAGGTCCGGCACGTAGTTGCCGTGCTTGCGCGCCACTTCGAGGAGCATCGCGGTGTTGTTGATGTCCGAGTAGCCGACGCTGACTCCCAGCTTGATGTCTTCACGGCTGCCCCAGCGTCCGGGGCCGATGAGCACGAACTGCCGCTTGGGGAGCAGCGCGTTCAGGCGCCCGACGACCCGTCCCACCTCGCGCAGCTCGCCGAGGCTGCCGAGCGCCTGATATCGATCGGGCGCGACGTAGACGACGTGCGTGATGTCGGGCACATGTCCGTTGGACACCGAGCGGTTCGCCGTGAAGAGGAGGCGCTCCTTCGGTACGTCCCTCGGGATCGGGGCGGGTGCCGCAGCGTCGGCGAAGCTCTGCGCCCGGCATTGCAGCAGGTACAGATGACGGCCGTCCGAGGCGAATTCGATGTCGACCGGACCACCGGTCTTCTCGCGCAACAGCCGCAGCAGGGCGCGGAGGCGGGCCAGGAACGGTGTGTGCGAGACCAGCGCGTCGAAGGTGACGACGGCCGGCTGCCGGCCCAGCTCCCAGTCGAAGCCAACCGGGCGGCGCGTGCCGTCGGCGTCGATGGTCGACAGCATCAGGCCGATGGCCGGCAGATCGCGTCCGCACTCCGCGAGCAGCGCGCCGATCTCCATCGTCTCGAACCGGCGCGATTCCAGGTTGATGAGATCGATCCGGCGCGGCGAGTAGCGCGTGACCTCGTCGGCGGTGACGTTGACGCGCAGCCCCGGCTGCCCGGGCGCGAGGAGCACCGGATAATCGTCCGACAGGCGATCGACGGCGCGCGTGCCGAGGCCCGGAACGATGCGCACGAGGCCGTCCTCGCGGAGGATCCGCGGGGACCATCGCAACTCGTTGTTGCTGAACGCGACGCCGGCGTACGCCGGCAGGAAGTAGCGGCCGACGCGGGTGCCGACCACTTCCTGGATCATCACCGCCATTTCCTCGTGGAACTCCAGGAGCCCCCGTTCGGCCCGGTACTGGATCGGGTCCGGGCCGAACAGCGAGGCGTAGACCTCCGCCACGGCGTCGAGCAGCGCGCCGAGGCGCTCGCGCTTGGTGCCCTGATTCGCGAGGAAGAGACTCTTGTACTTGCCCGAGAAGGCTGCGCCCATCCGGTCCTCGAGCAGGCTGGAGCTGCGCACGATGAGCGGACAATCCTGGAAATCGTCGAGGGCGACGGAGAGCCCCTGGACGATCTCCGGTGAGAAGTGCGAGTGTTTGAACACCTGTACGATGTGCGGGTAGTCGCGGCGGATCTGATCGATCTCGAAGTACTTGCGGTTGTAGACGTCCTCGAGGTGGTTGTACTCCACGAAACTGAGGAGGGCGTCCGACGCGACATAGGACGTGCGCGGCACCCGCACGTCCGCGAGCACGTCGGCGTACTCGTTGGAGTTGCGAAGGATCCCGGCCGCGAGGAGCAGGCCCGCGCTCTTGCCACCCAGCTTGCCGTGGCTGCCGGTCGGCGCGATGACGCGATGCAGCACCTTCGCGTAGTCCGCGACCGTCAGGTACGTCCTCGCGATGTTGACGAAGTCGGCATCGTCGGTCAGCAGGCGCCGCGCCAGCGCCACGCGCAGGCCGATCCTGGTGGCGCGTGACAGCGCCAGGTCGTCAACCTTCAGCTGCTCGAACCGGTCCAGCGCGCCGGTGATGTCGGCGATCGTGCTGCCGAGATGACCGACCGCTTCGATGAGGAAGCTGCTCTTCTCGTCGCGGATCCACTTCTCGACCGCCGAGAGCACCTCGCGGTCGGTCATGTGCCTGGCCGCCAGCGCGAAGACATCCTCCGGCGCCGCGGGCAGGGCATCGGCGGCGCCCCGGTCGAGCGGCCGGTTGTCGTCCAGCGCGTCCTCGTCGCGGTCCCTGGCCGTGGACGCGTACGACGCGAGCATCGCCTGTGCGCCCTCGACGCCGGTCCAGCTCAGGTGATTGATCATCCGATGGGAGATGCGCGCCAGCTGGTGCGGATCGGTACGCCTCAGGAACTCGACGATGACCTGCCACTCCATGCCGGCGCGAGGCGCGGCGTCGACACGAGGGCGATCGGCTCCGGCCAGGCCCCGCTGCACGGCGAAGTCGGCCATCTGCTCGGCGATCGTGTCGATCAGCTTTCGCTCTTCTTTGAGAAAGGGTCCTTCGTCGGCTGTCGGCAGCGCGCGCGTATAGAACACCTCGACCGTGCCAATCCGCTCGTCGGCGACGACGATGTCGGCGCGCTGCACCCACGGCGTGTCGGACGTGCGCGCGGGCTGGTACACGTCGCGGCCCAGCGTGATCCGCGCGAAGCAGTCGGCCGGATACTGCCAGCCGGCAGGCATGGCCTCGACCAGCCCACGGCAGGTGTCAGGCACCGCCGCGTCGGCGCGGCTGAGCAGCTCGTGCACGGTGTACAGGCAGTGAAGCTCTTTGGCGCGCTCGCGCAGCGTGTCGATGATCCGATCGGTGCCACCTTCGTGCGGAGTCATGACGTGCCCTCTGCCGCCGGACGGAGAATCAGTCCACGCCCCGAGCGGCCGTCCACTTTCACCAGAAGCGGCGCCGCCAGCCGCACGTGCTGCGCGAACCGCGTCTCGCCCGCGATCGGCTGCGCGGCGAGCCAGGCCCAGTCGATCGGCGGGTCGATACCGGGTCGGACCGTGAAATACGTCACGCCGAAGCTGGAGAGATTGTGGAAGAAGTGCGAGCCCTGGCTCGGCTCGACCGTCATGCCCGCGATGCTCGTTTCGACGATGGCCCGAGCGCCGGCGATGCTCGACCAGTCCACCGGAATCCCGAGCCAGGGATCGGAGCTGCCCCAGCGGCCGAATCCGATGAGGAGGTAGGGCCGGCGTTCGGCGAGGAGCTGCCGATTCAGGTCCGCGATGTCGGCGGCGATGGCCCGCGTCCGGCCGGCCTCGAAGACGTCGGGGCGGACGAACACCACATCCGCGATGCCGCCGTCGACGCCGTCGCCCATCGCGGCGTTGGTGGCGACGAGTCGGCGGGGATCGTCCAGCTCGCCAGGCGCGATGGTGACCGGGCGCGACGAGATGCCCATCGGGCGCACCTGAAGAAACCCGAGGCGTCCGGGCGGCTCCTCGTCACCCGCCAGCGTGAGCGCGAATTCGATTTCGACCGGCGCACCGAGCGCCGCCTCGGACACCGAGAGCAGTTCGCGGATCAAACAGTTCAGCGGCAACGCTTCGAGCACCAGCAGACGCGCGAAGGTGAGCGCGCGCGGCCCGCTCCCGCGCAGCCCGACGTGGAGCCGGTCGGATCCGGGGTCGTAGCTCGAGGCCGTGTAGCGCAGCGTGCCGTCGGCCTCGGAGACGGCGAGGTCCGACTGCACGAGATACTCGGTCTCGGCCACCGGGTCGTAGCGCGGCGTGCCACCCATGCTCACGGCCCAGAACGCGTGCTGCGTCTGTTCGAGCAGATCCCGTGGCGACGCGAACGGTGGCGTCGCGTGCGGATAGGCCGGCGAGTAGCTCCAGACAACGCCCCCGTCGACGATGGTCTTGCCGAGGCCGAGCGCCAGGCTGACGAATCCGTTCTCGGGGCGCGCGGCGCCGCTAGGGTAGAAGCTGTACGACCGTGCCACGCCCGACACGTCGGGGTAGAAGCGGGGGCCGTGCCGGCGTCCCACGATCTCCTGGATGACAACGGCCATCTTCTCGTCTGCGGGTCCGCAGCCCGCCGCGTCGCGGTACCGGCGAGCCGCCGCGAAGAACGTCGAGGCGTACACGAGCTTGATCGCCTCGGTGAGCCGGCGAAACCGTGAGTCGGCGTCCGGCTCGTTGTTGGGGATCATCTTCGTGGCGTAGACGCCGGCGAAGGGATGCTCCCGCGCGTCCTCGAGCAGGCTGGAGGAGCGGACGGCCAGCGGCGATCGGACCTGCTCGACGAGTGCGCGCAGGTCGCCGACCAGCTCGGGCGGCAGCGCGGCGGCCTGAAACGCGAGCGCGATCCGCGTGTCGTCCGCGTCGGACTGCGCGAAGGGCCAGAGCTCGTTGTGGGCCATGAACCGGTCGAACAGATCGGTCTGGATGACCGTCAGGGTGGGCACGTCGACGTGGAATTCGGGAAAGGCCCCGGCGGGGAACCGCTCGGCCAGGAGGTCGCGGATGAGGAGCAATCCGCGCGCCTTTCCCCCCGGCGATCCGCCGCCGATCGCGGTGACGCGCTCCGGCGCGTCGAGGAATCGGCGCGCGAACGGCGGCACGTCGCGGGAGAGGCCCTTGCCGGTCATGTTCGGCCCGGGATGCCGGCGCTACACCCACCCGCGGTCGTGGCACGCCTTGGCGACGCGGTTCACCGCGATCACGTACGCCGCGTCGCGCATGGAGAGGTGTCGGATCGAGGCCAGCTCGCTGACGGCGTGAAACGCCGCCGTCATCTTCACGTCGAGCTTGCCGAGGACCTCGTCTTTGTCCCAGTAGTAGTTCATGTTGCTCTGCACCTGCTCGAAATAGCTGCAGGTCACGCCCCCGGCGTTCGCCAGGAAGTCGGGGATGAGGAAGATGCCGCGGCTCTGGATGATGGCGTCGGCTTCGGGCGTCGTCGGGCCGTTCGCGCCCTCGGCGATGACCCGCACGCGGTCATGCATGCGACCGGCCGAGTCGGCCGTGAGCGCGTTTTCAAGGGCGGCGGGAATCAGGATATCGACCGGCTGTTCGAGCCACGTGTCGCCCGGCAGCACCTCGTACCCGCGGGTGCGCGCCTGGGCGGCGTCGATGCCGCCGAAACGGTCCGAGATGGCGGCCAGCTCGTCGGCGTCGACGCGCGGCTCCTTCCGGAACACATGGGCGGTGCCGGCCTGCTGGTCCCATGACGCGACCGCGACCACGCGGCCGCCGAGCTGCTGGTACAGCCGGATCGCGTACTGCGCCACGTGGCCGAACCCCTGCACGCTCGCCGTGGTCTGGTCGGGCCGGATCCCCAGCTGGCGCAGCGCCTCGCGAAGCGTGAACACGACGCCGTAGCCGGTCGCTTCCGTGCGTCCCTGCGATCCGCCGAGGCCGACCGGCTTACCGGTGATGAACCCAGGGGCATGGCGGCCGTGGATGACTTCCCACTCGTCGAGCATCCAGAGCATGTGCTGTGGCGTCGTCATGACGTCGGGGGCCGGCACGTCAATCTCGGGGCCCACGTCGCGAGACAGCTGCCGCACCCAGCCGCGGCAGATCTGCTCCTGTTCGCGCGCGGTCAGATCGTGCGGGTCGCACACGACGCCGCCCTTCGCGCCGCCGAGCGGGATGTCGACGACGGCGCACTTCCAGGTCATCCACATGGCGAGCGCGCGCACGGTGTCGATGGTCTCCTGCGGGTGAAAGCGGATGCCGCCTTTGCTCGGCCCGCGCGCGTCGTTGTGCTGGACGCGAAAGCCGCGCAGCACCTTCACGCCGCCGCCGTCCATGTGGACAGGGATGCTGAACTGGTATTCGCGAAGGGGGACGCGCAGCAGATCGCGTGTGGCGGTGTCGAGCTCGAGGATGTCTGCGACGTGGTCGAATTGACGCTGAGCGACGTCGTACGGATTATACGACCGGGTCAGGGTCGTCGCCATGGGGGTCTCCTTGGGATGACGCCCGTCGGACGAACAAAGGCGAGCGCCGGCAGCAGCACGGCAGATCCATTCTAGCTCAGCGGCCTCGGACGACGTCGGCTCGGACGACGTACGTGGTGTCCGGCTTCAGCCGGACCGGCGTGCGGCGGGTACGTGGTGTCCGGCTTCAGCCGGACCAGCGCGCGGCGGGCCTCGGCGGGGTCGCGTCCGACGTCCGGCGACGCTCGCGTGGTAAACGCGTCCTCCAGCGATCGTGATTTCAATGAGCACGTCGCCTGGACGTGTTCCGCAGGACAGCCAGCAATCGGTTCGGCAACAAGCTTCTTCAGGACGGCAGAGGCGAATCAGCGGCGCCGTGCGGCCGGCGCTTGCGGACGCGTTTACCGTCTTCGATCGTGCACGCGAGGTCGAACGGACGTCAACCGCCACCCCGCCGAGGCCTTGAGGCGCTACGATGCCGATCATCCCGAGACGATGATCGCATGTGGGGCTGCGCAGACTGGCTGCTGGCTGCGGGCGCCCGCCGCCAACGGATGCCGCGCAGCCAGACACAGGCGGCGGCTGGACCGGAGGGCCGCGTTAACATCCGGCGACGGTTGGAAATGGAGCGGCTGAAGATTCTCGCGGCGGTCGTTGTTGGCTGCCAGAAGAGAACCGCCGTCTACTCCAATACTCGTTAGCACTACTCTGTCACGTTCATTCTCTCTCTTATCCGCGGCATCACGATGGATGGTGCTTGTACTGATCCGCGGAAGTCCGTACGCTGCCGTGCGTGACGACAACGGACTCGGCGCGGGCGTTGCTGCGACGGTTGGGGCAGTTCATGGACGGTTTCAGCGCGTGTTTCAACCGGCGGCCGCAGCGGGAGGCCGCGAGCCGGTATCTCGACGGCCTGTTCAACGACCGCGAGCGCAAGTCGATGGAGGCGATGCACGGCCGGTTGAGCGATCCGGGCACCTATCAAGCCCTGCAGCACTTCATCACGCCTTCACCGTGGGACGCGACGCGCGTCTGGACCCACCTGCGGACGCTGGTGCCGATCCGGACCGGGATCCTCGCGCTCGATGACACCGGCTTTCCCAAGCAGGGCACGGCGTCGGTCGCCGTGCAGCGCCAGTACTGCGGCGCGCTCGGCAAGATCGGCAATGGCCAAGTGGCGGTGTCGAGTGCGTTGATCGCGGACGGGCGCACCTGGCCGTTGACGTGTGAGCTGTACGTGCCGGCGTCGTGGACCACGGATGCGCCTCGACGCGCGGCCGTCGGCATTCCGGAGACGTTGCGGTTCCGCGAGAAATGGCGCCTCGCGCTCGCGCACGTGCGCACGGTTCTGAAGGCGGGCTTCACCGTCACCGGCGTCGTGGTCGATGCGGACGATGGCGCGACTGCGGCGTTTCGCGACGGGTTGGAGCGACTGGGCCTCCGCTACGCCGTGGCGATTCGTGGCGGGGCGACGTTCGAGCCCGCGGGCGCCGGGCTGACGGCCACGGCGGCGGTGATCGCGGACGCCGCGGCCCCCGACGACTGGCACACCGTGACATGGGGCGCTGGTACGACCGGCGCGTTGACCGCCTCGTTCGCGGCCGCGCGCGTCCGAGCGCCGAGGGGACGCGGCGAGCGATGGTTGCTCTGCGAGCGATCGGCGGACGATGTCCAGAAATACTATCTGCTCAATCTTGCCCCGACCGCCTCGCTGAAAGCGCTCGTCACGCTGGCGCGCGCCCGCTGGCCGATCGAACAGCAATACCGCGAACTGAAGGACGACCTCGGGCTCGACCATTTTGAAGGGCGCAGCTATCGGGGCTGGGCGCATCACGTCGTCTTGACGGCGGTCGCGTTTACCTTCCTCCAGCTCGAACGCGGGCGGCCTGCCGCCGCGCGCCGTCCGACGCTGCCGGTCGTGCGCGGATGGGTCCGGGAGATCATGGGGCTGCTCTCTGTCATCCACAACCGACACCTGCTGCACATGCTCGATGATTTCCGCCGGAATCCTCCGCTACGAAGGTGACAGAGTAGTGGTAGCCGGACGGGAGAAACATTGGCAACGGAGATGTGTCGTGGCGTACTCAGAGCCGACGACCTTTCAGGATGTCGCGGATCGATGTGCTGCTCTCGCGCGGCGCCTTCTCGATGCCATGGGGAAGCGCGGGTATGCGCTTTCGGACGCTCGGGGTGCAGCGCTCTCAAACTGCGCTCGCGTGTTCGTCGGCACGCTGGTTTCCCTCAATCTGCTCGCCAAGGGTGAGGGGAACGAAGCTGCGGGCCGAGATCTCGAGCTTCTGGCCCAGGAGATCGCCGCCAGTCCGCAGCATGTTGCCGAAATCGTCGACAAGACGAGCCGTTTGAGCCTTGTTGTTCTGTACCAGTTTCAGGTGGAACACTTGTTCAAGGCTCTCTTGCGTGAGCTGCGGGTCAATCCCGCGGGCCGGGGCTACTACGGCGTCGCGAACGCGCTCGTCACCGCCGTGGGCCTGCCGACGAGCGACTTCGATATCCTTTACGTTCCCGCGCACTTGCGCAACAGTCTTCACGCTGGCGGTGTGCATGAGGGTCACAACGGCACTTCGTCCTCCATTCCCGTCGACGGCTTCACGTTTCACTTCTTGCATGGACAACCGGTCACCTGTGCGGGCTGGGGGCACGTCCTCCATGCACTGGCGGCGGCAACGGATCGCGTGGAGCGTGTTCTGGACTCACCGGCGGTCAGCGCCTTGGGGCACGTCAGTGCGTGAGCATCGAAGTGGGGCACTGCGAAGGGTGCAACCGGGAACATAGGTAGCAACGGCTAACAACCGCATGCGGCCGTCGGCGCCGGGGCGATTGAGAGCGCCGCGGCTGATGCGGAAACGGTTGGCCGGACTCCTCACCAAGATGTTCTTTGGTCGCCGGCCTTCGCTGCGCGAGAGCGAGGCCTTCGTGGAACATCCTCGTATACGCCGATTGGACCAAGGACGCAGGCCCGAGGACCAGAGACTCGCGGCTATGCGTACATCCCGCGCATCCGCGTGACCGTCGCGACACGATTGATGGCCACGACGTAGGCGGCGGTGCGCATGTCGACGTTGAATTTGAGCGACGTCTGGAGCACGTCGTCGAACGCCTCGCACATCTTGCGCTCGAGCCGCTCGTTGACCTCCTCCAGGGTCCAGAAGTAGCCGTACCGATCCTGCACCCACTCGAAATACGACGTCGTCACGCCGCTGCTGTTGGCGAGGATGTCCGGCACGATGAAGACGCCGCGCTCGTGGAGATGCCGGTGCGCGTCGGGCGTGGTGGGACCGTTGGCGCCTTCGACGATGATGCGCGCTTTGACGGCCGGCGCGTTCTCGACGGTGATCTGGTTTTCGAGCGCCGCGGGAATGAGGATGTCGGCGTCGAGGCCGAACACTTGTTCGGTGGGCAGCGGATCGCCGCCGCTGAATCCGTCCACGGTCCGGTGCTGCTCCGTGTGCGCGAGCAGTTGCTCGATGTCGATGCCTTTCTCGTTGAAGACGCCGCCCTTCCAGTCCGTGACCGCGACGATGCGCGCGCCCTGCTGCGCGAGCAACTGGGCCGAGACCGAACCGACGTTGCCAAACCCCTGGATGGCGATCCGCGCGTTCCTCAGACCGATGCCGACGTGTTTGGCCGCTTCGCGCGCCGCAATCATCACGCCGCGGCCCGTGGCCTCCCGCCGGCCGAGCGAGCCGCCGAGCTCCACCGGCTTGCCCGTCACCACCGAGGTCATCGTGTGGCCGACGTGCATGGAGTAGGTGTCCATGACCCACGCCATGATTTGCGCGTCGGTGTTGACGTCGGGCGCCGGGACGTCTTTCTCCGGACCGATGGCGTCCACGATCTCGGCAATGTAGCGGCGCGTGAGCGCTTCGATCTCGCGCTTCGACATCTTCGACGGGTCGCAGATGACGCCGCCCTTGCCGCCGCCGAAGGGGATGTGCGCCACGGCGCACTTCCACGTCATCCACGCGGCGAGCGCGGTCACCTCGTCGAGGCTGACACCGGGGTGGTAGCGGATGCCGCCCTTGGCGGGGCCGAGCGTGATGTTGTATTGCACGCGGAATCCCGTGAACACCTCGATCTCGCCGTTGTCCATCTGGATCGGACAGGACACGACGATCTGTCGTTTGGGATGGGTGAGAATCCGCCAGATACCGGGGTCGAGGTTCAGAAGGCGGGCCGCGATATTGAACTCCTGGAGCATCGCTCCAAACGTCGATCCATGACCCGGCAGTTCCTCGCCGCGGGGAATGGGCTGATCAGCACGAGCGCTCATGGTCGTCTCCGGGCCGGGCGGCGCACGGTCCAGCACGGCGCGCCAAACGCATCGGATCAGCGTAGCGTCTGATTCTCCGGCAAGTCAAGCGACGCCCGCGCACATCGTGATTCGTGATTCGTGGTTCGTGATTCGTGGTTCGCCGTACGTGGTGTCCGGCTTGGGCCGGACCTTGGCCCGACCTACGAAGGCTTCTCGGCCCATTCAAGCATTTCGTCCAGCGAGAAGACACACGACCCAACGAATGGATCGTCGCTGCTCGCAAGAATTGCGTACGCACGAGGTCTACGACCTTTCGATCGATGAAGTGACGTTCGCGGCGGGCGGTGCAGAATCTGAGTGAATATCGACAGAGGCCGAGGTAATTGAAGGTCCGCAGGCGCTCAGGGTGACCAGGAAACACGAATCAGGATCGGGCAAAGGCTGTTCCGATCCGGTCGGTCCGGCTAAAGCCGGACGCCACGTACTCAGCCGGACGCCACGGACCGCGTACCGAGCCGGACGCCGCGGCTGGTCCTGAGCGATAATGAACGAGACATGAAGACGGTGGCCGAGACCGACAGGCAGCCTCCGGACCGCGCGCCGACGTTCACGACGATCTCGGGCCGGCCGATCGAGCAGCTCTACACGGCCGAGCACATGACAGGGATCGATTACGCCCGAGACATCAACGACCCGGGCGTCTTCCCGTTCACCCGCGGAATCCATCCCACCGGCTACCGCGGCAAGCTCTGGACGATGCGCCAGTTTGCCGGGTTCGGGACGCCTGAAGAGACCAACGAGCGGTACAAGACGCTGCTTTGCGCCGGCGGCACCGGGTTGAGCGTGGCCTTCGACCTGCCGACGCTGATGGGCCGGGACCCCGATCACGCGCTCTCACTCGGCGAGGTGGGGAAGTGCGGCGTCAACGTCACGTCGCTCGCCGACATGGAGACGCTGTTCGACGGCATCTCGCTCGCCGACATCACCACGTCGATGACGATCAACTCGCCGGCGGCGATGATCTTCGCGATGTACCTGGTGGTGGCCGAGAAGCAGGGCGCGGACTGGAAGACCATCTCCGGGACGATTCAAAACGACATCCTCAAGGAATTCATCGCGCAGAAGGAATACATCTTCCCGCCGCGTCCGTCGATGCGGATCATCACGGACATCTTCGCGTTCTGCGCGAACGACGTGCCGAAGTGGAATACGATTTCGGTGAGCGGCTACCACATTCGCGAGGCGGGCTCGACGGCGGTGCAGGAACTGGCCTTCACGCTGCGCGACGGCCTCGAGTACGTCCAGTGGGGCGTGGACGCCGGCCTCGACGTCGACGCGTTCGTGCCGCAGATGTCGTTCTTCTTCAACGCGCAGAGCGATTTCTTCGAGGAGATCGCCAAGTACCGCGCGGCGCGCCGCATCTGGGCGCGCGCCCTGCGCGATCGCTTCGGCGCGAAAAACGAACGGTCGTGGAAACTGCGGTTCCACAGCCAGACGGCGGGCGTCTCGCTCACCGCCAAGCAGCCCTACAACAACGTCGTCCGCACGGCGCTGCAGGCGCTGTCGGCGGTGCTCGGCGGCACCAACTCGCTGCACACCAACTCGCTCGACGAGGCGCTGGCCCTGCCGACCGCCGAGACGGCGACGCTCGCGCTCCGGACGCAGCAGGTGATCGCGCACGAAAGCGGCGTCGCCAACCTCGTCGATCCGCTCGGCGGGTCGTACTTCGTCGAGAGGCTGACGAAGGACATGGAAGACGGCGCGCTCGCGTACTTCGAGACGATCGACCGGATGGGCGGCATGGTCGAAGCGATCGAGCGCGGTTTCCCCCAGCGGGAAGTCGCCGAGAGCTCCTACCGGTTCCAGCAGGCGGTCGAGCGGAAAGAGAAGATCATCGTCGGCGTCAACGAGCTTGTGCAGGAAGACGAGCCGCCGATCGAGATTCTCTACATCGACGAGTCGGCGTCGGACACACAGCTCGCGAAGCTCGAGGCGCTGCGGAGCGCGCGCGACAACGACACCGTGAAGCGGTCGCTCGACGCGCTGGGCGCCGCCGCGCGCAGCACCGAGAACCTCATGCCGCGCATCCTCGACGCGGTGCGCGCCTACGCGACGGTCGGCGAGATGTGCGACGCGCTCCGCGCGGTGTGGGGCGAATACGAAGAAGTGCCGGTAATCTAGGGATTCGGGATTCGGGATTCGGGGTTCGGGGTTCGGGGTTCGGGGTTCGGGGTTCGGGTAGGGGTGACGCGTGCGCAAACTGAGAGTCGTTATCGCGAAACCGGGTCTCGATGGCCACGACCGCGGAGCCAAGGTCATCGCGCGCGCGCTGCGCGACGCGGGGATGGAGGTCATCTACACCGGCCTGCGCCAGACGCCGGAGATGATCGCGTCCGCCGCGCTCCAGGAGGACGCCGACGTCATCGGCCTGTCGATTCTCTCAGGGGCTCACAACCACATCGTCCCCAGGCTCATGGACCTCCTCAAGGCCGGGGGGCTCGACGATGTGCTGGTGGTGATTGGCGGCATCATCCCGGACGTCGACATACCAAAACTGCACGATATCGGCGTCAAGGGAATCTTCCTGCCGGGGACGCCCCTGCAGGAGATCATCGACTTCATCAACGCCAACGCCCGGGCCCGGGTCTAAACGCCCCAAAACCTGTAGTCTCCGCCCCAGAATCTGAAGTCTGAAGTCTGAAGTCTGAAATACCGATAACCCGGACTGTGCCGCATACCCTTCTTCTGGCCGACGACAGCGTCACGATTCAGCGCGTCATCGAGCTGACGTTTGCCGACGAGGACGTGCGGGTGATAGCCGTGAGCGACGGCGACCAGGCCATCGAGCGCCTCGAGGCCTCGCCGATCGACATCGTGCTCGCCGACATCGGCATGCCCGGCCGCAATGGCTACGAAGTGGCCCAGTACATCCGACAGACGCCGCACCTGGCGCACATCCCCGTGGTGCTGCTGACCGGCGCCTTCGAGCCGGTGGACCAGGCGCGCGCGGCCGAAGCCGGCTGCGACGGCGTGCTGGCGAAGCCGTTCGAACCCCAGCTCGTGATCGGCCGCGTCAAGGAACTGCTGGCCAGGCCGCGACGCGTGTCGTCTGCGCTCGACAGCGACCTCGCGCCTCCCTCGTCCGCGGCCGTGGAGCAGTGGGTGCCGCCGCTGGTCGATCAACCGCTGACGGCCGCGCCCGCCTCCCCGGCGCCGACCGGCGAGCTCACCGACTACTTCGATCGCCTTGATGCCGCATTCGCGAGCCTGTCGAGCGCGCCGCCGCCCCCCCTGAAGCCGATCGCGCCGCCCGAGCCGCCACGCGCCGTGGCCGACGAGATCGACTGGTTCAATCCGCCGGAATCGTCAAAGAGCGCCGGCGATCGGTGGGACCTGCCCGCGCCGGCCCTGGAGAGCCCCGCGGCCGACCTGCCGATGTCCTACGGATCGCAGCCTCCGCCGGCGCCGGTGTCACCGTTGGGTGCCGCACCCGTCGCACACGACGCCACGTTTGCGCCGGTCCCGGCGTTTGTCGAGCCCGTCGAGGTTGCCGAGCCGCCCGCACCGTTGGCAGCAGCCGCACCGGTGGCGCCCGTTCGACCTGTCGAGCCGATCGTGACGGCGCCAGCCCCGCCGCCGCCGGCTCCGCCAAAGCCCGCGACGTTGCCGCCGCTCTCAGACGCCTTCGCGGCGCTGCTTGCGGCGGAGCAGGCGCATCCGCCGACTGCGGCCGTCTGGCCCGCAACCGCGCCGCCCGCGCTCGCGATCACCGACGAGGTCATCGAGGACGTCACACGCCGCGTGCTCGACCGGCTCTCCGATCAGGTCGTCCGCCAGACCGTGGCCGACATCGTGTCGGCGGTCGCCGAACGCCTCGTCTCGGAAGAAATCGAGCACATCAAGGCTTCGATCAGGTAGTTGGTAAATTGGTAAGTTGGTAAGTTGGCGCGTTAGTGTGTTCAATTACCAACTTACCAACTCACCCATTTACCAACTCTTGTAATACGATCCCCTGATGTCCGAATCGTCGACGCTGCTCACGAGCCTGGATCCGGCGCGTCTGCGGCTTCCTGAAAAGCCGGCCCTCGAAGGGCTGGAAGCCAAGTGGATGCCCCGGTGGGAAGCGTCGGGCGTGTACCGCTTCGACCGCACCCGTCCGCGGACGGACGTGTTTGCCATCGACACGCCGCCGCCGACCGTCAGCGGGTCGCTGCACATCGGCCACGTGTTCTCGTACACCCACACCGATGTCGTCGCGCGCTTCCACCGCATGCGCGGCAAGGCTGTGTTCTATCCGATGGGATGGGATGACAACGGCCTGCCGACTGAGCGCCGCGTGCAGAACTACTACGGCGTGCGGTGCGACCCGTCGCTGCCGTACGACCCGTCGTTCACGCCGCCGCCGCAGCCCCCCAGGCCGCCGACGTCGGTGTCGCGGCCGAACTTCATCGAGCTGTGCGCGCGCCTGACTGCGGAAGACGAAAAGGTCTTCGAGCAGCTCTGGAAGACGCTCGGCCTGTCCGTCGACTGGTCGATGACCTACGCGACGATCGGTTCGCGCGCGCAGCGCGTCTCGCAGCTCGCGTTTCTCCACCTGCTGAAGCGCGGCCAGACGTACCAGGTCGAGGCGCCGACGCTGTGGGACATCGATTTCAAGACGGCGGTCGCCCAGGCCGAGCTCGAAGACCGCGAGACGCCCGGCGCGTATCACCGCATCAGGTTCGCGCTGCCGTCGGGCGAGGCTGCCGTCGAAATCGAAACGACGCGCCCGGAGCTGATTCCGGCCTGCGTCGCGCTCGTCGCTCATCCGGACGATCCGCGGTACCGGCCGCTGTTTGGCACGGATGTGGTGACACCGCTGTTCGGCGTCCGCGTGCCCGTGAAGGCGCACGCGCTGGCCGACCCCGACAAGGGCAGCGGCATCGCGATGATCTGCACCTTCGGCGACATTACCGACGTGACGTGGTGGCGCGAGCTCGGCCTGCCCGTGCGGGCGGTGATTCAGGGCGACGGCACGCTCCGCGAGGTCGCATGGGGCGCGCCCGGGTGGGAGTCGATCGACGCCGAACGCGCGCAGCGCGTCTACAACGGCCTGACGCGCCTGTCGGCGGCCAAGGCGCGGGCGAAAGTCGTCGAGCGCCTGCGCGAGAGCGGCGATCTCGTCGGCGAGCCTCGCCCGATCACGCACGCCGTGAAGTTCTACGAGAAAGGCGACCGCCCGCTCGAAATCGTCACGAGCCGGCAGTGGTTCATCAAGACGATCGAGTTCCGTGAGGCCCTGCTCGCGCGCGGCCGCGAGCTGCGGTGGCATCCGGAGTACATGGAGACGCGGTACGCAAACTGGGCCAACGGCCTGAACGGCGACTGGTGCATCAGCCGCCAGCGGTTCTTCGGCGTGCCGTTTCCGGTCTGGTATCCGCTGACCGGGCAGGGCCGCGTGGATTACGCGCGGCCGATCGCGGCGCGCGAGGATCAGTTGCCCGTCGACCCGTCGACCGACGTGCCGCCCGGCTATCGCCCCGAGCAGCGGGCCGTCCCGGGCGGTTTCGTCGGCGATCCGGACGTGATGGACACCTGGGCGACCTCGTCGCTGTCTCCGCAGATCGTCTGCGGCTGGCCGGACGACCTCGATCTGTTCGCGCGCACGTTCCCGATGGACCTGCGCCCGCAGGCGCACGACATCATCCGCACGTGGCTCTTCGACTCGGTGCTGCGCGCGCATCTCGAGCACGACTCGCTGCCCTGGACCAACGCCGCGATTTCCGGCTGGGTGTTCGATCCCGATCGCAAGAAGATGTCGAAGTCGAAAGGCAACGTCGTGACGCCGCTGGGGCTGCTCGAGGAGCACGGCTCCGACGGCGTCCGCTATTGGGCGGCGAGCGGCCGACCCGGGACCGACACCGCGTTCGACACCAACCAGATGCGCGTCGGGCGCCGGCTCGCCATCAAGGTGTTGAACGCGTCGAAGTTCGCGCTGGCGGCCGCCGATCCGCAGGGGCGGATTACCGCCCCGGTCGACCGCGCGATGATTCGGAATCTGGCGGCGCTCGTGACCGAAGCCACCGAGGCGTTCGAAGCCTACGACTACGCGCGCGTCATCCAGCGCACGGAAACCTTCTTCTGGCGCTTCTGCGACGACTACCTCGAATTGGTGAAGGGCCGGCGCTACGGCGATCAGGGCGCCGACGGCGCGGGCTCGGCGAACGCCGCCCTCACGGCGGCGCTGTCGGTGATGCTGCGGCTGTTCGCACCGTTTCTGCCGTTTGTCACCGAAGAAGTCTGGTCGTGGTGGCGCGAGGGGTCGATCCACACGTCGCCCTGGCCGAGGGCGGACGAGCTGCTGTCGCTGCTCGAGGATCACTCGGAGTCGACGCGGCAGGCCGACGAACGCGCCTACCAGTGGGCGATCGACGTGCTGTTCGAGGTCCGCAAGCAGCGGTCCGAAGCCAGGCAGCCGCTCAAAGTGCCGATCACGAAGGTGGCGGTGAAGGCCGACGAGGCCGCCGTCGCGTTGATGCCGACTGTCGAAGCCGATCTACGCGCGGCGTTGCGCGTGCAGGCGTTCGAGACATCGATCGGTGAACCACGCGAGATCGTCGTCATCGGGTATGAACCGGTTCCGCAGGGCTGAAGAGCTTGTGAACAAATCACATTCAACGCAGGGACCGCAGAGGCCGCAGCGAAGAAATGCCCAAGGATTTCTCAGCGTGCTCTGCGAGCTCTGCGTTCGAACGTCGCTTTTCTTCACAGGCTCTGAATGTTGATGCGGCCGTGGAACCTTTAGACCCCGCGCTCTATCGCGACATCGTGCGCCGTGCGCTCGACGAAGACGTGCGCGGCGGCGACATCACGACCGAGGCGATCGTGGCCCCCTCCGAGCGGGCGCGCGGCGTCTTCCTCGTGAAGGCCGACTGCGTGCTGGCCGGCCTCGACGTGGCCTCCGAAGCGTTCCGGCAGCTCGAGCCCGGCGTCCGGATCGAGACCCGCCGGGACGACGGCGATTCGTGCCGCTCCGGCGACGACATCGCGCACGTCGTCGGGACCGCCCGCGCCCTGCTCGGGGGCGAACGGACCGCCCTCAACTTTTTGCAGCGGCTCTCCGGAATCGCCACGCGCGCGCGCCAGTTCGTGGACGCGGCCGGCGGCCGCATCACCATCCTCGACACGCGCAAGACGACGCCGCTCCTGCGCGCGCTCGAGAAGTACGCGGTGCGCGCGGGTGGGGCCACGAACCATCGGATGGGGCTGTTCGACGCGATCCTGATCAAGGACAATCACATCCGTCTCTCTGGCGGCGTGCGGGCGGCCGTCGACGGCGCGCGGGCCTTCCGACCGGGGATGCCCGTCGAGATCGAGGTGGAAACGCTCGGTCAGGTGGACGCGGCGCTCGCGGCCGGGGCCGACACCCTTCTCGTGGACAACATGTCCACCACCGACATCCACGAAGCGGTCGCGCGCGCGAAGGGCCGCGCGAAAATCGAAATCTCCGGCGGCGTGACGCTCGAGCGCATCCCTGAGCTGGCCGACACCGGCGCCGATTTCGTCTCGGTGGGGGCGCTCACGCATTCCGCGCCCGCCATCGATATCAGCTTTGAAATCGAACCCTTCTGACGACGGCAGGCCTGACCGCCTCCGCCAAGGCTCCGGCGGTCCACCCGAGGGGTCCGCGAAGGCGGCAGGCCTGCGCGACGATGCGGAGAGCCTGCCGGTCGAGCTCGCCGACGCGATCGATCGCGGGCGGCCGCGGCTGGGCCGGCTCGCCTCGCAGACGCTCTTCTTCCCCACGATCGGCTCGACGAACGACGTCGCCGCCGCTCGTAGCGCGAGCCTTTCGGGCGAGCGGGCAGAAGGTCTCGTGGTCATCGCCGACGAGCAGACGTCGGGTCGGGGCCGGCGTGGCCACACGTGGTTCTCGCCGGCCGGTTCCGGTTTGTATGTGTCGGTGGTGCTCGCCCCGGCGCGCGCGCGCGTCGACCCGCCACGCGCCACGGTGCTGCTGACGCTGACCGCGGGGGTCGCGCTGGCCGAAGGCGTCGAAGCGGCCACCGGTCTTCGCGTCGCCCTCAAGTGGCCGAACGATTTGCAGGTATCGCGCCGGAAGCTCGCCGGGATCCTGGCGGAAGGGTCGGCCACCGGCGGCGTCGCGGAGTCGGTGGTCGTCGGCTATGGCATCAACGTGGCGTCGACGGCGTTTCCCCCCGAGCTTCGCGATCGGGCCACCTCGCTCGAGTCCGAGCTGGGACGCCCCGTCGATCGGCATCACGTCCTCGTCGAGACGCTCGCGTCACTCGCGCGCCGGTACCAGGATCTGCTCGACGGCCGGTTCGATGCTATTCTCGACGCGTGGCGGCGACTGGCGCCGGCCGCGTCGGGCGCCCGCGTCACGTGGACCACGATGGCTGGCACGTTGGAAGGCGTGACCGGCGGCATCGACGACCGCGGCGCGCTGCTCGTGCGGATCGACGACCGGGTGGAGCGAATCGTCTCGGGAGAGGTTACCTGGCTCTAACGCTGATTCAACACGGAGAACACCAGACGCTCTCATGCTTTTAGCCATCGACGTCGGCAACACCAACATCGTCCTGGGCGTCTTCGCGGGCCAGACGCTCGTCCAGAGCTGGCGGCTGCAGACGCTGCGCGAGCGGACCTCCGACGAGCTGGGTCTGCTGGTGGACGGCCTGTTCGCGCACAGCCGGATCGAGCGCGTGCAGATCCGCGGCGTGATCCTCGGATCGGTCGTGCCGCCGCTCACCGGGACCCTCCGCACGATGGTGCAGCGGTATTTCGGCCTCACCGCCCTGATCGTCGAGCCTGGCGTCAACGCCGGCATGCCGATCCTGTACGACAACCCCGCGGACGTCGGGGCGGATCGCATCGTCAACGCGGTTGCCGCGTATCAGAAGTTCGGCACGGGCGGCGAACGGCCGCTGATTGTCGTCGACTTCGGCACGGCAACCACACTCGACGCCATTACGGCACAGGGCGAATACCTCGGCGGCGCGATTTGTCCCGGCGTGCAGATTTCCGCCGACGCGCTGTTTCAGCGCGCCGCGCGGCTGCCGCGCATCGACGTCCGCAAGCCGGCGCGCGTCGTCGGGCGGACGACGGTCGGCGCGATGGAGTCGGGGCTGTTTTACGGTCATGTCGGGATGGTGGAAGGGCTCGTGAGACGCATGAGCGACGAGCTGGGCGGCAACGCGATCATCATCGCGACCGGCGGCCTGGCCGAGGTGATTGCGCCGGAGACGCCGCTCATCGACCACGTCGACGCCGACCTCACGCTCCACGGTCTGAGAATCGTGTGGGAACGTAACCAGTCCTGAAATTTCAGATTTGCCGACTGCAGATTCGGATTACTGTCGCGAGCTCGAGGCGTACCTCTGTCGGAAGAATGACGGCCACCTGATTCGGGTCGTCGGTCCCTCCTTTGACCTCGTGTCCGCCTGGGCGGCGCAGGGCGTGCCGCTGAAGGTCGCCTTCGAGGGCATCGATCGCTGTTTCAAGCGCTACTACCGCAAGGGACCGCGCCGCCGGCCGCTGAAGATCGACTTCTGTGAGGCCGACGTGCTCGACGTGTTCGACGAGTGGCGCCGCGCGACAGGCGTCGTGACTGACGCCGAATCCCGAGCCCCGAACCCCGAATCCCGTCACCCGTCGTTGCCCTCGCATCTCGCGCGGGTCGTGCTGCGTCTCACGGCGGCACGGGCGGACGGCTCGCTCGGCGCCCGGTTCGACGCGCTCATCGATCGCGTCGCCGCCGAGTTGGATGCGGCGAGAGCCAAGGCCGGAGGTCTTCGCGGCGAGGCGCGTCAGGCGCTGCTCGATCGGCTCGCCGCGCTCGATCGGGAGCTGCTGCAGCAGGCGCGGGCCGCACTCGACGACGCGGCGCGGGCGTCGCTGTCGCGTGAGGCCGAAAGCGAGCTGGCGGGATTCCGGACCGGGATGGCTGCCGACGCGTTTGCGCGCGCGCACGACGCGGCCATCGACCGCCTCGTGCGCGAACGCTTCAAGCTGCCCACCGTGGCCCCGGCGTAATCCCATGCTCGCACCAGGACAGATCCTCCCGCTCACCCTCGACAAGCCGGCCGCCGGCGGCCGGATGATCGGCCGTGTGGACGGCCAGGTGGTGCTGGTGTCGGGCGCCGTGCCAGGCGAGCGCGTGCGAGCCCGCATCGAGCGCGTGGGGAAGGGCGTCGCCTATGCCGAGACGATCAGCGTCGACGAGCCGTCGCCCGATCGCCGCGCGGCCTTCGCCGATCCGCTGTGCGGCGGCTGCCTGTACAGCCACATCGCGTATCCGCGTCAGCTCGAGATCAAGAGTCAGGTGATCGCGGACGCCTTCGCGCGCATCGGCCGGCTCACGCTGCCGGCGCCGGTCGGCGTGGCCGGCTCGCCGGAGGATGGCTATCGGATGCGCGCCCGGCTGCACGTGCGGGACGGTCGGGTCGGATTCTTCCGCGAGGGCACGCACGAGGTGTGCGACGCGCGGCTCACGCGCCAGCTGCTGCCGGCGACCTTCGATGCGCTCGACCGGCTGGTGGCAGCCCTCCACGCGCTCGGCGTCGAGGCGGTCCGCGAAATCGAGCTTGCCGAGAACGTCGACGCGTCGGACCGCGTGGTGCATCTGGACACCGCGTCGACGATCGATGCGCAAGCGATCGAACAGCTGGCGACCACCCCGGGATTCAGCGGGCTGACGTCGCCGTTCGGCGGGCACGGGAGTCCGTACGTCACCGATCGCCTGGCGGTGGGAGCCGGCCCGACGGTCGCCCTGCGGCGTCACGTCTCCGCGTTCTTCCAGGGCAACCGTCATCTGCTCGGCCCTCTCGTGACGCACGTCGTCGACCAGGTGCCGGCGGACGGTGAGGTGATGGATTTGTACGCGGGCGTCGGGCTGTTCTCAGTGAGCATCGCCGCGGCGCGCGGCGTGCGCGTGACGGCGGTCGAAGGCGACCGGCTCGCGGCCGCCGATCTCGGGGCGAATGCCACCGCGGCGGGCGGGGCAGTCGTGGCGGTGCACCAGTCGATTGAGAACTTCGTTGCCGGCGCTGGTGCCGCCACGCGTGGCGCCGCCATGCGTGGCGGCAGGCTTGACACGCGTGGTGTCCGGCTTGACACGCGTGGTGTCCGGCTTGACACGCGTGGTGTCCGGCTTGACACGCGTGGTGTCCGGCTTGACACGCGTGGTGTCCGGCTTCAGCCGGACCTGATGGGGACCGTCATCATCGATCCGCCGCGAACCGGGATGTCGCGCGAGGCGCTCGACGGCGTCCTGCGGCTGCGCGCGTCCCGCCTCGTCTACGTGTCGTGCGACGTCGCCACCCTCGCGCGCGACGCCCGGCGGATCGTGGATGCCGGCTACATCATCGACCGCGTGGACGGGTTCGATCTGTTTCCGAACACGCCGCACGTGGAGACGGCGGTGGTGTTCAATCGAAGCTGAGGATCCGAGCCTGGCAGGCCTGAAGGCCTGCGCTACGACTGGCAGGCCTGAAGGCCTGCGCTACGACCGCTGCGCGGCTTCGAGAAAGCCTTCGAAGAGCGCGCGGAACTCGCCGGTGCGGAAGAAATTCTCCGGGTGCCACTGGACGCCCAGGCAGAAGGGCAGCGCGGGATCTTCGATCGCTTCGATCACGCCGTCTGGCGCCGTGGCGGAAACCTTGAATCCCGGCGCCACGTCCTTCACCGCCTGGTGGTGGCGGCTGTTCACTTCACAGCTTTCGTCGACGACGCGCTCCCGCATCAGCTTCGACAGCAGCGAGTCCTTGTCAATCCACACTTCGTGCGCGAGCGCATACGGCTCGTTGTGCGGGACGGGCAGGCTGTGGGCGCCCGCGCCGGGGAGCTGCGACGGGATGTCCTGCACGAGCGTGCCGCCGCAGGCGACGTTCAGCACCTGAATGCCGCGGCAGATCGCCAGGATCGGCAGCCGCTTCGCCCGCGCGGCGTGGATGATCGCGATCTCGAACGCGTCGCGCCCGGGCTCCGCCTCGACGACGGTCGCATGCGCGGCCTCATGGTACCGGGACGGCGCGACGTCGTCGCCGCCGGTCAGCATCAGGCCGTCGATGCCCGCCAGCGCCTGCTCGACCGGCATCGACGCATCGAGGATCCGGACATCGCCCCCGGCGTGAAGGATCGACTGCCGGTAGTCTTCAAGCTTCCGGCAGGTGGTGATACCGATAACGGCCATAAGGGTGCTCGCGTTACATCCGGCTCGGAACGTCAATTCCCATCAGACCGAGGGTACGCGTCAACTGCGCGCGCACGTACGCGACACCGGCCGCCCGCCATCGCTTCCGATCGGTCCGCTCTTCGCTGAGGATCGGGTACCGATGGTAGAACGCGTTGAACATCTGCGCCAGACCAAAGGCGTATTTCGCCAGCGCCGAGAACTCCAGCGATCGCACGACCTGTTCGACCACATCGTCCAGCCGAGACGCCTCGAACACGACCGCCCAGAGGTCGTGCCCGGTCGCGTCCGACACGCCCGTCATTTCCTCGTCCGGCGTCTCGTCGAGGGTGCCGAGGACGTCGGCTTCCGACAGCCCTTCCCGGTCCTGGAGCTTGTGGAGGATGTTGCTGGCGCGGACGACAGCATACTGCAGATATGGCCCCGTCTCGCCCTCGAAGGCGAGCGCTTCCTCGATATCGAACACGATCAGCTTGCCCCGCGAGTACTTCAGCATGAAGTAGCGGACCGCGGCGACGGCGATCTGCGCGCCGACCCGCCGGCAGTCGTCGGGCGAAAAGTCCGGGTTGCGCTTCGCCACTTCAGCGGCCGCCTTGTCGGTGAGGAGATCGAGCAGGTCGTCGATCTTGATGCCGAGACCCTTGCGGCCCGACACCTCGACGAACGGCTTCTTCGCGTCCTCGCTCCCCTCGGCGGTCTCGTACCCCAGCTCACGCGCCGTCGCATGCGACAGCGCCACCATCTCGTAGGAGAAGTGCACGGAGTTTTCGGCCTCTCGGGGATGACCGAGCGCGCGAAGCGCCTGGCTGAGCAGCGCCTGCAGGTACATCTGACGCGAGTCGATGACGTTGTAGATCCGCGAGGCGTGCCCGAAGGGCGGCGCCGACGGATCGCCGTCGCCCGAGGTGGTGGACCACAGCGGCCTGCCGTTGAGCTGCGTGCCGAGCGCGCGATACCGGAAGTCGAGTCCCAGCAGGCCGAACTTCCAGAACTGGTTGGCGATGTCCTTGCCGACGTAGGTGACGACGCCATTCGAGCGGATGATCACTTTCTCCCGCGATTCTTCGCCTTCGTCCGCGGGTGCGCTGCCGTCACGCTCGGCTGACGCCGTCGCGCTCCCCTCGTCAATGCGCATCACCCAGCAGCCGGCCAGCTTGCCGTCGGTCTGGAGGAAGACCGAGCCCTGGGCCTTGAGGATCTCGAAGGTGTGCGCCCAGAACTGCAGCCGGATGATGTCGCCCTCGTAGGTCAGCAGGTCGTACCCGATGTTCAACCGCCCCATCGTCCCGAGATGCGCGCGGACGATCCGGTCGACGATGAACGCGCCCATCGCGGCGGTGTCATTGCCGCCCCGCTCGAGGTCGTGAAGCACCGCGGCGCGGACCGCGAGGTGCGCCGTGTCCTCGGCGTACCACTCGGTCACGCGCGAATAGAGGTCCCAACAGTAGTAGTCGAAGCGCGTCGTGTCCGCGATCTGCCGGACCTCGTCGAGCGTGCGACGCTCGATCTCCCGAAAGCCGACGATGGCGTCAGCCACCTGGACCCCGGTGTCGTCGATGTAGTTCTGCACCTCGACGGGCGTGCCCCGGAACTGGAGCACACGGGCGAGCGTGTCGCCGAGCGCGGCGTTCCTGAGGTGTCCGATGTGCGCCGCTTTGTTCGGATTGATCGCCGTGTGCTCGACGACGGTCTTCTCGGGTGCCGCGACGGCGGGCGCCACCTGCCGGCGGACGCGGGGAACGAAAAACGACCGCCGATCGAGATACAGGTTCAGGTAGCCGTTGGGCGCCGCCTCGACGCGCGCGACTCCAGGAAGGGCGCCGATCGCCTGCGCGAGCTCCTGCGCGATCGCGCGCGGCGCTTTGCGCAGCGTGCGCGCGAGCTGGAACGCGACGGGGACGGCGAGGTCGCCGAGTGCGCGCGACGGCGGCACTTCGACGGTGAACGCCGGCACGTCGCCGATGCCGTAGTGCTCGCGGATGGTCGCGGCAATCGCGTCGTGGATCTGTCGTTGAACGCCAAGAATCATGGACGGTTCTGATTGGTCTGGCCTGCCGGTAAGCTCGTGATACGATTACAGTTTGTGACCCTGAAGCGCCTCGAGGCCTGCGTACTCAGTCGGCGTGTTCACGTTGGCAAGCAGCCGGTGGCGATCGCCGAACCGTTCGATGTCCTCAGCCGTGACGACGCGCGTTCGCGCGTCCGCGAGGAGCTCCGTCATCTTCAACCGTCGCTCCGCGAGACGCCCCGCGATCGGTTTCAGGCAGGCCCGCGAGTACACGGCGCACAAGGGATGATATCCGCGTTCGGTCCTCGGGATGACGATATCGGCCTGGCTGGCGAGCGAGAGCAGGTAGGCCAGAAACGGAGCGGTCACGTACGGCATGTCGCAGGCGACGAGGGCCACGATGTCGCCGCAGGCGTTGGTGAGCGCCGCGTGCAGGCCGCCGAGCGGCCCGCAGCCGGGGAGGAGATCGGCGACCGTTCGCGCCGACGCGTGCCGGGCACGCCCCCCCACAATCAGCAGATCCGTCGTCAACGACGACAGCTCCGCGACCTGGCGGTCCAGAATCGTCCGGCCGTCCACCATCAGGGCGCTTTTGTCGCGACCGCCGAAGCGGGTGGCCTGCCCGCCAGCGAGAATGGCCGCGCTGTGCATCGTCTGTCGATCTTACCGCGCGCCGAGCGTTCGGCACCAGGCAGGCGCCCGTAGGTATGCGCGATGCCGGCATCGGTCGCGTCCTCGTTGCCAGCCTGCACCAGGGCATCGCAGACATTCTGCCGACTCGCCTCGGATTCTACGAAAACTGGCTGAACGCCGAAGGGCTGCGGGGGGGGACGATCGGCCTCGCGCCGCTCTACGCCGTCCTCAGTTTCCTGCGCCAGGAGGGCGAGGCGTATCAGCTGGTCACCACGCGCGCCGGCGAATACGCCGCGGAGTGGACCGTGCAGTCGATGTCGCCGCTCGCGCGCGCGATGATCAAGGCGGCACCGGTCTGGCTGCGCAGCCGGATGCTCCTCGGTCTCGCGCGGCGGCTGGTCCGAAGCAGTTACCAGGGCAGCCGCGCGATTTCGCGGCTGCGCCGCGGGACCGCCAGCGTGGACGTGCGCGCGTCGATCTTCTGCACCGTCCGCGAGCCGGTGCCCTGTCCGTTGTGCGGGTTCTACGCCGCGGCGTTCACCCGGCTCATGGCGTTGTTCAACATCGGCGCGCGGACCGAAGTGCTCGCGTGCCGCGGTACCGGCGAGGCGAGCTGCGTGCTGAAGGTGGTGCTCCCGACCGGCAAGCCGGTGCACATCCCGGAGGCCGTGTGACGCGGTGGATGCCTGCGCTGGCCGTGGTGTTGTGCGCGACACGCGCAGGGGCCGGCGCCGGTCCGCCCCAGGCCGGAGCAGGCGCCGCCGCGTCCCAGACCGCGCCGCGCATCCTGGTCGTGCCCTTCGACAACGTGAAGCGCGAGGGACGCATCTTCTGGCTGGCGGAAGCGTCGGCGGTCCTGCTCACCGACGATCTCGGCGGGCTCGGGTCCAACGCGATCTCGCGGCAGGAACGGCAAGCGGCGTTCGAGCGTCTGCAGGTGCCGCCCGTCGCGGCGCTGACCGACGCGACGGTCATCCGCATCGGTCAACTCGTCGGCGCGGCGCAGGTGGTGGTCGGATCGCTCCAGCTCGAGAACGACGTGCTGGTCGTCCGCGCGCGGGCGATCGCGCTCGACACCGGACGCGTGCAGGTGGACGTCACCGATCGCGGGCCGCTCCCCGAGCTCTTCGCGACTTTTGAACGCATCGCCCGTCGGATTGCGCCACCGTCGACGAAGTCGTCCGAGGAGATCGAGCGTCAGCACCCGCCGATCGCGACGTTCGAAGACTTCATCAAGGGGTTGCTGGCCGAGACGCCGGCGACGGCGATCAGCTACCTGACCTCGGCACTGACACGTCAGCCGAGCTTCGACCGCGCGCGGCTGGCGCTCTGGGATGTCTATGCCGAGCAAGGCGATCACGAGCACGCACTGGCCGCGGTCGTGGTCGTGCCCCCCGATTCGCCCTGGGCGCGACGCGCGCGGTTCCTCGCGGGTGTGTCGCAGCTGCACGTCGGGAAGTACGACGAGGCCTTCGCCTCCTTCAAGGCGCTGGCGGACGCGCAGCCGACGCCGACGGTGCTGAACAATCTCGGCATCGTGCAGCTGCGCCGCGGCGCGACGCCGCAGACCGGGCAGCCCACCTACTACTTCACCAGGGCCGCGGAAGCGGATCCGGACGACCCGGACTACCTGTTCAACCTCGGCTACGCCTACGGGCTGGACCACGATCCGCAGGCCGCGATCTACTGGCTGCGCGAAGCCGTTCGCCGCAATTCGACCGACGGCGATGCGCACTTCGTGCTGGCCGCCGCGCTCGCCGCCTCGGGCAATGCGGTCGAAGCCACGCGCGAGCGGGAGCTGGCCCGCCGCCTGTCGTCGGCGTACGAGCCGAGCAAACGGCCGGGTGGGGACGCCGTGCCGAAGGGGCTGGAACGGATCAAGAACGAGGTCGAGTTGCCGCGCGCCGGGCGCATCGAATACCGGCTGGCCGCGACCGGCCAGCGCGATCAGGCGGAGCTCGCCACGTTCTATCTCGATCGCGGCCGCCGCCTGTTTCAGCAGGAGAAGGATCGCGACGCGACCGTCGAGCTCAATCACGCGCTGTACCTGTCGCCGTACCTGGCCGAGGCGCACTGGCTGCTTGGCCGGATCTACCTGCGCAGCGGCCGCACCCGCGACGCCATCGACACGCTCAAGATCGCGCTCTGGAGCGCCGAGACCGCCGACGCCCACGTGGCGCTCGGCGAGGCTTACCGCCAGGCGAAGGATCCAGTCGCCGCGCGCGCCGAAGCGGAACGCGCGCTCGTGCTCGACCCGACGTCGGAGGATGCCAGGCAGCTTCTCGCCCGGCTGGATGTCCGCTAACGTGCTAAAATCACGCCAGTTGTGGCTCACCAGGTTCCGGACGACGGCTTCCGCGAAATCCAGCTGAACGGCAAGCAGCTGGTGTTTCTCTTCATGGCCGCGACGGTCGTGTCGGTCGTGATTTTTCTGTGCGGCGTGCTCGTGGGTCGCGGCGTTCGCGCGGAGCGCGGGGGGGTGGCCGACCAGTCGGCGCTGACGGCAGCGGAGACGACCCCGCAGCAGCCCGCGACGCCCACGCCGGCGCCGGCCGGATCCGATCCGACCACGGCCGCGGCGCCACCGCCCGCCGACGACCTGAGCTACTTCAATCGCCTCGAGAAACAGAACGCGCCGGCAGAGCAGTTGAAGCCGGCTCCCGATCGCAACGCGCCCGTGCGCAACCTCGCGCCGGCAGAGCGGCCCGCGCCCGCGGCTGGGCCTCCGCCAGCTCCGGCCGCACAGGAACCTGCACGCGCGGCCGCGCCGGAAACGGCTCCCGAACCGTCGGGTCAGGGCTTCGCGGTGCAGATCGCGGCGCTGAACGTCCGCAGCGAGGCTGAAGCGATCGCCCGCCGCCTGAGCTCCAAGGGCTACGCCGCGTACGTGCTCTCGCCCGCCAACGGCACGCCGTCGGTCTACCGCGTTCGCGTCGGCAAGTTCAACACGCGACGTGAAGCCGAGTCGGTCGCCGCGAGGCTCCAGAAGGAAGAACAGTTCAAGCCCTGGGTCACGCGCTGATCGACTTGCCCACGCGTTCCTTCGATTACGCGCGCGCTTCCGCGTCCGGCGTCCTCCTCGCGCTCAGCTTTCCGAGATACGGCTACCCCGCGATCGCCTGGATCGCGCTCGTCCCGCTCCTGGTCGCGCTCAGCGGCAGCACGCTGCGGCGGGCGTTCACACTCGGCCTCGTCACCGGGGTGGTGTTCTTCGCCGGCACGCTTTACTGGATCACGCGCGTGATGGCGGTCTACGGCGGCCTCGCCACGCCGGTCGCCGTGCTCGTCAACGCCGCGCTCATCGGTTACCTCGCGCTTTTCCCCGGGGTGTTCGCGATCCTCGTCCGGCGGCTGATGCTCGCGCAGGGTCCCTCGGCGCTGATGGCCGCGCCGCTCGTCTGGGTCGCGACCGAGCTCGGCCGCACGTATCTCCTGACTGGCTTTCCCTGGGTGCTGCTCGGCTACAGTCAGACGAGCGTGCTGCCGATTGCGCAGCTCGCCAGCGTCTTCGGCGTGTACGGCGTGTCGATGCTCGTCGCGGCCGGGAGCGCGGCGCTGGCGGCGTTCGCCATCGGCCCCGCGGACGCGCGCCTCTTTGTGCGAGCGAGGCCGCTGCTCGTGGTGCTCGTGCTCGTGATCGGCGTTGCGGTGTGGGGAAGTTGGCGCGTGGCCGCGAGCGAGTGGACGCACACCGGCCAGCCCATCCGGGTCGGGCTGATTCAGGGCAACGTCGATCAGGCGGAGAAGTGGGACCTGCAGAGAGCCGCGACGATCTTCGAGGAGTACCTGCGGATGACGCGGCAGGCCATTCGCGACGGCGCCGAGCTCGTCCTCTGGCCCGAGTCGTCCACGCCGTTCTTCTTCGAGCAGGATCGCCCGGGGGCCGACCAGGTCCGCGCGCTGGCGCGCCAGGCGCGCGTGTCGATCCTGTTCGGCAGCGATCAGATCGAGCGCGGCGTGCCGAACAGGTACTACAACTCCGCGTTTCTCGTCGGCCCGGACGGCACGGTCGGCGGCGTGTACCGCAAGATGCACCTCGTGCCGTTCGGCGAGTACGTGCCGCTGCCGCGCCTGTTGTTCTTTGCGGCGCCCCTCACCGAACAGGTCGGCACCTTTTCACCCGGTTTGCACGCCGAGCTGCTGCCGGTGAACGGCCATCCGGTCAGCGTGGCGATCTGCTACGAGGTCGTCTACCCGGCGCTCGTCCGCCAGTTCGTCGCCGGCGGCAGCGAGCTGCTGACGACGATCACGAACGACGCCTGGTTCGGCCCGACCTCGGCGCCGTATCAGCATTTCGAGCAGGCGGCGATGCGCGCCATCGAGGAGGGGCGGTATCTGGTCCGCTCGGCGAACACCGGCATCAGCGGCATCGTCGATCCGTACGGCCGCGTGCTCGAGCGCACCGCGGTGTACCAGCCGGCGGTGGTCGTCGGCGAAGCACGGTTTCTCTTGACCTCCACGTTCTATACGCGGCACGGCGACATCCTCGCGTACGCCGCGGCCGTCGTGATCGCCGCGCTGCTCCTGCTGGCGCGACGGCGGGCCTGAAGGCCCGCACGACGAGTTGCCGTGTAAAATAAGATCCTATGGCTACAGTCGACGAGTTGATGCGCCGCTACGAGGATCTCAGCAGACGCGCTGCGGATCTGCGGAGCTATCTTTGAGGCCGCCAACCCTGACGAAGAGCTGACCCGCCTCGACGCGCGGGCCGCCGCTCCCGATTTCTGGAACGACCAGGCCGACGCGCAGAAGATCCAGCAACGCCGCCGGCGGCTCGAGCAGGATCGCGATCTCATCACGTCGCTCAGAAAGAAGAGCGACGATCTCGCGGTGCTCATCGAATGGGCCGACGCCGGCGAACCGGTGGACGCCGAATTCTCGCAGGCGCTCGACGCGCTCGACCAGGAAGTGCAGGCCGGCGAGATCAAGAAGATGCTCGGCGGCGAGCACGATCGGAAGAACGCGATCATGACCATCCATCCCGGCGCGGGCGGCACCGAGTCGCAGGACTGGGCCGAGATGCTGCTGCGGATGTACATGCGGTGGACCGAGCGCCGCGGCTTCAAGCGCGCGATCATCGACTATCAGCCGGGTGAGGAAGCCGGCCTGAAAAGCGTCACCCTCACCATTACCGGCGAGTACGCGTACGGCCTGCTCGCCGCCGAGGCCGGCGTGCACCGGCTCGTGCGCATCTCGCCGTTCGACCAGGCCGCGCGCCGTCACACCTCGTTCGCCTCGCTGTACGTCTGGCCGGAGCTGCCCGAGGACGTCGACATCCAGGTCGAGGACAAGGACCTGCGCATCGACACGTACCGCTCCAGCGGCGCCGGCGGCCAGCACGTCAACGTCACCGACTCCGCGGTCCGCATCACGCACCTGCCCACGGGCCTCGTCGTCTCGTGCCAGAACGAGCGATCGCAGCACCGCAACCGCGACTCCGCGATGAAAGTCCTGAAATCGCGTCTCTACGACATCAAGATGAAGGAGAACCAGGCGAAGCTCGATCAGATCAGCGGCGTGAAACAGGCAATCGGCTTCGGCAGCCAGATCCGCAGCTACGTGCTGCACCCGTATCAGCTCGCCAAGGATCACCGGACGAAAGACCAGGTCGGCGACGTCAACCGCGTGCTCGACGGCGACATCGACATGTTCATCAAGTCATATCTGATGAAGAAATCGAGCGGCACGCTCGGCCAGGTCACCGCCGACGAGGACGTTGACTGAGACTGACGCCCGGCTGAAGCCTTCGCGCGCCATCGGAGGGGAGCCTTCGCGCTCCGTCGGAGGGCAGCCTTCGCGGTCCGGGAATGCGCCGTCCACCGGCCGCTCGGCGTTCGTCGTGGCGGTCGGCATCTTCTGCACGCGGCTCACGGGACTGGTCCGCTCGCGCGTCTTTGCGCACTATTTCGGCCTTGGTCTCGAGGCCGATGCGTTCCTGGCCGCGCTGAGGATCCCGAATTTCCTCCAGAACCTGTTCGGGGAAGGCGTGCTCTCGGCGTCGTTCATTCCGGTGTACGCGTCGCTCGTGGCGCGCGGCGAGCGCCGGGAGGCCGACCGCGTTGCCGGCGCGGTCGCCTCGCTCCTGGCGCTGGTGGTGAGCGTCATTGTGCTCGTCGGCGTGCTGGCGACACCCGTGTTCATCGCGCTCATCGCCCCGGGGTTCACCGGCGCGAAGCGGGACCTGACGATTCAGATTGTCCGCATTCAATTTCCCGCCGCGGGCCTGCTGGCGCTCTCCGCCTGGTGCCTGGGCGTGCTGAACAGCCATCATCGCTTCCTGCTGTCCTACACCGCGGGCGTCATGTGGAACGTGGCCATGATCGCGACGCTCGTGATCTTCGGCCACACGTCGCTGCCGCGGCTGGCCGAGATCCTGGCCTGGGGCTCGGTCGTCGGCAGCGCGTTGCAGTTCGCCGTCCAGGTGCCAATCGTCCTGGCCGTCGCTCCGGACCTGCGCTTCGTGCTCGACACCGCCTCCGCGGAAGTCCGGACCGTCGTCCGCAACTTTGTCCCGGTGTTCGTCAGCCGCGGCGTGGTGCAGGCGAGCGCGTACATCGATCAGTTCATCGCCAGCTGGCTGCCGACCGGTGCGGTTGCCGGCATCACCAACGCGCAGCTCTTGTATATGTTGCCGGTCAGCCTCTTCGGCATGTCGGTGTCGGCGGCGGAGTTGCCGGCCATGTCGGGCGAGGTGGGCGTCGAACCGGCGGCCGCCGAGATCCTGCGGCGCCGGCTGAGTGCCGGCTTGCGGCAGATCGCGTTCTTCGTCGTGCCTTCATCGATGGCATTCCTCGCCCTTGGCGACGTGATTGCCGCGGCCTTGCTGCAGACCGGACGGTTCAGTCGCGCGGATTCGAGTTACGTGTGGGGGATTCTCGCCGGTTCGGCCGTGGGGCTGCTGGCGACGACGCTCGGCCGTCTCTATTCCTCGACCTACTACGCGCTGCGCGACACGCGCACGCCGCTCCGCTATGCGCTCGTCCGCGTCGGGTTGACGATTGCGCTCGGATATCTCTTCGCGATTCCCCTGCCGCGGTGGCTTGGCGTGTCGCCGGCGTGGGGCGCCGCCGGCTTGACGGCGTCGGCGGGGATTGCCGGGTGGGTCGAGATGCGGCTGCTCCGTGCGACGCTCGACGCGCGCATCGGCCGGACGGGGTTGCCTGCGGAGTACGTGGCGAAGCTGTGGGGATCGGCGGCCGCGGCGGCGGCCATCGCGTGGGCCGTGAAGCTGGCTTTCCCCACGCTCCATCCGATCGCGGTGGCGGTCGCCGTCCTCGGACCGTACGGTGTCGTCTTCATGGCGGCGACGTTCCTGCTCCGGATCCCGGAAGCGTCGATGGCGATTGAACGATTCATTCGGCGTCGCTGAACCAAAAGAACCACTGAGACACCGAGACACAGAGAATTTGAACGCAGAGCTCGCAAAGCTCGCAGAGGTTGAGGCCGCGGCACGATCGTGGGCATCCCTGATGGAACGCACGTTCGGGCTTGACGTGCTGGCTTGCCCCAGGTGTGGTGGCCGCCTGCGGTTGATCGCGCTCATCGAGGAGGCGGCCGTCATCGGCCGGATCCTCCGACATCTCCGTTAAATCCGTCGCGCACGTGTGGCTGATCGATCCGCTCGCCCGGACCTTGGAAGTCTTGCGACTCGAATCGCAACGAGGGGTGATCGCGTGATGTTACTCTCCGGCGCTCACGCGATCGGGATGATCCGCCAGCCAGCGTGTCACGCCGGCGATGACGGCTTCGATGTCGCCAAGCTCCCCAGTCAAGATCCCGAAGAGCTCCCGATCGGTGATCTCGTCGTAGAAGTGCACCATGCGATTGCGGTAACGCGCCATCAGCGTCAGTCGGGCTGCCAGCTCAGGGCTGACAACACCGACCTCGCCGAGCTGGCGGGCGACCTCGCCGTACTCGGCCGGCGCCCGTCCGAAGCCCTTCGCGAGCACATGGCGGGCGAGATCGAGCAGCGCTTCCAAGGCACGGCGCAGGTAGGAGTCGCCAGCGGCCACCATTCGGCCGTCGGCGGTGAACGCGGCGAGGTTGTCGAGAGGAATGGTACGGATGCCGTCCAGCATTCGTCGAACGGCCGCGATCTTGTCGGCGACCACGAGGCGACTGACGGAGCCCGGACTCATGGGGACGCGAGCAGTAACGCTTGCCGCTGCCGTTCGAATGGGAGCAGGTCCCCCGCACGCCTCAGCACGTAGAGCTCGAACCGGTCCGTCTCAGTCGCGTCCCGGCAGAACACCCGCTCACCACGTACGATGTCAAGCGCCAGGAAGGCGCTGGCGCGCCCGAGATCGATCAGGTCGATCTTCCTGCCGGTCGCCTGTTCGAAATCCTGTTCGAGCCCGAGCGTCGTGGCGAGGGCTTGGGCGGTTCGGTACAGCACGCCGAGATCGAGATCGGAGTCGGGCCTGGCACCACCGACCGCCTGCGAACCAAAGACGTAGATGGCCCGTGCTTCCGGACACGTGGTCGCCACGCGCCGAATCGTTTCGAGGAAGTGCTCGGGGACGTCCACCTCGCAAGTATAGCAACGCAACGCTCAGAAAGGCCTTTTTGGCGCCTGCGTCGATCGGCAGCCTCGGCCGTCTCCCAGGCGGCAATGCCGCCGGCCATCTCACCCGTCGGCGACTGGTCGGTGGCGCTGTGGCAGGGGGCGCGGGTCTGATAACGCGGCATTCTGTGGCTCGGCCGGCCCTAATGTCGGCTATCGTCATCGACAACATTCCCGATGCGCGTTGGCGCAGAAGGTGATCGAACGGTTGCGCGTCGATTGCCGCAGCGCATCTACTGCGACACGTCGCCGGACGGATCGGCGGCTTCAACCTTCAGCGGGCCTGGCCCAGCGCCCGCGTGGCCGTTGCCGCGCTTGGCGGATTACTGCGCTTCGAAAAACTCACTTGCGAAGGGGGACGAGATTAGGGATGATGCTCCCCTTCAAGCGAGAAGCGGGCAGTGCCAGCAAAGCGTCGTATCTGTCAGGTCTTCGTGGCGGCGGCCGCGCTCGTCTTTGTCGTCCCGCATTTCACGTCCGAGCGCCTGAAGGCGCAACAATCAAGATCCTTGTGCTTCGGCTACTTTGAGGTCGTTGACTACGCGATCACGAGAGCGCCGAAAGATCCGTCCGCACTGCCCCTGATATTCACGAGAGACGGCGACACACTATACAACGCCCTGTTCGGCAGGGCGGTGCTGGGATCCACAATCTTCGAGGACAGTTCCGGACTGCGCGTCAAGGCATTCAACGTCAAAGGCGAAGTCGTTGCGGCCGTCCCGGATGGCGATTTGTTCCGATCAAAAGATCGATACCTCGTGGGTCCGTGGCCACTCGCGCCTGTTGGATTCTTCTATCGAATGGGAGCGGATCCAAAAGAGCGGCAGACGCAAGATATTGTGCGTCCGGCGAATTCTTCCCTCATGGCTAACGGTACTATCTTCGCGCGCAGTGGCGGTGGCAGCGTGATCTTCGCGAAGGATGTTCAGGGCACAGGGCCGCTCCGGCTGACGAAATTGACCCTGGCCCATCTCGAACAATGGGCGACGATCGATGTCGGCATCGTCATCGACACACCCGGGGTGCAGTTCCTCGGTTCTTACCGCGTGACTGCAGATCCATTTGTCCGCACTGAGTCCGGCTGGTTCGCGTCGCCGGAACGCAGGGTTCAGACGACGCGTCTCGAGTCGCCAACCGAACGTGAGGTTTTGGCGCGTTTGCTGCCCAGGCTGGATGGGGCCTGGAAAGCGATGGCCGAGTCGCGACTGAAGGGGCTCTGACGCTGCTGTGATCCAGTCGCGCCTATGGCTGTCCGCGGCTCGCGCTCTTCAGTTTCCCTCAAGCGCCTTCAAATCCGCCCTTCGGCGAAGCTCAGGCGTGCTGAGCGTCGTCGAAGCACGGACGGCGCGCCTCGACGCGAATCCTCCTGGTGCCGATAGCTTCGCGGTAGATGCCGAGGTCGAGTTCCCGTTCAGGCGCAAGGGAACGGGACGCACTCGCACTCAGTCGGCCCGCAGCGCCACGGTCGGCGCCAGGCGCGCCGCGCGCCGCGCCGGGAAATAACACGCCAGCAGGGCGGACGCCGCCAGCAGCACGGGCGCGATCGAGAACACCCACGGGTCGAAGGGGCTCACCTCGTAGAGCGCGCTCGAGAGCGCCATCCCGACGCCCAGCGACAATGCCAGACCGATGGCCAGGCCGATGCCAACCAGCCACGCGCCCTCGCGCACGGCAAGCCACAGGATCCCCCGCCCCGTGGCGCCGAGGGCGATGCGGATGCCAATCTCGCGGGTACGCTTCGACACGAGGTAGGCGCGGACGCCGTAGATCCCGATCACGGCCAGGAACACGGCCAGGCCGCCGAACACGGAGAACAGGTTCGCCCCGGCCCGCACGATGCCGGAAGACAGACTGCGATCGCGGAACTCGCCCATGGTCGACAGGGCGAGAATCGGCACCCGATCGTCGACGGCGCGGATCTCCTGCCGCACCGCGCGCAGCACGGCGGCCTGCCCTTCTGAATTCGCCACGGTGGTGCGCAGATGCAGGTTCATGCCGGCGCGGTAGCGCTGGCCGAAGGGTACGAACACGTGGGGCACGGGCGTCTTGTCGAACAGGCTTTGCCGAGTGCCTCCGACGATGCCCACCACTTCCATGACCTTGGCATCGGCGGCGTCACGCCCCGGGAAATAGATGTGCTGCCCGAGTGCGTCGCTGTCCGGAAACAGCCGCTTCGCCAGCGTCTCGTCGATCACGGCCACCGGCGGGCCGCCCGCCGACGATTCCTCCGTCTCGCCGAACCCACGCCCGCGCAGAATCGGGATCCCGAGCGTCTCGAAGTAACCGCGGCCGACGATGACGTGGTTGGCGCCGATGCCGTTGCGGTTGTCGCTCGGCGCCCCGTTTCCGGTGCCGTACGAGACCGAACTGCCGTCGCCCGTTGCAGCGTCCTCCCCGGCGAATGCCTTGTCACCGACGCGCCGCAGCCTCCTTCCCTCCGTGAAATCGCCGAACGGCACCACCGAGGCCAGGCTCGCCGCCTGCACGCCGGGCAGGGCCCTCACGCGTTCGAGCACGCGGGCGTAGAAGGCCCGGCCCCGAACCTCGTCGATGCCGGCCAGACCGGGATCGAGGGTCACCAGCAGGCTTCCATCGAACGAAAATCCGGGATCGGCGACCGATGCGTTGATGGCCCCGCGCACGAACAGTCCGGCCGCCGTCAGGAGCGTCATCGACAGGGCGATCTGCCCCACCACCAGGGCATGGCGGAAGTTGAACCAGCGGCGCCGTGTCTGCGGACCCGCGCGTTCGCCTTCCTTGATCTCGGTGACCATGTCGGTGCGCGCCAGCGAGAGCGCAGGCCCGAGGCTGAACGCGAGTGTGCTGAGGACGACAAGTCCGAGCGTGGCCTCGAGCACGCGGAGGTCGGGCCGCCCGTCGATCATGATCATCAACGGGATCATCGGGCTGAGCATCGTCGTCAGGAGCCGCAACGCCCAGTAGGTCAGCATCAGGCCGGCGGCGCTTCCAGCCAGCGACAGCATGAAGCCCTCGACGAACAACTGCCGGATCACGCGTCCGCGGCCCGCACCGACGGCGAGGCGGATGGCGAACTCCCGGCGCCGGGCTGAGGCGCGAGCCAACAGCATGTTTGCCAGGTTCATGCAGGCAATCACGAGGACGAGGATCGACGTGCCGAGCAGGAGCGCCGACATGCCGAAGACGTCGTCGTTCTGGGGGCTGCTGCCGACGCTGGCGCGCGAAAGCGGGCGCACCTGGATCCCGAAGTTCTTGTGTTCGCCGGGATAGGCCTCCTCGAGCCGGGCCGCAATCGGCTTCAGCGAGGACTCGGCCGCCGCCATCGTGATGCCCGGCTTGAGACGTCCGAACAGCATCACGGCCGGGTTCGCTCGATCGTCCAGTCGCTTGGGACCACCCTGCCTGAAGAGGTCGCCGGCCATCAGTTCGTAGGTGCCCAGCGGCAGATAGACCGCCGGCGCGATCACCGCACTCGGACCGCCGAAGCCCCGCGGCGCCACACCCACCACGGTGAATTCGCGCGTGTTGACGCGTACAGTCGTCCCGAGCACGTCGGGAGGCGCACCCGTTTTGCGCCAGTAGTCGTCGCCCAGGATCACCACCTGGCGCTGCGAGCCTGGTCGTTCGTCATCGGGCAGGAAGGCCCGACCGAGCGTGGGCCGCACGCCGAACGTCGAGAAGTAGTTCGCCCCGATCTGGAAGGCGAACACCCGGCGTGTCATGTCGCCTTCGCCGAGGCCCACCATGCTTGCGGCCGCCGCCGTAACGTCGAGAAACGCCTGGTTCTGGTTGCGGATATCGAGGAAGGCGGGATACGAGAACTCGCGGTACTGGTCGGGCCGGGACGTGTCGTAGCTGAACAGGCCCACCACCTCACCCGGCTGATCTGAGCCGGGCCGGGGCCGCAGCGCCAACGAGTTGATGAGGCTGAAGACGGCGGTGTTCAACCCGATGGCCAGGGCCAGAATCAGGACGGCGAGGCCCGTGAAGCCGGGATTCTTCACGAACAGGCGAATCGAGTGGCGCAGATCGGACTGGATTGAGGACATGAGCGCTCCAGGGTGATCCTCTGGATCAACGAAGAAACCGCCCGAGAGGTTCCCGGCCGCTGGAGCCAGGCCGATGCTGAGCTACTCGGTCCGCAGCGCAATCATGGGATGTACGCGCGTCGCCCGCTGTGCGGGGACCAGCACCGCGACGAGCGACACGAGCGTCACCAGCGCGAACACCGCCGCGTAGGTCAGCGGATCTCTGGCGCTGACGCCGAACAGCATGCTGCTGATGGCGTCGGAGCCCGCCGTCGTAATCCCAAGCGCGAGCAGGAGCCCGACGCCCAGCCCGACGGCAATCTGCCGTCCGCCCTGCTTGAGCACCATCGACAGGATGCGACGTTTGTCGGCCCCAAGCGCCATCCGAACGCCGAACTCCTGCGTGCGCCGGCTGACCGAGAAGGACATCCCTCCGTAGATCCCGACAGCGGCAGGTTCGGATCCGCTTTGCTCACCTCGTTGCGTAGCGCTGGGAGCACGGCCTCCGGGCGCTGACCACCGCGTGGCTTCACGATCACCGTCGCGAACTGGCTCGCCAACGGTCCCGGCGGCGCCGGACCGAACGGGGCTGAGTAGAACGGCACGTAGAATCCAGTCGCGTCAACGTTGGGGTTGTTGCCCGGCCCCATCATCCGCACGGTGGTCACCACGCCGACAATCGTTCGCCAGGGGCCATACTGCGGCGTACTGCCGTCGCCTGTCCGGAACCGGCGCCCAAGGGCGCTTTCCCGGCCGAAGTGTTTGGCGACAAAGGCGGCATTGACGATCGCCACGGGCTGTGTCGCATCGAGATCCTGATCGGTGAAGTCGCGGCCCTCGATCACCTTCTGGCCCATGACATTGAAGAAGCCGGCGGTCACCTGCTCGAAGTTCGCGTTGGTGCGGTCGCGCCGCGCCTTGTAGACCTTGCCCTCGATTTCAATCGGGCCGGATCCGGCAAACACCATCCGAAGACGGCTCGACAGCGCGACGCTCTCGAATTGCGCCGAGCCGTGGAGCTGAAGCAACAGGCGATCGTAGAAGAGCTTTCGCGCCTCCGAGGTTGGGTACGCGCCCTCCATCAACCCCATGTGCGCCGACATGATGCTGCCCGTGTCGTAGCCGTAGTCGATCTTCTGCTGGTTGAGAATGGATCGGACCTGCAGGATCGAGCCGACCAGCAGAATGAAGGTCACCACGACCTGGAACACCACGAGGCTCCGGGTGACGAAGCCGACCCGCCCGCCGGTGTTGCCTCGCCCGCTGTCGGCGAGCACCGAGACGGCGCTGGCGCGCGACGACATCCACGCTGTGGCCGGGGCGTGTCCGATAGCGCCTCTTGCGTCAACCTCGACCCCGCCAATATTTCCTATCGTCCGATACGCGGACGCCGATGCGTTACGCGATCGTTCGCGTGGTGCTGACCACGGGGTTGGGGTACCTGTTCGCGATTCCGCTTCCGCGGCAGCGGCGATCGCGTGGGCCGTGAAGCTCGCGATTCCCGCGCTCCATCCGATCGCGACGGCCGCGCTCGTCCTCGGTCCCTATGGCCTCGTGTTTGTGGCGTCGACCCTGGCGCTGCGCATGCCTGAGGCGCCGACCGCGATGCGACGGGTCGCGCGGCTCGGTCGGAGATGATCAGGAACACGTCGGCGACTCAGTATCGACGATCAACGCAGTAACGACGATCAACGCAGAGCTCGCAGAGGCCGCAGAGAAAGATGGACTCTGCGTGTTCCGCGTGTTCTGCGTTCAAACGTCGTGGACTACGGTTGGCGGTTGAAGCTGTTGGCGCCGGGCTGGGTGCCCGAGATGAACGCCTCGTGGATGCCCCCCGGCGTGTCGGCCGGCAGCACCGCGCCGTTCGACTTGTCGACCGCGAGGAAGACGATATTGCCGGGCGCGTCGAATTTCGGCGGGTCGTCCTTGTCCGGCCTGCCGTCGATGTAGGCCTTCATGAACTCCATCCAGATCGGCAGCGCCGCGAGCGCGCCCTGCTCCTGGCTGCCGAGCGACTTCTTCTCGTCCAGTCCAATCCACACCCCGACCGTGATGTCCGGATCGAAGCCGATGAACCAGGCGTCGGTGTTCTCGTCCACGGTGCCGGTCTTGCCGGCGAGCGGCCACGAGGCCGCGAGGCTGGCGGCTCTGATCGCCGTGCCGCGAACCAGCACGCCGCGCAGCAGGTTCGTCATCACGAACGCCGTGTCCGCCCGGACGACGTCGCTCGGTTCGGCGCGGTTCTCCTCGAGCAGATTGCCCTCGCGGTCCGTCACCGTCAGCACGCTGAACGGCTTCATCCGCACGCCCTGGTTCGGGAACGTCGTGTAGGCGCTCGTCACCTCGAGCAGCGTCGCGTCGCCGGCGCCGAGCGCGATCGGCAGATACGGCGGGAAATCCTCCTCGAAGCCGAACCGCCTGGCGTAGTCCAGCACGTTCTTCGGCCCGAGCGTGTCCATCATCTTGATCGCGGGGATGTTGCGCGACTCCTCGAGCGCCCATCGGAGCGTGATCGCCCCTTCGAACTTGTGGTCGTAATTGTGCGGGCTGTACATCTGACCGTTGCCCGCCGGGTAGCTGACCGGCGCGTCGACGAGGATGGATGACGGCGTGAAGCCACGGTCGATCGCGGCCGTGTAGACGATCGGCTTGAAGGTGGACCCCATCTGCCGGTATGCCTGCACCGCGCGGTTGAACTTGCTGCGGTTGAAGTTCCAGCCGCCGACCATCGCCTTGATCTGGCCCGTGCGATTGTCGACCGCGACGATGGCGCCTTCGACGACCGGCGTCTGATCGAGGGTGACGGTCGCCGTGCCGGTCGCCTCGTCGAGTTTCGTGACGGCGACCTCAATCAGATCGCCCGCCTTGAACAGGTCCGCGGCCGACATGCGCCGCGTCCAGCCGAAGGCTTCCTTGCCGAAGTCCGCGTGGTAGCGCCCGAAACGGACCCGCGCCGGCCCGGTCTTCGGCGCCGCGATCACCACGGCGGGCACGACGTCGCCGACCGCGATGGGGCGCGTCCAGCGCTCGTCCTTGACGCCGTCGAGCGCGTGGCCTTCCGCGAGCACGTTGCGCTTCGGGCGCCGGTACCCGTGCCGCTTGTCGAGTTGCCGGAGACCGTGCTCGAGGGCCCGGTTGGCGATGTCCTGCAGCGTCGCATCGAGCGTGGTCCGCACCGACAGACCGTTTTCGTAGAGGACCTTCGCGCCGTACCGGCGCTCGAGGTGCTTGCGGACCTCCTCGACGAAGAACGGCGCGATGCCGGGCGGCTGATTCGGCTGGCCGCGCGTGACGATCGGCTTCTGCTTCGCGGCGTCGGCCTGCGCTTGCGTGATGTAGCGCTCGTCGGCCATGCGCTGCAGGACCACGTTGCGCCGCTGCGTCGCGCGCTTCATGTCCACGAACGGGCTCTGCCGCTCTGGCGTCTGGAAGATGCCGGCGATGAGTGCGGTCTCCTCGAGCGACAACTGCATGTTGGACTTGTTGAAGTAGAGGCGCGAGGCGGCTTCGACGCCGTAGGCGCCGTGCCCGAGGTACATCTGATTGCAGTAGATCGTGAAGATCTCTTTCTTCGTGTAGCGCTTCTCGATCTGGATCGCGAGGATCACCTCGCGGATCTTGCGTTCGAACGACTTCTCGTTGGTCAGGCCGAACTGTTCCTTGAGGTTCCGGGCGAGCTGCTGTGTGAGCGTGCTGGCGCCCTGCGCGCGCCGGCGCTCGATGAGGTCGGTCAGCGCCGCCGCCAGGATGCGCCAGACGTTGACGCCGAAATGGCGGTCGAATTCCGCGTCTTCGGTCGCGATGATCGCCTGGCGCAGAACCGGATTGATCTGGTCGTGCCCGACGACCACGCGGCGCTGCGTGGCGAACTCGCCGATCACCTGACCGGTACCGGCCCAGATGCGCGTGATCGTGCTCGGTGAGTAGTTGTCGAGCGCCGACACCTGCGGCAGATCGCCGGCATACGCGAACAGGACGCCGCTCAGAATCCCCAGCATGGCCGCGACGAGGAACAGCGCGACGATGCCGACGTTACGCGCGAAGCGGACAACGACGTGTGGCACGCTCCCATTTTAGCGTGGTCGAGACGCTCCTCGCGCTCAGATCCGCGGCAGAATTTGACAATACAACACTCAACTTTTATAGTTGAATCCATATCAGGCCCTTACCCCCAAGGGTCACGTGCGAGGTTATGGATGAGCAGCAAAATCATCGGAATCGATCTGGGCACCACCAACTCGGTTGTCGCCGTCATGGAAGGCGGAGAGCCGGTGGTGATCACGAATCCTGAAGGGGGACGTCTGACGCCCTCCGTCGTGGCGTTTGCGAAAACCGGCGAGCGTCTGGTTGGCCAGGTCGCCAAGCGGCAGGCCGTGACGAATCCCGAGAACACCGTCTTCTCGATCAAACGCTTCATGGGCCGCAAGTTCGACGAGGTCAATGAAGAGATGAAGATGGTGCCCTACCACGTGGTGAGCGGGACCAACCTCGACGCGCGCGTCGAGGCGCTCGGCAAGGAGTACACGCCGCCGGAAATCTCCGCGATGATTCTGCAGAAGCTCAAGCAGGCCGCCGAGGAGTACCTCGGGCAGCCGGTCAGCAGAGCGGTGATCACCGTGCCCGCGTACTTCAACGACGCGCAGCGGCAGGCCACGAAGGACGCGGGCCAGATCGCCGGCCTCGAGGTGATGCGCATCGTCAACGAGCCGACCGCCGCGGCGCTCGCCTACGGCCTGGACAAGAAGAAGGACGAGACGATCGCCGTCTACGACTTCGGCGGCGGCACCTTCGATATTTCGATCCTCGAAGTCGGCGAGGGCGTCGTCGAGGTCAAGGCGACCAACGGCGACACGCACCTGGGCGGCGACAACCTCGACCAGCGGATCATCGACTGGATCATCCAGGAGTTCAGGAAGAGCGACGGGATCGACCTGGGCAAGGACCGCATGGCGCTGCAGCGCCTGAAGGAAGCGGGGGAGAAGGCGAAGATGGAGCTCTCCACGGTGATGGAGACCGACATCAACCTGCCGTTCATCACGGCCGATCAGAGCGGGCCGAAGCACCTGCAGATGAAGCTGTCGCGGGCGAAGTTCGAGCAGCTCGTGGACGACCTCCTGCAGAAGACCGTCGGGCCGACCAAGCAGGCGCTGGCCGACTCCGGGATCGACACGTCGAAGATCGACGAGGTCGTGCTCGTCGGCGGATCGACGCGCATCCCGAAGGTGCAGGCGATCGTCAAGGAGCTGTTCAACCGCGAGCCGCACAAGGGCGTCAACCCGGACGAAGTCGTGGCGGTCGGCGCGGCGGTGCAGGCCGGCGTGCTCGCCGGCGACGTCAAGGATCTGCTGCTCCTCGACGTCACCCCGCTCTCGCTCGGGATCGAGACGATGGGCGGCGTGATGACGACGCTCATTCCACGCAACACGACGATCCCGACGCGCAAGAGCGAGATCTTCTCGACGGCGTCCGACAGTCAGACGAGCGTCGAAGTGCACGTGCTGCAGGGCGAGCGCTCGCTGGCGCGCGACAACCGGACGCTCGGCAAGTTCCACCTGGTCGGCCTGCCGCCGGCGCCGCGCGGCGTGCCGCAGATCGAGGTCACCTTCGACATCGACGCGAACGGCATCGTCAACGTCTCGGCGAAGGATCTCGGCACCGGCAAGGAGCAGAAGATCACCATCACCTCGTCGGGCGGCCTCGCGAAGGACGAAGTCGAGCGGATGATGAAGGAAGCGGAGGCGCACGCCGAGGACGACCGGAAACGGCGCGAGGAGATCGAGGTCCGCAACCGCGCCGACCAGGCCGTGTACGGCGCGGAGCGGCTGATCAAGGACGCGGGCGACAAGCTCGCCGCCGGCGATCGACAGGCGATCGAGACCGCGATGGACGCGGTGAAGACGGCGAACCAGGGGACCGACGCGGTGGCGGTTCAGCGCGCGCTGGATCAGCTGACGTCCGCGCAGCACAAGGCGGCCGAGTCGCTCTACAAGCAGAGCGCCGGAGCGGCGGGCGGACACGCCGGCGGCGGCGACGCGGCCGGACCCTCCGGTGCGGCCGGCGGCCCGGCGAGCGAGCCGTCGAAGGACGACGTGATCGACGCGGAAGTCGTGGACGAGGGCAAAGGAACTTAGAACTTAGAACTTAGAACTTAGAACTGGAAATCTGAACTCTGCAATCTGAAATCCGGTGATGGATTTCTACGTCATCATGGGTCTGGAGCGCGGCGCGACGCTTGCCGACGTCAAACGCGCTTACAAGCGGCTTGCGCGGCGCTACCATCCGGACGTCAACCCTGGCGACCGGATGGCGGCGGCACAGTTCCGTCAAATCGCCGAGGCGTACGAGACGCTGAGCGATCCGGAGCGACGCCGGCGCTACGACACGACCGGGATGGCCGCGGCGGGCGCAGGCGGCACGACGTACGGGTTCGAAGGGTTCGATTTCACGGTCAGCGTCCACGGCACCGACGCGTCGACGTTCGGCGATCTCTTCGCCGACGTGCTGCACCAGCGCGAGGCGCGTCGCGACGAGGGCGGCGCGACGCGCGGCGCCGATCTGCACCAGGCGATCACGGTGGGCTTCGAGGAAGCGATGCGCGGCGGAGAGTGCGGGCTCACCGTGACGCGGCAGGAACACTGTCACGCGTGCCGCGGGGCCGGACGGCTGAACATCGACGAGACCCGGTGCCTGCACTGCCACGGGGCCGGCACGGTGAAATCGGCGCGCGGGCACATGGTGTTCACCAAGCCGTGCGCGTACTGCGGCGGATCGGGACGGCAGCGGCAAACGCGCTGTCCCTCGTGCGCGGGGCAACAGGTGGAGATGCGGACCGAGCCGCTGACGGTGAACGTGCCGCCCGGCCTCGCCGACGGCGCGCGCATCCGCGTGCCGGGCAGGGGCCATGCGGGACGCAACGGCGGCGACACAGGCGACCTCTACGTCACCGTGCGCGTGCGGCCGCATCCGCTGTTTCAGCGCGACGGCGACGACCTGCATCTGACCATCCCGATCGCGATCCACGAAGCGGCGCTCGGCGCGAAGATCGAGGTGCCGTCGCCCGACGGCCCAGCCCGGCTCCGCGTGCCGCCGGGCACGCAGTCCGGCCAGCGCTTCCGGCTCCGTGAACGGGGCATGCCGTCTCCTCGCGAAGGCCGCCGCGGCGATCTGGTCGTCGAGGTGCGGCTGGTGCTGCCGAAGATGCTGGACGAGCGCTCGAAGGAATTGCTGCGGGAGTTCGGCCGGATCAACAGCGGCGATGTCCGGCAAACGCTGATCCACCACGAAGGACACCAAGGACACAATGGGGAAAACCTTTAGGTCATGTCTTGGTGTCCTTTGTGTCCTCTGTGGTGAATAGGCGTGGCAACCATGAAGAAGCCCGGCAAAGCGTATTACATGATCAGCGCGGTGGCGCAGAAGTACAACATCCACCCGCAGACGCTGCGCCTGTACGAGCGCGAAGGGCTGCTGAAGCCGTCGCGAACGGACGGCAATACCCGGCTGTACTCGGACGAGGATCTCGAGCAGCTCGAAACGATCCTGTCGTTGACCCGGGATCTTGGCGTCAACCTCGCCGGCGTGGAGATCATCCTGAACATGCGCCGGAAGATCGAGGCGATGCAGCACGAGGTCAACGAGTTCATGGAGTATGTGAAGAGCGAGATGGTGCGCGGCATCGACGACTGGGAGCAGCGTCTCTCGACGGCGCTCGTCAAGTCGTCGCCGACCGACCTGGTCAGAACGACGCACAGTGAAAACGCAAAAGTCAAGACGCAGAAGTCAAACTGAAAAGTAGTATGCTCGGCGCGTGCCGAGGCGGGACGAAGGGACGAGCGCGCTGACCTGCTATCTGCGCGAAATCGGCAAGCTGTCACGCCTGACGGTCGGCGAAGAGCGCGAGCTCGGACGGCGCATCCAGTGCGACGGCGACCAGACGGCGGTCTCCCGCCTCGTCGAAGCCAACCTGCAGTTCGTCGTCTCCTACGCGAAGCGGTATCGAAACCTCGGCGTCGCCTTCCTCGATCTGATTCACGAAGGCAACCTCGGCCTCATCGAGGCGGCGCGCCGGTTCGACCCGTCGCGCGACGTCAGGTTCATCACGTACGCTGTCTGGTGGGTACGCCAGTCGATGATGCACGTCCTCGCCGACGAGACGCGGGCGTTTTCGTTTCCGCCGAAGCTGTTTTCGACGATGTACCGGTTCCATGGCGCCCACGCGGACGTCTCGCTGAACGAGCCGGTGGCGTCGGCGGACCGCGACGGCCGCGTGCGCGAGCTCGGCGACCTGCTGGTCCAGGAGGGCGTGCTGCCGATCGAAGAAGAGCTGATACACCGGGATGAGCGCGACGTGCTCGCCGCCGCACTCGGCGATCTCGACGGCAAGGAGCGCGAGGTCGTCCGGCTGCGCTTCGGGTTCGGAGACGACGAGCCGCGCACGCTGCAGCAGATCGGCGACCGGCTGCACCTGTCGCGCGAGCGCGTGCGGCAGATCGAAGCGCGCGCGAAAGAAAAACTCCGCCGCTCGGCGAAGCTGCGCAGTCACCTGAACTGATAGAATCCTCTCATGTCCTGCCCGCTGTGCGACGATACCGGCTGGAAGCCCGTTGACGAGAAGGGGGTCCGTCGGGTCGTCCGCTGCGATTGCTGGCGCGAGCAGATCGGACAGCACCGTCTCGCGGACGCGAACATCCCGAAGCGTTATCAGCACTGCACGCTCGCGAACTTCGCGGCCTACAACGAATCGCTCGAGCAGGCTGTCGCCAAGGCGCGCCGCGTCGCGGAGTCGTTTCCCGTCAGCGCGAAAGGTCTCCTCCTGGAAGGACAGCCCGGCGTCGGCAAGACGCACCTCGCCGTCGCCGTCCTGAAGCAGGTCATCCAGACCTCCGGCGCGCGCGGGCTGTTCTATGACACGCGCGATCTGCTGCGCGTGATCCGCAGCACCTACGATCCGTCGATCCGCACCACGGAGCTCGAGATCCTCCGGCCGGTCATGACGGCCGACCTGCTCGTGCTCGACGACCTCGGCGCCGAGAAGACCTCGGAATGGGTCGAGGAGACGATGAACCTCATCGTCAACACGCGATACAACGAGCGCCGGCTCACGATGTTCACGTCGAACTACCAGGACATCCCCGACGACACGGAACCGAACTCGCTGCTGTTCCGGATCGGTCACCGGATGCGTTCCCGGCTCCATGAAATGTGCGAGTTCGTCCAGATGGACGGCGCCGACTACCGCGAGATGCCGCAGAACGGCGGCGTGGACGACCTGATCACGCTGTGGAAGATGCGGAAGAAGTCGTCGTCGCTTCCGGCGCGCTCCGGCCGTCAGGCCCGCGCGCAGCTCCGCGAGCCCGGCGTCCGCGATGGCAAGGCCGACCTCAAGTGGCCGGGCGGACGGGCAGGGTCATGACGAGAATTGGCGAGTTGGTGAATTGGTGAGTTGGTGAATCAGATTCAGAATTCCACTCACCAAGTCACCAATTCGCCAAATCACCAAATGCTTGGTCTCTACGTTCACGTCCCCTTCTGTTCCGCGATCTGCAACTACTGCAACTTCAACCGCGGGCTGTTCGACGCGGACCTGAAGGTGCGGTACGTCGACGCGTTGGTCGCCGAAATCCAACAGGCAGGCCTGAAGGCCTGCACTACGCGCGCAGACGTCGTGCAGACGACGCGTGCAGACGTCGTGCAGACGACGCGTGCAGACGTCGTGCAGACCTTCAGGTCTGCCGCCGACACGATCTTCTTCGGCGGCGGGACACCGTCGCTGCTCGATCCCGACGAGGTCGCGCGGATCATCGAGGCGTGCGAGTCGGCCTTCCTCGTTGCGGCCGATCGCGAAGTCACCCTCGAGGCCAATCCCGAAACGGTGACCGAGACGCGGCTGGCCGCGTTCCGGCGTGCCGGCATCAATCGCGTCAGCTTCGGCGTGCAATCGTTCCGGGAAGAGGAGCTCCGGCGGCTGTCGCGGCTGCACACCGCCGGCCGCGCCCGAGACGCGCTCGCCGAAGCGCGCGCCGCCGGGTTCGACAACGTCAGCCTCGATCTGATGATGTGGCTGCCCGAGCAGAAGGTCACCGACTGGCTCGAGTCGGTCGACGAAGCGATCGCGCTCGGCCCCGACCATCTCTCCCTCTACCTGCTCGAGCTCTATCCCAACGCGCCGCTCAAGGAAGACATGGCGCGCGCCCGCTGGTCGCAGGCGCCCGACGAGGACGCGGCGACGATGTACGTGACGGCCATGGAGCGGCTCGAAGCGGCGGGCTACGACCAGTACGAGGTCTCGAACGTCGCCCGGCCGGGCCGGCGGTCGCGGCACAACCTCAAGTACTGGACCGACGGCGACTGGCTCGGATTCGGATGTGGCGCCCACTCCACGCGCGAGGGTGTCCGCTGGAAGAACATCTCGTCCACCGAGGACTACATCGGCCAGATCGCGCGCGACGCCTCTCCGGCCGTGGACATCCGTCGGCTGACGCCGGAGGAACGGCTGGGCGACGCGCTCTTCACCGGACTCCGCCTGGTTGACGGGATCGACACAAATGCCATACAAACGTGCTACGGGGTCGATGTCTGGCGCCGGTTTGGCGCGGACCTCGCTCCGTTCCTCGAGGCCGGTTGGCTTCGGCATGAAGGAGCCCGCCTCAGACTCACCCGCCAGGGAATGCTCGTTGCTAATGAAGTAATGACGGTTTTCGTGTAGCGCTAAGTACGCTAAAGTAGCGCCCTTTGGCAGGAGGAGGCCCGATGCTTGGCAGGATTGCTTTTGGACTGGCCGTTGGCACGTTGTCGGCGACCACGGTGTTTGCGCAGGCTGCGCCCGCTCAGCAGGCGGCAGCCGCGCCCACCCCGCGTGTGTTTGCCTCTGGCGCCGGCATGGTGCTGAACTTCATCAAGCCGGACAAGACCGCGGACTTCGAAGAAGTGATGGGGAAGCTCAAGGAAGCGCTGCAGAAGAGCCCGAAGCCGGAGCGCAAGCAGCAGGCGGCAAGCTGGAAAGTGTTCAAGTCGCCCGACCCCGCGGCTGGCGGCAACGTGCTCTACGTTTTCATGATCGACCCGTCGGTCAAGGACGCGGACTACACGGTGTCGATGATCCTGGCCGAGGCGTTCCCCCAGGAAGTGCAGGAGCTCTACACGAAGTACGCCGCGGCGTACGCGTCGGGCCAGAACTTCGTCAACCTGTCGATGGTCGCGGACCTCGGCAAGTAGGCGGAGGCAGCCGGACTCCGGCGGTCAGAATTTCAGATTCAATCCTGCGTAGACGCGGTGCGCTGGCGAGATCAGCGCACCTTTTCGCAGCTTGAACACCCGGTAGTCCACACGGAGCCGGACCGGCCCGATGAGCGACACCTTCACGCCGCCGCCGGTGTTGAGGCCGAAGCCCGTGTCCTGGTGTGCCCCCAGTTTCTCGCGATAGATCCCGCCGCCGGTCGTGAAATACGGCTGGAACCCGAAGAACGGCAACGGCGATTGCAGCAGCACGTTGCCCATGCCCGTCTTCAGGGACGGCGCGCTCGCGGCCGGATCGTCCGGCGTGAACGCGTACTCGAGCTCGAAGGCCACCACCAGCAGGCCCATGCCCAGCGCCGCCCCGCGCACCTGACGGTTGGCGGGCGTCGTGTTGGCGCCGATGAACGCGGTGACGTCGGCCCGCGCGGGCACCACCGCCATCAGCAGCAGCGCGCCAGCCAGTGCAAAGCTGCGGACTCGGGTCATGAAGCCTCCTGGTGCCATAATAGTCCGACCCCGACGGGAGTACAAGATGAAGCAACGTTGGAGCTGGCTGGTGATCGGCATCTCCTGTGCGTGCCTGACGGCGGCCGCGAGCGCCGACACGCTCGTGCTGCGCGATGGTCAGCGCGTGAACGGCGAGCTCATCGGCGTCCGCGCCCGCATCGTCGAATTCGAAGCCCGGAGCCGCGGGCTGTTCGGTGGACGCGAGCGCATGCGCGTCGATCGCGCGGACGTCATCCGGATCGAGCTCGACGACAGCCCGAGCGGCTTTAGCGACTTTGCCGACCGCGGCGATCGGGGCGGCCGCGACAGCCGCGACGATCGGCCGGCGGGCCGACCCTCGGGCTTGCGCGAGCGCGACGTGAGCGTCGACTCCTGGCTCCCGTGGAAGGACACCGGCGTCGAGGTCCGCGCCGGGCAGACGGTCTATTTCAGCGCGACCGGTCGCGTGCGCTGGGGCCCGAACCGGCAGGACGGCCCCGCGGGCGAACGCAGTTCGCCGCGCAACGACGCGCGTCCCATCCCGAGCCGCCCGGCGGCCGCGCTCATCGGGCGAGTGGGCGATGGCGACGATATGTTCGTCATCGGCGACGAGGACGGGGCGATACGAATGCGCTCGTCGGGCCGCCTGTACCTCGGCGTCAACGACGACTACCTCAAGGACAACACGGGGTCGTTCCGGGTCACCATCTACTACTGACGGGGTTTGGGATTCGGGGTTTGGGATTTGGGATTTGGGATTCGAAATCGAGCTCGACGGATTCGTCTTCTTTCTCGCCCGCTCCGCAGCCATCCCGAAGAGATCACCATTGATAGTACGCTGAGCGGTTGCCTTGGTTGAGATTGCGCTCCAGCCCAGCCTCCAGCCTCCTGACCCCTAATCCCAAACCCCCAATCCCGAGTACAATCTGCGTAAGTCCCTTGAAGACGCACTATTACGGCCAGCACGCGGCGGCGTTGCGGACCGAGCTCGGGCATGCGTTGTCGCGCGACGCGATGCGGGCGTTTCACACGAAGACGGCCGCGCGGCACTTCCTGATTGCCGCGCGCCAGTTCGCCATCCTCGCGCTCGCCACCTGGGCGCTCATCGTCAACGCCAACCCGCTCGTGTGGATCCCGCTCGCACTCGTGCAGGGCTTCACGGTGTTCAACTTCACGGTCCTGCTGCACGAAGTGGTGCACCACACGATCTTCGAGCGCCGGCGTCCCGGTGCCGAGCGCGCCCTGGGTTGGCTGTACGGGGTGCCGAGCGGCATCTCCGCGAGCCAGTTCACGCGGTGGCATCTCGATCACCATGCGGAGCTCGGCTCGGACGAGGACGATCCGAAGCGTCATCACCTGTCGCCGAAGATCAACGCGCGATGGTACAAGCTGCTGTACTGCTCGCCGGCGTTGTTTCCGATCTATTTCCGGGCCGCGCGGAGGGAAAGCGCCACCTATCCCGAGGCGCTGCAGCGCCGCATCGCCTTCGAGCGCCGCGTGTCGATCGTCGCGCACCTGTCGGTGCTTGCGGCGATCTGGAGCGCCTTGGGCGGCGGCGCCGCGTTGCGCGCGTACCTGATCCCGGTGCTCTTCATCTTTCCGATCGCCTTCACGCTCAACCGGCTCGGCCAGCACTACGACATCGATCCCGCCGACCCGGCGAAGTGGGGCACGCTGATGCGCGGCCACTGGTTCTGGGATCTCGCGTTCCTCAACTCGAACTATCACCTCGAGCACCATTACTTCGCCGGCGTGCCGTTCTACCGGCTGCCCGCGCTGCAGCGGGCCCTCGTGCCGTTCTACGAGCGTCATCGCATGCGCTGGCAGAGCTACTCAGGCCTCGTCTACGGATGGCTCGTCGAGAACCGCGCGCCGCACACGAACTGGTCGGCGCCCGAGGAAGGTCGGGAGGCCCGCGATGCCGTCGTGGCTCATGGTCGCGTCGCTCCTGTCGAACGTGCCGGCCTCGCCGGGTCAACCCCGGAGCGCCGCCGCCGCCGTTGACGTCGCGAGGGTCAAGGTCGGCCCGCCCATCGGCTCATGACCGTCGTCGTCGGGCGTGCTACAGTTCAGGGTTCATGGACTTCCGTCCCACGGAAGAGCAGAAGCTGCTGCGGCGCACCGTGCGCGAGTTCGCGGAGACCGAAATCCGTCCGCACGTCCGCGAATGGGATCGGGATCAGCATTTCCCGATTGAGCTGATGCCGAAGCTGGCCGCGCTCGGCCTCCTGGGGATCCAGGTTCCGGAGCAGTACGGCGGCGCGGGGATGTCCGCGATCGATTACTGCATCTGCATCGAGGAGCTCGCGCGCGTCGACCCGAGCATCTCGCTGGGGGTCGCGGCGCACAACGGCCTCTGCTCCTCGCACATCTCCCTCTTCGGCACCGAGGCCCAGAAGCGGAAATTTCTCGTTCCGCTGGCGCAGGGCGAGAAGATCGGCGCCTGGGGCCTCACCGAGTCCACCTCGGGCAGCGATGCGGCCGGCATGCGGACGCTGGCGGCTCGTGCCGGCGAGGGCTGGGTGCTGAACGGATCGAAGACGTTCACCACGCACGGCCGCGTCGGAGACGTGATGGTGGTGATGGCCGTCACCGATCGCACGGCCGCCACCAGCGGCATCTCCGCCTTCATCGTCGAAAAAGGCACGCCGGGCATGGCGCCCGGCAAGAAGGAAGACAAGCTCGGGATGCGCGCGAGCGACACGAGCGAGGTGCTCTTCGACAACTGCCGCGTTCCCGCCGATCAGCTGCTCGGCGATGAAGGGCAGGGGTTCGTCAACACGATGCAGGTGCTCGACGCGGGCCGCATCGGCATCGCCGCGCTCGCCGTCGGCCTCGCGCAGGGCGCGTACGAAGCGGCGCTCGGCTACGCGCGCGAGCGCAAGGCCTTCGGCAAGACCATCTCGAGCTTCCAGGCGATTCAGTGGAAGCTCGCCGACGCCGCGACGAGGATCGAGGCGGCGCGCCTCCTGACCTACCGTGCGGCCGATCTGAAGGCGCGCGGCCGGCGCACCTCGCTCGAAGCGTCCATGGCCAAGCTGTACGCGAGCGAAATCGCCGTGAAGATCGCCGACGACTGCGTTCAGATCCACGGCGGCTACGGCTTCGTGAAGGACTATCCGGCCGAAAAATACTTCCGCGACGTGAAACTCACGACCATCGGCGAGGGGACGAGCGAGATCCAGCGGCTCGTCATCGCGCGCCAGCTCCTGTCTCGATGAACCCGTCGACGACATTCAACGTAGAAACCGCAGAGCACGCAGAAGAAACCCTGTCCGCGGGTTCCGCGTGTGCTGCGTTTCGTGTCGTCGCGTGACTCCAGGTCTGGCCGAGCGGGTGCTGGCGGGCGATCCCCGCGCGATCGCCCGCGCGATTTCGCTCGTCGAGGACGAGGATCCGGCGAGCGCCGATCTGGTCCGCGCGATCTTTCCGCGGACCGGCCGCGCGTATCTCGTCGGCGTCACGGGCCCGCCGGGCGCCGGCAAGAGCACGCTGGTCGATCGGCTCGTGACGACGATACGGACGCAGAGACCGCAGAGCCAAGATCTCTCCGCGATCTCTGCGAGCTCTGCGTTCCCTTCCGTGGGTGTGATCGCCGTCGATCCCACGAGCCCGTTCAGCGGCGGCGCCGTGCTCGGCGACCGGCTGCGCATGCAGAGGCACGCGTCGGACGAGGGCGTGTTCATCCGCAGCATGGCGACGCGCGGGCATCGGGGCGGGCTGGCGCGCGCCACCGGCGACGCGGCGCTCGTGCTCGACGCGGCGGGCACCGACATCATCATCATCGAGACCGTCGGCGTCGGGCAGGACGAGGTGGACATCATCCGCACCGCGGACGTGTCGATCGTCACGCTCGTGCCGGGGACCGGCGACGAGGTCCAGGCGCTCAAGGCCGGCATCATGGAAATCGCGGACATCTTCGTCGTGAACAAGGCGGACCGCGAGGGCGCCGATCGCCTCGTGGGAGTCGTCGAAGCGAACATGGCGCTGCACACGTACCAGAGCGGCGAATGGCGGCCGCCGATCCTGAAGACCGTGGCGACCACCGGCGCGGGCGTGCCGGAGCTCGTCGGCGCGATCGGCGAGTTCCGCGCGCATGCGGAAGCCACGCAGGCGGTCCGGCGGAAGACGCGGAGCGAATACCGCCTGCGGGAGCTGGTGTCGACGCGGTTCATGGATCACCTCGAACGAGAGGTGCTCGCGCCAGGCGAGCTCGGGGCGATCGTCGACCGCATCGCCACGCGAGAGCTGGACCCCTACTCCGCGGCGAACGATCTTCTCGTACGGGCGCTTCACTCACCCCATTACCCGATTACCCGATCACGCGATTCATGAAGGCTGTCCTGGACCACATCGGCATCGCCGTGAAGGACCTGTCCGCCGCGCTGACGTTCTATCGCGACGCGCTCGGATTGGAGATCGAAGCGCCGGAGGACGTGGCGTCCGAGCGCGTCCGCGCGCATTTCGTGCCGGTGGGCGACTCGAAGCTCGAGCTGCTCGAGGCCACCTCGCCCGACTCGTCGATCGCAATGTACATCGCGAAGCGCGGTCCTGGCCTGCATCACATCACGCTGCGCGTCGAGGACATCCATGGGGCGCTGGCGCAGCTCAAGGCGCACGGCGTGCGCCTCGTCGACGAGCAGCCGCGCCCCGGCGCGGAAGGCGCGCTGGTGGCGTTCGTGCATCCCGCCGCCGCGCACGGCGTGCTCGTGGAACTGAAGCAGTCGGCAGTCGGCAGTCAGCAGACGGTAGCCAGCCCCCAGCCCCCAGTCCCCAGCCCCAACGTCCGCGAGTCGCGTGTCCAGCGCTTCGCGCTCGGTGACATCGAGCTGATTTCCGTCTGTGACGGGTTTTTTCGTCTCGACGGGGGATCGATGTTCGGCGTCGTGCCCAAGCCGCTCTGGGAGCAGCAGGCGCCCGCGGATGCGCGCAATCGCATCACCCTCGCCATGCGGCCCCTCGTCGTCCGCGGCGCGCGCACGATGATCATCGACGCCGGTCTTGGCGACAAAGACGATGCGACGTTCCACGAGAGATATGGCGTCGATCGGACGAGGAACCTCGCGCACACCCTGGAGGAAGCGGGCCTCGCCCCGGAGAACATCGACATTGTCCTGGCGAGCCACCTGCATTTCGACGATGCCGGCGGATTCACCTTCCGCGACGCGAGCGGGCGGCTCCGCCCGCGATTCCCGCGCGCGCAGTACGTGGTCCGGCGTGGCGAGTGGAACGACGCGGCGCATCCGCACGAGCGGAATCGTGCGAGCTATCTGGCGGATAATTACGCGCCGCTCGCGGAGGCGGGCGTCCTCCAGCTCGTGGACGACGACCAGACGATCATGCCGGGGGTGAAAGTGCGGCGGACCGGCGGTCACACGATGCATCACCAAATGGTCCTCATCGAATCGGGCGGGAAGACGGCGGCGTTCGTGGCAGATATGATGCCGACGACGGCGCATGCGCCGGACGCGTGGATCGCGAGCGACGATCTGTACCCGATGGACACGCTCGGCGCGAAGAAGCAGTTCGCGATCGAGGCAGTCGAGAAGGACATCCTGGTGTTGTTCGCACACGATCCGGCGGTCGCCGCCGGCTACATTCGAGAACAGGAAGGCCAGCGCCGGGTTGTGCCGGCGCTCGGCTGACACAACGGACACCATGGACACAACGGACCAGACTTCAAAACAGCTATGAGCATCGAAATCGGCATCATCGGTGGCAGCGGCCTGTACGACATGGCGGAGCTGACCGATCGCGAAGAAACAACCCTCGGCACTCCGTTCGGCGAGCCCTCCGGCCCGTATGTGATCGGGACGCTGCGCGGCAAGCGCGTGGCGTTTCTGGCGCGACACGGCGTCGGGCACCGCCTCGTGCCGTCCGAGCTCAATTTCCGGGCGAACATCTACGGCTTCAAGGTGCTCGGCGTCGAGCGCATTCTGTCGGCGAGCGCCGTCGGCAGCCTGAAGCACGAGTACAAGCCGCTCGACATCGTCGTCCCCGATCAGTTCTTCGATCGGACCAAGGGGCGGATCAGCACCTTCTTCGGCAATGGGATCGTCGCGCACGTCGCGTTCGCGCATCCACTCTGCGGCCACCTGTCGAAGATCGCGGCGGACTCGGCCGCGAGGGTCGGCGCCACCGTGCACCGCGGCGGCACTTACGTGAACATGGAAGGGCCGCAGTTCTCGACGCTCGCCGAGTCGACGCTCTATCGGTCGTGGGGCATGGACGTCATCGGCATGACGAACCTGCAGGAAGCCAAGCTCGCGCGCGAGGCGGAGATCTGCTACGCGACGCTGGCGCTCGTCACGGATTACGACTGCTGGCACCCGGACCACGATTCGGTGACGGTCGATCTCATCATCGCCAACCTGCTGCAGAACGCCGTGACGGCGCAGAAGACGATCGCGGACGCCGTGGAGCGCATCGACGGTCCGCGGACCTGCGCCTGCAAGGACGCGCTCGCGACCGCCATCATCACGCAGGCACCGTTCATTCCCGAACAGACGAAGAAGGACCTGGCGCCCATCATCGGAAAGTACATGAAATGAATACTGTCGTCACCGGATCGATTGCCTACGACTATCTGATGTCGTTCCCGGGAAACTTCACCGAACACTTCCTGCCGGAGCACATGAGCCGCGTGAGCCTCAGCTTTCTCGTGGACTCCATGGACAAGCGGCGGGGCGGCTGCGCGCCGAATATCGCCTACACGCTGGCGCTGCTCGGCGAGCGTCCGCTCCTGATGGCGACGGCGGGCGAGGACTTCGGGGAGTACCGCCAGTGGCTCGAGGCCGCCGGCATCGACACGTCGCTCGTGCAGCAGGTCGACGGCAAGTTCTGCGCGTCGTTCTTTTGCAGCACCGACGTGAACAACAACCAGATCGCGTCGTTCTACACGGGCGCGATGGCCGACGCGGGACAGCTCTCATTCCGCACCGTCCGCGACTGCGGCCTCGCGATCATCGCGCCGAACGATCCGGGCGCGATGGTGCAGTACGCCGAGGAATGCCGCACGCTCGGCATCCGCTTCATCTTCGACCCGGGCCAGCAGTGCGCGCGCATGTCGGGAGACGAGCTGAAGGACGGCCTCACCGGCGCGACGATCGTGATCGTCAACGACTACGAGCTCGAGTTGCTGCGGCAGAAGACCGGTCTGGGCGAACAAGACATTCTCGGCGTGGCCGGATCGCTCATCATCACGCGCGGCGAGCTCGGATCGTCGGTGCTGACCGGTGGCAGCTGGGTGGACGTCCCCGCCGTCGCGCCGTACAAGATCGTCGATCCGACCGGCGTCGGCGACGCGTACCGCGGCGGGCTGATGAAAGGCATCGTGCTCGATCTGCCGTACGAGGTGTGCGCGCGCCTCGGGAGCGTCGCCGCCACCTACGCGCTCGAACACCTCGGCGGCCTCAGCCACTCGTACACGTGGAGTGAGTTCCAGGCGAGGTACGAGGAGCACTTCGGCGCACTGACGCTGCCGGCTTCTGAGCAGCCCTGATCCGTGATCGGCCTGGCCGTCGTCGCCACCACGCTGCTCTCCTACGCCGTCGGATGGGCGCTCGGCATTCCCGTGCTGCTGCCGATCCTCAACACGCTCGCCAGCTTTCCGTTCATGATCCTCGCGCTCCGGCGTGGGGATCTTCGCCTCGCCGTCGGCCGGATGCTCGTCTGGGCGCTGACGATGGGTGTGGCCGCCACGCTGCTGTCGTACGCGCGGCCGGCGCAGGCGCGCTCGCTGTTTCTGCGCGGCGAGTCGTACCGGACCGAGATGTTCGCGTGGGTGATGACCGGGACGGGCGCCGAGAGCACGCCGTCGCAGTTCATCCCCGAGCAGGCGGAGCACGCCGCGATCTTCTCGGTGCTCGCGGTCGCGACCGGCGGCGTCGCCGCGATGCCGATGGGCGCGGTGCTGATGAACTACATGGGCCACTACGTCGGCACACTGGCGGCCTCGAGCGCGCGCCCTGCGCTCACGATGCTGCTGGCGTGGCACCCATGGGCGGTGATTCGCGTCGTCAGCTTCGTGGTGCTTGGCGTGGTGCTCTCCGTGCCCGTGCTGTCGAGGATCGGCGGCGTTCGCATCGAGTGGCGAAACATGCGGCCGCTGTTGCTCGCGGCGTGCGGCGGCCTGGTGCTCGACGTGGTGCTGAAAGCGCTGCTCGCGCCGGCGTGGCAACGTCTGCTGCTCCGCGTTGTCGGCTGGTGAGCGACGTCTGGCAGGGGACGCCAAGCAGCATTTCCAACGTTTCTCCCCGTCGAGGATTCCGGTCTGCTGACGTTCTTTGTGACAGGTTGTCGAAGAGGGTGAACGCTTGGCGGCCTTCGGGATTCAGAATCCCGGGAGCCTTCGGGGGAGTCGGGTTTTGGTACACTCCGCCTATCCCATCTTCGCACTAGAGCCGTATTCACGAGCGTGTAGTGTCCGCCTTTAGGCGGACCGCCGCAGGCCGGCTGAAGCCGGCCACTCCGCCTATCCCATCTTCGCACCAGATGAAAGACGGCGAGTCGTGGCCGACGGCGTTCGTGCCGTCGCGCTACAGCCATCCGTAGCGGACCGGCGAGCGGTAAACCCGCCAGGCAAACAGGCCACCAAACGCCACCACCGTCGCCGTCACAACGGGCGCGAAGGGCGAGAAGACCTGCACTCCCAAGACGACCGTCGTGATCATCAGGAACAGGCAGACGGCGGCGAGCCGCTTGCGTCTGAGGCGCAGGGGAGCGATCTGGGCAACCAGCGAAGGCGCGAGAACATCGCCCGTCGCCTGCGCCAGCAGGCGGTCGATTCCCGGCTGGAGGGAGAAGTGGACGATCGAGAGCAACCCCGTCAGCGTCAAGAGGAGCAACAGCTTGGCCAGAAGCACGGGGTTCGTGAACAGGGACGCGACAGAACCGCTCAGGATCGCAAGGAGAACGCCGGTCACGAGGGCCGTGAGCTGAAACACATAACAGCGGATCGAGTTGCCTCGAATGAGGGTTTCGAAGTACTGGTCGACCTGCAGGTGGGCCTTTCCGAACTTCACGCGCTCGTTCACCACGATCAGGTTGTAGAGTGGAGCCGCCATGAACACGACCACAACGATGTGCGCGGCCTTCAAGAAGTCGTAGATAGCCATCGCTCGCTCCTAATCAAAAGACGAGAACCTTGTCGGCTTCCTGTGTCCACGCAGTGAGCTCGTCGAGCGAGCTTCGCTTCGTCCCCTCGGCAATGATGTCGGGCCTGATCCCTCGCGCGTCCATGCAACCACCGCAGATGCCGATCCTTGCGCCCTTGGTCGCGAGACTCTTCAGCATCCGCTCGATGTTGTAGTACCCGTTCGGCGTGGTCTGGCAAGCCATCGCACAGCCTGCCGCGTCACCCAACAGGAAGACCGAGATGGTGTTCCCTTCCTGCTTGGCAAGCGAGCCTGCGAGACGGAGGCCATTGTAGCTGCGCTCTGAACCGTAGGGCGCGTCGTTAAGAACGAAGAGATATCTCATCTTGGCTTCTCGCCCACTGCCACGCTCAGGCCCTGAGCGCGCCACTCGGGGACTCCGTCATCCAGGCGCCAGGCTCGGAAGCCCCTCGCCCGCAGAACCTTCACCGCCTCCATCGCCAGCACACAATACGGCCCCCGGCAGTACGCCACGATCTCGCGGTCGCGTGGCAGCTTCGAGAGCCGCGACTTCAAGTCCTTCAGCGGCACCGATACCGCGCCCGGTATGTGACCCGCGCGATACTCTTCGGGAGGCCGCACATCGAGGATAATGACCTCGCCCCGGCGGATCCGCCCGAGCAGCGCCTTCTTCTCGACCGGCTCCAGGGATTCGGGACTGTCCTTGAACTGCCGCACGATCGCCTCCACCTCGGCGAGCCGGCTTTCGGCCAACGTCCGCAGCGCACGGAAGAACTCGCACACCGCCGGGTCCGCGAGCCGGTAGGTCACGAACAACCCCTCTTTGTCGCCCTCCACCAACCGCGCGCCGTGCAAGACGCGCAGATGTTGGGACGTGTTGGCGACGCTCAAGCCGGCTTCGCGAGACAGGCCTTCCACCGTGCGGGGGCCCTGGCACAGCAGATCGAGCAGTGCCAACCGGGGTGGACTGGCGACCGCCCTGCCGACGCGGGCGAGCTGCTCGTAGATGCCCTTCTTGAAACCGCGGGTTGCATCCATCTAGTATTCAATTGAATACTTGAATAATAGGCTACGACTTGTCAAGGGTTGCCAACCGATGACGAACCTGCCGCTCTTGAATCATCCGCTCGACGAGAGGGCACGTCTTACCACTATCTGCCGCCGGGCGAGCGGGTCGATGCCCCGCTTGGCAGTACCGACTGCCAGGAGACCGAGCTCAGTTCCGTGGGGCTCCCGGTCTCACGAGGCCTCGTCCTTCGCGCTTGCTGCCGTGCGAGGAGGCTCCTTCGGCCCGGCCGGTCTGAAGACCTGCGCTGCATCCAAGTGAAAACGGCATTGGGGTGCTGTAATCGGCTGTTTCAGGCTGAGCGTTCGGCGGCCACCTGCCGCACCGCGCGCAAATCCACCTTGCCGGTCCCGAGCGTTGGGATGGCCTCGACGATATGCAGATCCTCGCGTTTCGGGATCCACAGCTTCGGCAAGTCGGAACGAGAGAGCCGTTCCCACATCTCCTGCGCCGGCGTGTCAGGATCGGTGTAGAGCGCAACGAGCCGCTCGCCCTTCACGGCATCGGGCACGGCCGTCACCACACAGACGTGGGGATCCCGCAGCAGCGCCTGCAGCTGCTCTTCGACCCGCATGTGTGGCACCATCTCTCCCGCGATCTTGCTGAAGCGCGACAACCGATCGGTAATGCGGATGTAGCCCGCTTCGTCGATCGTCGCGATGTCGCCGGTGACATACCAGCCGTCGCGCAGGGCGTCGCGCGTGAGATCGGGTTCGCCGAGATAACCGAGCATCTGGTTCGGCCCGGTGACCAGCAGCAGCCCGGCTTGGCCCACGAGCGGCCCCTCGCCCGTGTCGAGGTCGACGACCATTGCGGACACGCCCGGCAGCGGGCGGCCGACCGAGCCGGGCCGCGCGCCCGCGGCGGCCGGCACGTTCACGGCGACAACGGGCGACATCTCCGTGCAGCCGTAGCCCTCGATCAGATCGATGCCGAACCTGTCCTTGAACGCGGCCGCGATCGGCTCGCGCAGCCGCTCGGCGCCGACAATCGCCAGCCGCAGGTGCGCGAACTGTTCGCGCTGGCACTTCCGCACGTACGCCGAGCAGAAAGTCGGCGTGCTGATGAGCAGCGTGGCGTGATACCGCGCCGCCAGCTCGCCGATCGTCTTGGCATCGGTCGGGTTGGGATGATAGGCGACCCCGAACCCGACGATGAGCGGCAGCCAGAGCGTGCCGGTGAAGCCGAAGGAATGAAAAAAGGGCAGCACGCCGAGCATGACGTCGGCGGGCGTGAGCTGAAAGATCTGGTTGGCGGCGTCGATGTTGGCCACGACGTTGCGATGCGTGAGCATCACGCCTTTCGGCACGCCGGTGCTGCCGCTCGAGAAGATCACGGTGGCGAGCGCGTCCGGGTCTGCCTTCGTCAAGTACAGACGCTCGAGCACGGACGCCGGCAGAAGCAACGCGACGAGCAGCGTGACGAGCTTCGCGGCCGTGGAGCGTTCCTGCAGCAGGTCCTCGACGAAGACCATGCCGGGCGTGGCCGGCAGGCCGGCTCTGGCAAGAAAGGTCCGCGACGTGAGGACCGTGGTAATCGCACACCGGCTGATGGCCGCGGCCAGCGCGTCGCGGCCGGCGGTGAAGTTCAGGTTGACCGGAATGGTCCCGGCAAACGACGCCGCGATATTCGCCAACGCGCCGCCGACCGACGCGGGGAGCATGAGACCGATGGTTGAGCCGGCGGGTGCGCGCCGGCGGATCGCGCGCGCCAGAAGCACGCTGGCCACGAGCGCGCGGCCGAAGGTGAGCTCGATGCCGGTCGAATCGGCCATGCAGAACGACGACCACTGGCGCCTCGCGGTGCGGAGGAAGCGGGAGCCGAGCGTGTCCGACAACATGCGCCGCTGATTCTACGTCGTCGGCAGACCTGATTCTGCACGTCGGCAGACCTGAAGGTCTGCGCTACACCTGTCGTAGTAGCGCCAGAGCTGTCGTGGTAGCGCAGGCCTTCAGGCCTGCCTCACCAGTGTGTGTTCCAGCCGGCGCGTTGCAGGTCGCGGAGCTGACGGTCCGCGTGGGTCAGGGCCAGCTCGCGGGAGGCCCAACGGCGCGCCACGAGCAGCGTGCCGTCGTAGAAGAACTGGATCTCGACGTCCTCCGAATCGGCGCACTCGCAAAGACGCGCGTCGATCGACGTGTGATCCTTGCGCAGCCGCCACACGCGGACCTGGTCCATTTCTAGCGGTTCGGCGTCGCGGGCGGCGCCTGCTGCAGCGCCTCGAAGTCCACGAGCGACAAATCGTACGAGAGGACGGAGCCGAGCTCGTTCGTCTTCGCCTGCGCGAGGTCGCGCTGCGCCTGAATGACGAGGAAGCTGGTCGACATCCCGACCTCGAACCGCTTGCGCTCGGCGTCGAGCCGCTGTTCGGCCAGCTGGCGCGCGGCGCGCGCCGTCTCGATCCGCTTCGCGTTCATCTCGACTTTCCAGGCGGCGTCGCGCACCTGCTGGATCGCGCGCGACTCGGCGCCCTTCAGGCGCTGTTCCGACTGCGCACGCTCCAGCTTCGAGCGCGCGTAGTTCGCCTGGTCGGTGCTGGCGCCAAGCGGGTACGACACGCTGACGCCGGCCGCCCACGTCGGGTAATCGTGCGCCAAGAGCTGGCCGAGCACCGACCCGAACGTCGTCACGTCGCCCGGACCGAGGATCGTGCCCGGGAAACCACCGGTGCGCAGCACCTGCGTGCCGCCCAGACCGCTCGCCTGATAGCTGGCGTTCAGCCGCACGTCGGGCATCCGCTGGTTGCTCGCGCCCCTCACGCTGGTGTCCGCGTTCTGGATGTCCTTCCGAGCGCGCAGCAGGTCGGCGCGGCTCTCGAGCGCCGTGGTGACGGCCGCGTCGATATCGAGCGCCGGTGTGGCGACCGGCGGTGAATCGACCGCGTCGAGCGTGACGGTCCAGTTCTCGCGCACGGACGGATCGAAGATGAGCGCCCGCAGCCGGTCCTGGGCCTGTTTGACCGAGGTCTCGGCGATGATGAGCTGCTCCTGATCCGCGGCGACCTCCGCCTGCGCGGACACCAGATCGAGCGGCGGCGACGACCCGACGTCCACCTTGGCCTTGTTCACGCGCGCCAGCTCCTGTGCGAGATCGAGCGCCGACCGCCGCGCGTCGACCGTGGCCCGCGCCGAGACCAGGTTCCAGTACGCCGCCTTCACACTCGCCGTCGTGTGGACGAGGCTCTCGCGCAGGCGCGTGTCCGCGATATCACGGTTCGTCCGGCTGGCCGCGAGCTGCTGCCGCCACGGATCGAAGAACAGATCGCGAAGGAGCGGCTGCGACACGTTGATGCCCAGCCCCGATTGCACGAGCGGGTTGTAGCTGTTGAGAAAGCTGTTGCTGTTGGTGTGCGTCGCCGTCCACGACACGTTGTACGACGTGCCGAACCACGGCAGCTTCTGGCCGACGCCGGCATTCGAGCTCACCGCATCGGTCCGCGTGGCGATCGGAAACAGCAAGCTGGCAGGCGGCAGCAGCTGGTTGTTCGACTGCATGCTCGAGCTGATCGTCGGCTTGAACGCGCCGGCGGCGGCGGCCACACGCGTGTCGCTGATCTGCGGGTCGAGCCGGTCGGCCTTCAGGTCCACGTTGTTGTCGAGCGCCATCTTCACCGCCTCGCCGACGGTCAGGCGGAGCGTCGCCGGGGTCTTCCCCGCGGTCTGCTGCGCGGTTTGCGCGGACACCGACGCGGCGAGGCCGACGGCGACGAGCGCGATGAGCGGCGTGCGCCCCATGGCCGCCCCAGAGGCGGGCGCCGCCGACGGGACGTCGGATCCCGACGTCACGGCGGTGCCAAGGGGACCCGTCCTGCGCCGGCCGAAGAGCCGGACCTTCGACGCATCGTCGAACAGCGAGTACGCGACCGGCGTGACGACGAGCGTCAGCAGCAGCGCGAGCGACTGGCCGCCGAAGATCACGAAGCCGATCGCATGGTTCGTGCCGGCGCCGATCCCGCGCGAGACAATGAGCGGAGTCATGCCCGCCACGAACGCGAAGGTCGTCATCAGAATCGGCCGCAGACGATCGCGGCTCGCCTGGATGATGGCGTCGTGCGTGGACAGCCCGGTGTCCTTCAGCTGGTTGGCGTGGTCGATCTGCAGGATCGAGTTCTTCTTCACGACGCCGAACAGCACGAGCAGCCCGAGCGCCGAGAAGATGTTCAGCGACTGCCGGAAGAGGATGATCGACAGGAGCGCGAAGGGCAGCGTGAGCGGCAGCGACAGCAGAATCGTGACCGGGTGCAGCCACGACTCGAACTGCGCCGCCAGAATCAGATACATGAAGACGAGCGACAGGACGAAGGCGATGATGAAATTCTCGGCCGCGCGTCCGAGCTCCCGCGACCGGCCGGTGAACGCGCCGCGATAGTCGCTGCCGGCGTCGAGCCGGCCGAACTCGGCCATCATCGCGTTCTGGATCTCGGCTTGCGACGCCGTCGGCAGCAGGTTGCAGAACACGGTGACCTGCCGCTGCCGCGCCAGGCGGTTGATGTCCGACGGCGCGGTGCCCGGCGCGAAGGTCGCGACGTTGTCGAGCGACACGGCGCCGAGGCGGGACGAGGGGACCGTGAGGCTCGCAATGGCGGCCTGCGTCGATCGGTTTTCGGCGCGGGCACGCAGGTGTACCTCGTACTGCTCGCCGCCCTCGTTGTAGGTCGTCACCTGATCGCCGCCGACGAGCAGCCGCAGCGCTTCCGCGGCGTCGCCGATCTGGACGCCGAGGTCGGCGGCCTTCGGCCGGTCGACCTGCACCGAGAGCTCGGGCTTCCCGACGTTCATCGACGTATCGACGTCGACGACGCCTTTCACGTTCCTGACGCGGTCGACCAGCTGACGGCTGATGACTTCGAGCTTCCGGAGGTCCGGTCCGTTGATGACGAACTGGATGTCCGCGGATTGCGCGCCGCCGCCGCCGATGACCGCCACGGGCTGCACCGACGTGCGGAGGTTGGCCGAGTACGCCGGCAGGATGTTCTTGCGGATATCGTCCATCACCGCGAACTGGTCGCGCGGGCGCGCTTCGATCGGCGTCAGCCGGACGTAGATGTTGCCCAGGTTGCGTGTCTTCGCCGGATCGCCGCCGATGGTGACGAGCGTGTAGCTCACCTCGGGCAGCCGCTGCCGGATGCTGTTCGCGATCCGGTTGGTGAGCACCTCGGTCGACTCGAGGCTCGTGCCTTCCGGCGCGCGCAGGTTGACCTCGAACTCCGACTGGTCGTCCTGCGGCATGAAGTTCTTGTCCACGATCATGAAGAGCGGCACGCTCGAGAGCAGCACGAGCACCGCCAGCCCCGCCACCATGGCGCGGTGGGCCATCGCAATGTCGAGCAGGCGCGTGTAGAAGACGTCGATCGCGTGGAACACCTTCGAGTCCTTCGACCCGTGCGCGTCCTTGCCGTGGCGGGTGACCTTCAGCCAGCGTGCCGACAGCATCGGCGTCAGCGTGAAGCTGACGAGCAGCGACACCAGGATCGCGAACGCCATCGTGAGACCGAAGCTCTTCATGAACCGGCCGACGATGCCGCCCATGAAGCCGACAGGCACGAAGATGGCGACCAGCGACAGCGTGGAGGCGAGCACGGCGAGCCCGATTTCCTTCGTGGCTTCGACCGCCGCGTGGAACTGGTCGTCGTGCTTCTCCTCGATGAACCGGTAGATGTTCTCGAGCACCACGATGGCGTCGTCGATGACGATGCCGACCGACAGCGTGAGCGCGAGCATCGTCATCAGGTTGAGGGTGAAGCCCATGTACCAGACGAGCCCGAAGGTCGCGATGATGGATGTCGGAATCGCGATCGCGGCGATGATCGTGGAGCGCAGGTTCGTCAGAAACAGCAGCACGACGAGCGCGGCCAGGATGGAGCCGACGACCAGATGCTCTTCGACGTTGTGAATCGAGGCCTCGATGAACTCGGATGTGTCGCGGACGAGCCGGATGTTGTACCCGGCCGGGAGTGTCGTGTTCAGACCGTCGAGCCGGGTTTTGACCTCTCTGACGACCTCGACCGTGTTCGTACCCGACTGGCGGCGCACCTGAAGCAGCACGGTGCCCGCGCCGTTGACGTTGGCAATCGTGTCGGGATCGGCTTCGCCGTCCTCGACCCGCGCCACGTCCGCGATGCGGATCGGATGGCCGTCCTTCTCGCGAATGACGATGTCGCTGAACGCCGCGACGCTCTGGACGCGCCCGCGGGTGCGCAGCATCATGGACTCCGGCCCCTGATCCACACGGCCGCCCGGCACCTCGATGTTCTGCGCCTGCAGCGCTCGGGCGACGTCGTTGACCGTGAGGCTGTAGCCGCGGAGTCGATCCGCGTCGAGCCACACGTTGATCTGTCGCTGCCGGCCGCCGAGGACCAGCACCTGGCCGACGCCGTTGACGCTCTCGAGCTGGCGGCGCAGCACCTTGTCGGCGTACTCCGTGATGTCTTTGACCGGCCTGTTCGCGCTGAGCGCGAGGCTCAACACCGGCGCGGCGTCCGGATCGAAGCGGTCGACGCGCGGCTGCTGAATCGTCTTCGGCAGCCGCGGCAGGACGCCGTTGACCTTGTCGCGCACTTCCTGCGCGGCGACGTCGGTGTCCTTGTCGAGCAGGAAGCCGACCATCACCTGCGAGACGCCCTCCGAGGACACGGACCGCAGCTCGTCGATGCCGCTGATCGTGTTGACGCCTTGCTCGATCTTGTCGGTGATCTCGGTTTCAATCTGCTCGGGCGCGGCGCCCGGCTGCACGGTGGTGATCACGATCATGGGGATGTCGACCTTCGGAAAGCGATCGACCCCCAGCCGCGCGAACGAGAAGACGCCGATGACGGTCAGCGAGAGGATGAGCACGGTCGCGAAGACCGGGCGTTTGACGCACAGCGCTGCAAGCCACTGCATGGTCAGCTCACCTTGATTCCGTCGGCGAGCTGGGCGACGTTCTTGGTCGCGACGCGCTCGCCGGCTTTCAGGCCTTTGGTGACTTCCACGAGGTCGCCGACCGTCTCACCGATCGTGACGATCCGCTCGTCCACGTGGTCGCCGTTGACCACGTAGACGCGGCTGGTGCCGGCGCTCGTCAGCACGGCGGCGGCCGGCACGAGCACACCTGGCGTGCGCGCGGCCTGTTCGATGCGCGCCGTCGCGAAAAGTCCCGGCTTGAGCACGCCGTCCGGATTCGGCACCATGGCTTCGATGGTGAGGGCGCGCTGATCGGCCTGGAGCGCGGGCGCCACGTATTTCACGCGGCCTTCGAACTGCCGTCCGGCGTACGCGTCCACCGCGAAGCTGACCGGCTGACCGACCGCCACCGACGAGACCGACTGCTCGGGCACCGTCAGCTGCACCCGCAGCGGGTTCACGCGTACGACGATGGCGACCTTCGTGCCCTTGGTGACGTAGTCGCCCGTCGACACCAGTCGCTCGGCGACGACGCCGTTGAACGGCGCGCGCACGACCGTGTCGGTGAACGCCTTGCGCGCCAGCGAGACGCGGGCGCGCGCGGCCTGCAGCGACTGATACTGCTGCGCCGCGCCGTTCTTCGCCGCTTCGTACTGCTGGCGCGCGGCTTCCATCTGCGTGCGCCGCTGGTCGTACTCGGACTGCGAGACGACGCGCTGGTCGAGAAGGGACTTGATGCGGTTGAGCTCGCTCTGCGCCAGCTCCGACGAGGCCTTCGCGTTCTGCACCTCGGGGACGGCGTTGACGTCGAAGGGACCGCCCAAGGTCAGCCCCAGCCTCGCCTCGATCTGCGCGGCGTTGGCCTCGGCTTCCTTGAGCTGCGCGTCGGTTTCGGTCGACGACAGCCGCACGAGCTCCGCGCCCGCCCTCACCAGCGTGCCGCGCTCGATGGGCGCCGAGACGACGCGTCCCGCGGTTTCCGCGGCCACGTCAGCCTGCTCTTCGGCCATCAGCGTGCCGGTCGCGCGGATGAACCGGGCCATCGGCTGCTCGACGGCGGCGGAGGGTGCCACGGAGACGGCGGCCGGGACGGCGGGTTGATCCTTGCCTTTGGCGTCGCCCGAGCCGCACGCACCGAACGCAATGGGTGCGGCGAGCAGCAGGGCGACTGGAAGCGAACCTACGAGTCGACGATTCATGAAAAACTCCTCGGAGTTATGAAGCCTGAGCGTCCGCGACGAGAGGAACCAGAGGACATGCGCCGACGCCCGGCGACTGCAGCGTCACGCCGGCGCGCAGGCCGGCGAGCGTCAGATTCAGGACGTCGGCCGCCAGCAGGTCCGGGTTTTCCCCGGGCGCGAGCCGTTCCGACAGGCGCATGACGGCGACGCCCAGCAGGCCGACGGTCAGCGCGCGCATGGCGACGAGCGGGTCGAGCGTCTTCGGCAGATCGCCGGCGTCGATGCACGCCCGCAGCTCCTCGACGATGTGCTGTTTCATCTCGCGCGCGAAGGCGAAGCGCTCGTATTCGCGGCTGATGCGGGGCACCGAGCGGTCGACGAACATCAGCGCGAAGTACTGCGGCTGTTCGCGGCTGAACTCGTAGAGCCGCCAGAACACCGCGCGGACCCGTTCAAGCGGCGGTGCGTCGTGCAGCTGCGGGTCGTGGCGGAGGGCCGCCGGGTCGCCGAGCAGCCGGAATCCTTCTTCGGCGAGCGCGAAGAAGATGTCGTCCTTGCTCGGGAAGTAGCCGTAGATCGCCGCGGGGCTGTATTCGATGCGCTCGGCGATCTTGCGGATCGAGACGTTCTGGAAGCCCTCGGCGACGAAGAGCTCGCGTGCGGCGTCGAGAATCGCCCGGCTCACCGCTTCGCGGTCACGTTCCTGTCGCTCTTTGATACCCATATTTTTCGTGGGGACAGAGTTGGGGACGGAGATGGGGTCAGAGCCGCCTCCGGCGCCAACGTTATGTTAACTAAGTGAACGGTGTTCACCAGCCTAACAATGTTAGACGCCGGAACAACGTTTAGGGTTCAGAAACAGCTAACCTCTTATGACTGTTGATATTGTGTGGCGGACAGGAACGCGACCAGGCCGATGACGTAGGTGCCGGAGGCCGTGAGCAGGGTGACGCGGAACCCCCAGTTCATCGCGATGAAGATGGCGAGCGTCGCGCCGAGGACCGACAGCGCGCCGTTGATCCCCCAGGCCCACGCCACCATGTGCGGTGCCCGGGCGCTCAGCATGCGCAGCCCGGTCGGCATCGGGACCCCGAGCGCCACGCCCATCGGCACCAGCATCGCGACGGCGACCAGCATCCGCGCACCACGCGAGAACGGGATGGCCCACGCCACGACGGGCGTCGCCACCACGATGACGCCCAGGGCGATGACCGCCACCGTCACGAGCCCGATCGCGCCCGTGCGGCGGAGCGAGGCCGTCTCGAACCGCCGGCTCCACGCCGCGCCCAGGCCGGTCCCGAGCAGCAGCGAGAACAGCGTCACGGTGAGCGAATACACCGGATGGCCGAGCAGCAGCACGAACCGCTGCAGCACCGACACCTCGATCAACATGAATCCCGCGCCGAGCGCGCCGAAGTAGACCAGCCAGGCGAACCAGCCGCGCGGATGGGCCCGGTCCCGCTCGGCCAGCGCGAGCGGACCGATGACAAACAGCACGACGAGCGCAGTCGAGATGCCGAGCAGCGTGAGCAGCGCGCTCAGCCCGTTGCCGAACAGCATCGATCGTCCGAACGCGACGTCGAACTGATCCTTCAGCTTCGTCGTGTGAAAGAAGAACGGGCGGTCGTCGGTCGTCGGACGGATGTCGGAGCGGTAACCGGCGTAGAACTGCTCGCGGTCGGCGGCGCCAACCAGCCGCGCGTAGTCGCCGGTTGGCATCCCGTCGATCCATTCGTCCCGGATGGCGGGCGGCGCGCCCGACGCCGGCGCGTAGAGCACGTCGAACCCCAACCGGCTCGAGACGCTTCGCAGCTCGGCGATTTCGTCGGGCGTGAACGGCGTCTTCTTCAGCAGAAACGTCGCGACGCGGTCCTGCCGCACGATCGCGAGCCGATCGGAGGCCGACCAGCCACGCCCGGCGCAGGCTTCCTGCGCCAGCGAGACGAGCCGCAGGCCGTCGAGCACCCACCGCGTAATCGTCAGCACGCCGCCGTCGGTGAGGTGATCGAGGTAGTCGTTGAACGCGTCGACGGTGTACAGCGTGTTTTCGGTGAGCGTGTAGGCGCCCGCGGCGGTGGCCGCCCACGTGTCGACGAGCGACGCCTGGATCACGTCGTAGCGCTCCGGCGTCCGCCGCACGAAGCTCCGGCCATCGTCGACACTGATGCGCACGCGCGCGTTGGTGTAGATGCCGCCGGAGAACTCACGGAAGCGATCCCGCATCACCTCGTTGGCGATGATCGGGTTGATCTCGACGCCGTCCACCCGCGCCGCACCGAAGACGAGCGCGGAGGCGAGGTCGCGCCCGCCGCCGGGCCCGATGACGAGAGCCGTGAAACCGGGATTCGGGGTTCGGGATTCGGGATTCGGGGTTCGGGATTCGGGATTCGCTGCGCCGTTCCCGGGCTCCGAATCCCGAATCCCGAGTCCCGAGTCCCGTCCCTTGAGGTGATACGCCAGCGCGGTGAGCTCGTACCGCAAGTACTGCGCGTTCGAGAGGTCGGGCGCCAGGCGCAGGATCGGCGTGGACGCCGCCGAATCGATGTCCATGAAGCGCGTGTCCGGCAGCGGTCCCGTGTACGCCGGGCTGAGCGACCAGTCGCCGTGCGTCCGCTCGTAGACGCCGATGCGCGAGAAGGAATTCCACTTGCTGAAGAGAATGCGATCGCCCTGGTGGCCTTTCGTGTCCACGACGTCGAAGCCGGCGAGGCCGGAGAGCTGGCCGGCGATCGGCACGAGCAGCACCGCGCCGCCGATGACCGCGACTTGCCGGCGGAGGATCGGAGGCGCGAACAGCACGGCGCCCACGACCGACAGCGCCGCCGCCGCGAGCACGACGCCCGACGCGCCGAGCCGGTCGAGCAACGGAATCAGGATCAGGCAGCCGCCGGCCGCGCCGATGAGATCCGCCGCATAAACGGTGTTGATCTGCGACGACAGCCGCGAGACGGCGAGCGTGACGACGAGGCCGCCGGCGAAGAACGGCAGCGCGGCGAGCGCGTAGATCGTCAGCATCAGCACGAGGTTGTGCGGCGAGTAGCTCAGCCCGACGCGGAGCCGGACGAGCCAGAACAGCGCGACGATCGTGCTGACGGCATAGATCAGTGATTCGGTCGCCAGCAGCCCGTCGGTGGAAAACCGCTCGAGACGGCGGCGCGCCACGTACGCGAACACGCCGCTGGCGCTGACGCCGAAGAGGGCAATCGAGATCGCCAGAAACGCGAAGTGGTAATACATGACCACCGAGAAGATGCGCGTCAGCGCGAGCTCGGTCATCAGCAGCGTGGCGGACACCAGCGCGACACCGGCGAGGTGCCGCGCGGACGGGGAGGCCGAAGTCATGCGCGAGAGTGTACCATTCCGCATGCGCCTCTCCGCGCTGCGCGCGGCGTTCATCGGGGCATCGGTCGCATGGGCGCTCGTCCTGCCGCTCGCGCCGTTGGTGGCGAGCCGTCCCCACGCCTCGGGCGCGTCGACCGCGTTCGTCATCGCGGTGTACGGCATCGGCAGCCTCGTCTGCCATCAGCTGCCGGTGCGGTCCTATCGTCTGTGGGCCGTGCAAATGCCGGTGTGCGCGCGGTGCGCGGGGATCTACGTCGGCGCCGCGGCGGCCGTGTTCGTCGCGCGAGCCTTTCAGGCGAGCGTCGGCCGCTCGCGCCAAAGGCTCGCGCGCCGTCCGAGGCTCGCGCTGCTTGTCGCCGCCACTCCGACCGCGTTGACCTTGATCCACGAATGGACGACCGGCGTGATGCCGGCCAACCTGATCCGCGCCGCCGCGGGCCTTCCTCTCGGCGCGGTGGTCTCGTGGCTCGTGGTTCGACACGTTGACCACGGGCAATCCGCTCATCCGGAGCCCGTCGAAGGATGAGGTAAACTAACGACCGTGCGCGCCACCGCCGCTGAAGAAACGCAATCGGGCGGGCTCGTGCTGCTGTGCCTCGCGTCGTGGGCGATCCCGGGCGCCGGTCATCTGTGGCTCGGGCGCCGATCCAAGGGGCTCATCTTTCTCGTCGCGTTGCCGCTGATGTTCGCGAGCGGCCTCGCGCTGCACGGCCGGCTGTTTCCGTTCGAGCTGTCGGACCCGCTGGTTGGGCTGGCCGCGCTCGCCGACCTCGGCATCGGCGGTGTGTATTTCCTCGCCAGCGCCCTCGGGTTCGGCGCCGGGGACGTGCGCGCGGTCACCTACGAGTACGGCAACGCGTTCCTCATCGTCGCCGGCCTGCTCAATCTGCTCGTCGTCATCGACGCCTACGACGTGGCGCTGGGCCGGAAGTGATGCGGAGTCACCTGCTGCTGCTGACCCTCTTCGCCTTCTTCGTGTCGCTCGTCTTCGCGGTGATCGCCAAGGACGAGGCCGGGGAGCAGTTGCGTTTCGGGAGCCTGCTCTTCGCCGGGTTTCTCGCGTCCGCCATCGTGCTCGGCTGGCTGATGTATCCGTTCCCGGTCTAGGCGCAGCATGGCTTTCGACAACCTTCTGCTCGAGCGAGACGGCGCCATCGCGATCGTCACGATCAACCGTCCCAAGGTGCTCAACGCGCTCAATACTCAGACGATCGACGAGCTGCGCCGCGCCATCCTCGATCTGAAGCAGGACGAGGGCGTGCGCGTCGTCATCCTGACCGGCGCGGGCGAGAAGTCGTTCGTCGCCGGCGCCGACATCAACGAGCTCGCCGTGCAGACGCCGTCCGGCGGCCGCGAGCACGCGCTCGCCGGCCAACACGTCCTCGACGTGATCGAGAACATGGGCAAGCCGGTCGTCGCGGCCATCAACGGCTGGGCGCTCGGCGGCGGGTGCGAGCTCGCCATGGCGTGCACGCTGCGGATTGCGGCCGACACCGCGAAGCTCGGTCAGCCCGAGATCGCGTTGGGACTGCTTCCAGGCTACGCCGGCACGCAGCGCTTGTCGCGACTGGTCGGGAAGGGCAAGGCCCTGGAGATGATTCTCACGGGCGCGCCGATCGCGGCCGACGAGGCGCTGCGGATCGGGCTCGTCAACCGGGTCGTGCCGGCGGCGGCGCTGATGGGCGAGGCGCGCGCGCTGGCGGCCCAGCTCGCGAAGAGCGCGCCGATCGCGATGCGGTACATCATCAACGCCGTCAACAAGGGCACGGAGATGGCGTTTGCCGAGGCGTGTCAGTACGAGGCGACGCTCTTCGGCCTCGTCGCCTCGACCGAGGACATGCGCGAAGGCACGGTGGCGTTTCTCGAAAAACGTACGCCCGATTTCAAAGGAAGGTAGCGCGAGCCTTTCAGGCGAGCGGAGATCATGCGCACAGTCGACGGCTCACGGCAGGCGACGGGATTCCGGTTTGCGCTCGTGGTGTCGAAATACAACGATTTCGTCACCGACCGCCTGCAGGCGGGCGCGCTGGCGGCGCTGGCGGCAGCCGGCGTCGCGTCCGACGACATCACCGTGGTCCGCGTGCCCGGCGCGTTCGAGATCCCGCTCGCCGCGCAGCATGCCGCGGAGAGCGGCCGCTACGACGCCATTGTGTGCCTCGGCTGCCTGATCCGCGGCGAGACGTCGCACTTCGAGTTCCTCTCGTCGGCCGTCGCTCATGGCCTGACGACGGCGGCTGCGGCGACGGGGGTGCCGATGGCGTTCGGCGTGCTCACGACCCATTCGGTCGAAGAGGCGCTCGCGCGCGCGGGGGACGGCGCCGGGAACAAGGGCCACGAGGCCGCGGTCGCCGCCGTCGAGATGGCCGAGATTGTCGCGCAGCTGACGCGGCAGGCGACGCCCAGGACGTAGTGGGGTGGCGCATCGCGACCCGGCGAAGAAGACGGATCCGCGCCATCGAGCCCGCGAGGCCGCGCTGCAGATTCTGTATCAGTGGGACATCGGCCGCGGCGACGTCGACCTCGCGGCGTCCACGTTGTTCACGCTGCAGTGGCCGAACGTCGATCCGCCGGCCGAGGAGCTGCGCGGGTTCGCGACCGCGCTGGCGCACGATACGGTCGAGCGGCTTGCGGAGATCGATCTGCTGATTGCGGAGACGGCGGAGCGGTGGCGGCCCGAGCGGATGGCGGTGCTCGATCGACTGACCCTCCGAATGGCGACGTGCGAGCTGCTGCGCGACCCGCAAACGCCGCAGGCCGTCGTCATCAACGAGGCGCTGGAGCTGGCGCGCACGTTCAGCACGGAAGAGTCGGTGAAGTTCATCAACGGGATGCTGGATGCCATCCGGAAAAAGATTGAAGCTGGGCGCTGACTCGGCGGTCGTATGAGCTCTCACGACGAACAAGTTCAGCAACGCCAGTCGAACCTGACGGAGCTCGCGAAGCTCGGGATTGAGATCTACCCGCGCACGTTCGAGCGGACGCACACGATCACGGCGCTGGTCGATGCCCACGGCGAGCGGACCCACGACGAGCTCGAGGTGGATCGGATCGAGACGACCTCCGCCGGCCGCATCCTCGCGATCCGCGCGTTCGGGAAAGCCAACTTCCTCGTCCTCTCCGACGGCCACGCCAAGATCCAGGTGTACATCCGGCAGGACTCGGTGCCGGAGCTCGACTTCAGGATCTACAAGCTGCTCGATTTCGGCGACTGGGTCGGCGTCGAGGGGCGGCTGTTCCGCACCAAGACCAACGAGCTCACGATCTGGGCGTCGCGGCTGCATTTTCTCTCGAAGTGCCTGCTGCCGCTGCCCGAGAAGTGGCACGGCCTGACCGACGTCGAGATCCGGTACCGGCAGCGGTATCTCGACCTCATCGTCAACCCGGATTCGCGGCGCGTCTTCGAGACGCGGAGCAGGGTGATCGCGGCCATCCGCGAGTTCATGACCGCGCGCGGCTATCTCGAGGTCGAGACGCCGATGATGCAGCCGATCGCGGGCGGCGCCATCGCGCGGCCGTTCACGACGCACCACAACGCGCTCGACATGGATCTCTACCTGCGCATCGCACCGGAGCTGTACCTGAAGCGCCTCACCGTCGGCGGGCTCGAGAAGGTGTTCGAGATCAACCGGAACTTCCGGAACGAAGGGATTTCGACCGAGCACAATCCCGAGTTCACGATGATGGAGTTCTACGAGGCCTACGCCGACTATCAGGCGCTCATGCGGATGACCGAAGAGATGATCGCCGCCTCGGCGCGGCAGGCGATCGGCACGGACCAGATCACGTTCGGCGACCATCAGATCTCGCTCGGGGCGCCGTTTGTCCGGCTGTCGTTGCGGGAGGCGGCGCGCGCCGCCGCGTCGCGGCGGCTGCACCGCGAGGTCGCCGACACCGAGCTGCGCGATCGTGGCGCCGCGGCCGCGATCGCCGGACAGCTCGGTGTCGAGGTCCATCCCGGCCACGGCGCGGGCAAGATCACGACCGCGATCTTCGAGGCCCTCTGCGAGGACACGCTCGTCCAACCGACCTTCGTGTACGACTTTCCGACCGAGGTGTCGCCGCTGTCGAAGCAGAGGCCGGAGGACCCCGACACGGTCGAGCGGTTCGAGCTCTACATCGGCGGATTCGAGGTGGCGAACGCCTTCAGCGAGCTCAACGATCCGGTCGAGCAGCGGCGACGCTTCGAAGCGCAGGTGAAGGACCGCGCGCGCGGCGAGCTCGAGGCGCACGCGATGGACGAGGACTACATCCGCGCGCTCGAGTACGGCTTGCCGCCGACCGGCGGGGAGGGCGTCGGCATCGACCGGCTCGTCATGCTGCTGACCAACAGCCCCTCGATTCGCGACGTCATCCTGTTCCCGTTGATGAGGAAACGAGAGTAGCTCTCAGCCAACGGCTCTCAGCTTTCAGCGCTGAGGGCCATACCTGAGAGCTGACAACTGATAGCTGATAGCTGCATGGATGTACCTTTCGAGCTGCACGTCGCGCTGCGATATCTGCTCGCCAAGCGCAAGCAGGCGTTCATCTCCCTCGTCTCGTTCATCTCCATGCTCGGCGTGGGCGTCGGCGTCATGGCGGTCGTCGTGGCGCTGGCGATGATGACCGGCCTGCAGCTGGAGCTGCAGGATCGCATCGTCGGCTCGAACCCGCACATCTACGTCTGGAACACCGACGGCATCGTCGACTACCGCGCCGAAGCCGAGAAGCTGCGCCAGGTTCCGCGCGTGGCCGGCGCCGCGCCGGCGATTCTGGGCCAGGGGCTCGTGTCCGCCTCGCGCGAGACCGTGCCGATCCAGATCAAAGGCATCGATCCGGTGCTCGAGCAGCAGGTCACCGACATCAGGAAGGGGATGCTGAGCGGCAGCCTCGACGCCGTGACCGGGACGGGAGGCGACGCGCCCGACGGCATTCTGCTCGGCAAGGATCTGGCGACCAAGCTCGGCGTCGAGGTCGGCGACGCCGTCTCGGTGCTCACGCCGCAAGGCACGTTGTCGCCCATGGGCATGATCCCGCGCGCCAGACGCTTGCGCGTCGCCGGCATCTTCAGCCTCAGGCTGTTCGAATTCGACTCGACCTACGGGTATGTCTCGATCGAGGTCGCCAAGCGGCTGCTCGACAAGGACCAGGTCGATCTCGTCCAGCTGCGCGTCGACGATATCTGGGCGGCGCCCGAGGTCGCCAAGACGATCCCGTTGCGCCTCGGCAAGCAATACCTGACCGAAGACTGGCAGGCGATGAACGGCACGCTGTTCTCGGCGCTGTGGCTCGAGAAGATTGCGGTGTCGCTCGCCATCGGCCTCATCGTCATGGTCGCGGCGCTCAACATCGTGGCGTCGCTGATTCTGCTCGTGATGGACAAGAACCGCGACATCGCCATTCTGAAAACGATGGGCGCCAGCGTGAAGAGCGTCACGGTGATCTTCATGATGCAGGGGCTCATCATCGGCCTCGTGGGAACGACGGCGGGCGCCGTGCTGGGGGTCTCGCTCTCGCGCGTGCTGGACCGGTTCCAGCTGATTCGCATGCCGGCTGACGTGTACCAGGTGTCGTACCTGCCGTTCACGGTCGTGCCGCTCGACATCCTCCTGGTCGTCTCGATGGCGGTGCTGATCTGTTTCCTCGCGACGATCTACCCGTCGCGCCAGGCGGCGCGGCTCGATCCGGCGCAAGCGTTGAGGTACGAATAAATGCAACCACGAAGGCACGAAGGCACGAAGAAGCACGCTATGTACAGAACAGTCTTCGTGTCTTCGTGTCTTCGTGGCGGCATTTGATCACCATGCCGTTTCTCGAAGCACGCGGCATCGTGAAGAGCTATGCGGTCGGTGGACACCTGCTGACCGTCCTGCGCGATCTGGATCTCCTGGTCGATGCCGGCGAGATGCTGGCGATTGTCGGGGCGTCGGGCGTGGGGAAGAGCACGCTGCTGCACTTGCTGGGCGGGCTCGATCGGGTCGATTCCGGGACCATCGCGATCGACGGAACCGAGCTGACGTCACTGCCCGATGCGCAGGTGGTCGCGTTCCGGAATCGGCGCGTCGGGTTCGTCTTTCAGTTCCACCATCTGCTGCCGGAGTTCAGTGCGCTCGAGAACGCCGAGATGCCGATGCGGATCGCGCGGATGCCGATGGCCGAGGCGCGTCCGCGCGCCGAGGACATCCTGCGGCGTGTCGGCCTCGCGGATCGCCTCGCGCATCGTCCCGGGATGCTCTCCGGCGGCGAGCAGCAGCGGGTCGCCGTGGCGCGCGCGCTCGTGATGCGTCCGTCGATCCTGCTCGCCGACGAGCCGACCGGCGATCTCGACGAAGCGACCGCCGACTCCATGCATCTGCTGCTGCGCGAGATGCATCAGGCGTACGGATTGACATCCGTCATCGCGACGCACAATCCGCGCCTCGCCGCCGCCTGCGATCGGATCGTGCGGCTGGAGGGCGGTCGTCTGGTCGCGGCGTGATCGGGCGGGTCCGACGACTGCGGAATCCCGAAGTGCGAATCCCGAAGCCCGAATCCCGAATCCCAGTGGTGGGACGGGAACCCGAAGAATCGCAGGCACTTATCGCAGAATTCGCGTGGGGGCCAGAACCCATGCCGTATAATGTGGCTAGCGCTCCCGTGACCCCAACACCATCGGCTTTCACCTAGGTCGCCCGGATGTTCGAACGGTACACCGAAAGGGCTCGACGAGTCCTCTTCTTCGCCCGCTACGAGGCCAGCCAACTCGGCAGCATTTCCATTGAGACCGAGCATCTGCTGCTCGGCCTGATTCGCGAGGGCAAAGGGCTCACGAGCCGGATTTTCGCGCGATCGCATCTGTCGCTCGAGAACATCCGGAAGGAAATCGAAGGCCGTACCGTGTTCCGGGAGAAGGTGTCGACGTCGGTCGAAATCCCGTTCAGCGCCGAGACCAAGCGCGTCCTGCAGTTCGCGGCCGAAGAGGCCGACCGGCTGCTGCACAACTACATCGGCACCGAGCATCTGCTGCTCGGCATCCTGCGCGAAGAGCGATCGGTGGCGGCCTCCATCCTCATGGAAAAGGGGATGCGCCTGAACACGGTGCGCGAGGACATCGTCCAGCTCCTGAACGAGAAGACCACGCTCAACCGCGTGAAAGAGACGCCGCTGCTCGCCGAGTTCAGCCGCGACCTCACCGAGTCGGCGATGAAGAACCAGCTGGACCCGCTGGTCGGCCGCGAGCACGAGCTCGAGCGCGTGCAGCAGGTCCTCTGCCGCCGCACGAAGAACAATGCCGTGCTCATCGGCGAGCCGGGCGTCGGCAAGACGGCCATCGTCGAGGGGCTGGCGCAGAAGATCGTCTACGGCGACGTGCCGCATTTTCTCGCGGACAAGCGGATCCTCGCGCTCGACATCTCCTTGATCGTCGCCGGCACGAAATACCGCGGTCAGTTCGAAGAGCGCCTCAAGGCGATCATGAAGGAGCTGACCGACAACCCGAACATCATCGTGTTCATCGACGAGCTGCACACGCTGGTCGGGGCGGGGTCGGCGGAAGGGTCGCTCGACGCGGCGAACATCCTGAAGCCGGCGCTCTCCCGCGGGGAGATCCGCTGCATCGGCGCCACCACGCCGGCCGAGTATCGCAAGTACATCGAGAAGGATCGCTCGCTCGAGCGCCGCTTCCAGGCGATCAAGGTCGACCCGCCGGGGGAGCGCGAGACGATCGACATCCTGCTCGGCGTCAAGGACCGGTACGAGAGCTTCCACCACGTCGAGTACACGCGTGAGGCGATCGAGGCCGCGGTCTACCAGTCGAACCGCTACATCACGGACCGCTTCCTGCCCGACAAGGCGATTGACCTGGTGGACGAGGCCGGCGCGCGCGCCAAGCTGCGCGAGGCGGGGTACAGCGAGGAGTTCGGCGAGATCAACAAGAGTATCCGCGTCGCCGTCGAGCAGATGGAGAGCGCGGTCTCCCAGAAGGATTTCGAGAAGGCGCAGTTCTACCGCGAGCAGGAAGTGACGGCGCGCGAGAACCTGCAGTTCGTCCGCCAGCAGTTCGACGTGAAGTCCAACGCGCGGAAGGTCGTGGTCGGCAAGGCCGAGATCGACGACGTCGTGTCGAAATGGACCGGCGTGCCGATGGCGTCGATCAACCAGGACGAAAGCGACAAGCTGCTGCGGATGGAAGGGGAGCTCCACAAGCGCGTCATCAGCCAGGAAAAGGCGATCTCGGCGATTTCGCGCGCGATCCGCCGGTCGCGCGCCGGATTGAAGAACCCCGCCCGCCCGGTGGGCAGCTTCGTGTTCCTCGGGCCGACCGGCGTCGGCAAGACCGAGCTGGCGCGCGCGCTGGCGAACTTCCTCTTCGGCAGCGACCACGCGCTGATTCGCTTCGACATGTCCGAGTACATGGAGAAGCACTCGGTCAGCAAGCTCATCGGCTCGCCTCCCGGCTACGTCGGCCATGAAGAGGGCGGGCAGCTCACCGAGAAAGTGAAGCGGAACCCGTATTCCGTCGTGCTGCTCGACGAGGTCGAGAAGGCGCACCCGGACATCTTCAACATCCTGCTGCAGGTGTTCGAGGACGGCCATCTCACCGACGGCCTCGGCAACCGGGTGAACTTCAAGAACTCCATCATCATCATGACGTCGAACATCGGCGCCCGCTTCATCCAGAAGAAGAGCTCCATGGGCTTCCAGTCGGCTGACACCGGGGAGATTGCCAAGAGCGTCACCGACATGGTGCTCGGCGAGGTGAAGCGCACCTTCAACCCCGAGTTCATCAACCGCATCGACGAGATCATCGTCTTCGAGGCGCTGACCGACGACGACCTGCGGCGGATCATGGGCCTGCTGGTCACGCAGCTCAACGAGAACCTGCTCGATCGGAAGCTGACGATCGCGCTGACGCCCGAAGTGGTGGACTGGATCATCGACGTGACTTGCAAGGATCGTTCGTACGGCGCGCGTCCGCTGCGCCGCGCGATCCAGCGCTATGTCGAAGATCCCCTGTCCGAGGAGCTCATCCGCGGGCACTTGCACGGCGGCGACATCGAGGTGTACCTGGACGCCGGGCAGCTCTCCTACCGGCCGGCCGGCGAGCTCGAAGCGGGCCGAAAGCTGTCCTGACGGCCAATCGGCCCGCTCCTCGGTCTAAAATAGCGACGATGTCCATCTGGGTGCGTTCCTTCGGGGCAGCCGCGCTGTCACTCCTCGCCGCGCCGTTGGCGGCGCAGGACCAGCCTGCCGCTCTGCCGCCGATCACCGTCTGCGGCCAGCCGCAGGTGCCCCGCGCGCAGCCGCCCGCCGGATCGGGCCCGGTCGTCCTGTTCATCGCGCCCTGCTTCGAAGCCCAGGGGAACGCGGCCGTCATCGAGCCGCAGACCTATCTCTATTACATTCAGCTCAAGGCCAGCCTCCCCTCGCAGGGCCTCTGGGTCCCGTGGGACGAGGCGAGCGAGAAGACCGTCATCGAGGACTTCCACCGGCTGTGGAACACGAACTTCCTCGACAACCTCTTCATCGAGACCATCGACTACAAGTTCCCCAACGGCGTGATTGGCAAGATCGTCACGTACAACATGGAGGAGCGGCAGCGCGTCAAGATCGTCGACTACGTCGGCTCGAAGAAGATCGAGGTCTCGAAGATCGACGAGAAGCTCAAGGACGCGAACGCCCAGATCCGGCTGGACACGTTCATCGATCCGGGCCTCGTCCGCAAGGTGGCGGGCATCGTGCGCGACATGCTGCGCGAGAAGGGCTTCCAGTTCGCCGAGGTCACGCCCGACATCAAGGAAATCCCGGGCGGTCCGAAGCTGGTGCACCTGACCTTCAACATGGACGAGGGGCCGAAGGTCAAGATTCGCCAGATGGAATTCGCCGGCAACAAGGCGATCGGCGACGGCGCGCTCAAACGGCAGCTGAAGGACAACAAGGAACGCGGGCGTTTCGAGGATTTCGTTCACTTCCCGACCTATTTCCTGGGGCTCATCGGCGACCACGGCACGTATCAGGAAACGAAGTTCGACGACGACGCGGAGAAGATCGTGGCCTACTACCGCGATCACGGCTATCTGCGCGCGAACGTCGGCGTGCCCGAGCTCAGGGTCCTCGAGGACTCCGCCGACAAGAAAACGCGCTGGATCGAGCTGCGGATTCCCGTCACGGAGGGTCCGCGCTACAAGGTCGGCAGCTTCGAAGTCGCCGGCAATGCGGTGGTCAAGACCGACTTCCTGAAGCCGCTCTTCAAGATGGTGCCGGGCGAGTACTACGGTGAGAAGCGCATCCGGAAAGGGCTCGAAAAGGCCCGCGAGGTCTACGGCGCCGGCGGCTACTATGAGTTCACCGGCTTCCCGGACTACAAGTTCCACGACGATCCGAACCCGAACGTGCCGGACGCGCCCGAGGCGCTGAAAGCGCCCGACGCCGGCAACGTCCAGGCGGGCGGCGCCCCGCTCGTCGACGTGACGATGCGCATGCAGGAAGGGCAGCAGTTCTTCGTCAACCGCATCACCTTCGTCGGCAACACGACGACGCGCGACAACGTCATCCGGCGCGAAATGCGCTTGGTCGAGGGCGCCCCGTTCAACACCGAGGCGCTGAAATACAGCGTCAAGCGGCTGAACCAACTCGGGTACTTCAAGGCGCTCGAGGGCGGGAAGGACGTCGACGTCCAGAAGGCGCCCGACGAGGCCAACAAGGTCGATGTCAAGCTGAAGCTCGAGGAGCAGAACCGCAATCAGCTCACCTTCGGCGCGGGTGTCTCGGAGTTCGAGGGCTTCTTCGGCCAGCTCTCGTTCCAGACGGCCAACTTCCTGGGCCGAGGCGAGAGCCTCACGCTGTCGCTGCAGGCCGGGTCGCGCGCGCAGAACTACTCGCTCGCGTTCAGCGAGCCGTTCCTGTTCGATCGCAACATCACCGGCGGCTTCAACCTGTTCAAGACCGACATCCGGTACATCGGGCAGTTCACGCAGAAGTCGGTCGGGTCGGTGGTCACGTTCGGCTTCCCGCTGAGCGGCTTCTCGCGCATGTTCACGAACTACAGCTACGAGCAGGTGCGCGTCACCGAGATCAACGAGCTGTACACCGATCCCACGGTGCTCGCGCGCAATCCGTTCCTGCGCGATTCGCTGCTCATCGGTCAGGACGGCGAGCGCACGATCAGCAAGGTCGTGCCGTCGTATGTGTACAACACGGTGGACCAGCCGGTCTTCCCGACCACCGGCAAGCGGTTCACGACCTCGGTGGACCTGGCGGGCCTCGGCGGCAACACGAACTTCTACAAGCCGCTCGTCGAAGCCGTGTGGTATTTGAGGCAGAGCAACCGGCTCACCTTCGGCATGCGCGCGCAGGGGGAATACGTGCACCAGTTCAGCGGGTCCAAGGAGCTGCCGATCTTCGAGAAGCTGTTCCTCGGCGGCGAATACAGCGTCCGCGGCTTCGACATCCGGACGATCGGGCCGCTCGATCCGGTCAACGGGCTGGTGCTCGGCGGCAACAAGAGCCTGCTGTTCAACGTCGAAGAGCAGATCACGATTGCCGGCCCGGTCAGGCTGATTGCCTTCTACGACGCGGGTCAGGTGCAGCCGGGACCGACGCTGGTGGGCCCGGGCGCGTATGTGCCCGACCTCGGATCGCTCGCCACGACGGTGACCCCGGGCAAGAGCTTCACGTGGCAGGATTTCAAGACGTCCACCGGCCTCGAAGTCCGGTTCTTCATGCCGGTGCTGAACGTGCCGTTCCGTCTGATCTTCGCCTACAACCCCCAGCGGTCGGGTGTGCTCAACAACACGCTGCTGCCGCAGAAGGCGTTCCAGTTCCGCTTTGCGGTCGGCTCGACCTTCTAGGCTTTGCGGATCTGGTGTAGAATCAACAGCTTCCGACACACGAAAGGATTCAGCGTAATGAGAGGTTCTGCTATTGCCGCGTCGCTCGCCCTGTCCCTGATTGCGCTCGGCACCGCTCCGGTGCTCGCGCAGGCCGCCGCCGGTCAGGCCAAGCCGGCGCAGCCGACGCCGACGCCTGCGCCGCCCGCCGCCGCGCCGCCCGCGCCGCTTCCGCAGCCGCCCGCGCCGTTCCCGCAGGGCGCGAAGATCGCGTTCTTCAACCCCCAGCTCGTCTTCCAGGCGTCGGCCGACGGCAAGGCCGCGGTCGCCCGCGTGCAGGCGCTCGTTGCGAAGAAGCAGAAGGAAGGCGAGGACAAGGCCAAGCTGCTGCAGGGGAATCAGCAGAAGCTGCAGACCAGCGGCAGCGTGATGAACGAGACCGCGCGGACGCAGCTCGAGAAAGAGATCGAGAAGCAGCAGAAGGACGGCGAGCGCTTCCAGCAGGACGCGCAGTCCGAGGTCCAGGAATTGCAGCAGGAAGTGCAGAACGAGTTCGTGAAGAAGCTGTCGCCGATCATCGATCAGCTGGCGAATGAAAAGGGTCTGCACCTCGTGTTCAACGCCGGCGAGGCCGGCATCGCCTGGGCCATGCCGGGTCTGGATCTCACGGCTGACGTGATCAAGAAGCTGGACGGTCTGGCGAAGCCGGCCACGACCCCCAAGCAGTAACGACGAAGGGCTGACGAAGGGCTGAGGGCTGGGGGCTGAGGCAACGCGCACGCTGCGATAGAATCTGCCAGTCAGCCCTGAGCTCTGAGCCCTGAGCCCTGAGCCCTAAGCCCTGTACCCGTGATCAACATACCCATCCTGCTGGACCGGCTCTGCTACCGGTATCCGTCCCTGCTCGTGGACGCGATCACCGAGCACGAGGCGGGCCGCCGCCTCGTGGCGGTCAAGAACGTCACGGTCAACGAGGAATTCTTCCAGGGGCACTTTCCCGGGGCGCCGCTCATGCCCGCCGTCCTCATGGTCGAATCGCTGTCGCAGGTGGCGGCGATTCTGCTGCTGGAGCGCGAGGAGGCGCCGCCCAACGCGCGCGTGTACCTCCGCGGCGTGGACGACGCGAAGTTCCGGCGCCAGGTCGTGCCCGGCGATCGTCTGCGGCTCGAGGTCACGCTCGGTCCACGGCGTGCGACGCTCGCGCGCGCGCACGCCGCGGCGTTCGTCGGCGATCAGCTCGTGGCGGAAGCCGAGCTGCTGCTCCTGGTGATTCCGGATCGCACCGAAATCCATCCCACCGCGATCGTGCATCCGCGAGCGCAGATCGGTGAGGGGACGACGGTCGGTCCTCACGCCACGATCGGCCCCAACGTACGGATCGGCGCGGACTGCCGGATCGGCGCGACCGTCGTGATCGACGGCTGGACCCGGATTGGCGACAACTGCGAGATCTTCCCGTTCGCCTCGATCGGCCAGATCCCGCAGGACCTCAAGTTCCGCGGCGAGGAAACGCGCCTCGAAATCGGCCGGTGCAACATCTTTCGCGAGTTCGTCACGATCCATCGCGGCACGCACGGCGGCGGCGGCGTGACGACGATCGGCGATCGCAACGTGTTCATGGCCTACGTGCACGTGGCGCACGACTGCCACGTGGGCGACGACACCATCTTCGGCAACATGGCGACGCTCGGCGGGCACGTCACCGTGGAAGACTTCGTGAACATCAGCGCGGGCTCCGGCATCCACCAGTTCTGCCGCGTGGGACGCCACGCGTTCATCGGCGGGTACTCGGTGGTCACCAAGGACGCGCTGCCCTACGCGCGGACGGTCGGCAGCCGTCCGGCGCGCATTTTCGGCACCAACAGCATCGGCCTCCAGCGCCGCGGCTTCTCGCAGGACGTGATCGCGAAGCTGAAGCGCTCCTACCGCTACCTGCTGCAGTCGAAGCTGAACACGACGAGCGCGCTGCAGCAGATCGAGCAGGATCGCTCGCTGGCCTGTGCCGAGGTGCAGTATCTGGTGGACTTCATCCGCACGTCGCAGCGCGGCGTCATCCTGCGCCGCGCCACGCGGCGGGCCGAGGAAGTCGTCGCGGACGAATAGCAGGCATCGATGAAGCTCGGCTTGATCGCCGGCAACGGCCGATTCCCGTTCCTGGTCCTCGACGCGGCCCGCGGCGCGGGCCACGACGTCACCGTCATCGCCCTCGAAGACGAAACCTTTCCAGACCTCGCGGAGGCCGCGGCGCGTCCGCCGGTGGCGGCGTTTCACTGGGTCGCCCTCGGCCAGCTCGGTACGCTCATTTCCCTGCTGAAAGACGCCGGCGTGACCGAGGCCGTGATGGCGGGGCAGGTGAAGCACGCGAAGCTGTTCGCCGTCCTGGCGAGCGCGGACCGGACGCTGCTGCGCGTGGTGATGCGGCTCACGTCGAGGAACACCGACGCGATCATCGCGGGCATCGCCGACGAGTTGCGCGAGCAGGGCATCGAGCTGCTGAATTCCACGGCCTTTCTCGCGCCGCTGCTGGCCCGGGCAGGCGTGCTGACGCGCCGTGCGCCGACGGGCGAGGAACAGACGGATCTGGCCTTCGGCTACCGCATCGCGGACGCCATCGCCGGGCTCGACATCGGTCAGACCATCGCGGTCAAGTCCGCGGCCGTCGTCGCGGTCGAGGCGATGGAGGGGACCGACGCGGTCATCGCGCGCGCCGGACAGCTGGCGGGGTCGGGCGTGCGGGTGGTCAAGGTCGCGAAGCCGAATCAGGACATGCGCTTCGACGTGCCGGTCGTCGGCGTGTCCACGATCGAGGCGATGAAGGCGGCGGGCGCGTCGGTGCTGTCGGTCGATGCCGGCAAGACGCTGATGATCGACGGTGACGCCATCATCAAAGCCGCCAACGAAGCGGGCATCTGCATCGTCGGCCGATCGGAGCGACGCGCGTGATCCCGAAGCCTTTAGCCACGAAGACACGAAAACACGAAGAAGATGAAATCGTTCTTTTTCGTGCCTTCGTGCCTTCGTGGTTGCATTTATGACACTGCGCATCGCGGTGATTGGCGTCGGGCACCTCGGGAAGCATCACGCGCGAATTCTCTCCGCGCTGCCGGGCGTCGCGCTCGTGGCGGTGGTCGACACCAACCGCGCGCGCGCCGAAGAGGTCGCGGCGGCCTGCGGGACGCAGGCCGCGTTCGCGGCCGCGGAGGTGATCGGCCGCGTGGATGCCGTGACGGTGGCGGTGCCGACCGAGCGCCACCGCGAGATCGCGCTGCCGTTTCTCGCGGCCGGCGTGCCCGTGCTCGTCGAGAAACCGATGGCGCGGTCGCTGACCGAAGCCGACGAGCTGATTGACGCCGCCAGGCGCGCGAAGGTCGCGCTCGCGGTGGGACAGACCGAGCGCTTCAATCCGGCGGTTGCCGCCGCGCGCCCGCTGCTCACCGACCCCCGCTTCATCGAGGTCCATCGTCTCGGCACGTTTCCGGAACGCAGCCTGGATATCGACGTCGTGTTCGACCTGATGATTCACGACCTCGACGTCGTGCTGTCGCTGGTCGGGTCCGAGGTCGAGTCGATTGACGCCGTCGGGGTGCCGGTGCTGACCGGCCGCGTCGACATCGCGAACGCGCGCATCCGCTTTGCCAACGGGTGCGTCGCGAACCTGACCGCGAGCCGCATCAGCCGCGATCGCGTGCGCAAAATCCGCTTCTTCCAGCCGGCCGCCTACCTGTCGATCGATTACGCGGCGCAGAAGGTCGAGGTGTGGCGCCTCGAGCAGGGTGCCGGGCCGATGCCGTCCATCCAGGGCGGCGACATCGACGTCGTCAACGAGGAGCCGTTGAGGCGGGAGCTCGCGGACTTCGTCGACGCCGTGGTGTCGGGCCGCGCCCCCATGGTCACCGGCGAGGACGGCCGCCGCGCGCTCGCCGTGGCCCAGCAGATCACCGATAAGATAGAAAGCCAAATGCAACCACGAAGGCAGGAAGACACGAAGGAAGGCACGAAGAAAACCTAGCTCGTTCTTCTTCGTGTGCCTTCGTGTTCTTCGTGTCTTCGCGGTGAAGCTTTTTATGTATTCAGACCTCGACGACTTTCTGGCCGACCTCGACAAACGGACGCTGCTCGCCCGCGTCGCGGAGCCGGTCAGCCCGGACCTCGAGATCGCCGCCGTGACCGATCGGGCCTGCAAGCTGCCGGGCGGCGGACCGGCGCTGGTGTTCGACAGGCCCACCGGGTTCGACATCCCGGTGGCGACCAACGTCTACGGATCGAACGAGCGCATGTGCCTGGCGCTCGGCGTGAAGACGCTCGACGATCTCGCGAAGGAGATCGACGAGCTGATGACGCCGCACATGCCCGAAGGCATCATGGACGCGCTCAGGATGCTGCCGATGGCCGGCCGGCTGCGCGATCTGATGCCGAAGACCGTCAAGGACGCGCCGTGCCAGGAGATCGTGAACCGCGACGGCACGCTCGACGCGCTGCCGATCCTGAAATGCTGGCCCGAGGACGGCGGGAAGTACATCACCTTTCCGCTCGTGTTCACGAAAGATCCCGAGACTGGCATGCGGAACATCGGTACGTACCGGATGCAGGTGTTCGACGGCCGCACCACCGGCATGCACTGGCAGCGCCACAAAGGCGGCGCGCAGCACTACCGTGTGGCCGAGCGCCTCGGCAGGCGGCTGGAGGTGGCTGTCGCGCTCAGCGCCGAACCGGTGCTGCCCTACTGCGCCACGGCGCCGATGCCCGAGGGGCTCGATGAGCTGCTGCTCGGCGGTTTCCTCTCGAGGAAACGCATCGAGCTGGTCAAGTGCATCACCGTCGATCTCGAGGTGCCGGCGAGTTCGCACGTCGTGCTCGAGGGCTACGTCGAGCCGGGCGAGCGCCGTCGCGAAGGGCCGTTCGGCGATCACACGGGTCTGTACTCACAGCCCGACGATTTTCCGGTCTTTCACATCACCTGCATCACCCAGCGCAAACGCCCGACCTACCTGACCACCGTCGTCGGCGTGCCGCCGATGGAGGACTACTACCTTGGCCTGGCGAGCGAGCGGATCTTCCTGCCGATGATCCGCAAGACGCTGCCCGAAATCGTCGACATGCATTTCCCGGCCGAGGGGATCTTCCACAACCTCGTGCTGGTTTCGATTGACAAGCGTTATCCCGGTCACGCACGCAAGATCATGAACGCGTTCTGGGGGCTCGGGCAGCTGATGTTCTCGAAGACCATCATCGTCGTCGACAAGGACGTGGACGTCCACGATCTCAGTCAGGTCGCCTGGATCGTCGGCACGCACTACGATCCGCTGCGCGACATCCAGATGACGAAAGGTCCCGTCGACGATCTGGACGACGCGGCGGATCTGCCGGCGTACGGCGGGAAGATGGGGATCGACGCGACGAAGAAGTGGGCGTCGGAGGGCTATACCCGCACCTGGCCCGCGCGCGTCGTGACGACGGAGGCCGCCGGACGGCGGGCGGCAGAAGTGCTCTCCAAGCTGCGCCGCCCGTGACACCCAGGCGGCGTCGCATGCCGGTGGTGTCCGGCTTCAGCCCGACCCTCGTTACTCGAAGCTGACGGCCGTGGTGGTCCCCGCCGCTGACCACGACGCCGACGCGCTCGCCGCCGGCTGGCCGATAGGCGTCAGACAACAGCGCGGCGAACGCCGTCGAGCCGCCGTGCCGGATCTGTTCGAGCTTGAGCGTGCCATACTGTGCGCCATGGCCCGCATCCGTCTCGCCCTGGTCCTGGCCGGCATCACCCGACCATCAACGGCCCAGGGGGTGAACGTCCCGGCGGTTTTCCGGATGTTCGAGGTGATGGATGGGCGAGCGGGTCGGGAGAGGTCCGGCTAAAGCCGGCCGCCACTGTGGTTTCGGTCGAGACCCCGGCTGGAGCAGGGTCCTTGCAAGGGAATCAGGGTATGGCCATCACACCTTTCGCGATGCGGCTCGTCGGTGCCCTGGCGCTCGACCCGCTCACCTACGAAGAAGTCGAAGCCGACCGCAGCGCAACCGGGCAGGCCCTGCTCGTCGTCGTGCTGTCGAGCGTGGCAGCCGGCATTGGCGCCCGGGGGCTGGGCAGCGGATCCGTGCAGAGCCTCGTCTTCATCAGCGGGATCTCGCTCGTTGCCTGGGTAACGTGGGCGGTCGTCACCTTCGAGATCGGCTCCAGGCTGATGCCCGAGCCCCAGACGAAGGTGGACGTCGGCGAGTTGATGCGCACGATCGGATTCTCGGCCGCCCCCGGGATGCTGCGCGTGTTCGGCCTCGTGCCGGGCGCGTCGATTGCCGCCTTCGCCATCACGGCGGTCTGGATGCTCATCGCGATGGTCGTCGCGGTCCGGCAGGCGCTGGACTATACGAGCACGGCGCGCGCGGTTGCGGTCTGCCTTCTGGGGTGGACGCTCGCGCTCGCGATCGCGGTCACGCTCGGCCTGGTGTTCGGCCCGACCGTTTCATAAGAAGATCGTCAGGCAGTGCGCCAGCACTGTCGGCACGCTGGCGCACCATGGTGGCGTCACACTGACGTGCAATGACGGTTATGATTGAAGGACGATGAAGCGGATTCTCTTTGCGGTTCTCGGCGTCAGCCTTCTGACGGCCGGCTGCGGCGACCCGGTGCCTCCTGCGGCGCCGACGCCAGTGGCGCCGACGATCACGGAAACGTTCAGCGACACGCTGCTGGTCCTGGGAAGCAACACCCACCAGTTCACGGTCGGTCAGGTCGGCGGCGTGAAGGTCACCCTGAACAGCGTCAATCCGTCGGCTACCGTGGGCATCGGTATCGGGACGTCCGCCACCGGCACCTGTGCCGTGCTCAGCAACACGACGGCCGTGGACGGCGCAAGCGTTCAGCTTTCCGGCACAGCCACCGTCGCCGGCACGTTCTGCGTGTCGGTCTACGACGTGGGCAACCTCGTCGAGCCCGTCACCTACACCGTCACCGTGCTGCACTCGTGAAGTCACATACACCGTCACGTCACCCGTCCCTGACGGCCGGTGCTTTTGGAACGGGCGTGGCCGGCTGATATGATCACCGGTCGGCATGCATGTGACAGACGCGGAATTGATCGACCTCGCCACCAGCCACGACATCATCAGCATCGGGATGCTGGCCGACGACCGTCGCCGGCAGCGTCACGGAACCAGGACGACATTTGTGCGCGTCGCGGACGTCGCGGCTGATCCGGGCGCGCCGGTCCGGTTTCTGCCCGCGGCCGGCGAACTGCGGATTGTCGGCGTACCGGCGAGCCGCGCGGCCGCGGTCGAGCGCGTGAGGGAGGTGGCGGCTGCGGCGCATGGCGCGCCCGTGTCGGCGTTCTCGCTCGCGGACCTCGAGCAGCTCGCCGCGGCGGAGGGGGTCACGCTGCGCGCGCTTCTCGAGGAATTGAGCGCGGCCGGGCTCGAGCTGGTCGCCGAGGCACCATTCGACCGGCTTGCCGACCCGCGCCGGTCGATCGAGGAAGTCAACATCGCCGGCCTGGCGCTCGCCCGGCTCACCGTGCATCAATCTCCGTCGCCCGACCCGCTCCCGCTGTTGAAAGCGGTCGCCGAGCTGCAGCGCGGCGTCGGCGTCGTGCGCGTCTTCGCGCCGCTGCCGCGCCGGGTGGACCCGGGGGCGCCGACGACGGGGTACGAGGACGTCCGGCGCGTCGCGCTCGCGCGGCTCGTCGTCGACAACGTGCCGTCGATCCAGGTGGACTGGTCGCTCTATGGTCCGAAGCTCGCGCAGGTCGCGCTGACGGTCGGCGCTGACGACATCGACGCCGTGTCGGCGGAAGACGAGATGACCGAAGGACGCCGCCGCGCGCCGCTCGAGGAGATCCGCCGCAACATTCGCGCGGCGGGGCAGGAGGGGGTCGAGCGCAACGGCCGCTTCGAGGTCCTTCGACCCCTCGAGCTGCTCGGGGCCGTCCCGGGCGAAGCCGAGGGACGACACGCCCAGGACGAGCGCGCGCGGTGAGCCTGCCGAACCGCGTCCGTCTCGGCGCCGTCGGCTACCTGAACGCGCGGCCGCTCGTCTACGGCCTCGACCTCGCGCCGCGTTTCGCGGTGCGCTACGACGTGCCGGCCGAGTGCGCTCGTCTGCTGCACGGGGGCGCGATCGACGTCGGCCTGATCCCCTCGATCGAATACCTCCGCGGCGGTCCGTATCGCCTCGTGCCGGACCTGGCCATCGCCTCGCGCGGCCCCGTGGCCTCGGTGGCGCTCTACACGACGAGGCCGATGGCGGATGTCCGGTCGATCGCGCTGGACACGAGCTCGCGGACGTCGGTGGCGCTCGTGAGCGTCCTCTGCGCCCGCCTGTTCAGGATTGACCCGGTCCTCGAGGCGCGCGGGCCGGATCTGTCCGTGATGCTCGCGCAGTGCGACGCGGCGCTCATCATCGGCGACAACGCGCTGCTGCTCGATCACACGAAATCAGCAATCGGCAATCAGCCATCTGGAATTGAAAAGGTCGACCTCGGCGAGGCCTGGACGACGATGACAGGGCTACCGTTCGTCTATGCGTTCTGGGCGGGGCGGCCCGACGCGGTGACCGCGGGCGACGTCGAAGCGCTGCAGCGCGCGCGCAATGCCGGGGTCACAGAGGCCGACGCGATCGCGCGGGAATACTTCCCGGACTCGCCCGTGCGGCAGGCCGTCGGCACGCGCTACCTGCAGGATAATATCAAGTACCATCTCCGCGACGAGGAGCGCGCCGGGCTCGAAGCCTTCTACCGCTACGCGGCCGAGGCGGGCGTCGTCTCGAACGCCGGAGCGCTTCGGTTTTACTAGAGGGCAGGCCTGAGGGCCTGCGCTACGACCGCTGAGAGGGCAGGCCTGAAGGCCTGCGCTACGATTGCTGTAGTGTGGACTGCTGTAGTGCGGACCTTCAGGTCCGCCGTGATGATGACCATCGATCAGATCGCCAGGAAGGTTCGGGCGGGCGGGCGCGTGAGCGCGGACGAGGCGCTCGACCTCTATCGCGACGCGCCGACGGCTTTGCTGGGCCGCCTCGCGGACGGGGTCCGCGCGCGCAGGCATCCCGACGGCGTGGTCACCTACATCATCGACCGCAACGTGAACTACACGAACGTCTGCGTCGCCAGGTGCACCTTCTGTGCGTTCTATCGCCCCGTCGGATCGTCCGAGGGATACGTGCTCGGATTCGACGAGCTGTTCAGGAAGATCGACGAGACGATCGCCGTCGGCGGCGGCCAACTGCTGCTGCAGGGCGGGCACAACCCGGATTTGCCGCTCACCTGGTACGAGGATTTGTTTCGCGCGGTCAAAGCGCGCTATCCCGCGTTCAAGCTGCACGCCCTGTCGCCGCCGGAAGTGATCCACCTCTCGCGGCTGTCGCAGCTGAGGGTGCCTGCCGTCATCGACCGGCTCATCGCGGCCGGGCTCGACAGCATCCCGGGCGGCGGCGCCGAAATCCTCGTCGACCGCGTGCGCCGGCTGCTGCACTGCTACGGCAAGGCGACCGCCGACGAGTGGCTCGACGTCATGCGCCACGCGCACCGCGCCGGCCTGCGCACCACGGCGACGATGATGTTCGGCACGGTCGAGTCCGACGCCGAGCGGCTCGAGCACCTGCTGCGGCTGCGCGCACTGCAGGACGAGACCGGCGGCTTCACCGCGTTCATCTCGTGGAGCTATCAGCCGGACCATACCGAGCTCGCCGGCTCCGAAGCGACCGGCCTCGACTACCTCCGCACGCTGGCCGTGGCGCGCATCGTGCTCGACAACGTCGACAACCTCCAGGCGTCGTGGGTGACGCAGGGCGGCAAGGTGGGCCAGTTGAGCCTCGCGTACGGCGCGAACGACATGGGCAGCATGATGATCGAGGAAAACGTCGTCCGCGCGGCCGGCGCCAGCTACTGCATGGACGAAGTCGAGATCGTGCGCAACATCGAGGACGCCGGGTTTTCCGCCAAGCGGCGCAACATGCATTACGACATACTCGGCGATCCGATCTTCCGCGCGCGCGACGTGCCGCGGATGCTCGAGCTGGCGACCGCGCGCGAGGGCGGCGACGTCTCGGTCCCGGCGGAGCTGCGCGTCTATCCCGCGCGCAGCCGAACAGGCAAGGAGGCCAGGACGCAGTAGCCATCCTGCCGTTCTGCCATCCTGCCTTGTCATGATTCGCTATCACGCCGCCTGGATTCTCCCGATCAGCGGATCGCCGGTCCGCGATGGATGGATTGCCGTCGAGCGCGGCCGGATCGTCGCCACCGGCGCCGCCGGGCGGCGCGTGCTGTCGGACGGCGCGCGTGAGGTCGACCTGGGCTCGGTGGCCGTCATGCCGGGTCTCGTCAACGCGCATACGCACCTCGAGCTGTCGTACCTCCGCGACGAAGTGCCGCCGGCCTCGCAGTTCGTGACGTGGGTCCGCGGGGTGATGGCCGCCCGAGGTCAGCGCCCGGATCCAGACAGCCCGGAGATTCTCGATGCGGTGAACCGCGCGATCAGAGAGTCGGTGGCGTGCGGCACCGTGATCGTGGGGGACATCAGCAACACGCTGGTGACCTTCGGCCCCCTCACCCGCAGCCCGCTGGCCGCCGTGGTGTTCTACGAGCTCATTCGATTCAACACAAAAGACGCCGTCGGCGTGGTGGAGCAGGCGTGCCAGGCGATCGCGGCGCTCCCGCCGAGCGACCGCGTGCACGCGAGCCTCGCGGCGCACGCCCCCTACTCGGTGGCGCCGCTCGTGCTGCGCGCGATCCGCCAGGCCGTCGATCGCGATCCGTTCGCGCCGTGCAGCATCCACCTCTCCGAGGGCACGGAGGAAGTCGAGTTCATCCGCAGCGGCGGCGGACCCTGGCGCGCGCTGCTCGAAGAGCTCGGGGCGTGGGATCCCGCATGGGTGCCGCCCGGCGGCACGCCGGTGCAGTTCCTCGACGAGAGCGGCTTTCTCGACGCGCGGGTCCTGGCCGTGCACGGCGTGCAGATGACCACCGCCGATCTCGATCGCCTCGTGGCGCGCGGCGCGACGCTCGTCACCTGTCCGCGCAGCAACGGCCACACCGGCGCCGGTGCCCCGCCGATCGAGGATTTCTACAACTACGGCGTCAACGTCGCGGTCGGCACCGACAGCCTGGCGAGCGCGCCGGACCTCAACGTCTTCGCGGAGCTGGCGACGATGCGGGCGCTCGCGCCCACGGTGTCGGCGGGGGCGCTGCTCGACAGCGCGACCAGGCAGGGCGCCCGTGCGCTCGGCTTCGACGCCGACTACGGCACCATCGAGCCGGGCAAGTCTTCGCGCCTGCTCGCCATCGACATTCCGGCCGGCACCGTCGATGTGGAAGAATATCTGGTGGGCGGGGTCGAGCCCGACGAGATTCGGTGGATTGAATAGGTGATCGTGTCGCGCCTTCACACGTACGCGTCGTTCGTGCGGTTCAGCCACTCGGTGTTCGCGCTGCCGTTCGCGCTCGCCGGAGCGCTGCTGGCCGCGCAGCACACCGCGGTCGCCTGGACGACGATCGCGTGGATTCTCTTTGCGATGGTGGCCGCGCGCAGCGCCGCGATGGGATTCAATCGGCTCGTCGACGCGCGGATGGACGCGCTCAACCCGCGCACCGCGACCCGCGAGCTGCCCCGCGGCGTGATGACCATGCGGGAAGCCGCCGCGTTCGTCGCGATCGCCTCGGCGGCCTTCGTCGGCGCCGCGTGGCGCCTGAACCCGGTGTGCCTGGCGTTGTCGCCCTTCGCGCTCGCGATCGTCTTCTGGTACTCGCTGGCCAAACGCTACACCACGTGGACGCCGCTGTTTCTCGGGCTCGCGATGGCGGTCGCGCCGGTGGGCGGCTGGCTCGCGGTCGGCGGGCGGGGCGGGTGGGAGCCGTGGCTGCTCGCCGCGGCGATCGGCACGTGGGTGGGCGGCTTCGACGTGTTGTATGCCTGTCAGGATCTCGAGTTCGACCGCGCGCATGGGCTGCGGTCCATCCCGGTGCGCTACGGTGTGCCCGCGTCGCTCGCGATCTCGCGCCTCATGCACGTCGTCGCGGTGGCCGGCCTCGTCGCGCTGGCGGCGGTCACGCCGCTCGGCCCCGTCTACATCGTGGGCGTGGCCGCGGTGGCCGCGATGCTCGTGTACGAGCAGTCGCTCGTGCGCGCGGACGATCTGTCACAGGTCAAGCGCGCCTTCGACCTGAACGGCTACGTCGGGATCCTGTATCTGCTCGTGCTGGCGGTATCGCTGTATGGCCCCTGGCACCACTGAAGAGCGCCAGGCGATCGCGATTGCGATCACCGGCGCCAGCGGCGCCGTGTACGCGACGCGGACCGTGGCCGCCCTCCTCGAGCGCGGCGTCCACGTCGAGCTGATCATCTCCGACTGGGGCCGCCGGCTGCTGCGTGACGAGCTGGGCGACGCGGCGTCGGTCGAGCGGCTCGTGCCGTTTCTCACCGACAAGTACGGCGCCGGCGTCAGCGCGGGGACGGTGACCATCCACGGCAATCGCGATCTGGGGGCGACCCTCGCGAGCGGCAGCCACGGGTGCCGCGGGATGGCCATCGTGCCGTGCTCGATGAAGACGCTGGCCGCCGTCGCGCACGGGCTCTCGCGCAGTCTGATCGAGCGCGCCGCCGACGTCATGCTCAAGGAGCGGCGCCGCCTCGTCATCGTCCCGCGCGAGACGCCGATGAGCCTGCCGCAGCTGAAGAACATGGTGCTGTGCGCGGAAGCCGGCGCGATGATCCTGCCGGCGATGCCCGCGTTCTACCAGCAACCGAAGACCCTCGACGACCTCGCCGATTTCATGGCGGGGAAGATCCTCAGCGCGCTCGGCTTCGAGCACGGGCTGTACCCGCCATGGACAGGACAGGTTGGTTCGTAGGCCGCGTGTCACGAAGACTGCGCTTCGTGCCTTCGTGATGGGCGGCGGCCCGGCATGACCGATCTGTCGAAATCGCCGGAGCGGATCGCGGGCATGTTCGACGCGATTGCGGGCCGCTACGATCTGCTCAACCATCTTCTCAGCGCGGGCATCGATCGAGGGTGGCGGAAGCGCGCCATCCGATCGCTCGCCCTGACGGGACGCGAGCGCGTCCTCGATCTCTGCACCGGGACCGCGGACCTGGCGATCGCGGCCATGCGCGCGACGCCGTCGGCCGCGCGGGTGGTCGGCGTGGACCTGGCCGGCGCGATGTTGCGCATCGGCCACGACAAACTGCGACGCGAGCGGCTCGACGATCGGGTCGCGCTCGTCCGCGGTGACGCCACGCGGATTCCCATCGCCGGCGCCTCCGTCGATGCCGTCACTATCGGTTTCGGCATCCGCAACGTCGAAGGCATCGCTGCGGCGTGCGCCGAGATCCGGCGCGTGCTGAAGCCAGGCGGCCGCCTCGCGATCCTCGAGTTCGCCGTGCCGACGATGCCCGGCGTGAGCGCGGTGTATCTCTGGTATCTCAATCGCGTGCTGCCGCGCATCGGCCGCGCGGTCTCGCGTCACAACGCCGCCTACGGCTACCTGCCGGCGTCGATCGGCGCGTTTGCGTCCCCGGACGAGTTTGTGAAAGTCTTGCGACAGACGGGCTTCCGCGACATTTCTCCCATCCGTCTGACCTTCGGCAGCGTCATTCTTTATACGGCTCGTAGAGGCTAGAGGCTGGGGTCTGGGGACTCGGAAGGGCCCCTGATGAACTTTTTCCAGACTCTAGCCCCAAGCCCCAAGCCCCTGACTGATATACTGCTGTAAGTACCTGATGTATTTCGATTTCGAGGATTACCATCCGGATATCACTCCGGTCGGGCAGGCGATTTCGTGGCGTGAAGGCGTACTGCTTTCGATCATCGCCCACCTGTTATTCGTGATTTTGCTGCTGGTGGTGCCGAAGTGGTTTCCGTTCGTCACCCAGGCTCCGCCTCGGAGGGTCGTCGTGCGGCAGCAGCCGTCCGAGCCGACGCGATTTGTTTTCGTTCAGCCGCGTCTCGAACGGCCGGTGCCGAAGGCGCCGGATCGCGCGGAGCCGTCGGATCTGGATCGTGCTGCGGCTTCGCCCGAGAAGGCGCCGCGTCCGACCAACCCGCTGCCGTTCAATCGCGGGAACAGCCCCGAGCGGGTCGAGGAACTGCCGCGACAGGCCGCGCGCGGGCAGGGGGCGCAGCCGGATCCCGCGGCCGGGCGTCCGACCGAGAACACCGACCCCGATTCGACCGCGCCGAAGATGCCGGAGTCTCAGTCGGCCTTGCAGTTGCCGTCGTCGCGATCCACGGCACCGCAGAACGGCGCGAGCGGGCGCTCGGCCACCTCGGGCGGCTCGCTTGGCGACGCGCTGCGCAACCTGCAGCGCTACACGCAGAACGAATCGTTCGACAACCAGGGCGGGGGCGGCGGGCAGTTCGGACCGGAAATCCAGTTCGACACGAAGGGCGTTGAGTTCGGGCCGTGGATTCGCCGCTTCATCGCGCAGGTGAAGCGCAACTGGTTCATTCCCTACGCGGCGATGTCCATGAAGGGGCACGTCGTCATCCAGTTCAACGTGCGCAAGGACGGCTCGATCACCGATCTCACGGTGGCGGGGCCGTCCGCGGTCGACGCGTTCAACAACGCCGCGTTCGGCGCGCTCTCCTCGTCGAATCCGACGCAGCCGCTGCCGCCGGAGTATCCGACCGACAAGGCGTTCTTCACGGTCACCTTTTTCTACAACGAAACACCACCGCGGTGACGCGCACGCAGCAGCTCGGCCTCGTGATCCTGCTGGCCGCGTTCATCGTCTACGTCATCGCGCGCGTGCGATGACGCCGCTCGTCGTCGCGATTCTGGGGCCGACGGCGACGGGGAAGAGCGCGCTGGCGCTGGAGGTCGCCGCGCGGTACGACGGCGAGATCATCAACTGCGATTCGACGGCGGTGTATCGGGGCTTCGATATCGGCACGGACAAGATCGCGCCGGCCGACCGCCGGGGCATCCCGCATCACCTCATCGACATCGTCGATCCGACCGAGGAGTACACGGCCGCGCAGTACGCCCGCGACGCCGCGGCGAGCATCCGCGACATTCACGCGCGCGGCCGGCTGCCGATTCTGGCCGGCGGAACCGGTTTCTACTTCCGCGCGCTCACCCGGGGGCTGTTTCCCGGTCCGGGGCGCGACGCGGCGCTCCGGCAGCGGCTCGAGTCGATCGCCGAACGCCGCGGCGTGCCGTTCCTGCACCGGATGCTGCGGAAGGTGGACCCCGAGTCGTCGATGCGGATTCAACCGCGCGACCTGAAGCGGCTGGTCCGCGCGCTGGAAGTGTTCTTGCTGACCGGCCGGCCGCTGACCGCGCATTTTGCCGAGACCGCGTCACTGATCCCGGATGTCGACGTGCTCCCGATCGGGCTCCGGCTGAGGGCGGCCGAGATCTCGGAGCGCGTCACGCGGCGCGTGGGCGAGCAGTTCGCGCGCGGGTTGCTCGATGAGATCCGAAGGCTGCTCGCCCGCGGGATTCCAGAGGATGCGCGTCCGTTCGGCGGGCTGGTGTACCGCCAGGCGCTCGAGCACCTGCACGGCGTCCGCGACGAGGCCGCCACGCGCGCGCTCATCGCGCAGGAGAATCGCCGCTACGCCCGGCGACAGTTGATCTGGTTTCGCAAAGAGCCTAATCTAGCCTGGTTCGACGGTCCTGGCGAGTCGGCGCAGACGATCGCCGCCGTACTGCGTCTCGTCGACGAACGGCTTCAGGAGCCCGAACCCTAATGCCTCCCGCCTCGGAATCGACACCCGCCCAGCCGAACATCCAGGACGTCTTCCTCAACCAGTAGCCGGGTGTGACCGCGCCCTTCAGACGCGCCATCGTCATCGTTCTGGACAGCGTCGGGATCGGCGAGCTGCCGGATGCGTCGTCGTACGGCGATCAGGGCAGCAATACCGTCGGCAACATCGCGAAGCGCGTGCCGCTGAAGCTGCCGACGCTGCGGAGCCTGGGCCTCGATCGCATTGCCGCGATTGGTGACGCGGCCGCAGGGACGCCGGGGTCGGATTTCAATCTGAGCCCGGGTGGTTTCGGCCGCATGGCCGAAGCCTCCGCGGGGAAGGACTCCGTCACTGGGCACTGGGAGATGATGGGCATCGTGCTCGATCGCGCGTTTCCGACGTTCCCGAACGGGTTCTCCGCCGACATCATCGCGGAGCTCTCGCGGCAGACCGGCCGCGGCGTGCTGGGCAACAAGGCGGCCTCCGGCACCGAGATTCTCGACGAGCTCGGGGCCGAGCACATGCGGACCGGCGCGCTCGTTGTCTACACCTCCGCCGACAGCGTGTTTCAGATTGCGGCGCACGAAGATGTCGTGCCGATTCCCGAGCTCTATCGCGCGTGCGAGATTGCGTACAAGCTCGTCGGGGAAGGGCTCGGCGTCGGCCGCGTGATTGCGCGCCCGTTCGTGGGAACGCCCGGCCGTTTCCGGCGCACGGCCAACCGTCACGATTACGCCTTGCCGCCGTCGGGCGAGACGCTGCTGGATCGCGTCAAGGCCGCGTCCCTGCCCGTCGTCGCCATCGGCAAGATCGAGGATCTGTTCGCGGGCCGTGGCATCACGCACGCGATTCACACGGCCAGCGACGACGAGGGCATGAATCACGTCGAGCAGCAGATGGCCGTTGTGGAGGGTGGCTTCATCTTCACGAACCTCGTCGACTGCGACACGCAGTACGGCCACCGGAACGACGTCGAGGGGTACGCGCGCAACCTCGAACGCTTCGACGTCAGGCTGGCGAAGGTGCTGCCTCTCCTGCGCGACGACGACTGCCTCATCGTCACCGCCGATCACGGCAACGACCCGACCACGCCGACCACCGATCACGCGCGCGAGTACGTGCCGCTCATCGTGACCGGCCGGCACGTGCGCGCCGGCGCCGACCTTGGCACCCGGGAGACGTTCGCGGATCTGGGGCAGACGCTGGCCGAGATCTTCGGCGTCGGCCGGCTCGCCCACGGCACCAGCTTCCTTTCGGAGATCACAACGTAAAACGCAGAAATCGCTGAACACGCAGAGTATGATTTCTCTGCGGTTTCTGCGGGTTCTGCGTTGATCGTCGTATGACAAGCCTTAGACAGCAACTCGAAGCGCGCGAGCGCGACATCCTTGCGCCCCAGGCGGCCAAGAGCGCCGACACGCGCGGGCGGCTGCGGGCCGAGCCGGAGGACGACGTCCGGCCGGCGTTCCAGCGCGATCGCGATCGCGTCATCCACTGCAAGGCGTTCCGGCGGCTGAAGCACAAGACCCAGGTGTTCTTTGCGCCGACGGGCGACCACTACCGCACGCGCCTCACGCATACGCTCGAGGTCTCGCAGATCGCGCGGACGATCGCCAAGGTCCTCCACCTGCACGAGGAGCTGACCGAGGCGATTGCGCTCGGGCACGATCTCGGTCACCCGCCGTTTGGCCATGCGGGCGAGCGCGTGATCGACCAGCTGATGCCGGGCGGCTTCAACCACTACGAGCAGAGCCTTCGGGTCGTCGACCTGCTGGAAAACGACGGCCGGGGCCTCAACCTCACGTGGGAGGTCCGCGACGGCATCGCGAAGCACTCGAAAGGGAAGTCGGGCGCGCCGGTGGGGATGTCCGAAGCGATGCGCGCGAGCACGGTCGAGGGGCAGATCATGCGCGTGGCAGACCTGATTGCCTACGTCAACCACGATATCGACGATGCGACGCGCGCGGGCCTGCTGCTTCCGGACGATCTCCCGCGCGATCTGGTGAGCGCGCTCGGCGCCTCCGCGTCCGCCCGCATCGGCACGATGGTCAAGGACGTGGTCACCGAGACGCTGGCCGGCGGGCTCACGGAAATCCGGATGAGCGACGCGATCCTCGAGGCCGTGCTCGGGCTCAGACGCTTCCTGTTCGACGCCGTCTACGAAAACACCATCGCCACCGCCGAGTTCAAGAAGGCCTCCGGCATTCTGAGTGGGCTGTGGGAGAAGGTGCGCGAGCGCCCGGACGGGTTCCTCGAGCGGCGGACCATCGAATCGGAAGGGCTGGACGCCGCGACGCGCGACTTCATCGCCGGCATGACCGACCGCTACGCCGTCCGCCTCTTCGAGCAGCTCTACATTCCCAAGCCCTGGGCCATCGACTGAACGACCGCGGAATCTGGTGATTGGAGAATCGGGTAATCGGGTAATCGGGTAATCGGGTAATCGGGTAATCGGGTAATCGGGTAATTGATTGGGGATTGTCCGCGCGCGCGACTGCCGAGTGAGATCGGTAGTGAGATCGGTAGTGTCCGGCTTCAGCCGGACCGCGCAACTCGACACACGTGGCGTCCGGCTTCAGCCGGACCGCGCAACTCGACACACGTGGCGTCCGGCTTCAGCCGGACCACACGACGTCGGCCGAGAGACCTCGTTCGGCCGCCGCGCGAACGCGCGTGGAAAAACGCGTCCTCCGGCGTGCGCTGGCGCGTTCGACGCGTCGCCGCCCGAGGCCTCTCGGCCGACGCGCTGCGGACGTCGATTCGACCTGATCACCCGGAGGACGAACGCGTTCCCGAAGAAGCTGGAGAACGATGCGGCCAAGGAAGCTGGAATTGCCGATCATGTCTGGAGCATCGAGGAGATCGTCTGGCTGCCATGACAAAGAGGCTGCCTCCTCAACTACGCAAAGGCCAAAGGAATATCGGACGCATGGGCCAAAGAACTGGCGCGCAAGGTTCATCAGCATCCCGGAAGCCGCTGGAATGGACGTGTAGGTAGCGCAGGCCTTCAGGCCTGCCCGCACCGCAATGGCAGGGCTGAAGCCCTGCGCTACGTGAGCGGCGCGACGTCCACTCAAGTGCCTTCCGCGTCCAGTCCCTGGTCCCTGGTCCCTGTTCCAAGGTATATTGAGAGGTTCATGCTCCTGCTGAATCTCGCCACGATCCGGGCCGCGCACGAGCGGTTCGAGCAGGTCTACACGCCCGAGCAGTTCGGCGCCGACGAGGACTTTCGGGTCGTGGCGCCGATTTCGCTCGCGTTCGACATCTTCAAGGACAAGCAGCTGTTCCGGCTCGTGGGCCGCGCGCAGACCGCCCTGGAGCTGCCGTGCGGCCGGTGTCTCGAGCCGTTCACCATGCCGGTGGACCAGACGTTCGACTTGCGGTACCAGCCGCATGCGTTGAACACCGGCGAGGGGGAGCGCGAGCTCGAAGAGGACGATCTGACGACGGCGTTCTACGAGCACGACGAGATCGATCTCGGCCAGTTGATGCGGGAGCAGTTCGTGCTCTCGCTGCCGATGAAGCCCTTGTGCGGCGAGGCGTGCCGCGGGTTGTGCCCGATCTGCGGGACCAACCTGAATCGCGGCACGTGCGACTGCAAACCGGTGTGGGAAGACCCGCGCCTCGCCGCGCTTCGGGAATTGAAGACGAAGAACGTTGAAACGAAACTGAAAACTGAGAACTGAAAGGTTAGAACTGAGAACGAGAGATGCCTAATCCAAAACGACGACACTCCAAGACGCGTACGGCCAAGCGCCGCACGCACGACACGCTGAAGCCCGTGGGCCTCAGCGAGTGCCCGCAGTGCCACGAGCCCAAAGTCCCGCATCGCGTGTGCGCCAACTGCGGCTACTACCGCGGTCGCCAGGCGCGCGCGGTCAAAGAGGAATAGCCAGCAGGAACCCGGCACGGTGAACCCTGCGCCTTGAACCCTGACGATGATCAGCATTGCTGTTGACGCGATGGGCGGCGACTTTGCCCCGCGGCTCGTCGTGGACGGCGCGCTCGCCGCCACGCGGCACTTCGACCTCGGCGTGACGCTGGTCGGTTCGACGCCGGCACTGGAAGCCGAGCTCGCCCGGCACGACGACGTCGACCGCCGTCGCGTCCGCATCGTCGAGGCGGGCGAGGTGGTGACGATGGCGGAATCGCCGGCCGCCGCGCTGAGACGCAAGCCTCAGGCCTCGGTCAAGGTGGCGGCGGAAGTGGTGGCGCGCGGCGAAGCGGCCGCTCTCTTCAGCGCCGGTCATACGGGCGCGACGGTCATGGCGGCGCACGGCGCCTTCGGCATGCTGCCCGGCGTCGATCGGCCTGCGCTCGCCGCCACGATCCCGACGCGCCAGCGCCCGGCCGTGCTGCTCGACGTCGGCGCCAGCGTGGAATGCCGGCCGCAGCATCTGCTCCAGTTCGCCGTGATGGGCAGCGTCTACGCCCGTGTCGCGTTCGGCATCGAGTCGCCGCGCGTCGGGCTGCTGTCGATTGGCGAAGAGGCGACCAAGGGCAACGAGCTGACGCGCGAGGCGCACCGGCTCCTGAAAGCCTCGTCGCTGCCGTTCATCGGCAACATCGAGGCGCGGGACGTGTACAGTGGTCAGGCGGACGTCATTGTCTGCGACGGGTTCACAGGTAACGTCGCGCTGAAGATCAGCGAGGGGCTCGTCGACGTGGTTGAAGGTCTGCTGAGCGAAGAGTTGTCGAGCACGATTACGATGCGCGTCGGATCGCTGCTCACGCGGCGGGCGCTGCGGCGCTTCCGCCGCCGCGTCGACTATTCCGAATACGGCGGCGCGCCGCTGCTCGGCGTGGCGGCGGTCACCATCGTCGGGCACGGCCGATCGAGCGCCAAGGCCGTGCGCAACGCCGTCGCCATGGCGTACCGCTTTGCGGCCGAGCGCTTCATCGAACGGGTTGAGCGCGACATTGCCGCCACGGCGGTCGCTCACCCGTGATCGCTTTCCTGTTTCCAGGACAAGGCTCGCAGAGGGTCGGCATGGGCCGGGCGCTCGCCGATGCCTTTCCGATCTGCCGCCACACGTTCGAGGAGGCCGACGCCGCGCTGGGCGATCCGCTGAGCCGCGTCATCTTCGACGGCCCCGAGGATCAGCTCACGCTCACCGAAAACACGCAGCCGGCCATCCTGGCGGTGAGCACGGCCGCGTATCGCCTGCTGGCGTCGCGAGGGCTGACGCCGGCGTTGGTGGCCGGCCACAGCCTCGGCGAGTACTCGGCGAACGTCGCGGCCGGCACCTTCTCGTTCGCCGACGCGCTCCGGCTCGTGCGCCGCCGAGGGCGCTACATGCAGGACGCGGTGCCGGCGGGCGAGGGCGCGATGGCCGCGATTCTCGGGCTCGACGCGGAGCAGGTCGCGCAGGCGTGCGCCGAGGCGGCCGACGGCGACGTCGTGAGCCCGGCGAACCTCAACGGCGCCGGGCAGGTCGTGATTGCCGGCTCGCGCGCGGCGGTCGCGCGCGCGGGCGAGCGCGCGAAAGCGCTGGGCGCCAAACGGGTCGTGCCGCTGTCGGTCAGTGCGCCCTTCCACTGCGCGCTCATGAAGCCGGCCGAAGAACGGCTGGCGCCCGAATTGCGCGCGCTCAGAACCGACACCCCTCGCGTGCCGATTGTCGCGAACGTGGATGCCGAGCCGAAGCGCGACGCGCCCGCCGCGATTGAGGCGCTCGTCCAGCAGGTGTCTTCCCCTGTTCGCTGGGAGGCCGTCGTCCTCCGCCTTGCGTCTGAGGGCGTCACAACGTATGTTGAGGTGGGTCCTGGCACGGTGTTGAGCGGGCTTGTGCGGAAGATTCATCGCGAGGCGACGGTCGTGAGCTTCGGCAGTCCCGACGATCTGGGGGCCGTCGAGACGGCGCTCGCCTGCCCCTCGACGAGCTCTGGGCACCCTGGGCCGGCCGAAGGGTGAAAGGCTCGCGCCACCAAGACATGGTCAACCTCGCCGGAAAGATCGCGCTTGTCACCGGTGCGTCGCGCGGGATCGGGCGCGCGATTGCGGTGCGGCTCGCCGCGCAGGGCGCCACCGTCATCGCGGCCGCGCGCGCAGACCACGCGCGCGAGTGCGTGGCGGCATTGACGGCGGCGGGGCACCAGGCGGAAGCGCTCAGCCTCGACGTCACCGACGCGGCGGCGGTCGAAGGCGTGCCCGCGGACATCGTCGCGCGGCACGGGCGGCTCGACATTCTGGTGAGCAACGCGGGCATCACGCGCGACCAGTTGCTGATGCGGATGAAGCGCGACGACTGGGACGCGGTGCTCGCGACGAACCTGACGGCCACGTTCCTGCTCGCGCAGGCGGCGATGCGGCCGATGCTCAAGCAGCGCGGCGGGCGCATCATCGCGGTCGGGTCGGTCGTCGGGCAGATGGGAAACGCAGGGCAGACCAACTACGCGGCGTCGAAGGCTGGCCTCATCGGCTTTGCCAAGGCGCTGGCACGCGAGGTGGCGTCGCGAGGGATTACCGTGAACGTGGTCGCGCCCGGCATGATCGGGACCGACATGACGCGCGCCATCACCGAGAAGGCGCAAGTGGACTGGGCGGCTCAGATTCCGCTCGGCCGGCTCGGCACCGCAGACGAGGTCGCCGCGGCGGTGTGCTTTCTTGCGTCAGACGAGGCGTCGTATATTACAGGGCACGTTCTGGCCGTCAACGGCGGGATGTACATGTAGGAGGATTGAATGGCCGTAGCCGACAAAGTGAAGAGCATCATCGTGGAACAGCTCGGGGTGGACGAAGAGGAAGTGACGCCGGACGCGTCGTTCGTGGACGATCTGGGCGCCGACTCGCTCGACACCGTCGAACTGGTGATGGCGTTCGAGGAAGAGTTCGGGATCGAGATTCCCGATGAGGATGCCGAGAAGATCACGCGTGTGAAGGAAGCGGTCGAGTACATCGAATCGCACGCCAAAACCAAGAAGTAGGGGCCGTGACCAATACCCGACGAGTGGTCGTCACGGGCATCGGCATGGTGTCGTCGCTCGGCATCGGCACCGAGTCGAACTGGGCGGCGCTCCTCGCCGGCCAGAGCGGCGTCGGGACCATCACCAAGTTCGACGCGGCGCAATTCGCGACCCGCATCGCGGGCGAGGTGAAGGATTTCGACCCGCTGCGGTTCATCGACAAGAAAGACGTCAAGAAGATGGACGTCTTCATTCAGTACGCCATTGCCGCATCGCAATTCGCGATGGACGATGCGCACCTGACGGTGACGCCTGAGATGGCGCCGACGGTCGGCGTGTTCATCGCGTCGGGCATCGGCGGGTTCACCACCATCGAGCGCGAGCACAAGGCGCTGCTCGAAGGGGGGCCGCGCAAGATCTCGCCGTTCTTCATCCCGTCGGCCATCATCAACCTGGCCGCCGGTCAAGTGTCGATCCGGTTCGGCGCGAAGGGGCCGAACTCCGCCACGTGCACGGCCTGCTCGGCGTCGGCCCACGCCATCGGCGATGCCTTCGAGATCATCCGCCGCGGCGCCGCGGACGTGATGATTGCGGGGGGCTCGGAGGCGGCGATCACGCCGATGGGCGTCGGCGGCTTTGGCGCGATGCGCGCGCTCTCGATGCGCAACGACGAGCCGGCCCGGGCGAGCCGCCCGTTCGACAAGGATCGCGACGGCTTCGTCGTCGGCGAAGGCGCCGGCGTGCTGATCCTGGAAGAGTACGAGCTGGCGAAGACACGCGGCGCGCGTATTTACGCGGAGCTCGTCGGCTACGGCATGTCGGCGGACGCGTATCACATCACCGCGCCCTCCGAAGACGGCGACGGTCCGTTCCGCGTGATGGGCGCCGCGATGAAGAGCGCAGGCATTCAGCCGGCTCAGGTGAACTACATCAACGCACACGGCACGTCGACGCCGCATGGCGACAAGGTCGAGACGATCGCCATCAAGCGGTGCTTCGGCGAACACGCCCGGAAGGTCCCGGTGTCGTCGACCAAATCGATGACGGGCCATCTGCTCGGGGCGGCCGGCGGCCTCGAAGCGGGCATCACCGTGCTGGCGGTGTACCACCAGATTGTGCCGCCCACCATCAACCTGGACCAGCCCGACGAGGCGTGCGATTTGGACTACGTGCCCAACCGGGCGCGGAAGACGCCGATCGCATACGCGCTGTCGAATTCGTTCGGCTTCGGCGGCACCAACGCCGCCCTGCTGTTCAAACGGTTTGAAGCATGACCACGTACAACGCAGAACTCGCGGAACCCGCAGAGCCGGGTTTTCTCTGCGTGTTCTGCGGTCTCAGCGTTGATCGTCGTAACGTTGTGTCCATATGAAAATAGCCGTCTGCATCAAGCAGGTGCCCACGCGCGAGTGGCAACCCCGCCTCAACGACGACAAGACGTGGATTCGCGAGCAGGACGCCAGCTTCGAGATGAACGAGCCGGACGCGTACGCGCTCGAGGAAGCGCTGCGCCTGAAGGAGCAGCACGGCGGGGAGGTCGTGGTGTGCTCCGCCGGGCCGGCGCGCGTGGCGCAGGTCATCCGCGAAGCGCTCGCGCGCGGGGCCGACCGCGCCATCCACGTGGAAGATGATGCGCTCGCCAGCGCCGACGCGTTCGTGACGAGCGACGCGCTCGCGAGCGCGATGAAGGCCGAGCAGTTCGACCTCGTGCTCACCGGCCTGCAGTCCGACGACCAGGGGTTTGCGCAGGTCGGCGTCGTCCTGGCCGAGCGCCTCGGCCTGCCGCACGCCACGATCATCATGGACGTGCAGATTGATGGCGCCGCGCTCCGCGTCAAGCGCGAGCTGGAAGGCGGGTGGTTCCAGTGGGTGGCGATGGGGCTCCCGGCCGTCCTCACGATCCAGAGCGGGATCAACCAGCTCCGCTACGCGACGCTGAAGGGCATCATGGCGGCGAAGAAGAAGGAGATCCGCAAGGCTGCCGTGCCGGCCGGATCCGCCGCGCGTCAGAAGATCGTCAGCCTCTACGTGCCCGAGAAGAGCAAGAAGACGCAGCTCATCGGCGGCTCGCCGCCTGAAGCCGCCAAGGAGCTGGTTCGCAGGCTCCGCGAGGAAGCGCGGGTGATTTCATGATCCTCGTGATTGCCGAGCAGCGCGACGGCAAGCTGAATCGCGCGACGTGGGAGACCATCAGTGCGGCGCAGGAGCTGGCCGGCGTCACGGGCGCGCCGATCGCGATCCTCGTCCCGGGCGCGAGCCTCGGCAGCGTCGCGAGCGAGCTCGCCGCGGCCGAGGTGAAGGAAGTCGTCACGGTCGAGAGCCCGGCGCTCGAGCCCTACACGCCGGACGGGTTCACGGCGGCGCTCGAGGACGCCATCACGCAGCTCGCGCCGGCGCACGTGCTGCTGCCGCACACGTACCAAACGCGCGACTTCGCGCCGAAGCTGGCCGCGCGTCTGGACCGCGCGATCCTCACCGACGTGACGGGCGTCAAGGCCGGCGCCGAGACCGCGTTCGTGCGGTCGATGTTCCAGGGCAAGCTCACCGCGGATGTCGTGCCGCTGGGCCCCGCGCCGCACTTCGTCACGTTCCAGATCGGTGCCTACCGCGTGGACCAGGTCGTGAAGGGCGCGTCGCCGGCGCCCGTGCGCGCGCTGCAGGTCAGTGTCGACGCCTCCGTGATTCGCGAGAAGCCCGAAGCGCCGTTTCAGCAGGCGAAGCAGGCCGTGGACCTGTCGCAGGCCGAGCGGATTGTCTCGGTCGGCCGCGGCATCAAGGAGCAGACCAACATCGCCCTCGCGCAGCAGCTGGCCGAGGCGCTCGGCGCCGAGATCGCCGCGTCGCGCCCCATCTGCGACGCCGGCTGGCTGCCGATGGAGCGCCAGGTCGGCAGCTCGGGCCAGACGGTTGCGCCGAAGCTCTATCTCGCGCTCGGCATCTCGGGCGCGATTCAGCATCTGGTCGGCATGAAGGGCTCGAACACCATCGTCGCGATCAACAAGGATCCCGACGCGCCGATCTTCGAGATCGCCGACTACGGCATCGTCGGCGATCTGTTCGAGATCGTGCCGGCGATTATCGAGGCCGTGAAGCAGTAACGACAATAAACGCAGAACTCGCGGAGCTCGCAGAATAAAGAAATCTCTCTGCGGGTTCTGCGGTTTCTGCGTTGATCGTTGTGGACATGCAAACACTCGCCTTCTGGGTGCTGTTCCTCGCGTTTGTCGGCGCGTTCGCGGCGCAAGTGGCGCGGCGCGTCCAGCTGATCGCGGTCGCGCCCACCACCTTCTCCCTCGATCGCCTCGGGTTCCGCGCCGGCCGCTTTCTCGTCGATGTCCTCCTCCAGCGCAAGACGATCAGGGAACGGCCGGTGGCCGGCCTCATGCACGCGTTCGTGTTCTGGGGGTTCATCGCGTTCGCCGGCTACACGCTCATCGAGCTCCTGTACGGCCTGGGCATCGTCGATCTCACGCGGACCCCCTGGTTTCACGCCTACCATGTCGCGCTGGCGCCGTTTGCCGCCGCCGTACTGGTCGGGATCCTCTACCTGCTGATTCGCCGCGCGTTTGTCCGGCCCGCCGGGCTCGGCACGAAGGTCTCGATCGAGTCGATCGTCATCGCGCTGTTCATCGCCACGCTGATGGTGACGTTCCTCCTGACGTTCCGGCTGGAGGACGGCTCGCTGGCGGCGCGCGTCAACTGGTGGCTGCACCAGATCGTCATCCTCGCCTTTCTGGCGCTGATCCCGGCGTCCAAGCACTTCCACCTCGTGCTGTCGCCGATCACGGTGTTCCTGAAGTCGCCGGAGCTCGGCAACCTCCCGAATCTGGACTTCGAGAAGGAGCAGGTCGGGCTCGAGACGGTGAAGGACCTCGGCAGCAAGATCGTGCTCGACGCGTTCACCTGCGTGGAGTGCGGGCGCTGCCAGGACAACTGCCCGGCGTGGGGCTCGGGCAAAGAGCTCAATCCGAAGACGATCGTGCTGCAGACCCAGGACGCGCTGCTGGCAGGCAGCCGCGAGCGGAAGCTGGGCGAGGTGTACTCGGAGAAGGTGCTCTGGCAGTGCACGACCTGCGGCGCGTGCGAAGACCAGTGTCCCGTCGGCATCGAGCACCTGCCGATGCTTATCGGCGCGCGGCGCGGGCTCGTCTCCAACGGCGACGCGCCCGACTACCTCGGGGCGATGTACAACAACCTCGAGCGCCGCAGCAACATCTGGGGCCTCGGGTACGACCAGCGCACGAAGTTCGTCCAGTCGGCGGCGCTCGAGACCTTCGACCCGGCCAGGCACGACGTCCTCGTGTGGCTCGGATGCGCCGGCTCGTTCGACGCCGATTTCCAGAAGTCGCTGCGGTCGCTGTTCGGCATCCTGCGCGCACGCGACGTGACGTTCGGCGTGCTGTCGAAAGAGCGGTGCACCGGGGACCCGGCCAAGCGCACCGGCAACGAATACATGTATCAGGAGCTGGCGAAAGCCAACATCGAGGACCTGAAGGCGGCCGGCCCGAAGACGATCCTGACGTCGTGCCCGCACTGCGTGAAAACGATCGGCGACGACTACAGGAAGTTCGGTTACCAGGTCGAGATCGTGCACTCGTCGGTGTTCGTCGAGGAGCTCACGCGCGAGATGCTCCGTACCGCGACGGCTTCAGCCGAGCGCCCCGAGGCCAAGCGCGACGTTGTCACCTTCCACGATCCGTGCTATCTCGGACGCTACGCCGGCAAGGTGGACGAGCCCCGCGCGCTGCTCGAACGCTTCGGTGCGGATATCAAGGAGCCCGAGCGGAATCGCGACAACCCCTTCTGCTGCGGCGCCGGCGGCGGCCTGCTGTTCGCCACGACCGAGGAGGAGCCGGGCACGCGCATCAGCGACGTCCGGTTCAAGCAGCTCCAGGCCACCGGCGCGAACACGGTCGTCACCGCCTGTCCGTTCTGCTCGATCATGCTCAAGGGCGCGCAGGCCAGCGCACAGGCCGACACGCAGTTCGTGGACCTGATGACCTACGTCAACGGCAAACTCCAGCCACGAGCATGACGAGATTTGGTGACTTGGTAATTTGGTAATTTGGTAACTTGGTGAGTTGGTGAATGGAATGCTAATGTCTTTCAGTTACCCACTTACCAATTCGCCAACTTGCCAAGTCTTATGAGCTCGGGCGAGTCGTGGCGCTCGTCTCGTTCGAAGCGCCTGCAGGCCAGGCTGATCTCGATCGTCGGCTACCGGATCATCTCGCTGCTGGGGTCGACGCTTCGTTGGCGGACCGACGGCCTCGAGCACCTCGACCAGATCCGCGACAGCGGCCGCCAGCCGATCATGGCGTTCTGGCATGGCCGCATCCTGCCCGCCACCTACTACTTCCGCCGCCGCGGCATCGTCGTCATCACGAGCGAGAATTTCGACGGCGAGTGGATCGCCGGGATCATCGAGCGCTTCGGATACGGCACGGCTCGCGGCTCGACGTCGCGCGGCGGACGCCGCGCGCTGCTGCAGCTGACGCGCGACATGGCGGCGGGCCTGCCGGCCGGGTTCACGATCGACGGCCCGCGCGGCCCCGCGAGGGTCGCCCAGCCGGGCGCCATCTGGCTCGCCAAGGCGACGGGCAATCCGGTGCTGCCGTTCCACCTCGAAGCCAGCCGTCACTGGACGCTGAGAAGCTGGGACCGCACGCAGATCCCGAAACCATTCGCGACCGTCGCGCTCGCCGTCGGCGAGCCCTTCGACGTGCCCAGTGACGCGGACGAAAGAGCGATCGAAGACGCGCGGCGGATGCTCGAGCAGCGCCTGCACGTGCTCGAGTGCCGCGCGCGCGCGATGCTTGGCGGGATCACCACTCAATCTTCCGCCGATCGCTGAAGAACCCGCCGGTCGGGCCCCTGGCCGGCAGCGTCGCGAGCCAGACGATCGTGTCGGCCCCTTCCTCGACCGACCGCGGCGCGCCCGGACCGCCCATGTCCGTGCGCACCCAGCCCGGACAGGCGCTGTTGACGAGGACGTCCGTTCCGCGCGTCTCGGCCGCGAGCTGCACGGTGAAAGCGTTCAGGGCGGCCTTCGACATCGCATACGCGGGCGCGTAGGCATCCATCGACGTGAGCTGCCCGGCCTGCGACGACACGTTGACGACGCGTCCGTGCCGGCGGTCGATCATGCCGGGCACGAACGCCTGGCACACCGCGACGGCGCCGACGACGTTGGTGTCGAAGGTCGCGCGGAGCTGGGCGATCGGTGTGTCGAGGACGCTGTCATCCTCGGCGAGCAGAATGGCGGCGTTGTTCACCAGCACGTCAACCGAGAGGGCGCGCCCAGCGAGGTCGTCCGCCAGCGCGCGGATACTCCGCCCGTCAGTCACGTCGAGCGGCGCGGCCGTCACCGAGCCCTGGCCGGAGGTCCGGACCGTGCGCGCCGCGGCGTCGGCCTTCGACAGACTGCGGGCGGTCAGCACGACGTGGAAGCCGCGGGCCGCGAGCTGCCGGCAGACCTCCAGCCCGATGCCGCGGTTTGCGCCGGTGACCAGGGCGACGCGCAATTCAGCCATAGCGCCGATGTTATGAAATCTGCAATCAGCAATCTACAATCAGCAATACCGTGTCCGTCATTCTGATTCACTCAGACCGTTTCGCCGAGCATCAGACGCCGCCCGGCCACCCCGAGCGCGCCGAGCGCGCCGAAGTGATGGACGCGGTCGCCGATCGCTGGCGGGCGCGAGGCACCGAGATCGTCGCGCCGCGTGCGGCGACGACCGAGCAGCTCGCGCGCGTTCACGACCGAGAGTACGTGCGCCGGATCTCCGAGACGGCCGAGCGCCCCATGGCGCTCGATGCCGATACCTACACGTCGCCTGAGTCGCACGAAATCGCCCGGCTGGCGGCGGGCGCCGCCGTGGACGCCGTGGAGCGCGTGATGGGTGGATCGCACCGGGCGGCTGTGGCGCTCGTGCGGCCGCCGGGCCACCACGCGGAGCGCGACCGCGCGATGGGCTTCTGCCTGTTCAACAACGTCGCCATCGCCGCGGCGCATGCGCGCGCGCTCGGCGCGGCCAGGGTCGCCATCGTCGACTACGACGTCCACCACGGCAACGGCACGCAGCACACGTTCGAGGCGGACCCGCACGTCCTCTACGTGTCGACGCACCAGTCCCCGTACTACCCGGGCACCGGTGCGGCGGAGGAAGTGGGGCGCGGACCGGGGCTCGGATTCACCGTCAACGTGCCGATTGAGGTCGGCGCCGTCGACGAGGACTACCAGACCGTGTTCGCCGCCGTGGTGCTACCGGTCCTCCGCCAGTTCGAGCCGGATGTGCTGCTGGTCTCGGCCGGCTTCGACGCGCACGAACGCGACCCGCTCGGCGGCATGCGGCTCACGACGCCGTCGTTCGCGGCGATGACGATGGACCTGAGAGCGGTGGCGGAGGAATGCTGCCGCGGCCGCATGGTCCTGGTGGTCGAAGGCGGCTACGATCTGCAGGCGCTGGCTGCGTCGCTCGATGCGGTGATCGAGGCGCTCAGCGCGCCCACGTCCGCCCTGCCCGCGCAGTGGCCGACGTCGGGCGTGGCCTCGACGCGCGGGCAGACATCGGTGGACGCGGTCCGGTCGATCCTGACCCCCTTCTGGACGCTCTAACTCGCGTCGCCGGTGGCCGCATCGTTCGCGTTGAGGTGCTCGTCGATCGTGTTGGTGACGTGCTCCTTCAGCGCATCAGCCGGATTGCGGTCGAGCGCCCTGCAGATTCTGCACACCAGACGGTCCGTTGACCGCGCAACCGTTGCACCCAGCGCACGACGTCGGGCGCCGCCGACGGTCGTACCAACTGGGACTCGAGCTCACGCATGTTTCACCTCGGCCTCTGAAAGGGCACGGTGCATGCCACAACGACGCGTGTTCGATTCCTCAGGTCCAGCAACGGGTTGCGCGCTGCACCGACGAGGAGCCTCGCCGTTTCGTGTCAACCAGGGTTGACGATTTGGCAACGCGGGTTGACGCCTGTCCTGGAAATGGCATCTTCCGCCCAACCCCGTATTACCGGGCCAATGGCGTCAGCGCCAATGCCCGGGTCCGGCGACGGTCGAATTCAGACAAATCATTCCGGGAGACGCAGTTGCGCCGGGACCAAATGACGGCAATAATGCCCGCGCGTCGGCGTGGTGTCCGAGCGCGAGCGGGGCACACCGGGTGGCTGACCGGCAATTGGCGCCACTCACCTATGTAAAGTTAGACGGCGTGAGCAGGCGAACGGCAAGACTCCGGAGGAGGACAGAAATGACGAACTTGAATCGGCCCGTCGATCGTGGCCTGGGTCCGTCGCTTGGCGCCATCGCTATTCTTGGCTCACTCATCGCACTTGGCGCATGCTCCGGTGGCTCAAGTGAGAATCGGCGGTCCGAAGTGCCCGCAGCGACTGTCGCGGCGCCTCCAGTTGAACTGCCGATTCCAGTCAGGCTGGGTATGACCTGGGACGAATCGCAACCAATCTTGAGCAAGATCAAACGAATCAAGAACACACGCGAGACGCCGGATCGGTTTAGAGACATCTACAGGATCGGCGACCAGGGTTACAGCTTGCAGTTCGAGCGGCCAGTCGAACCCGGCGCCGGTCCGTATCGCCTCATTCACATTGACCGCGCCGAACTGCCTCCCGATGCCGAACCGATCGATCTGAAGGAGCAACTCAAGCGCGGGATGGCAATGGGAGTCGCGCTGCCGATCATGCAGAGGGTAGGCGGGCACTTCGTCGTCGAAACCAGGGATCGATTCGTTGCTGTACTGCAAGCGTCTGACGGTACCTACCGTGTCACATTCGATCGTCCGTCGAACGTCAGCCGTCCGGACGTAATCGCGGATGCGACGCCGAGCGTGATTGCCATGATGGGACGCATTCCCCTCAATGCACTGCCGGAATTCACCGAGTACCGGATTACCGCGGTCACGAAGAGTCAGTAGCTTTGTGGCGATGATCAGCCAGCGCGTTTCGGCTCGAGTTCACGACATGCCGTCTAACACGGCTTGCAGCCGACGGCGGCTGGTGCGATGCTGAGCCGCCGCGGCTGAAGCCGGGCGTTGGGCCGACAAGGATAGCGGATTTGGATCGAACCGACGATGAAGCCGACTGTCTATCTCGAAACCACGATCGTGAGCTACTTGGTCGCTGCGCCGACCCGCGACATCATCCAGTCGGCGCATCAGCAGGCGACGCGCGAATGGTGGACGCGCCGGGACCGTTTCGATCTCTACGTCTCGGGACCGGTCCTGGCTGAGGCACGTCGTGGTGACGCCATCGCGGCGGCCCGCCGGTTGGACGCGCTGGCCGGCTTGCCGATCTTGTCAGTCGATCGCGGCGCTCGAACCCTCGCCAACACACTCCTCCGAGTCGGGGCATTGCCGACCAAGGCGCGTCTCGACGCCGTCCACGTTGCGATCGCGGCCGTGAACGGCATGGATTACCTGCTCACCTGGAACCTGCGGCACCTCGCGAATGCGGCGATCCGTGGCAAGATCGAGGAGGCATGTCGGCGGGCCGGCATCCAGCCGCCAAATATCTGCACGCCTGAAGAACTGATGGAGGTCTAGCGTGAGGCGCCAAGATCCGATCGTCGAGGAGGTTCGGCGGCATCGAGAAGCGATCGCGCGGGAGCGTGGGAACACCGTGGATGCGATCGTCGCATCATTTCAGCGCGAAGAGGTGGCGAGCGGCATCACCACTGTGTCGCGGCCGCCGAAGCGTCTCGTGAAGTCCGGACCAAAACGCAAACTCAAGAAGACCGGACGGCCCAACAGACGAATGGAGCCGACGCGCTCTGGATCACGAAAGCGCGCGGCTCATTCGTAGCGTTGGCTGGAAGAAGAAACCGGAACGAAGAAGACATCCGGACGACGTGACGGCGACTGAGTCCGGCGTGGTAACGGCGGGCCGTGGGGAACCATGAGGCCCGCCGGCGGCGGCGTGGGAGACGGCGACGATTCGGAGCGGAACTTCCCCGCCGACCTGGCGAACCGAGCGTCGGCGGCGGCCGACCCGGAAAGAGCACGACGACGATGAACGAAGCGCCAACAGGGCGCTCCACCCGACTGGCGCGGGTGTATGGTGAGCGCCAGCGGGTGAGCGCGGTCGTTGGGCGGACTTCAAGAGAACGGATCGAGCGGTCATTGACTGCGGCAACGGAGAATGATCCATGAGCGACGGACACGACCGCGAAGCTGATCCTGCTTCGACAATCATCGACTTGGAGCGCGCTGCTTTAGATCGATGGGGTCGCGGTGACCCATCTGGGTTTCTCGAGATATCGGCAGACGACGTGGTCTATTTCGATCCGTTTCTCGATCGACGAATCGATGGTCTGGGTGAATTGACGCGGCACTACGAAGGGATTCGTGGCAAGGTCCAGATTGCCCGCTACGAGTTACTGAATCCAAGAGTCCAGTCCATTGGTGATGCGGCTGTGTTGACCTTCAACTATGTGTCCTACGGCGGCAATGAGAACGAGTTCCGTTGGAACTGCACAGAGGTGTATCGCCGCGACCCCGTCGGCTGGAGGATCGTGCAGACACACTGGTCATTCACGAACGCCGGGCGGCCGTAGGCTCTCTGGCTGCGACCGGGCCGTCCAACACGTAAATGGAGCTGACGCGCCCGACGGTCTGTGCGATCCTGTCGCTGCGGCGCGCGGCTCATTTGCATCGTTGATATGACTTCGATTTGTCAAGCCAGTGACGCACGAGACACACGTGTCTTGTCGTTGACAGGCCTGACGTACTGCGTCTCGGTCGCGGTGTGGCACGCGCCGTCCAGGCCGCCGAGCAGACCGCCCACCCATCAGCGGTCCGCGCAGGCGGCCGGGTATCGTGCGCGATCGCGGGACCACATCGCGGCCGACACGCGTCGCGTGTGACCCCGCGGCAGGGCAGGAGTGGGACCAGTCACACCGACGGTTGATCCGGCTGATATCCGTGGGGTGGGTACCACCGTACGGTGATCCGTCAAGCGCCTGCCTCGGTCTAGGCACGAGGGTCGACGTGCGTCGCCTCTTAACGTCGTCGAGGATTGCGCTGATACCGGGGCCCACGCCCCTGCCCTGCCGCGGGGTCGATGCGATCGTGGTTACGCCGCCAGTGGCACCGCCTTCGCGATCGCCCACATGAACGCGATGAGCTCACGCGCGACGGCCGTCACCGCGACGTTGGGATGCTTGCCGCGCGCGACGAGTCGCCGGAAGCGCGTGCAGAGCCGCACCTGCGCCTTCCAGCCGAGGTCCTGCAACGGCTTCGGCAAGTGATCGATGCGTTGCTGAATATGCAGCGACACCTTCGCGGGATGCCGATACGCCCACGCGGCTTCGATCAACGCACGCCGCGCACGGCCATTGCCCGCTTTGGTGATCCCGCCTTGCCGACGCGAGCCGCCACTGGAATACTCCGACGGAATAAGCCCGACGAATGCGGCCAGTTGGCGCGGCGAGTCGAACCGGGTGAGGTCGCCGAGTTCGGCGACGACGGTGATCGCCACGAGGAAGTGGACGCCGCGCAGGGCTTGCAGCGCCTGGACGACCGGATAGAGGCGCCACGCGGGCGCGCGCTCGAGCAGTTCCGCCTCGAGGCGCTGGCGGCGATCGACTTGCTCATCGACGGCGCGGACGGATTCCTGAAACACAATCTGCTGCGCGGGCGTCGGACACACGACCTTCGCCAGGTACCGGCGATGGGCGTCGTTCCAGGTGGCGCGCCCGACGTAGTGCCGGCCCAACCGCAGGAGGAATGCTTTCAATCGCAGCTTGGCGTCCTTGCCGGTGATGCGTGCGACGTCCCGTGCGCGACAGAGATCGCGGAGGGCTTCGTCCTCGACCGACGGCACGTAGACGGCCGTGAGATCGCCGGAGCGCAGCAAGCGCGCGAGCTCCACGGCATCGCGGCGATCGGTTTTCACCTTATCGCCGGGCTTCTTGGGAATCAACGATGGCGCGACCACCTGGCAGGTCAGGCCCTTCCCGGTCAGATACCGCTGCAGCCCGTACCCGCACGGGCCGGCCTCATAGGCGAACGTGAGTGCGGACGCCTTGCCCTGCAGCCGGTGAATGAGTCGATCCAGATCGGCCTGTCGGGAGCCGATCGCGCCCACGAACACCGGCGGCTCGGTGCGGCCGCCGGCGGCGTGGGCGACCGCGATGGAATCTTTGTGGACGTCCAAACCGACGAACAACGGAGTAGACTGCGCCATGGCTGACCTCCGGGAACACAGCGCTGCGATCCGTGCGGCGCTGCGGCTCTGGCCGACAGGCTAACCCGCGACTACTCCGGAGGTCAGCCGTGTACTGCTGCGGAAGTCATACTGTCTAGGCGTGCCTGAAACGGAGCAATCATGAAGGTCTTCCTTAGCTGGTCAGGAGGAACAAGCCAAAAGGTCGCCCTCGTCTTGAGGGAGTGGATACCGTCCGTGTTGCAGAATGTCGAACCGTATCTTTCGTCTGAAGATATCGACAAAGGCGCCAGATGGAGCGCGGACATCGCTAAGGAGCTAGAGGGAACAAGTTTCGGCATCCTCTGCGTGACGAAGGAGAATATCGATGCGCCGTGGCTCAACTTCGAGGCTGGGGCGCTGTCAAAGTTCTTCGACAAGTCGCACGTTGTGCCGCTTTTGTTCGATCTGAAGCCGACAGATGTGAGAGGTCCGCTAGTTCAGTTCCAAAGCGCGAGTTGCTCGAAAGACGAAGTCAAGAGGCTGGTCGCGTCCGTTAACAAGTCCGCAGGAGCGGCTGCCATTCCTGAAAAGCGACTCGAAAAAGTGTTCGACGTCTGGTGGCCTGAGTTGGAATCATCTCTTGATGCGGTTCGTTCACACGTTCGCGAAGGAACGACAGCGACGAGAGATGCTCCCCGTCGAGACGTACCGTCGATTCTTGAGGAACTACTCACGTTGGTAAGGAGTCAGCACAAGCTTTTGTCTTCACCTGAGACCCTCCTCCCGCTCGAGCGCTTGTCGGCTGCAATCGGCCTTGCTGGGTCGCAGCAAGTCTTGCGTCAACTCGCGCAGTCGGAGGCACCCGCGCCAAGTTCCGAGGTTCTCCGGGCGTCTCGTAGTGAAGAACTCATGAGGCTGTTGACCGAGGGCAAGAAGATCAACGCGATCAAGCTCCTTCGAGAGGTTACCGGCCTCGGCCTCCGCGACACGAAGAACATGATTGAGGCGATCGAGCAAGCCTACAAGCCGAAACCGGACGCCTAACACGGCATGCAGCCGACAGCGCGAGTGATCGTGACCGCGCTGCGGCTGATGCCTGACGTTGGCTGGAAGAAGAAACCGGAACGAAGAAGACATCCGGACGACGTGACGGCGACTGAGTCCGGCGTGGTAACGGCGGGCCGGGGGGGGCAATGAGGGCCC